>ERZ1292625.935-Hain-H41-01um-R1-935-length-39134-cov-19_pt1 | contig 39134 bp, 37 predicted proteins | sample MGYA00564400_ERZ1292625 | MGnify/ENA primary metagenome ERZ1292625 (study PRJEB36523, sample SAMEA6512639) | groundwater metagenome | collected 2019-01-08 | study: AquaDiva: Metagenomics assemblies of 32 groundwater samples
CCACAGTGGCAGACGGTAATGCAATAATCAGCGGCAACGTCGGCATCGGGACGACAGGGCCAAGTAGTATCCTACATCTGTCTGCAAATGATGCTACTTTAAAAATTGAAGATGCGGGTAGTTGGACAACGTCTATAGGAAGTGACGACACAGGAACTTTTATTTATGGTAACTCTGGAAGTCGTAATCTTTCGTTGGGTGTAAACAGTAGCAGAAGCAATTTGGTGATTTCAACAACCGGCAACGTCGGCATCGGGACGACGAGCCCCCTCGCCAAACTTCATGTTGAAGGAAGTTGTGTAACCGGAGATACTTTATTACCGATTAGGCGCAGAAAAAAAAGAAGAAGATCACAAAATATTTCTGACGGAGATGGAGAACCAGAAAAAGATGATGATTATGAATATCTATATTGCCGTATCGACGAAGTCCTGTCAGGAGATGAAGTATTGTCCTTAAATGAGTCTACAGGCCGTGTGGAATGGCATCGAATCAAAAATCGCATGGATATGGGGGTAAGAGATATCTATGAAATTACTACAAGGTCGGGAAGGAAAATCAGAACAACAGCAAATCATCCTTATTTGGTAGCATTAAATAATATCAAAAATTAAATATGAAAAATAAAAATTACATATCAAAAATCAAAAATATTTTCCTCACGATTTTAAGAGGAAGTAATGAAATCTCCAAAACTCGTGAGGTTTCGACCGAACCAAACCGTGAGGTAAAGGTCGAAAAACTAATGATGGAATCTTTCTCTTGTCCATATTGTTCATCAAAAAATTTTCAAAAACGTGGATTCCGCAAGAAAAAACTGGAAAAAGTGCAGCTGTATCTTTGCTTAAACTGCAGTAAAACATTTACACCTTATTCAACCAAAGGTAAACATTATCCCCTATCAATCATGTTTGATGCAATCAGCATCTATAATCTGGGGTATAGCTTGGAGCAAACGTGCAGAATTGTGAATGAAAGACAACAAAAAACCCGCTCGTCAAATGCGGGTCTTTTGACTGGCGCGCACTCAAGTGAGGCGGCACTGGATCTGTCAAAAATAAGTTTAAGACATAAAGTGGAGATTGTCAAGGACAAATTACAAAAAGGCGTGGACCTAAGGGGAGTTGAACCCCTGCCACCAGATGTGACAGATCCAGCGCCTCACCGGAGTAGGCCCACGCAAAATTCAGTATATACGTTTATGATCCAACCGTCAACTTTATCAAATTGGTTATCTGAAACTATTGAACTGTGTAAATTCAGTCGTATGCGGGAATTTGCCCTGAAAAAATATTCACCAAAAGAAATGGTTATCACGGCCACTCTCGCCCATCGCCAACTATATCGTTATCGTTTTCACCGAGCCAAAGCCGATCTTATGATTCAAGAAGAATACCAGCACCGTAAATTTGTGCCAGTAAAAGAATTTCTGGAAATGGTGCCGGTTGAATGTCCTCATCAATATTTTCAGGAAGGATTACGCGCCAGCGAAGCACCGTTAACCTTTTCCAAAACCCAGATGATTGTCCGCGCCAAACAAAACTATGCCACCAGACTGGCCACTTTTGTTTTGCAGTCAGTCAAAGAAAGAAAATCAAGACACGAAGCCTTACAAAAATTTATGCTCGCCAATGACTCAGTGACAGTGGCAACCGAAGTGCCGGTGTATATTACTCGTGACGACCTGGAACATTTGAAAACACAGCTTGGCTTTGAAATCTATTACAATGGACCTTTACCAAAATTAATAACTGGTCACATAGACATCTTGCAGATCCGCAACGGCCAGATTCATATCTTGGACTATAAACCAAGAGCTGAGAAAGAGCGTCCGATCGAACAGTTAACCCTTTATGCAATGGCTCTTTCACGTCTGACCGGTTTGCGGCTTTATGAATTCAAGTGTGCATGGTTCGACGAAAAAGACTATTTTGAGTTTTATCCGCTTCATGTTTTGCACAAACCCAAAAAAAACCGCCGAAGAAGAAATATTGCCACGAATGAAGGTGTTTATAAAATAAATCAGGATCGAGCAAAAATATTATCAGTTAGACCGATAAATATATGAATTATTATCCAAAAAGACCGGTAAAAAGCTTTCAGGATCTCGAAGTGTATCAAAAATTACTGGCAATCTCGGTGGTGATTGTGAAAAAAATTCCGATGGATGTAAATAATTCTCTTATCAAGAATTTACACGACTGCGTTCTTTTATTACCGGTCAAAATTGCCGCCGCTCATTCCTTGCGATTTGGCAACAGCGGGCAGGCAATACGAATATTGGAAGAAATTATGGTTGGCTGTAATAAGGTGATTGTATATTTAGAATTATACCGGGATTTATATAATGATAATAAAATTGAGATCGAGTTCTTTGAAGAGCAAATTAAAAATATCCTGTCAACCCGATTCAAAATTTTGCATTTACAACGGTCGTGGATAAAATTTACCCCGTTAGAAATTGGAGTCAACAAATCTTATGGAAAAACAAAATAAAAAACAGGTAATGTTTGCTTTTATTGATGCCACCAATATTATTTACGGGGCGGGCGGCTCTGGTTGGAAAGTTGATTTTAAAAAATTAATGACTTATTTAAAGAGTCGTTATCAAGTGTTAAAAGTATTGTATTACGCTGGTGTTGATTCAAACAACCAAAAACAGCTTAATTTTTATAAAAAGCTTGAGTCTTTTGGTTATAAATTAAGGCTTGTTCCAGTCAAAACATTTAAGGACGGAAAGAAAAAAGCAGACGTTGATTCAAGAATGACTTTTGAAATTATGTTGCTATTAAATCAATATAACAATGCTATTTTCATGACAGGAGACGGTGATTTTTACTGGGTGTTTGAGTATTTAATACAAACAAAAATGAGTGTTAAATTAATAGCTAATTCTCGATCGACCGCAAGAGAATTAAAACAGTTATTCAAACAACATTTTACGGATTTACAGTTGTTAAGACACCTTATTGCCAAAAAAAATGAGGTAGACGCCTTTGTGGAATCTACCTCTCGGGATTGTGATAAGAGTATATCAAAGGTTAAAAATTTTGTCAAGGAGAAAAATGTTTGACGGTTTAGCTAATTTCATCAACGAAGTCGTCCGTGGTAAAAAAATCCGTGTAAACGGGCAGGATGCCCAGTGGAGAAAAGTGGCTGAAATTAAAGTTGGGGATAAAATCGCCGTATTTGGTGATAACGTTTTCTTTGACGAAATCGTGTCAATTAAACGTCTCTCTCCCGAACGCGTCTATGATATTGAAGTTGAGGGAACGCATAATTTTGTGGCTGGACATTTTATTGATTTACCATCACCAACAACTCAAGCTATTTTAACCGATGAACCTTCTCGAGCACCACCATTTCAATATCAAATATCAAATATTAAAGATCAAAGATTCGGAGGAATAATTGCCCACAATACATATGCGGCTATATTTAATGGCGGCAACGTCGGCATCGGGACGACGGCGCCTGAATCAAAATTGCAGGTCTCAGGAGGAGGATTGTGCGTGGGAAGCGATACTAATTGTAATACTGACAACAACACCGAAGGAGTGGTCTATTCTTCCTCAACGGCAATGTCTGTCTATGACTTAGCCGAAAACTATCCGACGAAAGATAGCACTTTGTCTCCGGGAGAAGTAGTCGAACTTGACCCTGTTAATAATGTTTTTGTTCAAAGAGCCTCATCAAAAGACAATAATCGACTTTTAGGAGTTGTTTCCACTGCTCCGGGTGTTCTGTTGGGAGGATTCAACGGAGCCCAATTTAAAGAAGAACATCAGGTAGCCGTGGCCCTCTCAGGTCGCGTCCCCGTCAAAATCGCTTCCGATTCGGCGTCGATTGAGATTGGGGATTTCTTGACTTCCTCGGCTAACCCTGGCCTGGCCACCAAAGCCACCAAAGCGGGATATACAATTGGAAAAGCGTTGGAAAATTGGAGTCCCGGTGGTCCAGATAAAATTGAGGTGTTTGTTAATCTTGGCTACCACGACCCGGATATTTATTTGACTGACACTGGGGATTTGAAAATAGTTGAAATCAGTCAGAGTCAGTCAGAGTCGGTTAAATCAGCAAAAACCGATTCAACCAATTTAACTGATTCAACCGATTCAACTAATAGTGCCGAATTTGTCTATGATGGCAACCTGGAAAGAATTCAAAATTCAGAATTCAGAATTCAGAATAAAATAACTGGGGAAACAATTGATAGAATCGGCGCTTTTGGAGAAATAATGGCGGGAAAAATAAAGGCCGGGTTAATTGAGACGGAAAATGCGGTCGTGAATAATGTGTTAGCTGCCAAAAATATTATGGCTGAACAAGTTACAAGTTACAAGTTACAAGTTACAAGATTATTTGTCAGCGAGAAAATAGTCTCCCCCATCGTCGAAACCGCCGATCTCATCGCCACAGGAACGGCCCAATTAAATCAAACACGGACGAATGAAATCAAACCGCAAGACGGGGATTTGATTGTTGATTTGGGCGGGGAAACCCCGCCCCTACGGGAAAATGCCAACGCCGGTAAATTGGCCAAATTAATCATCCGCGGCCTTGAAGGCAAAACCGCCGTCGTCATTGATGCGGCCGGCAACGCATCCTTCTCCGGCCAAATCATCGCTGATTCTTTACAAATTAACAATGATGCCACCATTTCAGGAAGCCTTGCTTCAAATACATTAACAACCAATGAGGTTAGTATTTCAGGCACCTTGATTGCTAAAGAAATCAAATCAGATAATATTAATGAACTAAGCAACCAAACAACTAATAACCAAACTTCCATCAACGATATTCAAAAACTCCTGGCTGATATTAAAAACCAGCCATTACCTGACACGAATTATTATCAAAACTTAGACGGTCAGAGTCAGTTGAATCAGTCAGAGTCAGTTGAATCAGGCGCCGATTCAACTGGTTCAACCGATTTAACCGTATATGGCCAATCCAATCTTTATTCCGTCTCCATCTCCAATTCCTTGCTGGTCGGCACAACTTTGATTGACCAAAATTCAATCATCTCTCTTGCTTCCGAACTCAAACTCTCGGCCCTTTCAACAATTAATTTGTTTGACGGCGCGGTCATCATTGCTAAAGATGGAAAAATAACGACCCGAGGAGAAATAATTGCCGAAGGCGGCATAACAGTTCAGAATTCAGAATTCAGAATTCAGAATTCAGAAGGGAAAAATACTGCTGTTATTGACGCTTCCGGTTCGGCTCGATTCAACAATTTAGCAATTAATAATCTATCGTTTGACAAAATATCAACAAATTCCGCCATCATCGCCGCCGCAGATAATTTTGAAAAAAATGGCATCTTTGCGCCGGCGATTGAAGCGGCCACCGCCAGCGCCGGATTAGGTATTTTGCCGGCTAATCAATCCGAAGTAATAATATATAACGATCGTGTAAAAGATGACTCGCTAATCTATCTTACTCCAACCTCCAGTACAGACGTGATCAATCACGTCTCTACGGGCAATTTAACCGTTGGCCAAAAAATTCCTGGTGTTAAATCCTATTTCAAAGTCACTACTAATACACCATCAACATTACCTATCAAATTTAATTGGTTGATTATTAATTAGATAACTTTAACCGGCCATGTTATAATTAATATATGGATAAAAAATTAGACCGAGCCAGAGATATTATTCGGGATGATCCCAGCCTTATTTGGTATACCAAATCATACGACCGGTTGGATATCCGGTCCATCACCGAGGCCATTTTAAACTACGGAACCTGGAGTGAGTTTAAAAAACTCAGCAAAATTACCGGCATCAACAATCTTGCCCGCGTCTTTATTTCCTTAGACAGTATGCCCCGAAATAATCTTTTACCTAAAGCCCGTAATTATTTTAAGCTCTATTTTAAACGTCATAAATATGCATAAAGAGATTCTTACCCGAGGTCAATTAGCCTTTCTCCCACTGATAAAGAAATTTTCTAGTGATTTTTATTTGGTTGGTGGTACTGCTCTGGCTCTGCAATACGGACACCGCCGTTCGATAGATTTTGATCTGTTTACCAAAAAATCATTCGAAAATCAAAAAATATTGCGTTTAATCCGCAAAAACCATCATATCAACAGAATCTATGTCGACGAAACAGATCAATTAACTCTTATTGCAGATAATATCAAAGTGACTTTTTTCCGTTATGAGTATCCGATTAAACACGTAGAGAAACTCGACGATATTATTACCATGCCGGATCCGATAGGTATCGCCGCTATGAAGGCTTTTGCCTTGGGACGCCGCTCAAAATGGAAAGACTATGTTGATCTATACTTTATCTTTCAGCATCATTCTTTAAAAGAAATAGTCGAAAAGGCCCGCAAATATTATTCCGTTGGGGAATTTGACGAAAAACTTTTTCGCATACAACTTGCCTACCACTCCGATCTTAGTTATATTGAACCGGTTGAATATATGCCCGGGTTTGCCATTGATGATAGTGTAATCAGACAAGAACTTACAGAAATTAGCTTGACTTAGAACAATACCGATGAAATTTAACTGGATAATTATTAACTAATATGAAGAAAAGTTTTACTTTGATAGAACTCCTCATCGTCGTTGGCCTATTGGTCACTTTAGCCATTACTCTTTTAGTTACTTTAAATCCCTGGGGGCAGATTAACAAGGGCCAGGACAGTAAAAGGAAACTTGAATTGACTCAGTTGAATAAAGTATTTGAGGACTATTATAATGACAAGGGCTGTTATCCTAAGCCGAACGAAGTTTGTTATCCAAACAGTCAGTCGGGTTATAATCCCCAGGTGGATACTAAATGTTATATCTGTGGCCACGAACTTCCACCGGCTAATTTTGCTAATTTTTCTCCCTATATGGCCCGGTTGCCTTGTGACCCTCGCCATCCAACCAAAAAATATCTCTATCAGGTCGACAGCTTAATCTGCCCCTCTCTTTACCGAGGTTATACCTATCTTTCCTATTCGGCCGACCCCGCCACAAAAGAATATTGTTCCGGTGATGGTTCCGGCGAAACTGATTATAACTGGGGAGTGGCTTCGTCCAATAGTACAGTTGTTATTAATTGTTTAGCTGCAACCAGCACACCTATTCCACCAGCGCCAACTCAAACACCAACTCAAACACCTTCTCCAATTCCGACCACACCTCCAACTCCAACTCCAACCCCAACCCCTAATCCTAATCTGTACTGCTCTTCTTTTTCAACCCTCTATATTCTTTCCCATAATATCTGCAACATCTGTGGCAACTATCAGCAATGTCAGGCCGACTATCCAACCAACTCTTATTATATCGATCCTGGTGGCGGTGGATTTTTACCCGGTTGTTCAACCCCTTGTATTAAAGATTGATATTGATATTTAAAATTAATAACTTTATAATGAATTAATATGAAAAAAATTTCTTCTTTGTTATCTATATTCTTAGTCTTTCTTTTCCCTTTATTTTTTCTTCCCTTCACTCAAGAATATTTTGTCACCAATAAACTTTATTTTTTAGGTTTTGGCGGTCTATTGCTTTTGTTAGTTAGCACTATTCAAATTTTTGTTTCCAAAAAAATATCCTGGGAAAGACGTCCTTTTGATAATTTAGTCCTCCTTTTTTTGACGGCTATGACAATCTCCGTCGTCTTTTCTTCGCCAAATAAAATCCAGGCTTTATTGAACCCCACCTTTGGACTGGTGATGATGATTTCTTTAGCAATTTTATATTTTTATTTGTCTCGCCAGCAACAATCAATTTCTACAAATTTCTACAAATTTCTGCAAATTTCTGCTGTATTTCTTTCTGTCTTAACTATCGTTTTCTATTTTCAACCCTTTAGAAACGTTTCTCTGCCTCAAAATCTCGCCTTTCTTAAAAATCCCGCCTTTACCCCGGTCGGAAGTCAACTTGATCTGGCAATTTTGCTGGGATTTCTTGTAATTATTGGAATCGTACAAATTATAAAACAAGGGCGACCACAAGGGATTGCCCCTACAAAAAAATTAATTCTTAATTCTTCATTCTTAATTCTAAATTTACTGGCCCTCTTTCTCACTGTCTATTCGTTAATATGGGCAGGTCGCGCCCTGCCCCTACAGTTACCGCCATTCCGCCTTTCATGGTTTGCCGCTCTTGAGATCTTAAAAAATCCGCAAACAGCTTTGTTTGGTATTGGTCCAGATAATTTTAGCTCAATCTTTACCCGGGTAAAAGACTTTGCCTATAACCAATCGTCTCTTTGGCAGATAAATTCGTTTAATGTTTCTCGTTCAGCAGTCTTACAAATTCTCACCGAAACCGGAATTTTGGGATTATTGGCGTTTGGATTAATGATTTTTTCTGTCATTAAACAATTGATACGGGTCGGGCGTGACCGACCCGCACCGTTAATTTCATTTGTTTATTTGATTATTTGTTTATTGATCTTTCCCGTTTCTCTAATTGTCTGGTTTTTGTTTTTTGTAATACTGGGTTTGATAAATCAAACCACTACCGATTCAACCGACTTGACTGATTCAACCGATTTAACTAACTTACTGCCCATCTACATCGGAACCGTTGTAATCGCCTTTGGATTAATCGGTTCTTCCGGTTATTTTCTCGGCCGCGCTTTCGCTTCTGAATACTATTTTAAAAAATCAATCGATGGCGTAACTAATAATAATATTAAACAAGTCTATTACAACCAAAAACAGGCGATTATTTTCAATCCGTATATTGAAAGATTCAGAAGTAACTTTGCCCAAACTAATCTTTTAGTGGCGAACAATTTAGCTCAAAAAGATCCTAAAAAAATTACGGAACAAGATCGCCAGACTATTACTCAAGCAATCCAAGCCGCTATTGCCGAAGGAAAAGCGGTTGTATCTTTAAATCCGCAAAGGGCCGACGGTTGGCAGAATCTTGCCTCAATCTACCTCAATGTCATCAATGCGGCCGAAGGCGCTGATGTCTGGACTATTTCCTCCTACCAACGGGCAATTTTGTCCGACCCTCAAAATCCTATCTATCGAATTGGTTTAGGCGGAGTTTATTATTCTCAAAAAAAATACGATGATGCCCTAAAATTTTTTGAACAGGCGGTTTCTTTAAAGCCTGATTGGCCAAATGCTAACTATAATTATGCTTGGGCTAATTTCCAAAAAGAAAACTACTCTCAAGCCGTTAATGCTATGCAAAATACTTTGAATCTTCTTAATCAAAAAACAAACAAAACCGACTACGAAAAAGTCCAAAAAGAACTTGCTGAATTTAAGAAAATGCTTCCCAAGGAGGAGATTGACGCCAACAAACAAGAAGAGGCGGCCGCCGAATCTGGCAGTTTGAATTTACCAACGCCGCCGGCGACTTCGATTAGTCCAAAGTTGGAACTACCAAAGGAAGCGAGCCCTGAAGCTAAATAATAAAAACAGTTAAACGGTTAAAACTTAAACAGTTAAATAAACACTAAAACCTTAAACGTTAAACATTTTTTAATAGTTTAGTGTTTAATAGTTTTTTTAGGTTTTAACAGTTTAATACTTAACTGTTTATTTTAAAAAGTTCAGCGGATTCAGTATCTGCCCTCCCGATCTTATTTCAAAGTGCAAGTGCGTCCCCGTCGATTTTCCGGTCGAACCCATTACTCCGATTTGACTTCCTTGAGAAACCGAATCGCCCACATTGGGAGAATACGAGGAGAGATGAGCATAAAGAGACTGGTACCCATTACCATGATCAATAACAACATTGCATCCATAACCCCAATTAAGACAACCTGCATAAATAACCGTTCCCGAATCAGCCGCCAAAACCGGAGGTTGAGAAGGGTTGGCAATATCAACCGCCATATGATACGGGACCGGATATTGAGTAATACTACCTGAAGTTGGCCAGATAAAATTAGATGGGCCACGGACTCCGGCCTGAATAGTTGCAATAAACTGGGTCTGAATGACGGGCTTGTTTTCAATCACTCCTCCTGGAACAAAAAGAGTCTGCCCCGAACTAAGTGAAAAAGTATCAATATCAACAAAATCATTTAAAGGAAAATTGGCAATATTTTGAGCGCTGACTTTATATTTTTTTGCGATCGAATAGACTGTTTCTCCGGTTTCTACCTTGTAGACGATACCATCAAAAGGTGGAATTTTCAGATCTTGACCGGGCTTAATCAAATCGCTTTTTAAATTATTTGACCACTTAATACTATTGGTAGTAATATTAAATTTTTTTGCAATCGAAGCTAAACTATCTCCCCCGACCACTTGATAGCTAATAATTTCCGGTTTTACTGAGTAGACTGTTCCTAAACTACCGCCATATGGATTGTAAGAAACAACTAAGGCCTGATTATTATTATTTTGATTATTTAACGACTGTAAAAAAGGAGTGTTTTCAGCGATGATTGGACCGCCAACAACGGCCGCAGCCACAATCATAAGAAAGGAAGTATTTAAAAAAGATGAGGAATATTTACCTCGCTTGACAATTAAAAAGGCAACAATAATATCTTTAATGCCTTCAAATACCCGCCCGGCGCTAATCAGCCGGGATAAAATGTAGTTTTTTAAAAAGACAGCAAACTCGCCTATTTCATTCATAGAATAAGGCTTATATTATAACAAATCTATCCCTCTTTGGCTTTTTAGCCATACAACTGCGTCAGTTGGATTGGCACACTATATATATCGTTATTTTTATCCTGTCTTTATACTCCGACTTCATACTTTTGTAGGTTATAAGCGATTGACAATGTTTTTTGTTTTAGCTAAAAATTGGTATATGAAAAACAAATTTTATAATGGATGCTTTTATCATATTTTTAATAAAAGCATTGCTAATTTTGGTATTTTTTCTAAACCAAATAACGCTTTGAGATTTATTGATGGTTTAGATTATTATAATAGCATAAAAACAAAAATGAGTCTGTCTGTTTATTTGAGAAAAAATTCTTTAGACACTAACTTTTTATTACCAAAAGAAGATTCTGTTGCCAAGATAATTTCCTACTGTATTATGCCAGATCATTATCATTTGCTTGTCAAAATTATTCACATGGAAAAATTCTCAAAATATATTAATAATGCTGAAGCTAGTTTTAGTCGATATTTTAATATCAAAACTAATAGAAAAGGACCTTTATGGCAGTCTAGATTTAAATCAGTTTATATTGAAAGTAATGAACACTTACTTCATGTGTCAAGATATATTCATTTAAATCCCACAACTAAATACTTGGTTGATAATCCTGAGGATTGGAATTTGTCTTCATATAAATACTTTATAAGTGATCAAAAATATCTAAAAGAATATGTTAAAGAAATATCTATTGACTCATGTATCGATTACAAAAAATTTGTGGAAAATAATAAGGATTATCAGCGAGAACTAAAACATATTCGCAAACTAATGCTCGACTAGCCTCATCCAACTGCGTCAGTTGGATTGGCATTGAGATTAGGTGTCTGTTTTTTTACACCATCGCACTGGTAATCCTTTCAATTGCTACTTCAAAAGCCGCTTGTTTCAAAGGCATCTTTTTCTCAACCGATTTTTTCCAGATCGCCTCAAAAGCTTTTTCCATCATGGCTTTAAGACGGTCATTAACCTCTTTTTCCGACCAATAAAATCCGGCTTTATTCTGTACCCATTCAAGATAAGAAACTGTCACTCCGCCGGAATTTGCTAAGACGTCAGGAATGATTATTTTGCCCTTTTTGGCCAGGTATTCATAAGCGTCAGCTGTCAATGGGCCGTTGGCCATTTCAACGATGATATTAGCCTTGATTTTGACCATATTTTTATCGTTTATGACATTTTCAAGAGCCGAAGGAACAAGTATGTCAACTGGCAGCTCTAATAATTCTTCATTGGTAATACTTCTCCCTAATTTTACGTCGCAAACCGACCCCTTACAATAACAACCGGCAACCATTCCTTTTTCCTTTTTACATTTTAAAGTTGCCTCAACTGATAGTCCGTCTTTGACGTAAACACCGCCTTTGGAATCGGAAACGGCCACGATTTTAAAACCTGCTTCGCTTGCAAGCTTCGCAAAATAATAACCAACGTTGCCAAAACCCTGGACGGCAACTGTTAAATTATTAAAAGGCGAAGATTCGCCATCCGGCATCGAGCCTTTAATTTTATAAAGTAACGCCTGCAAAACAAACAATCCTCCTCTTCCCGTCGCTTCCGTCCGACCCAAGCTTCCTCCCATTGTCACCGGTTTTCCGGTAAAGGTAGCCGGGCTTTTTCTCCCTATTATTTTTTGATATTCATCAAGCATCCAGCTCATTATTTCTGGAGTCGTATTAACGTCAGGAGCCGGGACATCGATATTTTCGCCGATCACATGGGCAATTCTTGACGCAAATGCCCGTGACAACCTTTCTAATTCACTTTTTGACAATTTTTTTGGATCAACCACAATGCCGCCTTTTCCTCCACCATATGGAAGGCCGGCCACAGCACATTTAATAGACATTAAAGTTCCCAAAGCCTGGACTTCTTCTTTCGTCGTGTCACGATGAAATCTAATTCCGCCTTTATAAGGCCCTAAAGCGCTATTGTGCTGGATTCTCCAACCCTTAAAAACCTTTTTTTTACCATTGTCCATTGTGATGACAAGCGCAAACTCATGAGCAAATTCCGGCTCAATGAGACGTTTTATCGTCTCACCATCTAACTTCATTTTTTCGGCGGTTTTAGTGATCAGTGCCTGTGCCGATTCAAGCATCTTTTTTCCTTGGTTGTCCATATGGAAATTAATAAAAAATTATAATGGGTCATTCCCGCGCCCGATCAGGACAACCACAAGGGTTGCCCCTACGGCGGAACACGCATTGTCAAATTGTCTCTAAATAATGTTCAACTTCTAAAGCCGCCTCAACTCCAGTTCCTGCCGCTGTTACCGCTTGTCTATAATATTTATCCGCGCAATCACCAGCCACAAAAACTCCTTTAACAGACGTTCTCCTTCTTTCAAAAATTTTCACATATCCTTTTTCATCAAGATCAATTTGACCTTTGAAAAGATCCATATCTGGCTTGTGGCCAATGGCCACAAACACTCCGTCAAGTTTTAATAAAGACTGTCTTTGGACAAAGACAGTCTTTAATCGAACCCCCTCCACCTTTTTTTCCCCCATTATCTCCTCGACGGCCGCATTCCAGATAATTTCAATTTTCGGATTATTTTTTGCACGTTCTTGCATGATCTTTGATGCTCTGAAAAAATCCCGCCGGTGAATAATATATACTTTTTTGGCAAACTTTGTCAAGGTCAAAGCTTCCTCCAAGGCTGTATCTCCTCCACCTATAACGGCCACTGTTTTTTCACGAAAGAAAAACCCATCGCAAGTAGCGCAAGCTGAGACGCCATGACCTCGTAAGCGGGTTTCAGAGGGCAGATTCAACCATAAAGCCTTCGCGCCGGTAGCAATGATGATCGCCTGTGCTTTAATTAAAGACTGTCTTCGTACGAAGACAGTCTTTATTGGTTCGGAAAAATCCACCCTCAACACATTCTCATCCACAATCCTCGCTCCAAATTTCTTAGCCTGATTTCTCATTTTTTCAATTAACTCTGAGCCTAGTATTGATTCAAATCCAGGGTAGTTCTCAACTTCTGAAGTCAGCGTCAATTGTCCGCCAGGAGGCGATCCGGCAAAAACTAAAGGCTTAAGATTAGCCCGAGCCAGATATATAGCTGCAGACAGTCCTGCCGGCCCACCCCCGATTATTATTACATTTTCCACATTAGAATTTATCATTGAATAAGTATTAATTAAAAGCGTAGATATCAAATTTTTTGCGGTTTTTTGTTTTCCGTCAAAAAATTTCGGTATCAAGCTTTTTGAAATTATAAACTAATCGCCCGTTCCACCATTTTCTCTATCTTCGCACTATCTTCATTTGGTATTAATTTACAGATATTAGATATTACTATTTCTTTAGACAGTCCGTCAATAGCTTTTTTGACGGCTGATATCTGTTGGAGGACATCGGAGCATTCTCTCTTGTTGCCAAGCATCTTCTCTATCCCTCTTAATTGACCAATTATCCTGTTGATACGCTTTTTTGTGTCTTCCATAAAGCTAAGTTAATCAAGTTATAAAGTTTGTCAAGTTTATCAAGAAAAATATATTTTTACTTTATAACTTTATAAACTTGATGAACTTGATAAACTCTCCTATACTGGATAGTAGTATAGAGTATATGGGGTCGGATTGTCAAGTAGAAAATATTAAATCTTAAAGGTTAAAGGTTAAAAAAATGTTAAACAGCTAAATATTAAAGAGTTTTTATTGTTTAACAGTTTAATCTTTAATAGTTTATTTAACATTTAATATTTAATCTTTAAGATTTTGTTTAGTCCTGTAGTTCTCAAAAACGCCACATCAAAGTAGTCACTTAATGAATCAATTACGCACCCTTGCTCAGGGAGTCCAAGAATTCCTGGTTATTTTTCGTTTTGGTCAGTTTTTCTGTCAAAGCGGTTAATCTTTCCTCACCATTTAACAGGTTAAGCATCCTTCGTAAAGTATTGACCTTGCTCATGGTTTCTTTATCAAATAAAAGCTCTTCGTGGCGGGTGCCGGATTTTTCCGCATCAATGGCCGGAAAAATTCTTCTATCAGCAAATTTACGGTCCAGATGAATCTCCATATTTCCGGTTCCCTTTAGTTCTTCGTAGATTAGATCGTCCATCCGGGACTCGGTACCAATCAATGCTGTTCCGACGATTGTCAAGCTGCCGCCTTCTTCGCAATTTCGGGCCGCTCCTAAGAATTTTTTGGCCGGATATAAAGCGGATGGATCAAATCCTCCGGACAAACTTCGACCGCTATTGGTCACTGATAAATTTAAGGCTCGGGCTAATCTGGTGACTGAATCCAATAAAATAATGACGTCATATCCTACTTCAACCAATCTGCGCGCTCTATCCAAGGCTAAATTGGCGACTTTAATTTGTTGACGAGGTGACTCATCAAAATTTGAAGCAGCTACTTCTCCCTTTATAAATCTTTTGATCTCGTTAACCTCTTCCGGCCGCTCTCCAATAAGAATCGCCATTAAATAGGCTTTTGGATAGTTTGTTCCGATCGCCTCGGCGATTTCTTTTAAAAAAGTCGTCTTACCGGCTTTTGGTTGGGAGACGATTAAAGCTCGCTGTCCAAAGCCTATTGGTGAAATTAAATCGATGATTCTGGTTGATAAAATATCTTTCGTCGTTTCCATCTTCATCTGCTTATTCGGATGAAGGGCGGTTAACTTTTCAAAATCCTTTCTCTTGGCGCTTTGTTCTTCTGTCATCTCAATGCCGTTGATTTTTTTAATTAGAAGTAAAGAATGGAATCTTTCTCCGGCTTTTGGTGGACGTGCTAAACCTTCCACCTCATCTCCCCGTCTTAGCCAAAATCGGCGAATTTGGGACGTGGAAACATAGATATCATGGTCCGGACTTAAGACATAGTTCTGCCTTAAAAATCCATAGCCGCCAAAAGTGATATCCAGAATTCCTTTTGCTTGATAGCTTATTTTCAAATCTTCTTTTAATCGCTCTTCTACCGGAACATCGTATCTTTGAACCGGCAAATTAGGTTTAGGAGCTACAATAATAGGTTTTGATTCAACTCCCTCGATCAATTTTGACATATCAAGAGGGGGATCAACAATTATTTTTTTCAATACTGCCATAAATGTAAGTGAGGAACCAGAGATCCTCCGTAAAAAGGGTTGTTTTGATCTTTTTCCCTAGAGAATGAAAAGGGTTAAATGCCTCCTGATGAAAACATTCACCAAGAAAATCATTTTTCTCAGAAGCCTGATGGCTTCCAATTCCCTATTATTTGAATTGCGTAAAGAAAAAGATTTCAATTCATCTCCCTATTTGGAGGATCTGATTCAAGTATACAATTCTTATTCGTTTTGTCAAGAGAAAATAAATATTGTAGGGGCGATTCATGAATCGCCAGTACTCTTCAATCTCTTGATATAAAAGATTAGGCCTAAAGTAACAATAACCAATAGAGATATTATCAATATGATTATCAAGACGGCCAGATCAAAAGTTTTTTTGGTTGAAGCTGTTGTCGATGATTGATTATTCTGTTGTAAAGGATTGTAGTTTTTATCTATTTTATTTAATTGCCCGGTGGCAGGATCAATGATTTTTTGATTATACTTAGTTGCCTGTATCAAATCTATTTTTTCCGAATCAAGATAGGATTGATTTTTCTTAACAAATTCGCTGGTTGTTTGGACTATTATTTTTCCAGTTTCAGGATTTACAATTTCCAAATAAAATTCATAAGGTGGTAAATCTTTAGGGTACAACGTGAAAAAACCCGAATCATCAGTAGTTGTTGAAGAAAATATCTTATCGTTCACTTTTAATTTCACATTAACTTTTGCCTTAGGAATAATTTGATTATTGTCATCATATGAAAAGCCTTCGATATATTCTAATATTGGGTCAAATTTTATTATCTTAATAGAATCTACCGGATCATCAATTCTTATTGACTGTTGAGCAGAAACTTTTTTAATAAAGAACGAAGACAGTTTATCTATTAGCTGGCTAAAATAATTATTAATTTTAGCAAGCGGATAATATTGTGGGTTTTTTATCAATTCAACACTAAATCCTTCCTGAGAAAGAACTTCTTTTCTGATAAGGGCCAACCAATAACCTTCCTTGTCTGAAGTTTTAGGAAGCGGACGTCCGGCTCCATCATTAACTAATTGAACTCCATCAACCATCACCTTAACAATAGTTTTTGGATGAACTGTTCTTAGAGCTATTTTTGTATAAGACTCTCCTTCAAACCAGACATCTATATATTCGCGGCTTATGTAATCCGGGCTTCTGGTATAAGGTGTGCCGTTCGGAGTCAAGGCTACGTCAACCCTCTTCGGACTTTTGGCTATCTCAACAAAAGCCGGGTCCCCGAGCTTGTAGATAAAATCATATAGGTCTTTAAATTTCGGATTTGGCATTGCCGCTGTAAACGAATGATTGGTCTTGGGAGTGACATTCAGCTTATACTTACCGTCTTTGTTAATTCTAATATTATATTTCCCCATTTCATCAATCAACACATTATTAGTGAATGCATTCGCAGATGGATTGCCATTTTCGTCCAGCAAGGTTACGGATGCTTGTCCAGCACTAAACGGTTCAAGGGAAACCGCATCAAAAATACGTCCATACGGATCCCAAAATATCTGTGTGCAATTTTCTACCCCTGAAGGAAAAACAAGATTTGCCTGACCTTGCTGTTGAGTGGTATTTTCTTCATCAACTCCGGTTCCTAACGGTTCAGGCGTATGAGCAGCGTAAAGATAATATCCTACATGATCTTTGATCCCAACCAGTTGACCTGTTTCGTTTATTTCTCCAGGAGAGAAAAAATTATTTCCCGATGATAGTTGCACAAATCCATTGTTGGGGACACAGCCAGTATCTGGCAAACACGTCATAATATCGCATTTCGTTTTTGAAGAACACGTCCCGGTAAAAGTACCAGATTCGACCGTATCAGGCCATTCCCCATACCCATCTGCAGGATTAAAGGTGACACATTCTACCACAACATCAGCTGCTAAATCCGAGGGCGTTGGAGATTGAGCGGTAACCAAAGGAGTTATAATCTTTATGACTGCTATAAAGATTATAAAGATTATAAACCTACGCATTTGCATTCTCATATTTAATTTATAGAGGTTTTTTTAAAAAATGTCAAATCAATTTGTTATACTGTTTGTATGAAAACAAAACCGTATTTATTTTTGTTTTTCTTGATTGTCATATTGGTTTTTATTTTAGGAGTCCGCTATGGGCAAAAGGTGGAGAAAAATAATAAAGCGGTTGATTATCTTATCTCAATTACCCCGCTTCCCACACCTCCTCCAAACACACCGTCTCCCAGCGGCATCAAAAAAGACGCTAGCGCTTCACCAACTCTTTTTAATCTAAAGAAATGAAAAAAATTAAACTTGCTTATTTTGGCTCTCCGGACTTCGCCGCGAACTTTCTTGAAAAAATATTGACTGACAAAGATTTATTTCGATTAATCGAAGTGAGGTTGGTTGTGACTCAGCCAGATAAAAAAGTAGGGAGAAAACAAATCCTGACACCAACTCCAGTGAAGAAAGTGGCGGAAAAATATCAGAAAAGCGAAAATACCTTTTTTGAGATAATCGCCAGGGGCCCCCTTGGGGGTGTGGCGGTCGAAAAAAACGGTATTGAGCTGACAAATATTGATCTGGCCCTGGTTTATGCCTACAGTGACCTTATCCCAAATGAATTGTTCACTCTTCCTAAGTATGGCTTTTGGAACATCCACCCCTCTCTTCTTCCCAAATACCGCGGCCCCTCCCCGATGGCCACTGCTCTAATAAACGGGGATAAAAAAACGGGGATAACGATTATTAAAATGGACGAAGAGATAGACCACGGGCCGATTATTGCCCAAGAAAGTTTAACAATAAAAGATAACGATAAAAGACCTTATTTGGAGAAGAAATTGACTAATTTGGCCTACAAAATGTTTAAAGAAATAATGGGAAAAATTCCCACTGGAGACAAAAAATTTAGAAGCGAGCCCTTTATAGCTCAAAATCATAAACTTGCCACTTACACAAAAAAACTTTCTAAACAAGATGGATTTATAGAATTTAAAAAAATAAAAAACGCCCTAATCCCTAGTCCCTATTCCCTAACCGTCTATAATCTGTTTCGCGGCCTTTACCCTTGGCCCGGCCTTTGGACTCTCCTCCCCAACGGCAGACGCCTAAAAATAACTGGATTAAATATTGTAAGGAACAAAAATCTTTGTTCCCTACAAATCAAACGTGTGCAATTAGAAGGCAAAAAAGAAGTTGACTTTGAGACTTTCAATAAAGCCTATAAAATTTTTTAGTTAAATTAAATCTTTACTAATCAATTCCCGAATCTCATCAAATAATCTCTCCATGACCCATAAATTATGGTAGGTCGCCAGAGTGTAGCCAAGGATTTCCCGTTGTTTAAATAAATGACGAAGATACGATTTGGTAAAATTTTGACAAACATAACAATTGCAATCTTCATCAACTTTTTCTAAATTATTTTTATAAATACTTTTATTAATATCTATTTGTTGGGAAAGCGAAAATACCAAATTTTTTGCGGTTTTTTGTTTTCCGTCAAAAAATTTTCGGTATCGAGCTTTTCCCATTTGATAAATTGCTCCCATCCGAGCAAGCCTTGTGGGTTCAACACAATCAAAAGTATCAACTCCATATTTCACTAAATCAATGATATCATCAATCTGCCCAACTCCAAGCAAGTGAACCGGCCTGTCATTTGGTAAAAAATCGGAAACCCAACGGACTTGCTTGCGCATTTCCTTTTTCGATTCCCCAACTGACACTCCTCCAATTGCCACCCCGGGCGTATTTTGAGAAACCACAAACTCTGCCGATTTTTTCCGCAGATCTTTAAAAGTTCCGCCCTGAATCACGCCGTATAAGAATTGGTGACTAGTTGTTAGTGACTGGTGAATAGTTAAAGGTGAAGAAACAAAATTTTTTGCGACTTGGGATACCCCGTTTTCCGCGGGGAGGGTTCCCACCGGAGCTAAAAAATTTCTGTTTCGAGCCTTTATACATCTAATAAGCCAATTATGCGTTCTCTCCATCGCCTTCTCCACATACTCATGAGTCGCCGGATAATAGGTGCATTCATCAAAGGCCATATTAATATCCGCCCCAATTTTTCTTTGAAACTCCATCGACTTTTCCGGAGTAAATTCGATTAATGCTCCATCAAAAGTTGAACGAAACCTTACCCCATTCTCGGAGATCTTAACCAATAAAGGATTTTCCTCTCCACGTACGTTAGCGTTTCTTGTTTTATTTTGAGACGAGGCAAAAGTAAATTTTTCAGTTTTGTTGGTTTTCTGAAAAATTTGCGTTGCTGAGTCTCTAGATGTTCTTGCGAGAGAAAACACTTGAAAACCACCCGAGTCGCTCATTAACGGTATATTTAACCTCGAATATTTATGAATCCCTCCAGCTTTTTCAATAATCTCCGCCCCCGGATGAGTCACTAAATGATAAGTATTGACAAAAGCTGCCTGAACGGCGACTTCCTTAACCAATTGAGGAGTCAATGATTTGATAGTTCCCTTAGTCCCAACGACCACAAATGCTGGAGTTTTAATCACTCCATGATCGGTCTTTATCTCTCCTAATCGGGCTTTAGAATTTTTAGAAACATGTTTTACTGAAAAAAAATTATTCATAAAATTAGCATTACATCGCCAAATGAATAAAACCGGAAATTATTTTTAATAGCTACATTATACAGTTCTATAAGTTTCTTATTAGCTCCTTTAAACTGTAAAAACGCTTCAACTAACATCATTAGAGAAGACTTTGGAAGATGAAAGTTGGTGATCAAAACATCAACCATTTTAAAGTCATAAGGAGGAAAGATGAAAAGATCGGTTTTACCTACAAAGGGCTCGGTTACATAATTTTTATCACACGAGAATCTCACCTCCGACTTCGTCGGGGTCCCCTCGAAAGTGATTTTTGATATTGATTCTAACGTTCTCACCACCGTCGTCCCCACTGCCACTAGTTTTTTCCCATTATTTTTATTTGTTTTAACATATTTCCATATATCTCCATCTATTTTATAGAATTCATTATGCAGTTTTTTTTGTTTAATATTTTCGTCCGTTATTGGAGCAAATGTACCCATACCAACATGCAAAGTAACAAATAATCGTTCAATCCCTTTTTTATCTAATCTTTTAAAAACCTTATTGGTAAAATGTAAAGAGGCCGTCGGCGCCGCCGCCGAGCCTTTTTTCTTTGCAAAAATTGTTTGATATTTCTCTAGTAGTTCGTCTCTTTTTAATGGAGATCTTTTTAGATAAGGAGGAATTGGCATTGTCCCGTATTTTTTTAATAGGAAAAACAAATGTTCCCGACTAAAATTAAATCTAACTTTAAAAACATTGTCATTCTGACTAATAACGTCAAGAAAATTAATACTGAGCGAAGTCGAAGTGTCAAAATAAATTTTTTCCCCAACTGTAATTTTTCTGTCAACAATCACTGGTACAGTATTGCCAACAATTTCATTAACTAAAAATAAAATAATAACCTTGCCACCGTTTTCCTTTTTCATGGCAACTCGCGCTGGCAAAACTTTTGTATTATTCAAAACCATAAAGGAATCTTTTGGAAGATATTTATAGAGATTATAAAAATGATCAAATATTATCTTGTCCACGGTCGTGTCATAGATAAGTAGTTTTGAGGAGTCGCGGGGAACAGCCGGCTCTAAAGCTAAATTTTTTTTGGGCAAAATATAACTGTAGTTTATTATTCTATTTATTACAAAAAAGCGAAGGTATTAAATTTTTTGCGGTTTATTGTTTTCCGTCAAAAAATTTCGATACCGAGTTTTTTATTTATAATATTCTTTTACCTGGAAAAGGAAATACATTGACAACAATCCTCCGATTATTAGTCCTCCAACGTTAAAACTGACAATATTTTGGACGACGCCAACTAGTGCACTCCAATATAGAAAAGTCCAGGCTTTTTTTGATTGGGAAAATAATCCCGGAATAGCTAATGCTTCAAGTAAGACCATTACTCCTAAAAATAAAACGTTAATGATAAATCCCACTCCTAAAAATGGTCGTCCCGTCATCATTCCGCCAACAAACCCAAGAGGAGCTAAAATTGTTCCGGCTCCAAGCAGGGCTAAAAATCCAGGAATACCCATCACTACGCCCAAAATCGCCAAATACGGCGCAAATTTGACGATTATCTCCTTAACATTTTTTGGGAGTTGAAACGGTGCCTTTTTTACTAAATACTCTTCCAGCGTTCCTTCCAAATTTTTAAGAGCTCCTCCGAAATCAGTCTTTCCATCTGTTGTTTTAGACATAGATTTATTAAAAATTATAATATTAATCCGACTAACATAATAATTACCGGAATCAAATACATAAATGGTTTTAATACAGCCGTTTGCAATAATTTAACAACTGTTGGAGAAGTGGAGATTTTGGCTAAAATTATTTCTGTTGGTGTTGCTGATGGGCCAGGAGTATTTGAAATAAGCGGTGTTACCGTTGGTGTATTTGAAATTAATGGCGTCACAGTCGGAGTGTTTGATATCAGTGGAGTAACCGTCGGGGTGTTGGAAATAACCGGCGTTGCCGTTGGGGTTGGAGTTCTCGTTGGCGTTGAAGTATTTGAAATAATCGGCGTTGCCGTTGGGGTTGAGATTGAGGAACTTTGTATCTGGGCCAGTTCCTCCTTATTACACCCGCATTCACTTTCATAAGTGCCTCCACCTGAAGAATTATCAATCTGTATGATTCCGCAGAAGCAGTTTGGTACCTTGGTGTTACCTATAGTTTCGACTGAATTGTAGTCAACACAAGGTTGGCCGGCAACATAAGGACGATCGCGACCTAGCCCCACCACACATCTCCACCCGCCAACTGAGGTGCTAACTCCTCCACCTGTTTTAACAGTTATTCCCCTTTCAACGGCCTCATTATAACATCCTGTTTTTTTAGTTTCATCCAGGCAAAAACGGTGATCAGTTCCGCCGGTGTCTTGAACATCACATTGAGTATACCCGCCAGGACAACCACCTCCACCTATTTCTTCTTGCTCTAACCTTCTCGCTTCTTGTTCTTTCTTCTTTTTTGCTTCCCTATCTGCGTCTTTTTTGCCACTTTCTTCATATTCTTTTTTTCTTGCCTCCTCCGCCTTTTTTTCTGCAACAGTTTGCGCTTTTTGTCGAATAGTTATTAAAGTATTATTGTAGTAAAAAAATCCTATCCCAGCCACAATGATAACCAATAATAAATTTCCAATAATCAAAAATTTATTGGCTTTTTTCTTTTTATTTTTTGTTTTTAACGGAGTGAAATTATCCATAAAAACAGTATAAGGTATTTACTTACTGAGTTCAATGAACTTATATGAATATTTATCGTCCTGATGTTTTTCCTCAAAAACAACTTTTTTAAACTCCGAATAATCTGGGAAAAAAGCGTCAGCGTCGGGGTATTCTTTGTCAATTAAAGTGAGATAAAGTTTGTCTGCATGTTTTATTCCTTGTTCATAAATACTCGCCCCGCCAATAATAAAAACCTCTTTTTTTAATTCTGAATTCTGAATTCTTAATTCTGAATTTTTAACGGCTTCTTCAATTGAATTACAAATAATTACTCCTTCAGCTTTATAATTCACATCTCTCGTAACTATAATATTCACTCTATTTGGCAATGGCCTAAACTTTTCCGGTAATGATTCATAGGTCTTTCTTCCCATGATGACAATCTGGCCAGTTGTTAGATCTTTAAATCTTTTGAAGTCTTCAGGAATATGCCAAAGAAGTTTATTATCTTTTCCCAATTCTCTGTTCTTGCCAATAGCGGCGATTATACTGATCATACAAAATGTTAAATCTTAAAGGTTAAAGGTTAAATAAATATTAAACGGTTAAGTTTTAAACATTCTTAGTTGTTTAACAGTTTAATCTTTAATAGTTTATTTAATATTTAATATTTAATCTTTTGAAAATTTTCTTAAAACCCTCCAACAACAGTAACCTCTCCTTTAATCGGCGGGTAAGGATTGTAATTTTCAATCGTTATATCTTCAAATTCAAAATCATCAATGTTTTTTACGTTCGGATTTAATTTAACGGTTGGAAATGGTCGCAGTTTTCTTTTTAACTGTTCTTTAATTTGATCTTGATGATTTGAATAAGTATGAACATCGCCAAAAGTATGGACAAAATCACCGGGTGGAATTCCAACAACTTGAGAAACCATCAATAAAAGAAGCGAATAAGAGGCAATATTAAAAGGCACACCCAAAAAAATATCAGCACTTCTTTGATAAAGTTGTAAATGAAGCTTTCCCCCTAAAACGTTGAAATGAAACATCGTATGGCAAGGAGGGAGAACAACTGATTTTTCTCTCGATGGCGCCATTTCATAGATATAGGCTGGGTTCCAAGCAGAAATGATTAAGTGCTTTCTAAATCTTTGTTTTGGATCCTTTAGTTTATTGATCACCCATCCTAACTGGTCAATAGTTTTGTTGTTTTCTGCTTTCCACCTCCTCCACTGCACACCATAGATGGGACCAAGTTCTCCATATTTTTTAGCAAATTCTTTATCTGTTTTTATTTTTTCAACATATTCATCTTGACTTAATATTTTTTGATATTTGTATCTACTGTATCCCCATTCATCCCAAATATGAACATTATTATCAACCAAATATTTAATATTAGAATCCCCGCGTAAAAACCAGATTAACTCGTGAGTAATCCCCCGCATAAAAACTTTTTTTGTCGTCAGAAGTGGAAACCCTTTTGAAAGATCGAATCTTATTTGCCGACCAAAAACACCTTTGATAAAAATCCCTGGGTTTCCCCAAACTGGTTTTTTCTCACCATTCTTGAGAATGTCTTTGAGAAGATCGAGATATTGTTGTTCGCCAGTGTTCATAAGAAAATATTAAATCTTAAATATTAAAGGTTAAAGAAATATTAAACGGTTAAAACTTAAACTTTTTTTGTTTAACTATTTAATCCCTGCCTGCCGGCAGGCAGGTTTAACGGTTTATTTAACCTTTAACAGTTTAACCGTTTAACCTTTAAAGATTATACTATTTATTTGCTTTTTATCAGCCTATAGATCTCCCCCACCAAATACAGCGACCCTGTTACTACAATGAGCTCTTTTTCTTTTAAAATAGTCTCCCATGCTTTTTTCAAGTCAGGAATAATTATTGTTTCTAATTTTATCTGATTAAATCTGATTTCATCCGATTGTATCTGTTTCAACTCTTCTCCTATTTCTTCTGGCTCTTCTGACACATTAATCATATCCTGATTATCAGTCAAAAAACTTGTAATTATTATCTTGTGGACGGCCGTCTTTAAGATAATTATTTTTAACATCTTTTGATAATCTTTTCCTTTTTTGAAAGCTAACAAAAAATTAAATTTTTTATTGGGATATTTTTTTATTAATGAGTTAATGAATGCCTCCATCTTTTGCGGATTATGAGCGCCATCGAAAATAATAGTTTTACTTTTACTTGCCTGCGCAAGCGGGATTTTTCTGATATCAAATCTTCCTGGAAATTTTGCCTTCTCAAAAACTTTTTTTATTTTATTTTGATCGATAATAAACCCATCTCTCTTGCTTAGAAAATTAACTACTTCCAACGCTAAACTGGCGTTTTCTTTTTGGTATTCGCCGGCTAAACCCATATTTTTTGTAAAGACGTGATTAATCACGTCTCTACCAACAAACGCAATTTTTGCCTTCTTTTTTTCCGCTACTTCCCTAATAACTTTCTCCGCCTCTATGTCTTGATAAATAGAAATCATCTGACTTTTTTCGTTGATAATCATCGCTTTTTGAAAGGCGATTTCTTCTATAGTTTTTCCCAAAATATTAGTATGATCTAATCCAATCTTCGTTAAAACTGCCAGTTTGTCCGATCGGGAAACAACGTTTGTCCCGTCGTACTTCCCCCCCAAGCCGGTTTCCATGACTGCGTAATCTACCCCTTTTTTAGCAAAAATGTAAAACGCCAAACCGACCAAAATTTCAAAATAAGTAAGTTTTGTAGAGACGGAGCATGCCCCGTCTGTACGATCAATGATTGGAATAATTTTATTTAAATAATAAACAAACTCTTTTTTTGCAATATTTACGTTTCCTATTTGAAACCTTTCTGTGACATTGATTAAATGAGGTGATTGATGAAGGCCGACTTTAAATCCTTGGGATTCTAGTAATGAGCTGATTAAGTAACAAGTAGAACCTTTGCCCGAGGTGCCGGCCACATGAATAACTTTGATTTTTTCCTGTGGGTCACCAAGAAGATGAAGAAAATATTTTGCCCTTTTTAAACCAAGCTCTCCCGGAAACGTTTGAACAGAAGTTTTGGGAATATGAAGGGCAAGGAATTGCTCAGCCTGTTGGAAAGTGCGAATTAACATTAAAAAAAATATTAAATCTTTAAAAATTAAATCTGCTGTTCTCTCTTGCCGGTTGTTACTCTTCCTCCCTGCCATTGTCCTTTATATTGACTTCCCCCACCGTCTACCCACTCAAACTGGGCGTGAACAATTCGACAGCCCATTTCTAACGTGACCGGAAGCGGGCCTTCATTTTTAATTGCAAAAGTCAGTTTACCACAGTAACCGGGCGCAACATTTCCAGTCCGCAAAAACAATCCGGACCGAAACGTGGTTGTTCGCGGTTTAAAATTAATGGTAATATCCAATGGTGTATTAACTTTTTCAATGGTAGTTGCCAAAAGATATTCCCCTGGTTTAATAATATAAATATTTTTAGTTTTATAAGTAGCGACTAATTTTATTTTTGGTGTTTCTCTTTCAAATTCGCCTAAAAATGCTTTCCCGCCAACGATTTTATGAAGCTCTCCCAAACGCAGATCAAATCCCGCTCCTTCCGGAGTTGTCAGTTCACGATTAGCCAACCCTTCAACTAGACGCTTTGTTTTAACCAACTGCAATAATTTTTTTGGACCTAAAATCATACGATGCTATTATATAATAATGAGGATATGAAATCCAAAGTCATTGTTTACGACCCAACGTCTTCTGACAAATTGAGTAAAGTCCGTGGCATCGGCCGGTATTTGCAAATACTAAAAGAAAATTTTTCAAATGAATTTGAGTTTGTTAACAATGAAACAATGAAACAATTGAACAATGATTGTGTATTTGTAAATCCGTTTTATAATTTTTTACAACGACCGTTAACCTTAAAACGAATTGCCTCTAAACAAATCGCCGTTATTCACGATTTAATCCCCCTTAAATATCCATCTCACTTCCCCGCCGGAATCAAAGGCTCTATATATATACTATTGAACAAATTCGCTCTAAAAAATTATGACCTAATCATTACTGACTCCGAAGCCTCGAAAAAAGATATTATAAAAATTTTGGGAATTAAAGAAAATAAAATTAAAGTAATTTACCCATGTTTACCAAAAGAATTTACTAAAAGTCAAAATTCAAAAGAAGTATTGTCATTCCCGCGAAGGCGGGAATCCAGACTAAAATCACCATACAAAAATGAAATTACAGACTGGATCCCCTCCTACGAGGGGATGACACTGCCAAACTTTTGCCTGTACGTCGGCGATGCCACTTGGAACAAGAATCTCGTTAATCTGGCCAAAGCAATTAAAATCGCTAATGTCAATTGCGTATTTGTGGGAAAAGTTTTTGAGCCATTTTCTGGAAAAGCGCAGATACCTGTTTTGAGCAATCGCCAGGGGCCCCTTTGGGGTGTGGCGGCGAAAAACACGGTATCAAGCTTTTCACATTCTTGGCAATCAGAATTAAAAGATTTTTTTGAATTAACAAAAGACGATAAGTGCTTCATTTTCGCCGGTTTTGTCCCTGATTCCGAGCTGATCAAATTTTATCAACAAGCAACGCTCAACATCCTACCTTCACGCGATGAAGGATTTGGGTTTTCTTTCCTGGAAGCCGCCCAATTCTCCTGCCCCTCAGTCTTATCTGATATTCCTGTCTTACGGGAAATTTCCGCCAAAAACGTATTGTTTGCCAACCCAAATAATCCCCAAAATATTGCTGATAAAATTAGAAAAATTTATACTGATGAAAATTTGAGAAATAAAATAGGGGCTGATGCAAAAAAAAGATCAGAATATTTTTCCGCAGAAAAATTCAAAAAAGAATTTTTATCTGTCATATAAGGTCAGACCTTCTTCGAAGGGCTGACCTTGAACAACCTTCTCGCATTTTCCGTTGTTTGTTTTGACAATTTATCAATTGAACAATGAAACAATGAAGCAATGTATTCTGCAATAATTTTAATATTCTTCGGCTCATTATATTTATCTAACGGCCGTGGGATAGATAATAATCGGGGCATAAGAAATGGCGAATCTGTCTCCAACACCAACATCTCTAGAGGAACTGTTTTGATAAAATCTTGTTTCTCTTTGTAATACGTTATATCCCCATCAATGCCAATAAACATTCTGTGTTTTTTTGCAAATTTTAGAAGTTCCGGGTCGGGTTCACAACAATGAAAAACTGACCTGCCTTCTAATTTTTTATCCCAAATTTTATTTAGTACCTCAAACATATCTGCTTTTGCCTCCCGATTATGCAAAACTAAACTTTTATCATATTTTATTGATAATAAAATCTGTTCCTTTAAAATTATTTTTTGCAATTTCACAAATTCTTCCCCAATTTTATAATCTGGATATTTTGTTTTTTGATAAATATGACGATCAATTCCGACTTCTCCAATAGCAACGACTTTGGAATGAGATAGTAATTTTTCAATATTTTTCAAGTCTGAGGCAAAAGAAAATTTTTCAGTTTTTGAATTAAACTCAGGTTTTTGTTTTTGAGATAATCGCCAGGGGCCCCTTTGGGGTGTGGCGTTCGAAAAAATAGAAACCTGAGTTTTATAGATTTCAAACACATGGTGCGGATGAATCCCTACCGCCGCATAGATTCCCTTATATTTTTCGGCTATCTCAACCGCTTTTTTTGACGTTTCAAAATCTGTTCCCGGAATCATGATTTGATTAACTCCGACTTTTTTAGCTTCATTTATAACATCCTCAACCTGTCCATCAAAAGCTTTAAAATTTAAATGACAATGAGTATCGAACATAAATAAGTTATAAAGTTTGTCAAGTTTTTCAAGTTTATCAAGAAAAACCCGTCTTGATGAACTTTATAACTTTATAAACTTGATAAACTAAGTAATAGTATAGTATATTTGTAGTATGACTCTCTTCATCGGTGCTGATCATCGAGGGATTGAACTTAAAAACGCCATTATTGAATATCTTCATGAAAAAAATATTCGAATTGAAGATCTTGGTCCTTATGAACTTGACCCATTAGATGATGCTATAGATTATTCCCAAAAAGTCTCTCAAGCCGTTTTACAAAATCCTGATAATCATCTTGGTATAGTTATTTGTGGCTCCGGTTGCGCCGTTTCTATGGCCGCTAATCGCATTCGCGGGATTCGGGCCGGCGTCGCCATGAACGAAGACCAAGCCCACCATATTCGAGAAAATGATCTTTGTAATGTTTTAGCATTGGCCGCCGACTATACTCCTTTAGAATTAGCCTGTAAGTTAATTGATGCTTTTCTTGCTTCTGCCCCAAAAACCGAAGATAAATATCTAAGAAGAATTGAAAAACTTGATAAATAAAATAGTAAGTGTAAACTAAATATATGAAAAATAAATCTGGCCAAATTCTACTCATTACCGTTATGCTTCTTGCAACTGTCATGACCATTGTTTTGTCTGTCTCCTTTAAGTCGGCAACGGATACTCAAATAACAAAACTCGAAGAAGAGTCACAGAAAGCTTTAGTGGCAGCTGAGTCGGCTATTGAAGTAGCTTTAAAAAATAACAACACCGCCACTCTAGGGAGCGGTTCATTAACATCTATTACTGGTTTTGAGGGCTCCGCGACGATTGGCCTAACTACATCTACACAATTTACTACCCCAAGCATCCCCAAAGACGGCAGTTATACTTTTTATCTGGGTGATTATGATTTAACAACAAAAACAATTGGCGCTTCAACAAATCAAAACATTACTTTGTGTTTTCAATCAGGGACACCCAATCCCGCTATTGAGGTTACTTTGGTAAAATCAAGTAGTGTAAAAAAATATGTAGTTGATCCTTCTTCTCGGATTACCAATGCTTCAGACGGTGTTCCTGTTTCGTCAAACTGTCCAAGCGGTTATATTTACTCCCAAGACATTCTGGGAGCTGACATCGATACCGATGGAAAATTTCTTTTAGTCAGGGTTCTTTATGCTTCAACTAAATTATTTTTTTCCGCAAGTTCTAATTTTCCTATTCAAGGAAGAACAGTTTCTTCCCAAGCCACCTCTTCTACTTCAACTGGAGTCTCAAAAAAAGTAGTTCTTTTCCAATCTTATCCACAAATTCCGGCAGATTTCTTTTCAACAAGCTTCTAATAATATGATTCTTAAAATCTTTACTGACGGTGGCTCAAAAGGTAATCCGGGCCCGGCTTCAATTGGTGGCGTTGGATATATTTATGGGAAAAAAATATTTGATTTTAAAAAATCGATTGGAATTGCGACGAATAATGATGCGGAATATCAAGCGCTAATAAAAGCTTTAGAACAAATCTTAAATATTAAATCTCAAGTCTCAAATAAATCTAAAATTTTAAATTTTAAAGAAATAAACAAAATCAATTTTTATTCTGACTCAAGATTAATGGTAAATCAAGTAAAGGGTTTGTTTAAGGTGAAAAATGGAAGGATTAAAGAATATATGTTAATAATCAGAGGGCTTGAACAGGAAATAAATTTGCCAATTACCTATAACTACGTTCCAAGAGAGCAGAATGTAGAAGCAGACAGGCTTGTCAATGAAATCTAATTTTAAATTCGAGATTAATATGTCATTCCCGCCCCCACTTTCGTGAGGGTAAATAAACTCCGGCGGTTTGTTGTCACCCCCGCGTAGGCGGGGGTCCAGACTCAATATTCCTTATAAAATATCTTGATAAAGATCTCTCCATTCAGGATTCTTTTCTTCTATTAATCTGATTTTCCATAAACGCTCCCATTTTTTTATTTGTTTTTCTCTTATTATTGCGGCTTCAGGATTATTATGTTGTTCGAAGTAAACTAAATGATGAACTTCATATTTTTTAGTAAATCCATCTACTTTTTTATTTTTATGTTCCCATACTCGCTTTCCCAGATTATTAGTTATTCCAACATACAGAGTTCCATTCTTTTGAGAAGACAGAATATAAACACAATATGTTTTGTTAAACATAAAGGTAATTATAGACTGGATCCCCGTCTTCACGGGGATGACGAACAATCAAAAATTAAATTACAATCTTACCTGATATTTATGTTCCTGATTCTTTTCTACTACCCCGCTTATCTCCATGATAGAAATCATATTTAATATTTCTGACACAGGTTTTTTTAAATTAATAGCAATATTATCAATCGTCTGGGGATTTTTTTGCAAAATATCAAAGATTAATTTTTCTTCTTCAATTAAATTTTTCCTGATATCCTCCTTTTTTCTTGGTGTTATTTTCATATTAAATTCTTCATAAATATCTGCGACGGTTGTGACCATTTTTGCACCTTGTTTTATAAGTAAATTTGGTGCGGCTGACATATCTGAATTAATTGGAGATGGTACGGCAAAGACGTCTTTGCCTTGAATACCTGCGAATTTAGCGGTTATCAAAGCCCCTGAAAACTCCCCTCCTTCAGCAATTAAAACGCCGCGGGATAAACCAGAAATAATTCTGTTCCGGGAAATAAACAAACCTTTTAAAACAGTTTGATCGGGCGGAAATTCACTGATGACCGCTCCACCGGATTTGATAATGTTGTGATAAAGTTGATAATTAATGGCCGGATAGATAACGTTGACCCCGCACCCTAAGACGGCAACCGTCTTTCCGCCGGCGTCTAATGCTGCCTGATGGGCGATCGTATCGATCCCCATCGCCATTCCGGAAACGATGATAAAGCCCGCCTCGGCCAATTCCCGAGCAAATTTATAGGCAATTTGCCGACCGTAGGAAGTTGGTTTACGAGTACCGACGATAGCGAAGAAAATAGAAGTTGAAAGCGAAGACGACAAATTTTTTGCGGTTGATGGAAACGAGGAGTTGAAATTTTTTTCGACTTGGGACACCCCGTTTCCTGCGGGGAGGGTTCCCACTGGAGACAAAAAATTTTGACTCTGAGTTTTATGTTGGGTAAATATATTACTATCCCCTTTTACATAAATGCAAATCGGTGGGTCGGAAATATTTTTTAAGCTTTCTGGGTAACCTTCGCCGTCAACCGCCAAAACTGTAATCCCATCTTTCTTCAATTTCTCTATCTCCTTTTTTGGATCAAATCTTCTCCTAAACTCAATAAATTTTTCCGCTAATCTTTGTCCAATCATTGATGCTAATTCTTTTACCGAGGCTGTATACGCTCCCCGTACACCCTTAGGGTGGACTTTCAAAACCTGGAAAGTCATCGGGCCAATACCTAGACAATAAGAAAAACCGAGATAATAAATAAGATCGCTCTTCATAATGAAAAAATTTTCTCCAATGATACTATGCCTTTATAAAACATTTCTTCGTCAATATTTTCGTTCGGCGCATGAATATTACAATCAACTAAAGTAAATCCTGTTAATATAAGTGGTTTATTAAACAGTTTTGATAAGGTGGTGGCGGCACCGATCGACCCACCCGATCTTGTGAACAGTGATTTTTTTCCAAAAACTTTTGTAAATATTTTATCAGTCACTTTTATATATTTATTATCTATGTCTGTATAAAAAGGACTTAGTTTCCCTAAAGTTTTTAAAGAATATTTGACTGTTTTTGGTAAATTTTTTTTGATAAAATCATTAACTAATTTTTCTATTGCGTCGGGCGTTTGATTTTCTATCAATCTGAAGGAAAATTTCGCCGAGACAGAAGCCGGAATAATTGTTTTGACGCCTTCGCCAGTATAACCCCCGCTAATTCCATTGATGTCAAAAGACGGATGAATCTTGGTCGAAAGCCAATAATTATCTTTGCTTTTATATTTAATTTTGTCATAAAAATGGGGGATTAAAATCCTTCTTGTTTTAGCGTCTTTAATTTTGGAAAAAAGTTCCGATAAAATTTGAATTGGATTGTCAATTTGATTTCCATAAACACCGGAGTGAAGATCATTTTCGCCTATTTTTATTTCTATTTCAAAACAAATTAAACCACGTAGTCCGTAAAAAATTTCCGGTTGATTACTGGTTTCCATGCCAAAATCCAAGACATAAAAAACGTCCACTTCCTCTAAATCTTTTTTTGCTTGACTAATTAAATACTCAAAATTTTCGCTCCCTGTTTCTTCCTCTCCTTCAAAAATCAAAACGATGTTGTTTTGTAGAGACGCAAAATCTTGCGTCTCTACGATTTTCCTGATAGCAACTAATGTTTGAATAATATGCCCCTTATCATCGGCAACGCCCCGGCTAAATAATTTACCATTTTTCTTGGTTAATTCAAACGGCTGACTGTTCCACTTATTCACTGGATTCTCCGGTTGCACGTCATAATGAGCATAAACGCCAATAGTTTTAGATTTACCATCTTTGCTCGATCGTATCATAGATGGTAAATAACCAATAATTAGTGGCGAACAATTATCTTTTTGATAAGTCTTGATTTCAAAACCCAAAGATTTTATTTCTTTTTTCAAAAACTCGACCGCTTTTATTATTTCACTATGCCTTGATTTATCAGTGGAAATAGATTGGATGGAGACGAAGTCTGATAAAAGTTTGAAAATTGATTTGTTATTTATCATTAATAATTTATAATTTATATCATGCAAACTATTCCTTCAATCTTGGAAAAAGATGCTTCTTCTTTATTCTATCAAATAAACAAGCTTTCCCCCTACTTTAAACGTTTCCAAATCGACATTGCCGATGGAATTTTTGTTCCTAATAAAACCGTCCAGATTGAAGAAATTAAAGACAGTCTTATTAAAGACTGTCTTAATAAAGACAGTCTTTCTTTTGATTTTCACTTAATGGTAAAAAATTACAAAACCACAATCAAAAAATTGGAAGAGTTAAAAAAATTAATTAAAATAAATTTAATTCTTATTCATTTCTCGGCTATTAAAAATTGTAAATTGAAAATTGAAAATTATTCTTCTCTTCCTATAGGATTAACTCTCAACCCTCAAGATCAAGTTGAAGATTTAGCAAGTCACTATAGTCTAAATAATCTTCCAACAATACAAATCATGTCTGTTACTCCTGGAGTTCAGGGAAACCCTTTCTTACCGGATACGTTAAAGAAGATTGAACAATTAAGAGTGCTTGGTTATAAGTCTAAAATTTTCCTTGATGGGGCAGTCAATAACAAAACACTCCCAATTATAAATAAACTAAAATATAAACCTGATGTTATCTGCCCGGGCAGTTATTTGACGAAGGCAAAAGACCTTAAAAGGAATGTTGAGTACTTAAAAAAGTTTGTCAAGTTATAAAGTTTGTCAAGTTTATCAAGAGAAAACTGTTTTTCTTTATAACTTTATAAACTTGAAACTTGATAAACTATCAATATGTTTAAATTTGTAATTATTAGGCATGGCCTGACCGAATGGTCTAACCGTTTTACCGGTTGGACTGATATTGATTTGGCTCAGCCAGGAATTGAGGAAACAAAAAAATACGGGTTGAAGTTAAAAGAGTTAGGATATTCTTTTGATCTTGGTTTTACTTCTGTTTTAAAAAGAGGCATAAAAACGTTGGAAATAGTTCTTGAAACCTTAGGAGAAAAAGACATTGCAGTTATTAAAGATTGGCATCTAAATGAGCGAAACTATGGAGATTTACAAGGACAAAACAAGTCCGAGGCAATATCCAAGTACGGTGAAGAACGGGTAAAGATTTGGCGCCGCAGTTATGATGTAGCGCCACCAAACGGTGAATCCTTAAAAGACACATATGATCGTTCGGTCCCTTATTTTCAAGCATATATTGAACCGGAAATAAAGAAGGGCAAAAAAATTATTCTTTCCGGTCATCATAATTCACTTCGGGCGATTATTAAATATTTAGATAATATTTCTGATCAGGATATTGTTAACTTAAACGTTCCTTATTGTATTCCGCTCGTCTATGAACTTGATGAAAACTTAAAACCGATTAAGCACTATTATTTGGCATCTGATGAAGAGATAAAGAAAGTAATCGAAGGTATTAAGAACCAGACTAAGAAATAAATATTAAATAATAAATCTCAAATCACAAATAAATTTTAAACGTTTTAAATTTAAAATTTTAAATTTATTTGGAACTTGGAATTTAGAATTTAGGATTTTTTTATAAAACTATGAAGCTCTCAAAACGTGCTCTTTCCATCAATCCCTCTCTTACCTTATCAATTACTGCCAAAGCCAAGGAGATGAAAAAACAAGGCTTGGATGTGGTTTCTTTCAGTGCCGGTGAACCTGACTTTGATACGATGTTTCATATTAAGGAAGCAGCCAAAAAAGCCATTGATGAAGGATTTACCAAATACACTGCCTCTTCAGGAATTATTGAATTAAAAGAAGCTATTTGTGCCAAATTCCGACGTGATAATTGGTTAGACTATGAGACCCGCAATATTATTGTTTCAACCGGTGGAAAGCAGGCTTTATTTAATATGATTATGGTGACCGTTGATCCGGGTGACGAAGTAATTATTCCAGTCCCATATTGGGTTAGTTACGAAGAAATGGTAAAAATAGCCGATGGTAAATGTGTCTTTTTGAAGACTAATAACTTTAAAATTAATCCGCAAGATTTAGAAAAAGCCATTACCCCAAAGACGAAAATGCTCATTTTTAATTCTCCATCAAATCCGACCGGAGTAGTTTACGACGAAAAAGAATTAAAACAAATTGCCGCAATTTGTCTCAAACATAATATCTATATCTTAAGCGATGAAATCTATGAAAAATTAATCTACGGAAAAAAACATATTAGCATTGCCTCGGTTAATGAAAAAATTAAAAAATTAACTATTGTTGTTAATGGTGTTTCAAAATCTTATGCGATGACCGGGTGGAGAATAGGATACGCGGCGGCTGAGGAAGAGATAGTCAAAGCCTCAACTCGACTTCAAGATCACACAACTTCAAATCCCACTTCTATTTCACAAAAGGCCGCTTTAGCGGCGTTGAACGGTCCGGAAGATCATGTAGCCAAGATGATCTATGAATACAAAAAACGTCGTGATTTTATGGTTGATCGTTTAAATAGAATTGATGGTATGATAGCAAATCGTCCGGATGGGGCTTTTTATGTTTTTGCCAATGTTTCAAAATTTTATAGTAATGAGGTTAAAGGTTCTATCGACTTCTGTAAAAAATTGTTGGAAGATGCCTATGTGGCAGTTGTCCCAGGACTAGCTTTTGGCGACGATCGATATGTCCGATTAAGCTTCGCCACCGGCATGGAGCATATCAAAAGAGGGTTAGATAGAATGGAGAAGTTTTGTGAGAAGATAAGGAAGTAAAGTTAGTTTTGTAAAATAACTTCTGGATGTTCTCTCCATGGATTTATATTATCAACATCTTCCTGAATCTGGTTAAATAAAAACAGTGATAATTTTTGTAGATTAATTAAATTTGAAGGTTGTTTTTCAAAAATTTCAATATCCCCTACTGATTCTCTTGAATCGGTTAAGTATATTTTTAATTTAATCCCTTTTGCGTTAGCTATCTCTATAATTCTAGATATATTTTCAAGCCAACCTTTGTGGTAGTGATGTTTGCTATTTTTTTCTATGAATCCATCAGTAAATCGACTATGAGATAAAATAAGTCTTACACTTTTTGGATTATATTTGTCCATTGCTTCAACTAATAAGTCTGCTGCTGTATCTAAAGAAGCTCCTTCATCATCATACATTAATAGGTCTTTACCACCTTTACGATCACTTCCCATTATAATATCTAATTGCTCCTTGCTTAGTGGATCAAACCAAATACTTCTTGTTTCTGGATCACGATGTTTATTAAGTTGAATAACAGGAGAGTCGGTATCTTCGCTTATTCTCATCGCAGCTTTATTTCTCCCGATGTCTGGGCCCATAACTACTAAATTTTCTCTATCAAAATTTTCTTCTTCTTTTATCTGATCAATTGAAAACTTCCAAAGTGAAATAGGAGCATAAGGAATACCACCTTGCGCCGCCCATGCCTGCTCAGCTGAGGAATGTGGTTCTTCACTATAAATAAAATCAACGATTCCACGAAGTCCGTGTAAAAATGCTCTTAAGGTTAACATTTGACCGGTATATTGAACCTGACCATTTACTATAATTCCGTCTTTATCTTCTCTACCGAAAGGAATAAATGGAGCGATCCAGACAACTTTTTTAACACCTATTTTTTTACAATGTGAGGCAATTACTTGAACATTCATTAATTCTTTTTCATCTAATGGAGAAGCAACTATATATACTACTTCTGGGACTACTCTTTCATTTCCGATTATTTTTCTTGCTTCAACATCGTTAGCAAAGTGACTTTTTTCAAAAATTCTAACAGGATATCTTCCCATTTGATTTTTTTTTAACGCTTCAAGCATATCACTAGTCACATCAGTGTTCTCAATTTTTTTTTCCTTATTAAATCTATGGGGGGATTCCATAACTATCACTTGATAGTCGTTCGAATCTTTTATACCTAATGATTCGTTTTTAATATCCCAAAAAGTTTCGGATCTGGCTCTTTTAACTTCTTCCGCCTTAACAGATACCTCTCTTCCGTATTCATCTTTCTTCGGTCTTTTATATTCTATAAAAGCAGATTGAGGTAATGGGCTATTACTTCTAGCTCTAATAAGAAATCTAAGATTATGTGCTTGTGAGTTGAAACGAGTAATAATTTTACGTTCAGTCATTGTAGGCCGCATTATACATCAAGTCCTATAATATTTCAACGTCCGAACAATTTAAGTAGGATTTTTGAGGCTAAAAATTACGAATATTTTTTGACCAAGAAACCGCCAACGATAACTGAAATAATAAGAGCTAATAAAAACCAAGATAGGTTATCCATATTATTTACTTACAATATAACTAGCAATATAAGAAATTATAGTCAAAATAAATCCTAAAGTAAATAAGTAAAAAGAAAATTTCTTTTCAGTTAAAAATTGACTAAAGACAAATGCCGCAGCAATAATGTTACCCAAGTCCATTAATTTTTCCGCAAATAGTGAACGAAATAAGCTTCTGGATTTGCTGTTTTTCATAATTTTTATTCTAAATAATATCTACAACGCTGTCTACCGTTTATAACCTACAAAAGTAGAGTTGTAGATTGTTATAAAAGGAAATAAATGACGATAGATACTTCCTACTTTTTAAATACAGAAGTAATGTCCTTGAAGCTAAAAGCGCCATCGTTATTAAAATCAAAAGGCAATAGTGGTTTAAATTTTATTTTATTACTGTCTTTTTTAAAGACAGCAAATTCCTGTCTTGGCAGATGATAAGGTTTGAGTAGAACAACCCTGTAGAGCTCGTCTAGGGCAATATTTTGTATATCTTGTAGATATCCAAGACTGTTATTGACTGAGAGATTTTTTTTCTTGAAAACAAGTTGATCGTCTATATCAAAGATCTGAATTTCATAGTCGTCTCCCCTACCCTTTCCCCAAGGAAAAAATTGTGTTTCAAACTTTAGAGAAGGTAAAGGCAAAATATTTATTTTCCATTCATCACTGATTAAAATATTTTTATCATTTTTTTGTAAAACAAATTTAATTTTTTTATTTCCTAAGTCTTTATTTGTTTTTAAAGTAAAGTAAACGTCTTTTTCTTCAAATGGATTAATATTTTTTAGATCGTCAAACAGATATTCGGGATAGTTTAGGTTTTCGCTTTTGATTATCAATTTATAACCTGAACTATTGTCCCATTCCGCCTGCCCTAGGTTCTCCAATTTCACTCTAAAATGATAAGTTGACTGAACGACTAAATCCGTCGGTAACTTAAAATTTATCCATCCTTTTTCTACCTGCTCCGGCTCCCCTTTTATTTTTGACATTGATTGGACAGAATAATATTGAGGATAATAATCAGAGGACTGATATCTTTTCCAAGAGAACTCCAAAAATGGCGGACCCTGATAGTCAAAGACAAACGGAGTGACGGCAACTACCCGGCTATCCGGGCCCCAAATCTGATCAAATGCCGTTTGAAAATTTTCCGCCACCGCATTCTCACTTCCCCGCTTCCAGCCTGTCTCTGTAATAAAAACTGGTAATTCCTTCATCACCCCCAACTCCTTTAGGAGCGCCAGCTCCCACTCATAAGTCCTAACTGTCCCCCGACCGGTTGCGTAGGGATTACCGGAAAATCCTGGGTTTGGATAGGAATGAGAAGACCATCCGTCGACATTGTCCAGGGTCTGACCCTCCCCGAGGGTCAGACCCTGTATTATCTCTCGCAAAAACGTTTCTTCATCCTCC
>ERZ1292625.936-Hain-H41-01um-R1-936-length-39128-cov-45_pt1 | contig 39128 bp, 44 predicted proteins | sample MGYA00564400_ERZ1292625 | MGnify/ENA primary metagenome ERZ1292625 (study PRJEB36523, sample SAMEA6512639) | groundwater metagenome | collected 2019-01-08 | study: AquaDiva: Metagenomics assemblies of 32 groundwater samples
AGGGGGTGCACTTTTAACTTTGGAAGGGGTGCACTTTTCGCTTTGGTATTACAGGTTTTTTGTGAGCTTGACTTTTTTATTTAGGTATGATAAACTGTACCTACAAAAGTAGGAAGGGTTGGAGGAAGGAGTCGATTTTCCGAATCAGCTGAATCGTGGCTTGGCCATAAACTATATTTTGTATATTAGTAGTTAAGCAATAAAATAAAATTTATGAAAGGAACTATCAAAAAAGTTACTGACAAAGGTTTTGGTTTCATTACTGCAGAAGGTATGGGAAAGGATCTCTTTTTCCACAGCAACTCACTCGTAGGCGTATCATTCGATGATCTCCGCGAAGGTGATGCTGTTTCTTTCGAGACAGAAGAGTCTCCAAAAGGTATGAACGCAGTCAATGTACAGCGTGCATAGTCTTATTGTCTTTACAGACAAAACAAAAACCGCCCATAACAGGGCGGTTTTTGTTTTGTAAAAAAGCCCCGCAAAAGCAGGGGCTCAAAATACTTCTACGGAAAGTCAGAACGGCTTCCCTATCAAAACCCCCATCCACCGATGGTCGGAAATGCTTGTCTCCGAAGTTGGAATATTTCTGGCATTCGTTTCAAAACGAACATCTTCCGCTGACCAGAAATATTGGCTCCTGTTCAATCCGGAATAAAATCCACCGTTGAAAAAGAATTTTACTCTCCAATCGGATACGAGTCCGAAGCCACCCATAGCTTTTGTGCTCCTCTCGCTTTCTTCTTGCGCCTTCGCGTGTACGGTGAATACCAAAAGTACGCCAATAATAATCAAAAGCTTTTTCATCCCGCACCTCCTTTTTAAAAGCTCTGTCTCGACAAAAACCTCTCTCCGGATTATAGCACATAAGACCTGCTACGCGCACTTGCGTGATGGATGGTACAATGTGTAAATGGACAAAAAAGCAAAGCTTGCGTGGTTGCATGAAAAATGGCTCAGGGACTGCGCTTGCGCATTGCGCGAGACCGCCATACAGGGCGTGCCGGGAGATGGCAGTGCGGAAGCGCAAGTGGTGTTCATCGGTGAAGCCCCAGGGGCAAAAGAGGACCGCGAGGGACGGCCGTTTGTCGGTTCTGCGGGCAAATTTCTCGATGAAATGCTCGCAGACATCAAGCTCAAGCGCGAAGACATCTACATCACCAATATCGTCAAATACCGCCCACCCAACAATCGCGACCCATTGCCCGCGGAAATTGTCGCCTGCGCAAAGTGGCTTGAAGATGAAATAAAACTCATCGACCCCGCGCTCATCGTATTCCTCGGACGCCACGCAATGAATCACTTCTTCCCTGCTGAAAAAATTTCCGTCGCGCACGGAAAAGTCATCATCGCGGAAAAATTTGAAAAGATCCGCCGCTTCCTCCCCCTCTATCACCCCGCCGCCGCTCTCTACAATGGTTCTCTCCGCGAGGTACTCAAAACTGATTTCAAAAAGATTCCGGAGATACTCAAAACAATCTGCACAATATAAATGCAGCGGCTTGATACGAATAGACCCGAATGTTTCCGTATTGGTGAGCAAACTCGACTGATTTAGCGTGTACCACAAGTTACTAAGCCTCTTCGAGCGAGTACGCTCTCACCGGCGTAAGTACTTGCCGGCCCCGGCTCGTGGTTTTGTCTGCTATCAAAACATCACTGCGCTTTCCACAAGCTAAAAATTACGAACAGTCGTAATTTTATTAACGCTTGTGGACGATACAAGATTTGAACTTGTGACCCCTGCAATGTGAATGCAGTGCTCTAACCAGCTGAGCTAATCGTCCTTTTTAAAACATCTAGTAGCAGACATCTTGACTGCTGATTTTGAATTCCAAAACTCGTCGAGGTGTGCCGTTTTGAGGGGGTTTTGAGCGTGACGACGCGAAAACTTCAGACTTTTTTAAGCTTCAAAAAAGTCGTACCCTCAAAACGGCATGCCGAGTAAGAGTTTTGGGATTCAAATCGGGCTGCCGAGAAGCGGTCACGAGTTACTAAGCGACTTCGCCGGGTACGGCTCATTCGCTAAGTACTCTCGACCCCGGCTCGGCTCCCTCGCAAAAGCCTCGGGATGCCTGCGCCTTTCGATTCCGGACGCGAGCATTGCTCGCTCATCCCTCGCTTCTCTCTCGGGCTGCCGAGAATCGAACTCGGTCTATACGAACCCGAATCGTATGTACTACCAGTATACTACAGCCCGTATGTCCCCCAGCGTATCAAATGCACGCACCATGCGCAAGTTGTCTCCCCGTCAATTGTCAATTGTTCCCCCTGTCCCGAATGTTCCCTTTTTGTCCCCCTTCATTTCCTTCTCAATCTCCCCCAATCGTTTTTGTATATCCATTAAAAGATCGATTTCTGTCTTCAGCTCGGAAGCGACCCTTTCATCCAACCTCTTTTCTCGTTTCAGCCCTGAAATGATAATCGTGTCGCCGATGAAAAACGATACGAAAAGCCCCGTGACAAGGAGCACGGCAACACTGATAAAAATGGAAACGGGTCCCGTTAAAAATGGGGTGGCGTCCGCGACTTTCCATACGCCGCGCCAAAAGAGCACGATGGCTGTCCCGCCAATAAAAGCATACGCAATCGGGTACCTGCTCAGCGTATTGCGAATACGATCCTCCAGCCCATCAAAAAAATAAAATATTCTATTCATCCCGTTAGAGTTTTAGTTTAAATTCTTTCCCTAATAAATAATATCTATTATATCACTTTTCCCAACCGCCAGTAAGTCAAATTGTAAAAACTCTAACGGGATTCATCGCAAATTATTTATTACCTTCCTTATCTATCGCGGAGTAAATTTCAAGAAAGACAAAGAGCAAGCTCAGTACCAGTGGTCCAAACAAAAATCCGAGCGGTCCGAAGAAGCTGATACCGCCCAAAATGGACAGGAGGATCAGAAAATGAGGAATATGCACTCCGCGACCTATGAGCTTTGGACCCAAAACATTGTCCACAAGTCCCACGGCAACAAAACCCCATACGAGAAGCCCTATAGCAGAAGCGGTCGCCCCGGTGAAAAAGAGGAACAGTATGGCGGGGACGAGAACCAAAGATGTGCCGAACCCGGGGATCAAAGCGGCTATCGCCGCCACACTGCCCCAAAGTACGGGGCTTGGAACACCGAAAATAGTAAAACCGATTGCCGTCAATGCGCCCTGCACGAGCCCTACTGCAATACTTCCGCGCACAACCGAGTTAATTGCAATTTCAAGCTTGTGAAAAATCCTTTCGTCGTAAATATCTTTGAGCGGACTTAGCTCGATAGCAGACTTCTTGAGCTTATCGCCGTCCTTGAACAAATAGTACAGCGCGATAAAGATCACAAAAATATCTACCGTTATTTTTGCAACATTTGAAAAGACCGTACCGAGGTTTTGGATCAGCCAGCTCAAACCCTGCTTCATATATTGACCAAGGTCGAGAGATGTCGTTGGGGAAAAAGGAATTCCCAAACCTCGCATGACTCCTTCTACTCCGCTCGAAAGACCGATGGCTCCTCCGTTGTCGATCAGCGAAGTGTAGAGCTGTGTCGCCTCTTTTGAAATCTGTATGCTCAAAAATGTGACCGGCACAACAATAAGGGTGAGGACAAACACCGTGGTAAGAATTGCGGCCAACCCTCTCCTCTCTCGCGCGCGAGACAGGATCCTTTTGTGTATCGGTGCAAACACCGTGGCAAATATGACCGCCAAAATAAGCGCGTACAGAAACGGCTGAAGGATAAAAAAAGAGAGAATTCCCACCAGTGCAAGGAGGGTAAAGAGAAAATAAAGTTCGGATTTTTTGTAAGTCATCCCGCTCGATTATACAACACTTTGGGCCATATTGCCACCGTTCTTTTTGTTCTCCGCCACCGACATCCAGAAAAAATATCCGACGAGAATGAGCGTCACCGACGGCGAAAGCCATGTCGGCAAATGCGCGCCAAAGCCCTCGAGAAGCATCACCGTACCAAGAAACCCGATAGAGTACATCGCGCCATTTTTCAAATACACATACGAGCGGATGCGGTCAACATTTGCCACCGTGAGCTGTCGCACCACTATTGCGCCAATGCCGTTCCCTATCAAAATGAGCGGTACCATCGTGGTGAAGGCAAAAGCGCCCACGACTCCGTCGATACTGAAAGCCGTATCGAGCACTTCCAAAAACGCGACCTTCGCCCAGTCCGACATCGAGCTTTCTTTGCCCGATGCGATGAGCCGTTTTTCTATTTTCTCCGCATTCTCTTTGAACCCTTGCGTGATGAAAAAAGCACTGAAGCCGACCGTTGCCGCGAGAGCGAGATGCATCGGGTTTTCAGCGCCAATGTCGCCTATCGCAACCATCACCCCCACAAGTCCCAGCGCGGAAAGCGCATAGAACCACACCCCGCCATATGTTTGAATATGTCGTTCAAGAGGAAGCCCAAAAGTCTTTTCTTCCATCAAAAGCCAGTGGAGCCAAAGGAGAAAAAGGAATATCCCGCCCGCCATCATTATCGTCGGCGTGGCAGACTCTATTGCGGTGATGACCGCAGGGTTGCTCTCCCACATCACGCGGAAAGCCCCCATAAGTCCTATCTCCGGTGTCGACAAATAAACAATGAGCGACGGCAAAAATCCCCGCACCACAAACACCGCGAACAGTATCCCCCAGAAGAGAAAGAATTTCTTTGCGCGCTTGCTCTTCATCGTCGCCAGCACATCCGCGTTCACAACCGCATTGTCGAGACTCGACACCACCTCAAAAACCACAAGCCCGAATATGATAAAAATAATTTCGAACATCTTATTTTATTTTAATTTCTTTTTACTCTCCGAGTCTTTCAGAAAATTCTTCTTTGTCACAACAGATCGACCAAGCCGTTTTTCCAATTTCTTTCTCGCGCCGCCCGCTATGTCGCCTCCCGCTTTCGCATCGCTCTTCAATTTTGCCACACCTCTCGAGTCCTCGGTGCGGTGGATTTCGGTCGTTGCGCGCTCGCCAAGCATATTGAATATGAGCTCAAAGTCATCCATATGGTCACGCAAGTTTTCTCGCTTGAGACCTTTGAGTTTTTTGTAATCGCTCGGTGTGACACCGAAAGTCGCTTTGGAAATTTCAGCCGTCAAAATCTCATATTCTCTTTGTTCTTTTGCGCCTCGCTTTTTCCATTCATCGGTCAATTCTTCGCGAATAGCAATGCCACGCATCCGTTTTTCTATCCAGTCCTCGCTGTAACCCTTGAGCTTGTAGAGCATTCGAGTTCGCTTGGTAGCAAGCTCAGGGTTTTCTATTTCCTGCACGCGCTCATAGCCGACCTTTGCGAGCCAGCGCTTGAAAGGCTCTGCTTTGGGGGACGGAATCGACTGTATGATGCGGAAAACACCCTCCGTATCCGCGCAGTCGGTTTCATACTTTTTACCGTCGGTCGCTTCCAGTTTCAGTCCGTGACAAAATGTCACGACCTCACTCCCTTCCTCGGACAATCGTTGTTTAAGCTTCCTCCAATACGCTCCAGCGTCAACACTTTCGGTAAGCGCCTCCACCACATCCACAACAGAAAACCACCACTCCCCCCGATAGAGAGTTTTGCGAATCTGCTTCCCCTTGAAAAGCGCAATCTTCGTGCTGTCTATTAAGACGCTAGTTTTTTTGTTCATGCGTTCATTCTACCGCGTCGGGGGCGCGGGCGCAAAGAAAGTGGTATTTCGCAAAAGCGCTGAGCTATACAAATTGAAAGAAAGGGTACCTGACCCGCTTTTGACCGGGCGCGGCGGAACCCCCCCCGCCGCGCCATCGCTCGGACGGACGAAAATTTTAGCGGCGATATTAATTTATAAAAGTTACCTTAACTCTTCTTGACTTCATCATATACGAACCCCAAATGAGAGCACCAATAAATGCACGGCTTATGGCCGTTCCTTGTTCAGACATCACATCTTCAATTACTTTTTTTGCTTCAGCCGGCACAGTCATCATTGAAAGCATCCCATAATCGAGAAGTACATAAACGGCTGAGGCAACAAGAAAAATAATATAATATTTTGGAAATTTACGATCTCTCTTAAAGAAAAGATAAATGAGATAACCTGTGGCTATTGCTAACACAATGGCCATAATTAACTCGAATTTTAAGAATCCGCCGTAAGCTGGTATGTAGGTACCAGAACCCGGATCACTTAAAAACGCGACTGTTCCGTTCGAAAAAAGTTGAGCGTCCGTATAAACGGTGTAAAGTTGAAAACCAAGTGCCACAAGCAAAGCAATAATAACCACAACCAGCCAACCACCAATACCCTTGAATTTAGAAACTTCTTCTGGGCTTAAATCTGATATGGAAGTTTTTTCAAATATAAATCCTTTCTTGCGCCATTTGATACCTAAAGTAATCATAACTCCGAGCAGTGCCGCCAGAATAACAACCCCAATGAACGCTTCCCCAAAACCATCTTCGAAAGAACCAATGAGACCAAAAAATATTGTCATCAAAACCCCTAACGCAATCGTCGAATAAAACCAAGTCCGTAAAAAACGAAATTCTTTAACGCTTAGATTTATATTGCCGCCATTATTTGAAGTAACCCCGACCGCATCCACAACTTGAGTACCACACTTGGCGCAAAACTTTACCTCTTCATTCAATTTTGTTCCACAATTTTTACAAAACATATTATTGTTTATTTAATATTGTACCTAATTTATCAGAAAACTCCAAAATCGAGTCCGTTGAAATAATAACGCCAAGATTTTGATACTTTCCCTCACTAACCGCAACAGGGACGCCGACCATACATCCCTTTTGATCTACCGCAAGGCCGCCAGAATTACCCTCGTCAATTTTTGCAGAAGTTAAAATTACTCCCTCGTCAGAAAAACTGCTGATTACTCCATCAGTAATAGTTAGATAGAAACCACCACTTGTCTGAGGATATCCAAATATCCGTATTGGTTCACCTAATTTATTTTTTCTAAATTGGCAAATATCATCGTGTTTATACTCATCTGCAAAAATTGATGTAAATGTTCTTGGATACCTTCCGCGCACCTCGCCGTCTTCATTGGTAAACGCATCGTAAATTTCGAGATATGCTAAATCATAATCATCACTTAGCCCTAGAATTACTATTGGCTTAGCCCAATATATTTCTCCTGGCTGGCCAGTTTGCTGGTTTGGTAGGATTACCAGACATCCTTCGTCAGAAGTCAAAATATTCCTCTCGTCTTGAGGAATTACATGAGAATTTGTGAGCACAATTCCTTCGGTTGTAATCATTGTGCCTGAACCTCCACTAATCTCACCCTCCCTAGATTCACACAATACATTTACCACAGAACTTGTAAGAACTCTCTGATCTATTAATTTGTCGTCTGAAAAAAAAGAAAATGGTTTGTCCGAAAAAATAATATAAAGCACCAAAAGACCGACGACTCCAATGGCAATTTTGAAATAAAGAGATTTATTAAAAACAACTTTTATTTCTTTTTTCTTAATTTCCGTTTGGGGAGCGTTAATAACTTGTTCTCCGCAGAAATTGCAGAACTTAATCCCATCCTTTATTTCTTTTCCACAATTTTTACAAATCATAAATTTAATTCTCTTAATCCTTATTTAAATCAGTATCTTCCGACTTTACCTCAAGTGCCTTTTTCAAAAGGCTTTTCGGAGATATCCGCCAATATAAACCTCTCAAAAAAACATAGGCACCATAAATCACCAATCCCCAGAAAACAAAATATGTTCCGCCGTCTGACGCCATTGCGTATGTTATGAAAGTTATCACAAAACCAAGAACCGCCCAGCCAATGCCTTTCGCTATTTCAATGTTGGCGGTCTTTTTAGCTTGTTCTATGAGCAATAAATAATAATAGGCTCGTTCTACTTCTTCGGATGTATGGGCTGGCGTCTGGCTAGCAGAAAAAAGCTCGTCTTTTTTTAATGTCGCCGGATTACCGCACTCCGTACAGAATGCAGATTTTTCAGAAATTTTGTTGCCACAATTTGTACAAAACATAATTTTATTGAGAAAAGGGGGTCAGAAAAGGGCACAGAAAAGGGGGAGAAAAGGGGGTCAGGTACCCTTTTCTTGGGGAGATCAACTGCAATTCAAATATTGAGTCGCTGTTGCTCCACTAAATGATAGTGTACCACAAATATAGAAACTGCGAGCCATTCGCCCGAGTTTAGTAACTACTACAAAAGCTTTGTTTGTAACCCTTGTTCATATCTCTTAATCAACGCCTCTTTCTTCTCCCGTCGCCATCTCTTTAACTGAATTTCTCTTTTGCGAGCTTCCGCCATTGTTGAATATTCCTCGAGAAAGGTAACTCTATAAGTTGGGATATATTTTGTAAAATGTGCTCCCCGCGCAGTATTATGCTCGCGAAGTCTCTGCTCATGATTATCAGTAATGCCGATATAAAGCTTGTCGGCAGAATTTTTGATCATATATACAAAGTACATAATACATTTAGCCCTTCGATTTCACTCAGGGCACTCGATTCGCTAGAAATCGAAGTACTGCCTATGGTGTGTGTCGGTGGGTGGCTTGCCACGAGTGAGCCCGAGTTTACGAGGGCGAATCGAGTGGACCCGTGGAGATTCGAACTCCATGCCTCCTGAGTGCAAAACAGGCGCTCTACCAATTGAGCTACGGGCCCGAAATAAGTCAAAAGTCTGTAAAGTCTTAAAGTCGAAAGTACATACGAATGCACCCACTTTATAGACTTTAAGGACTTTATAGACTTTCCGACTAACTCTGCTATTCTACCTTATTTTTTGTGTAATGCAAGTGCTATGACATAATCGACGAATTCGGGGATGGAGAGGCCGTGGAGGGCGAGGGATTTCGGAAGGAGCGATGTTTGGGACAGTCCGGGGAGCGTATTGACCTCGAGGAGGCACGGCCCCTCGTCGGTGAGAATGAAATCGTAGCGCGCGTAGTGGCGGGCGCCGAGGTGGATGTGCGCACGGATAGCGGCGTCTTCGAGGGCACGGCGTTCTCCGCTCTGCATGCGTGCGGGACCCACGGGATGCGTCAAATTTTTGTATTTCTGGTCGTAGTCAAAAAGAGTGCCATCGGGAAGTAATATCTCAAGCGGTGGTGTCGCATAGGAGCTTCCGCCTCCCGATGAATCAATCACGCCAAGCGTCACCTCCCTCCCGACCACATATTCCTCGATGAGAGCCTTCTCGGCGTGGGCAAGCGCACGCTCGATAGCAGAAATGAGCTCGCGGTCATCGCGCGCGAGCGAGAGCCCCACCGACGACCCGCCCGTGAGCGGCTTTACCACGAACGGCGCGCGAATCTCGGCACCCACCCGCGCAACAACTTCGCTCACCTCTTCACCACGCCCGACCACGACACCGCGCGGCACTTTGATTCCCACCGCCGAAAAATATTTTTTCGCGAGATCTTTGTTCATTCCCACTGCCGACGGAACGGCGGTCGAACCCGTATAGGGGATGTTAAAAAGCTCAAGAATCTTTTGCACCTTGCCATCCTCGCCAAACTCGCCGTGGAGCGCGTTGAAAACCACATCGACGAACTGCGGAAGCTTCGCCGGCGTCGTCGGCACGCCGTCGATATGCCACTCACCCGCATTGGTGATGAGAATATCGTGCGGTTCATAGCGGTCGCGAGAAAGCGCGCCGAGCACAGCGCCCCCCGTTTGAAGCGATACAAAGTACTCGCTCCCCAATCCCCCGCGCATCACCCCGACTCGAAGTTTTTCCATACGACTAGTATACATTAGGCAAGCCCATAGAAAAAGCTTTCTCTCATTTATCCCCTATTCGCCCGATAGGTAAAATAGGGGAAGAATCGATTCGATTGATTTTCGCTCAACTTCTGCTAGTATAGTGACATTGCCGGAGTGACGAAATTGGTAACCGTACACGACTCAAAATCGTGCGTCGCAAGACTTGTGGGTTCGAGTCCCACCTCCGGCACATTAAGAAAAAAGATAAAATCATCGCCATAGTAGGACCGACCGCATCGGGGAAAAGCGCCCTTGCGGTGGAGGTCGCACGGCTTGTGGGTGGTGAGGTCGTTTCGGCCGACTCACGACAAGTGTATACGGGACTCGATATCGGCACAGGCAAAGTGACCAAGCGAGAGATGCGCGGTGTTCCCCATCACCTGCTCGATGTCGCCAGCCCCAAGCGCGCGATGTCGGTCGTGCAGTATGAAATGCTCGCCACGCGCGCGATTCGCGACATTTTGAAGCGCGGAAAAGTCCCCATCCTGTGCGGCGGCACGGGGCTCTATGTCGACGCCGTCCTCACCGATGCGTCATTCCCTGTCGTACCGCCCAATGCAAAACTGCGCAAGGAACTTGAGAAACTTTCCGTTGAAAAACTTTTTGAAAAATTACAAAAACTCGACCCGAGCCGTGCAGAAACGATCGATGCGAAAAATCCACGCCGTCTCATCCGCGCTATTGAAATAGCGACAGCACTCGGCAGTGTCCCCGCCCGCACCATCGCAGAACCGCGCTATGACACCCTGATCATCGGACTCACCCTCCCCCGCGAAGAAATGCAGGAACGCATCCACGCCCGTCTCCTCGCCCGTATGCGCCGAGGGATGGTTGCCGAGTCACGCCACCTGCACAAGCAGGGTCTCTCGTGGAAACGCATGGAATCCCTCGGTCTCGAATACCGTTTCCTCGCACAATTTCTGCAGGGAAAAATCTCCAAGAACGAAATGCTCAACGACCTCGAAATCGCCATCCGCCAATATTCCAAACGCCAAATGGTCTGGTTCAAACGAAACAAAAATATTAAGTGGTTTCAGCCAAAGGAGCAAAAGAAAATTTTAAAATGCACCAAAGGATTTCTTATCTAGTGTTAGCGGGCCCACGAGGACTCTGCCATAAGTTACTAAGTGTGCTCAGGTGAAATACACCTTGCGCACACTAAGTACTTCCGGCCCTGCCTCGCTGACAAGCACTCACTTCGTTCGTCTTGTATACCAGCTCCGGCCTTCGAGGCCTCGTGGACCTCGCAGTAACAACAAAGCCGGATACTTTCAGTATCCGGCTTTGTTACTGCGGGCCCACGAGGACTCGAACCTCGGTCTGCGCGTTTGGAGTGCGATATTCTACCACTGAACTATAGGCCCTAATTTACTCCAAGAGTCATTCTGCTGAATGAGGAGCTCGTGAAAGCTTAATCACTTGCACAGCGTCCGACTGACGGGTCTATACCGGATTTTAATATAGGCCCGTACGCTTACAAATCGGAGTATAGCAAATAACAGGGAAAAGAAAAACTCGGTTTTGTCCGAGTTTTTCTGCCTTTCTTACTTCTTCGCCTCCTTGTGCACCGTGTGCTTACGGCACCAGTTGCAGTACTTGTCGAGCTCGATCTTGCGCTCAACGAGCTTTTTGTTCTTGCGCGTCCAATAATTGATGCGTTTACAGCTTTTGCAGGCGAGTTTTATAAGTTGATCCTGTGACATGGTTTCCCTATCCTACTATACCTTGCCAAAAAAGGCAAATGGCGTGGCTTTTTAATTTGTGCGTAGGGCAGGATTCGAACCTGCGTAGCCCGAAGGCGGCGAATTTACAGTCCGCTACAATTGACCACTCTGTCACCTACGCAAACACACAAGCGCCACCTTGGCGCCTGTTCATACTAGCACGATTTTTTTTATGATTCAATTAAACCGCCACCGCACGCATCCGGGACTTGAGGGCGGTCTTTTTCTCTACGCGAATGGCAATCTCCCCTTTCTCCATTGTCACGGCGACGCGGCCGCCTTTGAGCATTCCTTGCGCAATCATAAAGGATGCGACGGGGGTGAGAATCTTGTTTTGGATCAAGCGCTTGAGAGGGCGGGCGCCATAGTGGGGGTCGTATCCTTTTTCCGCGAGGTATGCGAGGACCTCCCCCGAAACATCGAGCGTGATCTCTTTTTCCGCGAGGCGCTTTTTCACGATATCGACTTGCAAGCCGACAATCTTTTGGATCACTTCGGGAGTGAGGATGTCAAAAATAATAATTTCGTCGAGGCGGTTCAAGAACTCGGGACGGAAGTGGTCCTTGAGTGAGCCCATCACGCGCTCTTTCGCCTCGACATAGTCAGTTTTGTCGCTCGTATGCGCGCCAAAACCAATCGATTGCATTTTGTCGATATGTTCCGAGCCGATGTTCGAGGTCAAAATGATGACTGTGTTTTTAAAGTTGACGGTGCGCCCTTTTGAGTCGGTGAGGTGGCCATTGTCGAGCACCTGAAGGAGAATGTTGAATACTTCCGGATGCGCCTTTTCAATCTCGTCGAAAAGAAGCACGGAGTATGGGCGATGACGAACAGTCTCGGTCAAGTTGCCGCTCTCCTCGTGCCCGACATAGCCCGGAGGCGAGCCAATCATTTTTGAAACGGAGTGCTTCTCCATATACTCCGACATATCGATGCGGATGAGCGCTTTTTCGTCGGTGAACATAAATTGCGAGAGCGCTTTCGAGAGCTCGGTCTTGCCGACGCCTGTCGGTCCGAGAAAAAGGAATGAGCCGATCGGGCGGTTTGGGTCGGCGATGCCGGCGCGCGAGCGCTTGACAGCATCGGCGACTTTTTGAATCGCTTCCGTCTGCCCCACGACGCGCGCCGAAAGCTCCTCTTCGATGCGCGCGAGCTTGCCCACTTCTTCTTCGAGCATCTTCGTGACTGGTATCCCCGTCCAGCGCGCCACCACCTCGGCTATGTCCTGCTCCATCACCTCTTCTTTCAAAATACGGCGAGAGGATTGGAGTTTCTTCAGGCGCGTGATTTTTATGGCAAGGTCTTTTTCAAATGCAGGGATGCGACCGTAGCGAATCTCGGCGGCGAGGGCGAGGTCCGCTTTCATTTCGGCAGATTCCGCTTCAAGACGCGCTGTTTCGAGCTCTTTTTTAATAGTGCGAATATCCACAACGAGCTCTTTCTCGTTCTTCCATTTGATCTCAATCTCACGCGTTTTTTCACGGAGGTCGCCGATCTCTTTATCAATAATTTTTGTGCGCGCTTTTGCATTCTTGCCCGCGTCGCCTTCTATCGCCGATTCTTTCTTGAGCGCTTCCTTTTCGATCTCAAGGCGCCTGATACGGCGGTCCGCGTCCTCGAGTACCGGAGGTTTGTTCTCTAGCGAAATGCGGAGCGACGATGCCGCCTCATCGATGAGGTCGACGGCTTTATCAGGAAGGAAACGGTCGGCGATGTAGCGACTGCTCAAATTGACCGCCGCGAGGATCGCATCATCGGTGATGTGCACCCCATGAAAGAGCTCGTACTTTTCTTTGAGTCCGCGAAGGATTGCCACGGCGTCCTCAATGGACGGCTCGTTCACATGCACCGGCTGGAAGCGGCGCGTGAGGGCTGGATCCTTTTCAATATGTTTTTGATATTCGCGGATGGTCGTCGCGCCGATGGCGCGAAGCTCGCCACGCGCAAGAGCGGGCTTGAGCATCTGCGACATATCCTGCGTCCCTTCCGCCGCGCCCGCGCCGACGATACTGTGAATCTCGTCGATAAAGAGAATGATCTTTCCTTCCGATCTTTCTACTTCCTTCATAATTTTCTTCAAACGATCCTCGAATTCGCCGCGATATTTCGTACCCGCGATGAGCTGTCCGAGATCCAGAGAAACAAGCTCTTTGCCCTTGAGCGACTCGGGCACATCGCCCTTTGCCATACGGATAGCGAGCCCTTCCACGACGGCAGTCTTGCCCACGCCCGCCTCGCCGATGAGGATCGGATTGTTTTTTGTGCGACGAGAGAGGATCTGAATGATGCGCCCGATCTCATTGTCGCGACCGATGACGGGGTCGAGCTTGTCCTTGCCCGCAAGCTCGGTGAGATTTCTCGTATATTTATAAAGTGACTTCGATTTCTTTGACGGTGTGCTGTCGGAAATATTCTGCTTGCGAAATTCCTCGAGCACGCGCATCACGCCATCGCGGTCGATATGGTAGTGCATCAAAAACTCGCGCGCCTGTCCCGCCACATCAAAGAGCGCGAGGAACAAATGCTCGCAGGAGATCTGCTCATCTTTCATTTCTTTCGCGATGCGCGGAGCGACCTCGCCGAGCACTTGCCCGAGCTCCTGCGTGAGGTAGAGCTGGTACGATGCCTGAGCGAGGTTTTGCGATATCGTCGGCTCGATGAGGTCGAGGATGGCCTCGGCAAGCCCCATCGAGTCCACTTCGAGGCGGTCGAGGATGGAGACCACGATGCTTTCCTCGTCGAGGACAAGCGCCGTCAGGAGATGCATCGGGCTCACATGGTTCTGCCCGCGCTCCACGGCAAGCTCATGCGCACGGCGAATGATGTCGCGCGCTTTGGTGGTGAAGTTGTTGATTGGAGGCATCATATGGGTTGAATATTGAATATCGAATGTTGAATACTGAAGGTAATGTACAATAGCGGTAATGGATTGTCAAATCCGCACAATTCTCGGAAAATTCTGGCTAGATTTTTCTTGTGGAATCAGCCTTCACCGCAGTATCAATAAGCTTTTGCGCTTCAACAGAAGGGACGCCGGATTGCGAGCTGACGCTTTCGTCAATACTCAAGAATGCAATAACTTCTCCCTTCAGATTGATGATCGGCGCGCCGTTTGACACGCTCGCAAATCGCGTAGAGACCCCGACATTATCTAAGACTTTTGTTTCAACTTTTGTTTCTTTGTCCACCACCGTATGCGTATCGAGACTCATAATAATTCCCGTTGAGATCGTTTTCCCGTCGCGACCGCCGATCACGATAGTCGTTTGTCCAAGCTTTAATGCACCTGTTCCGCCGAGGGTTACCGCGATGAATGTAGGAGTTGTCGTCGCAGATACTGGGACGAGGCGTCCGAGGCCCAACGAATTCCCCTTATCATTCGAGATGACCTCGAGCATGTACTGGACACCGCCAATCGTCGTATAAAGTTCGCCAAGTCCGAGGTTCCAACGATCTGTGATGACGAGCCCGTCGGGAGATACGATCGTGCCAATACCCGCTGAAAGCGTACCGCCCTCCCCTATCGTTGTCTTAAATGTGATAACACTTTTTATGTTGCGCTCGATTGCATCGACGATCAAGTCCTCGTCTTTTACGATAACGGTCTTTGCTTCCTTTTCAACAACAACGGAAGGACCGGGGGTGATTTTTTCAATCGTGCGCTCCACGACTCTCGTGAGAGTCTGTGTCACCGGCTCCGGCGACTGCTGCATCAAAGTCACCACCACAATCCCCGTCGCCATGGATGCGACGAAGCTTACGAAGAGTGTCAGGAGGATGATTTGTGATTTGTTGAGATGTTCCATGGGGTTGGGGTAGAATATCGAATTTAGAATATGGAATATGGAATGAATGCAGGTGCAAATACTTTCAATCTACTATCTTCACTATTGTACCGAAGATATTACTTCCCTGCAACAAAACGCGTCGACACCACACTCCAGTCGATTGCATTCCAGAATGCGGTGATATAGTCCGCGCGCTTGATGCCGTAGTCGAGCGCGAAAGCGTGCTCGAATACATCCATCACGAGGAGGACGGTCGCGCCGGCAAGGTGCCCTCCGTCGTGTTCGTTTACCCACACATTGAAGAGGCGTCCGCTTTCCGTATCGCGCGCGAGGATAGCCCAGCCGATACCCCGCATAGCTCCCGTCGCGCGGAAATCTTTTTCCCATAATTCAAATGAGCCGAAATCCTCGGCGATCCTTTTCGCAAGTGTATTTTTTTTGTCGAGAGCGCTTCCTCCTTTCACCATATTGCCAAAATAGAGCTCGTGCAGGCGCATACCATTCCACTCCCACCCAAAACGACGCTTGAGCTCGTTCCACGGCGGAATGCCCACCTCCGAAGTTTTCAAAAATTCACTCACTTTGTTCACATTCGAAACATAGCCCTCATAGAGCGTGAAATGATTGCGGAGGAGTGCATCGGAAAAACCTTCAGTTCCCAATAGTCGTTCAAAATTTTTTGGTTCGTACATAAATTAGTCGAAAGTTAAAAGTGTAAAGTCGAAAGTAAAATACAAATTAAATCGCATCACTTTGTGTGCGTACATTACGAAGGAGTGGAACAATACGCGCAAGTTCTTTTATTACATGAATTACATCCGCACTTACGGTCTCGCGCCCCAGTGAAAAACGAACCACACCTTCTCCTTTTCCGCCTACTGCCAGTATAACATGAGACGACTCACTGCTCCCACTCTTACAAGCACTTTTGCCCGACACCGCAACTCCCACAGCGTCGAGATAGAGTACGAGCGCATCACTTTCAACACCGTCAATTGAAATGTTCAAAATGTTTGGCAAGCTGTGCATATTTTGAAATATCAAATCATGTTTTCCGTCATTGCGAGGAGGTACCCCGACATGGCAATCTATGGGTGCTGGATTGCTTCGTACCTCGCAATAACGAGGGAGCGTAGAGTTTTGTAACTCAATGTGTTCAAGGAGACCATTCACACTCGTGCCCGAAACTTTCTTCAAAATTTTTGAAGCCAAAGTATCGCGAAGTTTTTGAATGCGCTTGAATTCTTTTGCGCTCACTCTGCGCGCCTCGGCAAGAGCGGTGGCAAAGCCGACAGCAAGTGCAACCGACTCAGTCCCCGGGCGTCGCCCACCCTCGTGCTCGCCGCCGTGCATAAGCGGATTTAATTTCACCCCGCGTTTTACAAAAAGCGCGCCGACGCCGCGAGGACCGTATGTCTTCCCCGACGAGAGCGTCATCATATCCACACCAAGTCGCGCAACATTGAGGTCGAGGTAGTTCGCCGCCTGCGCCGCATCAGTATGGAAATACGGATATGCATTTCCGTTCAACTTTCGCGCATGTCGAATTTCTTTCGCGATGTCAGCGATCGGCTCAATCGTGCCTATCTCATTGTTCGCATACATCACCGACACGAGTACCGTCTCAGGAGTAATAAGCTTACGAAGCTCACGCAGGTTCACAAGTCCGCGCCCGTCGACAGGCAGTATCTCCACGCGCACGGCTTCTCCAGCGAGCGAACGAACAGTCTCGAGCACAGAAGGGTGCTCTATCGCAGAAATGATAATATGCGGGCGCGCAACCCCCCGTGCGTGTGCCGCGCGGATGACGCATTGAAGCGCCATGTTGTTCGACTCGGTCGCTCCACTCGTAAAAATGACCTCATCGGGATGCGCCACAAGCTCCTTCGCAATCTCCGCCCGCGCACCCTCAAGCACCGCGCGCACCATTCTTCCCTCCTTATGAATCGCGCTCGGATTCCCCGCAAACTTCTTCGCCGTCGCCGTCATCGCGCGCAAAGCCCCCTCGCAGACCGGCGTCGCCGCCGCATTGTCTAGATATATCCTCCTCATCCCGACATCATAGCCCGCACAGCGATTGTTTTCAATACATCTGCGCTTACAGGATTACTCTGCCACAAACTTTATCTATAGATAAAGTTTGTGGCAGAGTAAGTAAATGGCTTTCATCCGTCACGGTTCAGGGAGATTTCTGAACCTAATCCCAGCCGACACCTCTCGCATGTGTCGCAGACGAAAATAGCCCTACTCCATAAAAAATCCGCTCTCGACAAAATCTGTCGCAATGCGGATTTTGTTTTTTGCAAAACCCTAGAAAATATGGTACTCTTTCAAAACTATGACACCGCTTTCACTTCAAATCCTCGTCTTCACCCTCATCGCCATCGTGGTCACCCTTGGCGTATGGGTCTTTGTGCTGGATCGCCGTATGAAAAAACTCCTCGCGGGCAAGGACGCGCAGAGTCTCGAAGGAACCATTCGCGCGCTCGGTGATGACATTCGCGCGCTTGAGAAATTCCAGACAGAGACGACGACATACCTCGCCGATGCGGAAAAGCGCATCAGGCGGAGCGTACAAGGCGTCGAGACTATTCGCTTCAATGCATTCAAAGGCACGGGCGATGGCGGCAATCAAAGCTTCGCAATCGCTCTCCTTTCTGAAAACGGCGACGGCACGATCATCTCGAGTCTCTATGCGCGCGACCGTGTGAGCGTCTTTGCAAAACCGGTCAAAAATTTCACTTCCGAATTTGAAATGACCGCCGAGGAAAAAGATGCCGTCGCGCAGGCGCGCCGTGTATAATCAACTCTCTTATTTTCCCTATGCCAAAAACATCCCCACAACACATTGTCCCCCGCCCACCCATCGTCGTCATCATGGGGCACATCGACCATGGCAAGTCGAGCTTGCTCGACTACATCCGCAAATCAAATATCGTCGCAGGAGAAGCGGGCGGGATCACACAGCATATTTCCGCGTACGAAGTTGAGCACCATGTTGAAAGAAAGCCAAAGGACTTGGTTGCAAGCAACCGCATCACTTTTCTCGATACCCCCGGACACGAGGCGTTTTCAAAAATGCGCGCGCGTGGTGCCAATGTCGCCGACATCGCCGTTCTCGTCGTCTCGGCGGAAGATGGAGTAAAAGAGCAGACAAAGGAAGCACTCCGCTCCATCAAAGAAGCGGGCATCCCCTACATTGTCGCCATTAACAAAATAGACAAGCCGAATGCAAACATTGAGCGCACGAAACAAAATCTCGCCGAGAATGAAATTTATCTCGAGGGCTTCGGCGGTGATGTGCCATTCGTGCCAATCTCCGCAAAGCTCGGTACCGGCGTTTCCGACCTCCTCGACATGATGCTCCTCGTCGCGGAAATGGAAAACCTCGCCGGCGACACCTCACTCCCCGCAGAAGGCATCGTCGTCGAGTCTCATATCGATACCAAGCGAGGCACCACAGCGACGCTCATCATCACGAACGGCACACTCAAAAAAGGTTCTTTCATTGTCGCCGAAGAAAGCATGACGCCCGTGCGCGCCATCGAGAATTTTCTCGGCAAGCAAGTCCCCGAAGCGACCTTCTCTTCCCCTATTCAAATCACCGGCTTCGACAATATCCCCGCCGTCGGCACCACCTTCCGCGCATACGCAAACAAAAAAGATGCGGAGAAAGCACAGCTGGCAATTTGTGAAGCACGCCTAAAAATAAAGCCCGTTGTATCTGTACGCACCATCAAGCTCGCCGATGACGCGCTCGTTGTCCCCGTCATTTTGAAATCCGATGTCGCGGGCACGCTCGAAGCGCTCGAAAAAGAGATCTGCAAGATCGAGCGCGAGCGCGTGCAGGTGAAGGTCGTTGCCATGGGTGTGGGCACGATTGGAGAAAACGATGCGAAGCTTGCCACGGGCTCGTCAAATGCCATCATCCTCGGCTTTCATACCAAGGTCGAACGAGGCGCACAGGACATTGCGGAACGATTCGGCGTGACCATCAAAACATTTGACATCATCTACGAGCTTTCCGCATGGCTCGCCGAAGAGCTCGACCGCCGTACCCCGAAAGTGCTCGGCGAAGAAATCGTGGGCACTGCGAAGATCCTAAAGACTTTCAGCATCGCAAAACACAAGCAAGTGATTGGTGGCAAAGTGCTCTCGGGGATTCTCGAGGTCGGCGCGCAGGTGAAAATAATGCGCCGTGAGGTAGAAATAGGTCGTGGCAAGATCGACGGGCTCCAACAGCAAAAACTTGCCTCAAAAAAGGTCGAGGAGGGCAATGAATGCGGAATGATGATCGAAGCAAAAATTGAAATTGCCCCAGGCGACATCCTCGAAGCATTCGTGATGAATGAACGATAATCTTTCGGGTACACTTTTGACTTTACACTTTTAACTTTCGACTAATTTAATGACCTCCCAACGACAAGACAAAATGCGCGCACTGCTCCGTGATATTGCGGCAAAGTTTTTCACCCGCGAGGCGGGACCGCATTCGCTCATCACGGTAACCGACGCCACCATCTCGCCGGACTTCAAACGCGGGACGATATACATTACCTGCTTCCCCACGAGCGAAGAGGAGCGCGCACTCGATTTCGCCAAACGCAAACGCACCGACCTCCGCGAATACTTGAAAGATCACGCCCACCTCAAATCCCTCCCCGTCCTCGAAGTCAAAATAGACGAAGGCGAACGCAATCGCCAAAGAATTGACGAGTTGGCAAATCAGGGATAGGATAGAAGGGTTTGGGATTTAAACACAAAGTAAAAATACGATTGTATTTGTATCCACTTTCAACTTTTTACTTTTAACTTTCAACTGATTACGGCGTGGTAGCCAAGTGGTAAGGCAGAAGTTTGCAAAACTTCTATACGCGAGTCCGATTCTCGCCCACGCCTCAAGAATAATTTGACGAGCAAGCTCGACTAATTTTAGTGTGGTCACGAGTTACTAAGTGTTCTCGAATGGTTACATCCTGCGAGCACTAAGTACTCTCGACCCCGGCTCGTGGTTTCGCTCGATAGCGAAACATCACTCCGCCTCGCACAAAGCGAAAGAAGTGCCGCAGGGCACTTCTTTAAAAAACCGCTTTGTGCGCCCAGTAGGATTCGAACCTACGACCGTCTCGTTAAGAGCGAGCTGCTCTACCAACTGAGCTATGGGCGCATGTGAAAGATATTATACACAAAAACAAGAAATCCTCAAATTGTATAGTGCTCGGGGTGGGACTCGAACCCACAATCCTTACGGAGGGAAATTTTAAGTTTCCTGTGTATACCATTCCACCACCCGAGCGTAACATACACGGTACACTAAATCATTAAAAAAATCGAGGGCTCGCTTTTTCCCACCATTTGCTGTAAGTTATAAGTTATTGGTCATTTCCAGCGCTGGAGTGGCGGAATTGGTATACGCGCCAGTCTTAGGAACTGGTACCGCAAGGTTTGGGGGTTCGAGTCCCCCCTCCAGCACAAAATATGATAGAATGAACGCCACATGAGCGTGTGGCGGAATTGGACTGTTTTTGTTTTTCTGAACTGAGTGGGCGTGTGGCGGAATTGGTATATTTATCCCGTCAAAATTTTGCTGGAGTGGTGAAATTGGTAGACACATAGTGTTCAGAACGCTACGAGCGCAAGCTCATGCGGGTTCAAGTCCCGCCTCCAGCACCAGATAAAATTTTTTCGGGACGCGTGCGTCGTTTATGGCCAAGCCACGGCTCTGCTGACCCGGAAGCGCATCCTGCAAAGGTTGGGAGTTCAAATCTCCCCACGCTCACCATCATTTTACGAAGGGCGGTCCTTTTTTACGAAGGACCGCCCTTCGTAAAACCAAGCTTTTTCCGCCATTTTTTGCCCTTGACTTCCTCGACAAAATTTGCTATAATTGCGCTAGAAAATTGTCAGTTCTTCGACAATTGCAAATTAAATTAACCTTAAAAAAGGAGGGTGTGATGAAGACAACTATTATTATTTCGCTTTTAGTTATTGGCATTTGGTATCTCGCCCAGTTGGTGATTTACCTGTACGCCAAACTGGGTTGGTTTTGGGTGGTGGTAAAGGAGGGAGAGTCGGTTGCCATTATGCGCAATAAGGCATTCCACAAAATGAAGTTGCGCTACACTGGGCACCATTTTCGTGGAGACCTCGAAGGCAAGAAAGAGGATATAGACAATCTCGAAATATACAATATCGAGGTGTCCCCGAACAAAGAAGCTCTTTCTGCTTATTCGGCAAAAGCTCACTTCTTCAGTGTCGTCTTCCCTATCAAGGGAATATTGTGGGTAGGCGTTCCGCCTTTCTATGAAGTGCACCGCTACACATTCAAGTGGACAGACGATCACCTTAAGGAGCGTGTCGAGGATATCAACTGGATTTTGGTCCAAAAATATGTCTATGGGATAACCTTGGACAAGATTGAGCTTGAGGGGGGCATCCCGTACAATATCGAGCTCTTGGTGACGATGCAGATCACCAATCCGGCAAAAGCACTATTCAGAGTAAAGAGATGGTTTGACGCGAGCATTGAAAGAATCTCCGGATGGGCACGAGACGAATTTTCGAGCCTTTCCCTTGATGATTTCTACGCTCCAACGAGTGGAGAACTTCACGCGGGGAAAAAACTGGAACTGGCACTCAAGAAAATCTTGGGCTTCACGAAGGCCGAACTTATCCCGCAATTTGGAGTTTCCGTTGATATTGTTCAGGTAGTGAAAATCGACCCGAGCAATGAAAACCTGCGTGATGTCACCATTAAAAGAGAGGTTGCAAAGCAAGAAGCGCTCGCTGTTGTCGAAAAAGCAAATGGCGAAGCCGCAGCGATCCGTATAGTGAACAAGGCGGCAGAGGAAATGAGCGACAAAGCCATTGTCCTCAAAGGGTTCGATGCTATTAGGCACGCCGGAGCAAATGTCACTCTCGTCGGGAAAGATCTCGATCTTTCCCGAATGATCATCAATATTCCTACTGCTACTGCTAACAAAAAAGGAGGTGCGGAATGACTACTACGCTTATGGTAGTTTTAGGTACTCTCGCCATTCTTGCGGGAATACCGCTTTATTTCATTAAGATGAGCGAGAATAAAGGAGGTGGCACTTCGTTGAACATAGGCGACAAGCTGAAACCGTATGCGCCAGACTATGAATACCTTGGTCGCGCCTTCGGCTTACTTATTGTCCTGTTCCTCGTATTGTGGCTTACCGACAATAAGCTTGGCTGGTTTAGTTTCATGCTCCGCGACAGGTGGACATTCGCGGCGTTCATGGTCACATATCTTGTCTTTGTTTCTGCCTTTATGCAGGATGAAGAGAAGCGGAAAAAGACGCCATTCTACCAAAAGGCTATGGTGGTCATAATGATCATGGCGGTGGACTTCGCACTCATCGGGATGACTCCCACCAGCATCTTTAATTGGAGCGGGGATGAGCCGAGCCCACAACCCACCGCGCAGGTGGCACCACAGCCACCGGCGCGAGTAGTAGAAACGATTGTCGCCAACAGTGACCACTTTACATACAAAGTGATTCCTGATGGCGTAAGTACCGACTTTGCTTGTCCAAGCGATGCCCTCATGGACTTTACCTACGACGGTATGCCAGAGGAGGACAAGGGTTTTATTGACTGCGGAGAAACAGTCAAAAGAAGGAAGGAGTTAATCCTTGGCGCCGGCGCCAAGATGACTGGTAAGCGCATTGGCTTCATGTTTAAAAATGGGCCTCCAAGGTCTGTGCAAATTACAATGAGCACAGACAAAGGGTAGTTAATTTGCAATTAAATCTAGTGAGCCCCCAGAGAAATCTGGGGGCTTTTCTTTTGCTTAAAACAAAAACCTCGCGCCAGAGGACGCGAGATTTTTGCAAATATATTTTGTACCAGCTTTACGAAGTGAGTCCTTTGACACTCTCGCTTATGAGATTGAGAATTCCCCATACGCTTGCCATGATAGCGAGACCAACGACACCCCACAGCATATGCTGTTTCCCCGCTGCTTGATCCTCTTCGCTATCCTGATTCATAATGAACTTCATAAGCCCAAAGAGGAAGTACGCCACCGCCAAAGCAAAAAGGAGGACGATGAGCGGTGTCAAAATAGCATCATTAACTTTTTTGATGATGTTCATGGAAGGGAGGATTCTTTAACGAGATGTCGCAGGGAAACCGATTCGAGATTAGAATGCTACCGGTGCTGTGATTGGTGTAGCCGTAACACCGATAGAGCCCGTAAGGAAGTTTACGAGACCGTACACCGAAACCATCACGGCAACACCAATGACGCCGTAGATGATACCGCTTCGCTTTTCCGCGCGCGCCTCTTCATCGCCAGCCGCCATCACAAATCCGAAGGCGCTGTACACGACATATAGGACTGCCGCCCCGATCATGAGTGAAATCCCCATATTCATCGCAGCCTTAAGCCATGTAATAGAAGTGTCCAAACTGGTACCGGCACCGGTAACACCCAAGGTTTGCGCCGACACAATGAACGGCATAAATGAAACACCCAATGCAATAATTTTTTTCATATAATATACTAAATATTTACTATTAATTAACTACGATGATTAAATCCCGATCGTATGCTTATAAGTATACGAAACCGGTGCGCAAAGCGCAAGTCCGCGTAAAGTCTTAAAGTCGAAAGTGGATACGAATCCGAACTCACTTTATAGACTTTATAGACTTTCGACTTAAACCGGCATATCCAGAAGCTTCGGCACCGATTGCACCTTCGTGGTATCAAGGCCAATTGACCCCGTAACAAAGTTTACCAGCCCCCACACTGACACCATGATGGCGATACCGATGACGCCGTAGATAATGTGATCCTTCCCTATTTTGCGCGCCTCTTCATCCCCCGCAGACTGCACAAACTGGAATACTCCCCAAAGGAAGAATACGACAGCCGCTCCGAGGATGAGTCGTGTCGCGACATTGAGCGCTGCCCCGAGAAATGAAACGAGAGCGGACACATCTGAGGCACCGCCTGAGAGACCTGACCCTGATGATGCTGGGGGTCCGACAAAGTCGGATGTGATGGTCTCTCCACCAGGATCCAGAAGGATACCATCAGCAGAACATGTTCCCGGAGAATCAGTATAATTCACATATGTGTTACTAGGAACATCCCAAGTACAGTATTGTTCCGCAAACACCCCAACCGGCGCAAACATTATAAACATCAAACTAAGTGCAAAAATTTTTTTCATATACATATTATTATTGATTATCCCTGCGGGCTGGGAAGACCTGGGATTGTAACCGGTATGGTCGTATCCAGCTGAAGCGAACCAGTGACAAAGTTTACCAGACCCCACATTGATACCATCGCCGCGATAGCGACGATGCCCCACACCGCTTTGCTTTTGAACTTTTCGAGCTCTTCTGAATTGTCGCTGTTTTTGACCGCCATCGCCATATTCCACAAGAAGAATACGACGGCGAGCGACATAATGAGCCAAGTAGCGGGCTTGACGAAACTGCTGATGATGAAACCGACAAGCCATTTGAAGTCTTTTGCGGCCAATGCAAAAAATGGAGTGCTGAGGGCGATAATGATTGCGATGCGATTGAAAGTTTTCATAGTGATTAATCTACTTGTATTGGTGCCGGCGTTGTTTCCGTCAGTGTAGAGACCGTGGTGCTGATGATCTGCGCGAAGCCCCAAGCGCCAAAGAGAATGAATGCGCCGACGATGCTCCACCAAATCGCCTTTTTTGCTTCTTCGAGCTCTTTCTCATTCCCCTGCGCCTTTACAAAAATGAATCCAGAATAGATGAAGGCGAGGACGACGAATGGCAACATCACATTGACCGCGGTTTTTACAACACCGGCGGTGAATTTGGAAAATGTATTATATTCATCCTTGACAGGGTTTTTGAGAGAAGTCGCTACTACTGACCCGCTAGGGATATTTACTTGCAAGGAACTGTCACTAGGGATATTTACTTGCAAAGAACCCTCAGCAAAAACAGGAAGTGCGAAAGCAATGACACCGAGAATACCGAGAGAGAGAATGAGTTTCTTCATATTTGCTTTATTATATCCTGTTTGGTCATTATTTTGCAACTACTAGGTTACATCAAGCATAAACTTCATAAAGTTTATCTGTTCGGTGCTCAAAAAAGTGAAGAGCACGAGCTTGAGGAGAACGAATGCGCCGAGCATAATGCAGAAGCCCATACCGATATTCCCAAAGCTCTCTTTCGCTTCGGTCCACGCGCCCTCTTTGTTTTGATTGACTATCAAATTTCCGCCCACCCACATAAAGCCGAGCGCGGCGAGAGGCACGGCTACATCGATCATCAAGAATTTAATGATGATATTCGCAAGAATGATCAAATCATTGAAACCGCATTCATTGGTGGTCTGGTAGGAAGCACCGCCAACAGTAATGGGCGCCGAGCCTGTCCGTTGTCCGCACGGAATAAGACTGGCTCCAAATACCACGGTCGGCACGATAAAAATAGCGAGTGAAAGAACTGCTACCCCTATTTTTTGATTCAGTATTGTATTTTGCATTGTATTGGTTGTCAGTTGTTAGTGGTCAGTGGTTTGTTATCTATACGCCTGCAACATATTCTTCATACTGTTCTGCGCCACGCCGAGGGCTTCGGTCATTTTGAGCCGTCCGGTCGTGATGTCGTCTATCATAGTCATAAAAAGCGTGTTGGTCTCAGCGGACGATGGATCCTGCCATGCGCGCGCGATGAGCGCGGAGTTGTAGAAAATCGTTTGTTCCGCACCTGTCGGCGAATCAGCTGATTCGCGGCTTGGCCGTAGACTAATTAAGTCTTTGCGCACGGGCGGAAGCCCTGTGATCGCGCTCATACCGGCGACAACCTCTTTGCTTGAGAGGAGTCGCGCCGCGTAGAGCGCCCCTTGAGGATTTTTGCCTGCGCGCACGATCGCAAGCCCCTGCATCCGGCCGAAAGTGAGTTTCGTGGGTGCATCTTTTGCCTGCGGGACCATCGCGACATCAAAATTGAGGTGCGGATTCTTTTGCAAGATAGACTTGTACTCGCTCGCATAGCCGAAGTAGAGCGCGAGGTCGCCCGACTCGAACGCCGTGCGCGAAGCCGGGAGCGAGCGATTCCATGAATACGAAGTCTTGTCCACTTTTGAGAATTCGGTAAAAAAACGAATCGCGGTAATGACAGGATTTTCAACATTCAGTTCGCTTGCCGTGACAAGCGCCGCAGAAAGCGCGCCGTTTTGATCGAGGACGATAGGACTCCCCGCCTGCATCATCATAATCGACACAATCTCCTTTGCATTGGAAACATTGCGGTACTCGCCAAACGCAACGAGACTTCGGGTGATGTTCTCACTGCGGTCGCGGACAGTGATTTTCGGCGCAAGGTCATAAAACTCAGACCAAGTAGACGGAGGCGAAGAAAGGAATGCATTGGTGAAAATGTCTCGGTTCCAATACATGATGATTGGATCGATGATGAACGGCAGTGCGACGATGCCAGTGGGGCGCAGAAACATCTCCCCCTCTTCCAAAAATGTATTTTTGAAGTCGCGCTCGGGTATGGTCTGGTACGAAATGGTGGTTAGCTTATTGAGTTTTTTTAATATTTCGTCTTGCGGTATGAGGACCATATCGGGACCGATGCCGCTTGCGAGCGCTTCGACGAAATCTCTATCGAAAGTTGCCGCGCTTTTTTCCACATACTTGATGGTGACGCTTTTCACATCGCGTAGGGTGCCAGCGATGAGCTGCTGCATTGCGCTCGAAGGGATGGTCCCCCACAGAGTGACTTCGCCATAGTTGATGTCTTTCTTCCCGCTTGACGGCAAAATACTATCGAGCTTCCCGGAAAATCCGAGGAAGCCGAAAATGAGCAAAACTAAAAAAACGCCGATGATCACTATTTGAAATGTTTTTGGACTCTTCATACAATATTATGATTTTAAAAATACGAAACCGTAATGGTGCTCACTGGCGGGAGTTTCTTTTTTGAGAACAAATCCCTCCGCCTCGCACAGAGCGCGCGCCGTGGCCGCCGTGACGACCATCTCCGGCGCGGGTCCAAGATTATTAAAAGAGTCGCTCCAGTCGATGAGAAGGAGCTTGCCGCCGACTTTCAAAATGCGCCGAGTTTCGCGGAGAAGCCCCGTTTTGTCCTCGGCGAGAAAAAGAACATTGGAAATGACCACGGCGTCCACACTCTCGTCTTTGATCTTCGTCCCGCCGAGTCGCTCGATGTCTCCCCAGAGGAGCTCAACATTTTTCAGTCCGCGCGCCTCCGCCGCGGTTTTGATATTCGTGAGAAAATCCTTTTGCACCTCGACCGCGTACACGCGCCCCTTGTCCCCCACACGCTCCGCGAGCGGAATAGTGTACGCGCCCGTCCCCGCGCCAAGATCTGCGACGAACATCCCCTCGTACACACCGAGCTCGTTGATGTTGGCTATCGGGTTTGTGAAGTTTGGCAAATCCATGTACAAGTAAAAAGTTAAAAGTTAAAAGTCGAAAGTCTGGTACGAAAAACAAAACCTATTTCTTGTTCAAATTCCATGAATGATTACATTGTACATCGTGATGCAAAGTGTTGCAAACTGTTGTATAACCGCACCCACTTTTGACTTTACACTTTTAACTTTCGACTTCTTAGAGACAGCTCAGCGACGCTATCGTATCCCCCTCTCTCAGCTTCATAATGCGCACGCCTTGCGTGTCGCGGCCGAGCGTGGGGACGGACTTCATATCGATGCGGATCACTTGGCTCTTTTTTGAAATGGCGACGAGCTCTTCGAATGCGGGGGTGACCACCTGCGCCACCATGAGCCGACCCACTTTCGCGGTCACCTTGATGGTCTTGATACCCGAGCCACCGCGTTTTTGTATTTTGTATTCTTTGAGCGCCGTCTTTTTGCCATAGCCGTTTTCGCTCATCACCAAAAGCTCCGGCTTCTCGCTGTCTTTTTTCACCACATCCGCGCCGACGATGAAGTCGCCTTTCCCGAGCTTCATACCGCGCACACCGCCTGCGGCGCGACCCATCTCGCGCGCGTCCGACTCTTTGAAACGAATCGCTTGCCCCTTTGCCGTCGTCAAAATGATATCGTCGCCTTTTTCCGCAAAGAGCGCGGCGAGGAGCTCATCGTCTTTTTCGAGCTTGATCGCGATGATACCGTTGCGCCGCACATCCTTGAAGCTTTCGGCGGAGCATTTTTTCACCGTGCCCTGCTTGGTCACCATAAAGAGCGCGAGCTTGGACTCCTTGAGCGACTTCGGCATTGCCAAAATGGAGGTGACTTTCTCGTCGCCGGAGAGCGCGATGAAATTCATAATGGACTTGCCGCGGGTCGCGCGCTTGCCCTCGGGGATGTCGTACATCTTGATCTGGTATGCTTTGCCTTTGTCCGAGAAAAAGAGCATGTCGCTGTGCGTCGTCGCCGACATAAAGAGCGTGATGAAGTCCTCGTCTTTCGTATCCAAGTCCACCACGCCCACGCCGCCGCGGTTTTGCTTGCGATACTCGCTCGGATTGGTGCGCTTGATGTAGCCGCCTTTTGTATACACGAGCATCGACTCTTCGTCGGGAATCATATCCTCGAGCGAGATGGAGCCGGCGCCTTGGCGCACCACGCGAGTCTTCCGCGCATCGCCGTATTTTTCTTTCATTTCACCAAGCTCTTTTTTCACCACTGCCAAGATCTTCTTCGGGCTTGCGAGGAGGTCTTTGCACTCTTTGATAAAATCCTGTTTTTCTTTGAGTTCGAGCTCCACATTTTTGCGCTCAAGTCCGGCGAGTTTCTGCAACTTCATCTCCAAGATTGCCGTCGCCTGAATGTCAGAGAATTTGAATTCCTTGATCAAGTTTGCCTTGGCAAGCGCGACATCCTTGGACCCGCGAATGATGGTGATGACGCGGTCGATGTGGTCGAGCGCTTTTTTGAGACCGAGCAAAATATGCTCACGCTCCTCTGCTTTACGAAGGTCATATTCGGTTCGACGGCGCACCACGACCTGTCGATGGCTGATGAAGTTTGAAAGGACGCCTTTCAGCGAAAGCGTCTGCGGTACACCATCGACGAGCGCGACCATATTATAATGAAAAGTAGATTCGAGCTCGGTATGTTTGTATAAATAATTCAAAACCACCTGCGGGTATGCGCCGTTTTTGAGGTCAATGACCACGCGAATGTCCCTCGTGGATTCGTCGCGAAGCCCGCGAATGCCCTCGAGCTTTTTCTCGCGCACAAGGTCGGCGATCTTCACAATGAGATTTGCCTTATTCACGCGGAACGGGAGCGAAGTGATGATGATCTGGCTCAAGCTCTTCTCTTCGATGATCTCCGCCTCCCCGCGACAGACGACACCACCGCGACCGGATGAGTACGCATGCTTGATGTCTTTTTCGCCGAACACCACGCCCCCCGTCGGGAAGTCCGGACCTTTTACAAACTTGAGGAGGTCCTCGGAAGTCGCATCGGGCTCATCGATGAGGTGGTTTGTCGCGTCCACGAGCTCGCCCAAATTGTGCGGAGGAAAATTTGTCGCCATACCCACGGCAATACCGAGCGTGCCGTTCAAGAGGAGGTTTGGCAAAGCGGCGGGAAGCACCGACGGCTCCTTGCGCGTGCCGTCATAGTTGGGGTTGAAGTCTACCGTATCACGGTCGAGGTCATTCAAAAGCTCTCCGGAAATACGAGACATTTTTGCCTCGGTATAACGCATTGCCGCCGCGGAGTCGCCGTCGACCGAACCGAAGTTGCCTTGACCAAGGACGAGCGGATAGCGGAAAGAAAAATCCTGCGCCATTTTCACCATCGCCTCATACACCGAAGAGTCGCCGTGCGGGTGATATTTACCGAGCACATCGCCGACTACTGCCGCTGATTTCCTAAACCGTGCCGACGCCGTTAGTCCCATATCGCTCATCGCAAAGAGGATACGGCGGTGCACAGGTTTCAATCCATCGCGCACATCGGGAAGCGCGCGCGAAGTAATGACCGACATCGCATAGTCGAGATACGAAGTACGCATCTCTTTTGAAATGTCCTGCGCTATTACATTGATATGCGCAACTACTTGTTCGCGCCCAAGGCGTGAATCAGCTGATTCATCATTTTCTATTTTTTCTTCAACTTTTCGCGCCATAATTCTGCCAGTCTAGCACAAAATTCACTACGATAAAAGTATTAGTTTTTTCTTGCTTATGGCTACTAATGCTTTTATTTCTTTTTTTTGAATCCGATAATAGCGTACAGTATAAAAACCCAGACTCCAATAAAAATTACAATCACCATGTCAGAAATAGTCCTACTATAAGAACCACTAAAGAATACTAATGCGACCGCAAGCCAACTATAAAAAATTATAAAAGTAGCAAGAAATGCGGAAAGTATTTTAATAATGTATTTCATTATTTGTAGTATAGCACAGTTAAAACAAAAACTTACTTCAACACCTTTGTTTTTGAGTAATCAATAATGACCACCCCCGAAAGGTCGAAAACATCGGTTGAGGTTGCAGTGACCACAGGCGCAGTCCCTGCCGCCTTCCCATCCGTCTCCACGAACGATGGCGTGCCCGACATTTTTTCTTTAAAACCCGACACAAGACCGTCAAACATGGAAGTTATACCTATGACAGGAGAAACAGTTTTCCCGCGCACTTCCTTGTCCCGCGCCCGCGCATCCCACGAAGACACCCAGACGAAAAGGATCCCGCAGAAAATAAATATCGTAAAAGCGAGCGAGAGACCCTGTTTGATATGATGTGGTTTTGAGCGCAGTTTTTCAAGCATAGGAAATTAGTAGAAAGTCTAAAGTCCTTAAAGTCAAAAGCAGGTACAAACACAGGTGCGGGTGCGTTGACTTTATAGACTTTATGGACTTTATGAACTTTTGACTATCATCACACTCCCCTCCTTCCCGTCCAAATCTTTCTTTTTGAAAGTAAACTTGTCCACCGTCTCGGCATTTTCTCCGCTCTCTTTGATGAGGGTATCGAGGTCTGCTTTTTCATAATCCATCGGAATTACCACTTTCGCCTCAAGTGCCAGAGTAAGTTTGTACGCCTCGGAGGCGCCGAGTGCGTCTCCCCCGCCAATCGGCGCAAAAAGGACATCAATCTCGCCGAGTCCCTCTTTCACCTCATTTGAAAGTGCGGACCCTGAACCGAGAGAACCGAGGAAGCAGAGATTGATGCCCTCGAACATCACCGAGTAGATCGTATTAATCTTTTTCTCACCGCCATAAACAGTATCCACACCGAACCCTTTGATAAAAATACCTCCGACCTCATACTCCCCCGGTCCCGCGATGACAAACGGCTCGCGATCGCCGTAGGCGCACTGGTCCGCGCCGTTGAAATCCGGATGGCGGAGCGATGACAAAACAATGTCCGCACCAAACCGCGACCCCTTTTCCTTTGAGTCCTTGCCGATCGGATTGTACGCAATAGTGCGCTCCCCGAGTTGTATCTTGAAAAACTGCTTCCCGTAATATGTGACGATCATGGATGCCAGTGTAGCAGATGAGGGGAACAATTGACAACTGACAATTGACAATTGACAGGGCGCAATCCGTATCTAGCCATATATTTTACGAAGGCCTTGCCTTCGTAAATGCACATGTCAAAGGTCAAATGTTCTCTCCTTGCATTTTCTCCGCATTTCCTATATATTAGGCAAGTTAACAGCAAGCAGAACGAACGGATAACCCTGCGCGAGCCCGACACGACCGATACGCGCAGACCCGAAGTTCACTTTTCCCGCTTGTCATTACGATACCCGTTGGTACTGTAATGGTTCGACGGGATTTTTATTTAAATATATGAAAAAAGAAACAGAAGAAAAAGTAGCAGAAGCGCCATTGTCATTTATGGCAACGCTCATGCAGGACATGAAAAACCTGCCTGAGGTTGATTCCCTTGTGGAGGGGCCGGTGCTCGGTGTGGAGAAGTCCGTGGTGTATGTGAACCTCGGCCCTATCGGTACGGGTATCATTTTTGGTCGTGAATTCATCAATGCGCGCGATGTCATCAAGAAATTGAACATCGGCGACATCATCACCGCAAAGGTTGTTGATACGGAAAATGAAGACGGCTACATCGAGCTCTCTCTCAAAGAGGCGCGCCAAGCTATCATCTGGAGCGAAGCGGAGGAAGCAATCAAGTCAAAGAAATCTCTCGAGCTTCCCGTGAAAGATGCCAATAAAGGCGGTCTCATCATCGAATGGCAAGGGATCCAAGGGTTCCTCCCCGCATCACAGCTCAAGAGCGAGCACTATCCGCGCATTGAGGACGGCGACAAGGACAAGATCCTCGTCGAGCTGAAAAAGCTCATCGGCAAGCGCATTGCGGTCACCATCATCGGCGCGATACCAAAAGAAGGCAAGCTCATCTTCTCGGAAAAAGAACAAGGCGTGAAAGAGAAGCGCGAGATCTCGGGCAAGTACTCGATCGGCGACGAGCTCGAAGGTTCTATTTCCGGCGTCGTAGACTTCGGTGTCTTTGTGAAGCTCGAGGACGGCATCGAAGGACTCGTGCACATTTCAGAGATTGGCTGGGGACTCGTGGAGGATCCGCGCAAACTCTTCAAGCTCGGCGAAAAAGTCCGCGTGAAGGTCATCGAGATCAAAGATGGCAAGATTTCGCTTTCGCTCAAGGCGCTCAAAGAGAATCCTTGGAAAGACGCGGAGAAGAGGTACAAAAAAGGCGACACGGTCACCGGTATCGTCATCAAGTTCAACCATTATGGCGCGCTCGTATCGCTCGAAGAAGGAATCGCGGGACTCGTGCATGTCTCGGAATTCGGCTCCGAAGAAAAGCTCAAAAAAGCACTCGAGCTCGGCCGTACCTATCCATTCATCATCACCATCTTTGACGCAAAAGATCAGAAGATGACACTTTCATTGGTGGAAAAGAAAGCGTAGACAGGTGTCGGTTGATAGGTTTTAGGTTTTAGGTTTTAGGAAAAAAGACGGACACGAATATGTCCGTCTTTTTTTGAGTTTGCTTTTTAGTCCATTGTATGGTATACTTTATACAGAGATTTTGAGGCTCAAGGAGAGTTTCCTTGCCACAAGGCGTGTGGTTCTTTTAATGGGGGGATAAAATGTTCAGAAAATATCGTATACTTTTTGTCAGGTGGTACAGGAGAAGAAAGAAACGCTTCATTTATATGCCGATCGAATCCAGAAGATCGACAATACAAGAAAAAGGGAAGGTTTTCTATGTTTACCTTTTTGCGTTTCTGCAAAAAATGAAACCTAAAAAAACAAATTCCAATTTTAGGTTTCTGCCGCCACCAAAACAAAAGAGGAGGTTCATATGGCTATGACACAAGAACGCGCAGACGAGATTGCATATCTCGGGCAAATAAGGGAAGTTATAAAGTACTGTGACCTCAATGGGATAAATGAGGTCACCGCAGTCGAAAAGCTTCTCAGAAATGAGGTCGTAGAGGAATTTGCAGAAAATATTGCTAACTATCACCACATAGAAAGAGAGGAGGCGATCGAGTTTACAAGATTTGTTTTCAACGATGTCGTAAAAGCTCTCGCCAAAAGAAAAGAAGTAGAAACAGAAATGGGTATAGAAAAACTGCGCGCTGAGCATGGAGTCTATTCATAAAAATGAAGGATACCTTGCAGTAATAGAGCTCCCATCAAATTGCCAGCATCTCACACGAGATGTCTGGCATTTTTTTATTCCTTATTGACTATAAACTATGAACTAAAGACTATGCTCAGTTCACCTTCCCCGTCGCAATCTCTCTCCCGTCGGTGAGAACGAGTGCCAGCGCCTCGGCGCCTTTTTTTGTGATTTTTTTCATCTCTTCAAGCTCGGTTTTTTTAAATTCGCCGACGATGAAGTCGAGGATGCCGTCTTCCCCCGCCTGCCATCGCCTGACTGATCCATTTGAGCGATAGGCAGTGGCGGGCAGGCCTTTCGGTTTTTTGAGTTTACCGCTCGGCGTCGCCGGACAAATACCGATGCGCAAGCGCGCAAACGCGCGCGTCTTGAGCGCTTTGATGATGGACTCCACACCCTTGTGCCCGCCAGAGCTCCTATTGAACGAGATCTTCATGGTGCCGAGAGGCAGGTCGAGGTCGTCGTATACAACGATGGTGCGCTCGGCATCTTTCGCATTCTTCACAAATGGCGCGACGCTCTTCCCCGACACATTCATAAAGTTGTTCGGCAAAAGCAAGATCACTTTGTCTTTCCCCCACGAGCCCTTCGACAGGAGTGCCTTGAGCGACTTGTCCTCGGTCCATTCCGAAAAATCATTTTTCTTGCGAAACTGCTCCACGACCATCCGCCCCGCATTGTGGCGCGTGCCCGCATATTCCTCCCCCGGGTTCCCGAGTCCGACGATCAGGTACTGCATGCTAGCTATCTTTCTTCCTCCTGGAATTTCTTAAATGGTGATTCCCACTCATCGCCTCTCTCTTTTTTTTCTTGAGCAGTAAGAACGATACCACTCTCATTGATGTTATATTCTTTCTCTCCTGTATTTTTATCCTCTTTAAAAAAGGAAGTATCTTTTTCTCCTTTACCTTTAGGTGCGTCTTCAAACATGGTTTTTATAATTAAAAAGAATTGATAATTGTTCCACGCGTAGCACTTGACATTAATTAAAACTAATGCTAGTCTCAATATAGATTGTATCATAGATAAAAAAAATAAAAAAGGAAGGAGGTGGGCTGTATGCTCGAAAAAAAAGATCTGGTGAGCGATATGCTTAGCAAAGGGATTATCTACTTAGAAGGGAAGATCACGAGCGACACCGCGCGTGAATTCTGTATGGCGGTCGCATGGCTAGAGTCGCAAAATCGTGAAAAAGCGAAATTATACATAGACTCAATCGGGGGCAATGTGATTGCTGGATTGGATATGTACGATATGCTCCGACATACCAAGATCTCAGTTGAGGGAATCGTGTGCCGGCAAGCACATTCTATCGCAAGCGTGATCCTTCAAGGATGCACCGTGCGGTATGCTTTAGAGCACGCGGAGATCCAGATACATAGTCTCCGCGTCAGCGAGATGTCTCTCGACAAGTACGATGCGGACATCAACAGCACTCTAGACCGCGCACGCGGAGAGGTATGTACCATTGCCGAAGCAATCGCAAGGCAAGGAAACGACATCGGAAAGATATCAGATCTCATCAATTCGTTCATAACGAAGATTGAGGGAGACCTGAGCAAGACTCTCGGGGGACCCCGTGAAAAACAGCAGTCTATCGTTGATATTTACAAACTGCGCACAGGGAAAGAAGAGGGTGAGATTCGAGAGACACTTCGCATGGACAAAGCGATGAGCGCGAAAGAAGCGCGGGAGTTCGGGCTCATCGATGAAATCATCACAAGTTACAAGATTTGAGTTTTTGTTTTTTGTTCAAGGGCGACGCATTTATGCGCCGCCCTTTTTACTACACCACACATTCCGCCTTTGCATCAAGTCTATTTGTGTTTTAAAATACAAGAACCTCAAATGCCTGAAGAAGTTACAATCGAAACTCCTCAAAGAAATACATTTCGCGAAGAGGCGTGGGAAACTGTTCGCTTCCTTTTCATCGCGCTTGCCATAGTCCTCCCCGTCCGCATATTCATCGCACAGCCATTCATCGTATCGGGCGCGTCGATGGATCCCACTTTTGCGAGCGGGCAGTATCTCATCGTCGACGAGCTCTCGTATCACCTCGGCGACCCGACGCGCGGCGATGTGGTCATTTTCAAATATCCGAAAAATCCGAAACAATATTTCATCAAGCGTGTCATCGGACTCCCCGGAGAAACGGTCGCTGTGAACGGGAATGGGAAAGTATCCATAAAAGACAAAGATGGCAAAATCGCGCTCACACTCGAGGAACCCTATGTCGCCTATACAAAAGATGACACGATCGAGCGCGCGCTTTTGCCGGGAGAATATTTTATGATGGGCGACAACCGCGCCGGAAGCTTCGACTCGCGCGCATGGGGACCGGTGAAACGCGACTTCATCGTGGGAAAAGCATTTCTCCGACTCTTTCCTCTCACGACGATAGACATCCTCCCCGGACAATTTAGACAACAATAAAATATGACACCGGAAAAACCAAAAAAGATTCGTGAAGAAGACATCGCAAGCCCAAAAGGAATGCGTGATATTCTCGACAAGGAGTACTATGCGTACCAAGGATTTTTTGAAAAAGCATCCGACATCGCGATGTACTACGGATTTCGCCCTATCGAAACACCGATACTCGAACGGGAAACGGTCTTCACCGCGTCGCTCGGCATCGGCACCGACATTCGCGACAAAGAAATGTATTCGTTCAAAACAAAAGGTGGCGACCATCTCGTAATGCGCCCCGAGGGGACGGCGGGAATCATGCGCGCGTATATTGAAAACGGTATGCAAGCGCTTCCCCAGCCGGTAATGCTCTACAACTACGGTCCCTACTTCCGCCACGAAAATCCCCAACGAGGCCGTCTCCGCGAGCTTCGCCAATTCGGACTCGAAATTTTAGGGACGACAAAAAGCATCGCCGATGCGCTCATTATCCGCACGATGACCCTCATCCTCGAAGAGGCGGGTTTCAAAAATCTTTCTGTCGAGATCAACAGTATCGGCGACAAAGAATGCCGCGGTAGCTATATGCGCGAGCTTACCAATTATTACAAAAAGCACATCGCGGAGCTTTGCCCCGACTGCAAGGAACGCATCAAAACAAATCCGCTTCGCCTCCTCGACTGCAAAGATGCGCGATGCCAAGAGGTCAAGATCGACGCGCCGACCCCGATCGACTCTCTCTGCAATGACTGCCGCCACCACTTCAAAGAGGTCATCGAATACCTCGAGGCGATGAATATCGCGTACCGAATCAACAAAAACCTCGTCCGCGGACTCGACTACTATACGCGCACGGTCTTCGAGATCATCGAGCTCGACCCAAATCCTCAAGAAGGCGCGCCTGCCCCCCTCTCGCTCGGCGGTGGCGGACGCTATGACTACCTCGCACGCGCACTCGGCAGCAAAAAAGATGTACCAGCGGTAGGCGGCGGCATCGGTGTTGATCGTGTCATTATGTCCCCCGCTCACAAGCCCCTCGACCCGCGCATTTTAAAGAAACCGAAAGTATACTTCATCCAGCTCGGCAACGAAGCGAAGCTAAAAAGTTTTGGCATCATCGAAGTCCTCCGCAAAGCGCGCGTGCCGATAGCGCAGTCCCTCTCGAAAGACGGCCTCGGCCAACAACTCGCCATCGCCGAACGAAGCGGTGCGCCCTACACGATCATCTTCGGACAAAAAGAAGCCCAAGAAAACACCATCATCGCCCGCAACATGGAGACCCGCTCACAAGAAACAGTGAAGCTCGCCGATTTGCCGGACTTTGTAAAGCATTTGAAGGAGGAGCTGAGGTAAAGGCCGCTCGGCAAGTCCTTTTTAGGGTACGACTTTTTTGAAGCTTAAAAAAGTCTGAAGTTTTCGCGTCGCCACGCTCAAAACCCCCTAAAAAGAACTTACCTCGCTCCAAGTTTTAGTTTCGCGCTCGCTAACTCCACAGACAGAAACATTCATCACTCTGGACAAATATTTCTTGCGTGATATACTTTTGATACATATGAAAAAAATAATAGGATTTATTATCATTGTTTGGCTTGGATTTGAGGTAGTAAATTATTTTAATTTTCTTTCTGTAGGAAGTAGCTGGGATGATGCACGGCCTAAAGGTCCTATGATGATGCCTAGACCAATATATCATCCTATCGTGACTCAAGTTTTTTATAAGGTATTTCCTCCGTCTATACCTGGACCAACATATTGAAATTGTATAGCAAATCTACCATCCAAAATACCAATCGGCGAAATCTCCCAGCCATGGCACGATGTAGCCGTGCTTGTCGGAATTCGAGGTCAGGTACCCTTTTGTTTAATCATCAAGCGCCTCAAATTGGTAGAAATATTCTGGTGTTTATGACTAGTGTGATAGAATTATGTTTATGAACAAAGAATACAGCGAATGGCACCAGAAAAAGAAAGTGCTGAACGAACGAGAAGATATGGATACTATCTTTTTTCGTGAGAAAGAAGTTTGGTGGACGGCACTCGGGGTTAATATAGGGTTTGAGCAAGACGGCAAAGGCGAGGAATTTCGCAGGCCAGTTTTAATATTGAAAAAATTTAACAAATACGCGGTGCTTGCTGTTCCTTTGACAACAAAAGTAAAGGAGGGCAACAAATATTATGTACAGTGTTCAATTATTGATGATGGTATTCCGCGCATGGCAATTATCTCACAAATTCGCTTGATTGATACAAAAAGATTTATAGACAAGCTTGGGGTTGCCGACAAAGACTCGTACATAAAAATCAAAAACGCGATTAAAGCTATGCTCTAACCGCGTTTTTGAACTTGTCTGATCCGTCTTGCGACGAACCGAGCCCTAAGGCCATTTGTACATACAGTATAGCAAGGCGCCTGCGAAAGTCAAGCAAAAATTTCTACCCTCCAAAATACCGATCCCCAAAATCCCCCAGCCCGGGTACGATGTATTTATGCTTGTCGAGTTTTTCGTCGTGGACGGCGATGACGGTGTCGATGCGAGGGAAATGTTTTTGTAAATTAATGAGGCCCTCCGGAGCGGAAATGACGCCGACGAAGGTGACGCTCTCTTCGCGCGCGCCGGCTTTTATGAGCGCCTCTATGCACGCGACCGCACTGCTCCCTGTCGCGAGCATCGGGTCCAAAACAATGACCATGTCGCTTTTCGAAATCTTTGGGATATTTTTATAGTACTCTTTCGGCTTGAATGTTTTTTCATCCCGCTTGAGACCGATAAAGCCGACGCGCGCTTCTCTGAAAGCATCAATGAAAGCAGGTAGGAGCGCGAGTCCCGCGCGGAGAATTGGCACAATGACGACATTTTTTTC
>ERZ1292625.937-Hain-H41-01um-R1-937-length-39096-cov-13_pt1 | contig 39096 bp, 47 predicted proteins | sample MGYA00564400_ERZ1292625 | MGnify/ENA primary metagenome ERZ1292625 (study PRJEB36523, sample SAMEA6512639) | groundwater metagenome | collected 2019-01-08 | study: AquaDiva: Metagenomics assemblies of 32 groundwater samples
GTTGACGACGAGGTGCTTATGGGCCTGCCTTATCCTGAGGCCAAGCTCCTTGCCGAATACTACCTTGTGCTTAAGCGTATCGGCATGATTGCGGCTGGTAAAAAGGCGTGGATGAAGGAGATGGTGGAGACGGAGATGCCTAATGGCACCCGCACCTACCGGATTCACGGACGTGTCAACACTAATGGAGCGGTCACCGGCAGGTGCACACATTCCAAGCCTAACCTCGCACAAATCCCTAAGAATACGGGAGGTGTGCAGGCTTACCCTAATCAGCCGGAGCTTCACGGAGCAGCCTGTCGTGAGCTATTCGAGGCAGCCGCCCCTTACAAGCTGGCCGGGTTCGACGCCTCAAGCCTAGAGCTATGTATGTTGGCACACTATGTCTCAAAGTGGGATGGCGGAGAATATATCCGCATTGTCTCAGAGGGGAATAAAAAGGACGGCACTGATCCTCACTCGTGGCTCCGCGATTTGGTAGGAACCAATCTCTTAGGGGGCGGAGATGAGGGCCGCGACCGCGCAAAGACCACGATGTACGCTTATGTCTTTGGTGCAGGAACGGAGAAGCTCGGCTCAATCGTCATGCCTAGAGGCAGCCTAAAGGAGAAGCGCGAACTTGGTGATGAAATCAAAGAGAAGCTCCTCACGCGCTTTGAAGCGATGGGCCAACTCCAGCGCGCTATCATTGAGAGGGTTTCTGATCGCCACTGCCTGATAGGGCTTGACGGCAGAGTCCTTCGGGTAAGAAAAGCACACGCCGCGTTAAATACCCTATTGCAATCCGCTGGCGCAGTCGCTATGAAGCAATCTCTCGTCCTCTTAGATGCGTCATTAAAGGCGCACGGACTGAAGTTCGGAAGTGACTATGAGTTTGTGGTCAACGTCCACGACGAAGCACAGGCAGAAGTGCTACCTGAACACGTCCCATTATACCGGCAACTTGCGCTCGCTGCAATCCCTGAGGCCGGACGACGCCTAAACGTAAAATGTCCCTTGAAGGCTGAGTTCGCTCTTGGCCAGTCTTGGAAAGATACACACTAACTTAGAGTTGCTCCCCGTCTATGGAGTAGCACTAATGAATATTGAAGACCTAAGGCCCGCCAATCAGGCTGCTCGTAAATCCGCCCTAGTCCATGTCCTACAGAAGCTATGGGCTTATCCTCTAACCACGAAGTCAGATGATGCTCGCATGTTTGCGGACGACATCGCCGAAGCTGCGAGTCGCGGCTTTATCACCACCTCCACTATCCCAAAAGGCGTCGTGTTTGGACGTCTATGGAAGCTGACACCTGAAGGTCTTTCCTTCTTATTTGACAATGCCGCTTTAGTTAAAGATGAGGAGACACGATATGTCCAAGCGTATTGCGCTAATTGATGCAGACGGTATTCTATACGCCGCTGCTCTGAAGGGAGAGACTGTCTGCGATACCGTGCAGATGCAGCTCCTCCACCTTTCGGCAATCTACAAGGACTGCTTGAAGAGGATCGAAGAGGCGATTGACAAGGTGGATGCCACGGACGCCTTCATCATCCTCTCTGATCGTACTAACTTCCGCACAACGCTCTTGCCGAGCTATAAAGGAAATCGTAAGGCCTCCCCCCGGCCACTCGCGCTGGATGGCCTGAGAGGAATGATCGCGGAGAAGTCCCCCTACAAGACGCTTCTCATCAAGGGTCTTGAGGCAGACGATGTTTGCGGCATCTCTCAGGGCCAGCTAAACGCTCGTGGCATCGAAACAGTCATCGTCTCGCCTGACAAGGACTTGCTCCAAATCCCCGGCCTCGTATATCAGAGCATCGCCACGAACTCTAAGACCAAAGGCGTAGCGCAAATCGTGCGTATCTCTGAGGATGATGGAGACTTCTGGCATATGCAGCAGACGCTTCAAGGCGATGCGGTGGACAACTATAAAGGCTGTCCACACATGGGGCCTGTCAAAGCCAAGCGGCTCTTGGAGAGTACCCCTAAGAAGGAGCATTGGCGGGTGATTGTAGAAGCCTACGAGGCGCAGGGTCTTACTGAGGATGACGCCTTGGTGCAGGCCCGAGTGGCGCGCATCTGCCGAGCTTCGGATTGGGACACAGAACGCAAGGAGGTTATGCTATGGATACCCTAGCCCGACTAGCTAAGGAGGCTGGCCTCACATTTGACCTACAAGGAGAAGCTAAAATGAATATGAAATCAAGACCCTTCGGCGGACACCCAGTGGGCGAACTCTACCCTATCGACCCCCGTGCCCCGTCTACTTCTCCGTTCGCCTCTTTCCCTAAGCCCGGAGGCTCCGGCCCCTCCGGGAGGCAGACTGACGGGGAGCGTCTCGGATATGATGCTATCAATCTCCCTGATCATTACGCCTGCTTCAAGATTGAGCCTATCTCCTTCTGTCAGGAGAATAAGCTAGATGCCCTCCAAACAGCGGTTGTGAAATATGTCTGCCGCTACCGCCTGAAGAACGGAATAGAGGACTTAAATAAAGCTCAGAGATGTCTTGACATGCTCATCAAATACGAGCAAGGTGACTGTGACTGGTGGAGGCACCCCTCCTCAACAAAGCCAATCCCGCCCTTTCAAGCCGAGAAGGAAAGTCTATCATGGAAGACGACTCAGAGACACCCCGCCCCAGTGCCGCCCTCGTAGATCATCTCCGGCAAGTCTTCTTGCAGGCACCCTGTGACGTAGGTTATTCCACCGGCCTTGACGGGGTTATCAACCACGCAATGCGCCACGCTCGCCTAGAAGGTCAAGCCAGCGTAGTGAACTACCTGAGTAACCTGATCGTCACGACTCACTGACTTAACCCTATGAAAGGACTTCTTGCTATGAGCTTAGCTCCTAAGAAACCGCAGCCGGTAGCGGCTCCCCCTCCTGAACCTACGCAGGGCGCAGATACCCTGAAGATTGGAGGGGGCGACCCTGCCCTCAATCGCACTCGGGGAGGTATCGGACGCCTTGCCCTCCGCGTCCCTGTCAAGCCCGCAATGAGGGGCTGACATGGCCCAGTCTCCCTCAGGCCGCAGGCCTAACACGGTCAACACAGGTTCCTCCGCTCCTGACGCAGCCCCTATGGGGATTAACTCAGGACGCTACCACGCGCACAAGGCGACTCGTGAGCCTTATCTCGAAAGAGCGCGCTCAGCAGCGGAGCTTACCATACCGTTCCTGTTCAGGCCTGAGGGAGACAATGGCTCTACTGAGGTGGAAGTTCCTTGGAACTCTCTAGGCGCTTACCTCGTTAGCAATCTAGGCTCCAAGATGGCTCTCGGTCTCTTCCCTCCGGGCCGCCCCGCCTTCAAGGCGAAGCAAGGCCGCACTTCGCTGGCTGACTTAGAGAGCCTGCCTGAGGAAGAGCGCGAGACTATCCGCCTGAATATCGACACAGGCCTAAGCAGGTTTGAGCAGGAGGTTACTGACGGGATTGAAGAGGACGGAGACGCTTCTCGCCTTAACGTAGCCATCCTTAAGATGATCGTAGGGGGCAATCACGGCTTCCAATTCTACCCGGACGGCAGCCTTCGCGGAATTTCCTTAGAGCATATGGTGACCTATCGTGACCCTAGCGGCGCGCTCCTTGAGTTCATCGTCGAGGACGTACTCGCTTGGGAGACTCTCCCTGAGCTTGTACGGCAGGAGTGTCTCGACCGGGGCTACAAACCTTCTTCAGATGTAGGGGTCTATCAGCATAACTCGATGAAGGTGTACACGCGGGGCATACTCCGGGCTGGTATGTGGACAGTCACTCAGGAGGTCTACGGCTTCGAGGTTTCCGGGAGCCGGAGTGTTGTCAAGCCTGAAGTGCTGCCCTTCTTCTTCGTCCCCTTTGAACTCCTAGATGGAGAGCATTACGGGCGCTCTTATGTGGAGAAATATCTCGGAGACCTTCAGACCGTAGAAGGCCTCACCCAAACTATCGTAGAAGGATCAGCGGCAGCGGCTGTCTTCTTGCGCCTTGTTAATCCTACAGGGTTGACTCTGAAGAAGGCGATAGCGGAGGCGCGTAATGGCGATGTCCTCTCAGGCAGGGCGGAGGACGTAACGACTCTTCAAGGCAATAAGAGCGCAGACTTCCAAACCGCAGAGGCAGCAGTGCAGCGGGCGGTGGAGCGTCTATCACGGGCCTTCCTCCTGAATAGCGCAGTGCAGCGCGGCGGGGAAAGGGTGACCGCTGAGGAAATCCGCTTTGTCGCTCAAGAGCTAGACGACATACTAGGAGGGGTCTATTCTCAGCAAGCCATAAGCTTCCAGTCCCCGTATCTGAAGCTCAAGATATACTTCTTGCAGAAGCAGAAGCGCGTGAGCGCCCTTCCTAAGAACTCCGTCAACTTCACCATTCTCACCGGCAAGGCCGCACTAGGCAGGAATGCTGAGCTAGCCGCTCTCGACAGTCTCATAGGCCCCACCATGCAATTGTTCGGCCCACAGGAGACACTGAAAGCGCTAGGCAGTAACTTCATCCGTGAGTATGTGCAGAAGCGCGCAACCGCCCTAGGCGTCTCCATTGCGCTCCCCTCTGAGGATGAAGCAGCCGCGATGGATCAGGCAGCGCAGCAGCAGGCTCTAATCCAGCAGCTAGGCCCTGAAGCGGTGCGGCAGGTGGGTGGTAACATCACGGCTAATTCGGTCGCTGCAACTAATTCACAAGCAAGGGTTGACGCAGCGCAGGCTGCTAGTGTAAGCCCTATAGAGTCCCCTCCACAAGCTAACTAGGATATCAAAATCATGGCAAGTAATCCTCCCCCAGTCCCCTCAGCCCCCGGCCTTGGAGGCGCAACCAGTGTCACTATTCCCGGCGATGTTGAAGCAGCCGCTTTGGCTAACGCGCAGAGTGCAGGGGGAACTCTGACAGAGGAGCAGAAGCAAGAGGCTGCGCGGACTGCCTTAGGCCTAGAGCCTGCTCCCGCTCCTGCTGCTGCTGACCCTCCAGCCAAAGCCGATCCTCCTGCCAAAGGCTCAGCAGAAGAGGAGGCGGCTGCTCAGGCTATCGAAGCCAAGATGACACCCTACACTGAAGAGATGACTAAGACGGGTGCCCTGAGCGATGCCTCCATAACCGCCGCTGCTAAGGACTTTGGCGTGACTGAGGACATGGTGCGCGCCTACGTCACAGGGATGGCGACCACAGCGGATGCCTCTCTTACGCCTTTCCACGACGCGGCGGGAGGCCCTGAAGCCTATACGCTTTGGAGCCAGTGGGCGGCATCCTCACTCTCCGCCGATGAAACCGCAGCCTATAACAAGGCATTGGACAACGACCCCCAGACGGCTAAGGTGCTGCTCTCCGCGTTTGTAGGCCGGTGGAAAGCGGACGGTGGCGGAGCAGACCCCGTGGACTTGACACGCCAAGCGGCTCCCGCTGCTTCAGGCGCTCAAGATGGGGACAGCTACGCAAATTGGGCGCAGGTTACTGCCGCTATGAAAGACCCGAAATATAAAACCGATGAGCAATATCGCCAGACGGTTGCACAGAAATTAGGGCGGTCTGCCCTATAGATTACCCTCCTCCTCGAAATCCCCCTACGAAGAGGGTCTGCGCTTCTCGTTGAGGCTTCCCCTTTATCACATGCACATATCTAAGGAGTGCTTACATTATGGCTAATGCTACCCCCTCACGTCTTGGGCAAGAGAATGCCGCTGGAGACGTCACCGCGCTATTCCTAAAGGTTATGTCAGGGGAAATCCTTGCAGCCTTCGACCGGGAGAGTGCCTTCCGAATGCGCCACATGGTGCGGGTAATCGCTAATGGTAAATCGGCGCAGTTCCCTGTGACCGGCCTTGCCCAAGCGTCTTACCATACCCCCGGCGCAGAAATTACAGGCCAGACCATCCGCCACGGCGAACGGGTAATTGTCATCGACGACATGCTCATCTCTCCAATCTTTGTATCTAACATTGATGAAATGATGAACTATTACGATGTTCGGTCGATCTACAGCAACGAGATTGGCGAGGCGCTTGCCAAGGCCTACGATCAGAACGTGGCTCGTGTGTTTGTCGAAGCAGCGCGTTCGCCTGCTGTCGTGACCGGCCTGCCCGGTGGAGGCTCAGATACGGATGCCGATTATGATACGGATGGCACCAAGCTGTGGACAGGTATCTTCAACGCGGGCGTTGAGCTTGACACTAAGGACATCCCAATGGCGGATCGTTACGCTTGGCTGAAGCCTGTTCAATACGCGCTCGTCGTGCAGTCGGAGAAGGTGATTGACCGCGATCTAAACGAAATGAACGGCAGCCTCGCTGAGGGTCTCGTGAAGCGGATTAACTCAATCCCCATTATCAAAACCAACAACATGCCTACGACCGATGACCGTGCGAACACTGCCATTCCGGCTGCGCGCCGTGCCGACTATTCGCCTACACAGGTGATCATCGCACACCGCAATGCGGCAGGCACCGTTCAACTCCAAGACGTAACGATGGAGCAGGACTATGACATGCGCCGCCAAGGCCACCTCATGGTGGGCAAGTACCTTGTAGGCCACGGCCCACTGCGTCCTGAAGCTGCCTTCGAGCTGCGCACCGCCGCTCCTCTCGAATAGACTGCGAACATTGAGGCACGGCTGCCGCCCCGTCCAAGGCAGCCCCTTTACCCTCCCCTCAATCAGGAGCTAAGCCGCATGGTCTCCCTTCCCTCTTCCCTCACGGATAAACTGGACGCGGTTAACATCCTGCTTCAATTGATTGGAGAGGCCCCGGTTAACTCCCTGTCTTCCTCAGAGGATGTGGACGTTGCGGCGGCTCTCCTCGCGATTGATGAGTTCGACCTCCACACACAATCCCACGGCTGGCACTGGAACAGGGAGGAGGATGTCACCCTCACGCCAAACAACGCGGGCAACATTGTGATGCCTACGAACTGCCTGTCCATATCTAAGGCCTATTGGAGCATAGGAGGAGTACGCTCAGGCACACCTCTGAAGGTAGTTGAACGAGGCCGCAAGCTCTACAATAAGAGCGACAAGACCCTTCAGTTCTCTGAACCTGTTCAGGTCGATATGATAATCCGCCTAGAGTGGGAAGAGATGCCTGAATATGCAAGGCGCTACATCACCCTTGCGGCAGGTAAGCATTTCCAAGGGAGACTTCAGACTAATAGCGGGGTAGACCGGGTTACGGATGAGGCCCTAACCTCAGCACTAGCCATCCTCCACCATCGTGATGATGAGGGCGAAGAGAACAATGCCTTAACGGGTAATCCTGAAGTGATTTATCGCCTTCACGGTCGCGTCCGGCGGAGGTTCTAGGGCGATGCAAATCACCGACTACATCACTGCGCCTTATCAAGGCGTATCTCAGGCTCCTCCGCAGGTTAGGGATAAGGCTCAGGCTTCTGTCCTAGACGATGTATGGGTGGGCATTCCCCAAGGAGCGATCAAGCGCCCCCCCTTCTCCTATCAGGCCCGCCTTGCGGGACACCCCGGTCACACCCGTGGGCTATTCGAGATGATCAGCCGGGAGTTAGACACAGACGTATTTCTCACCATCACGAATGAGGCCGGAGATGTAGTCCCTAGGCTGTACGAGATGGAGAGCCTGCCTGCACCTTATGACGCAGCCGGGTATGCCGGGGAGACTATCACAATACAGGCGGAGGCTCAGGCCTACCTCGACACCGGCAGCCCAGACCCCCTGTTAGACCTGAGGGTTTTGACCGTAGAGGATACAACCTTCATTGTTAATCGCAAGGTGACCGTGTTACCTGTAGTGGCAGTCGCGCCCGCCCGAGACTTTGAGGGGATGCTGTGGGTTAGGCAGTCTAACTATGCCCGCACCTACAAAGTCATCGTGACTCCTACCGTGGGCGCTCCGGCCACTGTGGAGCTAAAGACACCTAGCGGGGCCACTACGGCCTCGAATGAGTTCATTGACACAGATGTGATCGCGCAGGCTCTAATAGACGGGACTTACACCCTTACCAGGGGAGCCTCCATTTCAGGGTCACTCGATACACTGCTTGCTGACGGTTTCTCAATTTCAAGGATTGGAGGGGTAATCTACATCTCCCATCCTACAGACAACTTCGCTATGGAAGTGGAGGACGGTCAGGGAGGCGTGGCTCTGATCGCGATTAAAGACAAGGTGCAGCGCTTCTCAGACCTCCCGTTGAAATCGGTAGGGGGCTTTACCGTGCGGATTACTCAGCAGACCGGCGCAGAGGAGGATGACTTCTTTGTGCAGTATGTCGAGACGGCAGGCACCGGGACAGGCGTGTGGGAGGAGACCATCGCTCCGGGAGCCTCGCTTGGCTTAGACCCTGAGCTAATGCCTGTCATCCTCTTCTTCGACGGGGCTTGGAATATCACCGTGGCGGATTGGAAGCCCCGGACAACCGGAGATGAACTCCTTTCGCCAGACCCTGACTTTGTAGGCTCCCCTATTCAAGACTTGACATTCTACCGGGGGAGGCTTGCCGTAGTTTCGGGGGAAGGGGTGACTCTCTCCGCGACCGATGATCCATTCCGGCTCTACCCTAAGACGCTCAGTTCAGTTCTCGACAGCGACCCTATAGGCTTCATCTCGCCTTACCCCGGTAAGAACTCTCTACGATACGGCATCCCATTCGAGAAGCGGCTGCTTGTATTCGGGGACGTAGCGCAGCTAGAGATTGGTGGAGACGGGATATTGAGTGCGAGTAACGCCAGCGTGGACGTGATTACAACTTACGAGTTCAGCCGCCTGCTGCGCCCTCAATCCAGCAATGGGAACCTTTACTTTGTAGCAGCGCGAGGTAAGACCTCAAGCACGGTCTACGAGATGGATGTGGAGCGGGTTAGTGACACGACAAAAGCTGACGACATGACTAATCAGATACCAAGCTATCTCCCCTCCGCCTTAGACCGGGTAGCCAACTGCCCTATCCACTACTCAGTCCACTACGCGACCTCAGGCGATAGCTTCATCTACTGCCACCTGTTCCGCTATGTAGACGGGCAGCGTGTTCAGAACGCCTTCAGCCGCTGGTCTCTCCCTGAGGGATTTCAAATGGGAGGTCTATTCTGCCGGGATACTGAGATATGGATGCTGGCGGTTAAAGACGGAGCAGCGCACTGCGTAATGTCAGACACTTCCCCTGAGCTATTAGACGATGATCCTACCGCCCGCATCATGACGCACCTAGACTTCCGTCTCACTGAGGATCAAGTCCTGTTGGCTTATTCAGCCCTTACCGACAGAACTATTGTCACTCTTCCCTTCGACCGGATCACCTCAATCAAGGTCACCTCTCGGGCACCCGGAGGGAACGCAGGGCCTACGCTTAGTGAGGCAGGGCCGGGGCCTGCTCCTGAGGGCTTCCTAGCTGATGTTCGCTTAGACCTCAGCGAGGCAGAGGGGGATAACGAGGTAGTGTTGACGGGGGACTGGACAGCCTGTCCTTTGTGGGCAGGACTGACTTATGTGCAGATGTGGAAGCTATCTCGGCTGTACGCCTTCGGGGCTGACAATCTCCCCTTGCGCTCAGGCCGCTTGAATATAAATAGGATCATCGCGGATTATGCGGACACAGGCTATCTCAAGGCGAGTGTCAAAGTGGGTGGCAGAAACGTCTACAGCACCGTCTTTGAGGGCTATCGTTGGGATGATCCTGAGAGCATTTACAACCGCTCCCCAAGCGACACCTACTTCTTCTCCTTCCCTGTACGGGGCCGTAACGAGAAGACTGAGATAACCTTTAGCAACGACACTCACTTCCAAAGCAAAGTCTTAGGCTTTGAATGGCGAGGCGAGCTTGTCCAAAAAGCACAGAGGATTGGATAGCCATGGCTTTACTCTCACGCCCTATGCGCCAGAAAGACGTGGTTACTCTAGCAAATCGTCTAGGCCGTAACGCTATAAAAGAGTGCCTTCTCCAAGGTGTATCTCCTGAAGAGGCTCTGCGCAACGGGGTCTCGGAAGGCCCTACGCGGCTTGTCGTTGACGAATGGCACCTTCCTGTCGGAGCCTATGGCTGGACTCATACGGGTTACATATGGAGCCTGTGGGGGGACTTAACGCATTCACAGTCCCGCATAGTCCTCAAGGCCGCACCTTCGGTCATAATGGAGGCAGCAGCCCTTCACTCCCCTCGCCGTCTTCAGAACTGGGTAGACGTGGACAATCGTTCAATCCGCCACTGGCTGGAGAAGACTAAGTGTTTCGACTTCGCGGAGACCTTGACATCCCCTTCATGCGGACGGCAGATGTTAAAGTTCTATACCAAATCAATTGAGGAGCTAGCTAATGTGTGATCCCCTGAGCCTTGCAGCCGTCACTACTGTTCTAAGCGTAGGCGGAGAAGCGCTTGGCTTTGTAGGCCAGAACCAGCTAGCCGCTCAGAATAAGACGGCTGCGAATTTGGCATATGCAGAAGACCAGAACGCCATCTCTCGCAGGAGTGCCGAGCTAGATCAGACTGTAAGTGAGAACGCATTCGATACCGCTGTCACTACTGCTCAGGAGCAGGGGCGTATCTCAGCCTCAGCAGCAGACAGGGGACTGGGGTCTAGCAGCTTTATCTCTGCGATCAACGCATCACAGTTCGGGATTGGGCGACAAGTTTCCGCTGAACTGCTTAACGATCAGAACGCTCGAACCCAATTAGCCTCTGAGCGACAGGCTTCAGGCATACGCCGGGACAACCAAATACGCTCTGTCCCTAAGTCAAATCCGCTGAGCCTAGCTCTAGGGATAGGCAAAGGAGCGCTCGCAGGCTTTAACACCTATTCAGGCCTTGGGGGACGCATCTAATGGCCCGTAGTGCTAATCCTCTCAATAGGGATGAAGTCCAGCGGATTGCGCAGGACGCAGGGGCTAGCTACGAAAGCTCCCGTACCAACACCGCCCTTCAACTGGCAAGCTCTCTCAGTGACATAAGCCCAGTCGCTCAGGAGACGATCCGACAGGTAGGCGCGCAGCTTCAGGCTAAGCAAACCGCCCGCGCGAAGAAGGATGTCCTAGAGACACAGGGGGTCGCGCTTGCAGATGCCGTCCGGGATGGGAAGCTGGAGCCTACCAGTAACCCTTGGTATGTCCAAGCCTATGCCCGTGAGAGTGCAGCAGTCCGGGTGCAGACGCAGCTAGCCGCCCTTCAAGTAGATAGCGCATCGTGGGCTGAGAAGAATGATCCTGAGGCGTTCGCGGCGCGGTGGAGGGAGTCTGTTGGGGAAATCTCTAAGGGCTATTCAGGCATTGACGAAGGTGCAGGGATACAACCTGTAGAAGCGCAGTTTACACAGCAGGCCCTCCAGTCTAACCTATCGTCTAACGTCCAGCGCATCCAGCAGGAGAGAGTGCAGAACCTCTCCGCCCTAACCGCTCAGGCGCTCCTCAACACTCTCAGCAGTAATGGAGGAACTATAACCCCTAACCAAGCTAAGGCTTCTACAGAGGCAGCGCGCGCGCAGTGGTTTGCTACAGGCGGAACTCAAGCGGAATGGAACAAGGTGCTTACGGAAGCGGTGACCTCCGCAGGATATGCCAGCCTCAACCCTGATTTAATTGACCTGATCAAGGCTCCTGAACTCCTTGGGGGGATTAGCGATACCGGCGATCATGTGATAGGCGCGGGCGGGGACGATCACGACTTGCTAGGCGAAGTCTCCAATGAGATACAGCCTGCCTCTCCATCTCCCTCTCCAATAGGCCGCACATCACGCGCTAAGGTTGGCCTGCTTCCTGTCCAAGGCGCTAGGGTATCAGCGGGCGGGGAGTTCGGAGTTAGGCGAGGGCCGAAGGGAGAAGCGCACGGGGGTCTCGACTTAGCCGTACCTGAAGGTACTCCCATCCGCGCGACTGCTGACGGAGTTGTGAACGAGATAAACACATCTGGGAACGGCGCTTCAGGTAAATTCGTCAGAGTAGGCTCTTCGGGAGATATCGTCTCAGGCTTTGCGCATATGAGTAAGGTCTTGGTAAACCCCGGCCAGAAGGTGCGCGCGGGTGACATCATAGGCTACTCCGGCAATACAGGCAGGAGCAAAGGCCCTCACGTCCACTGGAGAGTGACAAAGGCGGGAAAGAATGTAGACCCCCGGACTGTCGATTTCGACGCCAGCCTTGAAGCGGACGCGGCCCCTCCCCCGCTAGGGACGACTCTAAAACCACTGCCTGCTAATACTGAGAGCAGTAGTCCGAAACCGCTATCACCTGCCAACAGAGGGCTATCTCTTTACCAGATGCCCGGTGTCGCGGCGGACGTGGAAACTGCCCGCTACCGTATAACTCAGGCCGCTGAGGCAGGGCAGACTAAGAGGCTCCAAGCTATGAATAATGCGCGTAAGGTTGCCGGAGCAGAAGCCTCTGACTACCTGTGGGCGCAGCATGGTACGAATATCCTCAAGGGGGATTACAACGAGCGCGAACTGATCACGGAGATGACAGGCAAGGGATATACTCCTCAAGTGATCGTCGAGGCTCTAGGCAGCATAAGAGGAGCGGTAGGAGACGTCGCGGCGCTTCAATCTGCCCGCCTTGCTCTGAGAGGAGGAGACCCTGAGAAGGGAAGGCGCATCATGGACTTAGCCCTAGAAGGACGGCGCAATGGCTATTCCAAGGATTATGAAGACCGCGTTGGTTTGGAGGTTCTCTCAGGGCAGATGTCTGGGGATGACGGCACTGCTATGGTAGCAACCGCGCTGGCGGAGACCGATAAGCAGGCTTCTCAAGGAAGAGCGGCGGCTTCAGCCGCAAGGGCGGAGGCAAAGGCCGCAGGAGGCACGGGCGGAGGAGGGAGGATCAAGTCCTATTCAGCGCTCAAGCAGGAGGCAATGAACCTTGCCATACTTATGCGCGGTCAGCTTCAGAGGAAAGGCTATACGACTTCGGCAGGCGTTGACGCTAAGACAGGCTTTGCCGCCAACTTCTCTAATCTAATGCTAGAAGCTATGCAGGCTCATCTAGGGGCTAACCCCGGAGATTTCTCAGGGGCCTATCAAGCCGCCCGTCAACGAGCCGCTGATTATTATCGCACAAAAAGACCAGTAGGGGCTAGACAATCTCCTCAGGCTGGCGTAACTAATTCTCAGGGGAGAAATCCCGCAGGCAATCCCAGAAGGTAACAAATCCAATGCCCGGTGATCCTCTCTTATCTGCTTTCGCTGAAGACGACTCTGAAGTCCCTTCCACCCCATCCCGCGCCCGCGCTCAGACTAGCTCACCACTGGCCCGCGTAGGTGCAGCGGGAGGCCTTCCTACTGGCGAGCGGCTCCCCCCGGCTGTCTCCTCCAGTAGGAAGGCTCCTCCTCCTCCTCCTCCTCCTCCTCCTCCTCCTCCTCGCACATGGTGGCAGGCGACTAAAGACGCCCTATTAGGCACCGCTGTTGGGGCTATACGCGCTCCTGCTGCTGCCTTCGGAGGTCTGCTTGATTTCGCCGGGGATGTAGGGGCGGGCCTAGGAGGCGCGGCTGCTGATCAGTTGGTGAAGCTAGGCCCTGACTCTAAGGTAAACCAGACAATTCAAGGGGGCTATAAGGCTTGGAACGCGAGTGCGGTAGGCAAAGCTTACAACTCTCTATTCGACCCCAACTTAGACGGCAGGCCCGACTTTGCAGATACTCTCTCAGGACGCAGAACGGTAGGGACATTTGGCAGTGAGGCCTTCAATCAAGGCTCCACCGATGTCTTGTCTTTCGCGCTTGGCTTTGGGGTAGCAGCTAAAGCCTCCAAGCTTACCCGACTAGGGGCAGCGACCTCCCGCTCTGTCGCGGCTATTGCTTCGCCTGTAGCTAAGAAGGCTGCTCAGATTGCAGTCGTATCAGTGGGCGCAGGGGCCGTAGGAGGAGTTATCCTTGATCCTGATCAGGAGAGGCTCAGCAACGGGCTACAATCTCTAGGCATCCAGTCGGAGTTCACGGACTGGCTGGCACGAGATGATGACGAAGGGGTCTTTGAGGGCCGCTTTAAGAATGCCGTTGAAGGTGTAGTCACAGGCGTTGCTGCCGATACGCTATTTGCTACTGCGAAGTATTGGGTTAAGGCCGCTCGTGGGCTTAATGGCGAAGCTGCCGAGATTGCTGATCAACTCTCTAAGCGTTTGAACCGGATCAGTGAGGCAGAAGGCGCTCCCGTCCCCCGCCCTACTGTGATAGCTGAGGCTTCCCCTGAGGAGGCGGTCTTAGAGCGGCTAGATGAGGCCTTTGCGTCCGGGCGGAGACAAGCGGCGGAGACCGAAGCGCAAGCTATCGACCAAGGCCTTATACCTGAGGAAGCCCCTCTAGGTAATCCCCCTGCCGAGAAGACTCCACGCCCTACTCGGGTTGAAGGAACTCCTGAGCAAGTAGCTCTCGACGCGAACGAGGCGCTCAGCCGCACGACCTCCTCAGAGAGGATAAACCCCGATAACATCCGCTACAGCCGGGATGGGCGCATTATCATCTCGGATGCCACTAAGCGCCTAGCCGATGAGCAGGGCTATGGGGCTGCCTTTGCAGGCGCTTCCGAGAGGATAGCTGACGACACTATCATCCTCCGCGCAACTACAGAGGACGCAGGGGAAGGCGTGGGTAGAATTGTAGGGACTGTAGCAAGGGAGGACATCAACAAGCTTGGTGAGGTGATAGGCCAATGGGAAGACACCCTCTCGTTTGCAGATGGCCGCACCGTGGATGTGACCCTTAGTTCGACCGATGAGATAACTCGGAGACTGGCAGGAACAGCGGGTGAGTTCAAGATTTCTAATCTGGGCAGTCAGACCAAGACCGGCCCTATCCTCAGAGGCCTCGTTGAAAGGCTCCCTCCTGTAAAGCGGCAAAGTGACCTCTCTGTGATGAGGACAGCTAGGGCAGCAGCCGATGACATAGGAGAGGACGCCACGGTGATCCTCGCAGTGGCTGAAAAGATAGCAGGCCAGCAAGGAGACGCAGCAGCGGCGATGGCCCTACAGCGGACTTTGTGGGTTAGAATGGCAAGAGGTATAGACGACCTCAATCTCCCCGATACAGACTGGGAAGGAGCCGGAGACGATCTAGTGAGGGAGGCAGGAAAAGCCATCCATGATATGAGCCTCCTCTCCTCCTTCGTACAGGAGACCAAGGCCGGACTAGGCAGAGGCCTCCGTGTGAACCAGCTTCCCGACGCAGACACTTATCTTAAAGCGGTAGGGGCGGGCGTCGAAGAAGTGGCTCCGGCTGTCCCCCGTTCGCTCAGTCCCCTCCCTACGACCCGCAAGGGTATCAAGGATTGGCTAGACCTGTGGGGCATGACACGGGGTGATCCTAAACAGCGCGCAGACTTCCTCACCGGGCAACTAACTGTCCCCGCTGCCGGAGCCTACCTCCGTTCCAGCTTCGCCAACTTCTTCACAGCATCCATCCTCTCCGCCCCAAAAACAGCAATGCTCAACGTCATTGGCCCAAGCTTCATATCAACTCTTCGCCTGATTGAACGCTCTAGCGGAGGCCTTGTGGTTTCCCTTAATCCGTCCCTCACGGCGGCTGAGAGGCAGGCCGGGAGAGCAGTAGCCAGTAACTCAGCGATAGCATGGGCGCAGAACTTAGGGGAGGTCGCTGATGCCTTCCGGTTTGCGGTGAAAGCAGGAAAGCAGAATAGGACGGTCTTGGGAGGCGGTGGCTCTGTTAGAGACAGCCTTGGGAACTTCGGCCCTCTGACACAGAACCTGCTAGAAGCTGCGGGCGAAGCTCCGGGGATTAGATACTCTCTAGGCAATCTCATTAACGTATGGCCCCGCGCGTTTGCCCGTCTGAACAACGGCCTAGATGAGTTCTCCAAACGGCTCGCCTATCAAGGCGGCATTCGGGTTAACGCTCGGGTGGACGCAGTGTCGCGAGGCCTCCAAGGAGAGGAGCTAGAGGCGTTTGTCGCGGAGGCTCTCAAGAACAGCGTAGATGAGGTAGGAGCGGCTGTGGACGACCTAGCCCTTCAGAGCGCTGAGCGCACTACCTTCACGGGTCAGATTGGGGAGGAGGGGGGAAATCTCCGCAAGTTCTCAGACGGTCTCCAGCAACTCCGCAAGGACATCCCTGAGCTACGGTACATAGTCCCTATCTTCAATCAGCCGGTTAACGCACTAGGGGCCACATTGGCGCGCCTCCCCATTGCAGCCTTGCCTAAGCTATTCGGAGGGGCCTTCCCTCGTACTGCAAGAGAATTAGCAGGAGACTTCGGGCCGGTCGCTCAGGCAGAGGCACATGGGCGCTCTTTGATGGGGGCTGCCTTCTTAAGCTCAGGCATTATGTTGATGCGGGCGGGCGTTATCACCGGATCAGGGCCGAAAGAACCTGCTGATAGAAAGATTTGGTTACAGACTCACCAGCCTTATTCGATGCGGATAGGTGATCAATGGGTTAGATACGACAAGCTGGATATCGCAGGGGGCCTCCTCTCTATCCCCGCCACCATTGCGGATGAAAGCACTTATCGCCAAGCTGATGAGGCTACCGGAGATATGATGATGACTGGGATAGGTGCCTTAGCCACTTGGTTTAAGGACAGGTCTTCTATGCGGACAGCCGCTGCCCTCCTCAATATAGGCGATAATCCTACGCAAGATGTGGGAACCTTCTTCGAGAGCCTCAAGGGTACAGTATCATCGGGGTTCATCCCTAATGTTGTCCGAACCTTAGGCGTAGACACTCAAGACCCCTACCAGCGTATCCGAAGGGATTGGGACGATTACATGCGCTCAGCTATCCCCGGCCTCAGCCAGACGCTGGAGCCTGTCAGGAACGTCTTTGGGGAGCCTATGCAGCGCGCGAACGATACCTACCTAGAGGCCTTCCTCCCTATAACAATGGCTCCAGCGAGTAGCTGGCAGGAGGCTCCTGAGCTAGATGAACTTGACCGCCTCTATCAATCCACTGGCTACGGCGCAGGGGCAGACCCTAAGAGCCTAGGCTACGGCCACTTCAATCCTAAGGATGTAGTGCTGGAGGATGGGAAGTCAATGTTTGATAGGTTCATGCGGGAACGCAGCAGCGCCACTATCCAAGGGAAGAGCCTGAAGAGTGCGCTTGGCACCCTGATCGCCTCTAAGGGGTATGAGAACGGAGTTGATGGGGAGTCCAGCACGGCTAAGACCTCCTTAGGAGACCTCTCTCGGTCTTACATGGTGGCTCAGCTATTCAAGCGCTACAACTCCGCGATCAAAGCCCGCCTAGCACAGGATAGCAATATCGCAGATGCGTACTTGACAGCGGCTGCCGTTAAGGAGAGAGATAACGCCTACCTCTCAGACATATCGGTAGATGAGCTTGTCAAGAACCCTGAACTCTACAAGACGCGAGGGGTTAATCGTGACGTCTTCTCTTCTAACATTCGCACCGGGCGGGCTTCAGCCCTCCTTGACGCTTTGAAATAAGGATTAGCCTAATGCCCTCCTTCCTCAGCCGGACTGTGTATGAAGACGTCTCCTCCGGGATTGACAGCTTCGCGCTCAGCTTTCCTTATCTCCTAAAGGCCCACGTCATCGTAGGGTATAATGCCCCCGATGAGGACTTCATCTTAGCTGTTCAAGATGTGGACTACGAGTTCACTAGCTCCAGCCTCATCAACTGGATTACTCCCCGCCCTGACGGCGTGACGGTCACCTTCCGCCGGAGTACACCCAACACAGACCTGCTAGATAGGCTGACTGGGGGGTCTACCGTCAATGCTGCTGAGCAAGAGATTATCCTATTCCAGCTTCTCTACTTGATACAGGAAGCCTTGGACGCGGGGCTGTCTTTGGAGACGGAGGAGATTGGGACGATAACGCGGTCGATCCTCACCGATTTGCGGTGGAACTATGACATAGCGCTTGGAGGCTTCGATGCGTTCTCTCTGAACGATCTTGTAGGCCCGGTGACTATCACAAGGCAAGCCTACCTCCCTGCCGCCGCCTTAGGCTCTCAAGCCCTCACCCTAACCGCCCCCACAGGCTCTCACGTATTCGACATCCGCAAGCACAGTGCAGGCGTCACTACGGTTATCGGAACGCTTACCTTAGCGATTACGACCGGAGCGCCTACTTGGAGCGTAGCTAGCGATGTCACATTCGCGGTAGGGGATGCCTTGAGCCTGAAGACCACAACACAAGGCCTGCCTGCCTTAGCTAACTTCGGCACAACTCTCCGGCTGCGCCGCACAGACGTGGCGCTGTGATATGGCTGACAGGATCGCGACACTCCATCTAACCACTCCCACGCTTGCCGTGGCTCTGACTACTAACACGATTGACCTCTCGGATATCTCAGGGAATATCCTCACCAATAGGACATTCTCACAGAGGGCTTCTTCAGGGCAGGGGCTAGGGGTTGTAGATGGCCCGGTCAATGGCCCTCCTGAGTTCGCTGCGGGATACGCCCTTGGAGCAGACGTCCTCGCGCGCTTCGAGCTAGGCACCCTGCCCCCTGATCCTAACACACCAACAACCAACCCCTTCCTTATAGCGAACGACGACTACTTCGGGCTATCGCAGGGTATCAACTTCTTGGACACCGTAGGGTTCAACCTCTACAATCTGCCCAACACGCTACCGGCCTCCGGGCTTACAACAGCGGCCTTTCCTGCGATGGTTCACCCCGAAGGTACTGACTTCCTCGACTTCGGGAACGGCCCACTGGTTTCGGCGCTGGACTGCCAAGCCGCCTCTAGGTCGAATGATATAGGTGTTGGCGCGATATTCTGGTCTAAGCTAGGGTGGGATAGTACGGTCTCGCCTCATCCTGACTACAACAACACTCTTTGGGCCTTCCGGGTGACAAACACGGCGGTTGATGGGGTGAGAGTGTTCCTAACGGACGCCCCTGTAGTAGGCAGTGACATAGGATTTATAGACGTCACGGCTGTCTGCCGGGTGGGGTCTGTCCATTGGATTTACCTTGTAGACCTCGACGCTATGTCCATGATGCGGCAGAGCCTCGTAGAATGGAACGAACTAGGGTTCGTAGGGGGCTTCCTGAATCTGACTAACTCAGGCACGAGGTACACCCCTGTCTTAGAAGACCTCGACACGTCTCAGTACCTGTGGAATGGATGCAAAGCGGGCTTCATAGGGACGCCTCTTGAGGTTACTGCTGATCGCCGCCCCGTCCTTGTGAGTCCTGATTGGGTGACCTACCAGTTTCTTGTGCTGTCCGCCAATGACGCGGATGCCCAAGACGCAATAGACCGCCTGAACGCACCGGGAGGAACCTTCTTCCATTCGATGCAGGGGGATGACTTAGGCATCTTCTATTTGGCGGAGGATGAAAGGGCTGAGGGGCCTAACTATCAGTATTCCGCTGCCGGAGCGTTGCCGGAGCCTGACCCTCCGCCGGAACCTGAGCCTCCTCCGCCTCCGCAATTCTCTCCGGGAATACAACAAGGGCTAGACCCCTTCGTGGCTCCTCTGCTCCGCCTCATCCCCTCACCTTACCCGCCGCCAATGGCTTAGCTACTGAAAGGGTTGAAAGATGCCGCATCCTTCGATAACGCCGGGACGTCCCTCTAACACGCTCCACTTCGTGGTGGGGGAGATGTCCGGTAAACTAGATCAAATCATGGCTACACTCCTCCCGCAACTCACTGAGCTAGACACAAGGGTCAAAGTCGTGGAGTTGAAACAAGCCTTGACGGCTGGAGGTGTGGGTGTCATAGTCTTCATCATAACCACTTGGGAGGTAACACGCTATGTCTTCAAAATCGGGTAAGGGCGGAGGAGGAGGAGGAGGAGGATATATTTCGCCGCACAGTGAGGCTGTGGTTGAAGGGCTGCTCTCAGGGGGCCTAGAGGAAGCTTCTTTAGGAGATAATCCGGGAGCGGCCTTGCTTAAGGGGATGGTGCTAGAGCTACTCAAGCGCCTGCGCACTCCGGCAATTGCCGCCGCTATGTCAGCCTCAGAGATGGAACTCATACGCAAGCTTTGCGCTGATAATTCAGTCAGCCTCGCCTCCATCCGCAAGGGAGACTTTGGGGAGACGGCTAAGAGAGTGGCGGAGGATTTCCCCTTCCCAGACGGGCCGCAGGAGAAAGTTCGATGATGAGGCTTCACAAGGCTAAGGGCCGGGTTCTGATTGGCTTCAACGTCTCGCAGGATAGGGAGGTCACAGGCCTACTCAACATAACCCCTCTGTGGCTAGGCAGAGGACGGTGGACAGGCCGTCCCCATGTCTTTACAGGCAATTGCATACTTGTTCAGACCGAGGCCGAAGTTCAATACCGGATAGATGGGTATCGGGAATTAGATGCGGGATGGTCTGAGTTATCCTCCTCAGCAAAGCTTGGCTTTTGGCCTGCTGCTCCTTCCGAAAGCCCAAAAGGATGAGCGCTACAGGCAGAGACCCTCTGAACTACTTCCCGAATTTCATGTGGAAGACTTGGCAGACATTAGGCCTTCCGCCTCCTACTCCCCTGCAATATGACTTCGCCCATTACCTCGGAGGAGAGGACGCAACTACCCACGCGGAGATTAAAGCAGCCGCGCTTGCAGGGGACGTAGGGGCGCGCAAGATATTGATGGCCTTTCGAGGCGCTTCCAAATCATATGTAGCTACCACGTTCGCTATCTGGCGGCTCAGACGCAACCGGGCGGAGAAGGTCTTAGTCACGAGTGCGACCTCCCGCTTTGCCGGGAACATTGCGACCTTTGGCTACAGCATGGTGCGAAACTTCGACTGGCTTGCCGATATGAAGCCTCGTACTGATCAACGCCAATCTGCGTTAGCCTTCGACGTGGCAGGGGCTACTCCGGCGAAGGATGAAAGCTTTGCATCGGAGTCTATCTTCGGCCAGATAACCGGGCGGCGGGCAGGGCTTATACTAGGGGACGATTTGGAAACGCCTAACACCTCAGACACGGAAGGCTCACGCGCTGAGCTTCTCAAGCGGACAGGCGAGTTCGGCGCGATTATCCTGCCGGGAGGGGATATATTCCTCTTAGGGACGGCCCAGACGGAGCAGACCCTATATAGACATTACGCTGAGGAGAAGGGGTACGAGCTTAGGATATATCCTGTTGAGTTCCCTCTAGTCTCCTCAGACCCTAAAAAGGATGAAGTCCACAAATATGGGACAAGGCTTGCCCCTTACATAGCCAAGCAGCTACAGGAGAACCCTGAGCTTGCGGGCACCTCTACAGAGCCTTCGCGGTTCTCCGAGAAAGATATCGCCAGTAGGCGGAGGGAGTGGGGCGCTACCGAGTTCGATAGGCAGTTCAAGATGTTCCTTGATGCCGGTCTGGGGAGGGGAAATCCGCTTAAGATACGAGACCTCATAGTGATGGAGCTTCCGCCTCCTGCTGTGGGTGCGTCCGCTATCCTCCTCCCTTCTGAAGTTCAGTTCGCCCCTCTCCCCTCTAACAAGCTGGATATCAAAGTAGATGCGATGACGGGGGACTCCTCTCTCTATGCGCCTACTAAGGTCGAAGCATGGGTTCCGGCTGAGGAGGTTATGATGTATGTAGACCCCTCAGGATCAGGAGAGGATGAAACCACTTGGACGATTGTAGCCGGTCTTCTGGGCAGGGTATTCATGCTCCACCAAGGCTATTCCACTGAGGGACATACCGACGAAGTTATCCGGGCGATGGCTAAGGACGCTAAGCAGTGGCTTGTGCAGACCATCAAGATTGAAAGCAACTTCGGACAGGCCATGTTGGGGCAGCTTCTTGCTCCAGCCTTAGCTGATATCTCCCATAAGGCTGAAATCCTAGAGGATCGCAAAGGGTCTGTTCAGAAAGAGAAGCGTATCGTGGAAACCTTGGAGCCTATCCTCTCCTCCCACCGCCTTGTCTGCTCTGCCGCTGCCCTCCGCAGGGACTTTGAAGTGGATTACGACCACATTGAGGCCGGTAAGAGGCGGTATCATCGCCTAACCTATCAGCTTTCCCGGATGAATAAGAAGAAGGGGGCTGTGAAACACGATGATAGGGTTGATGGATTAGCAAGCGCTGTTGGGCATTTCGCAGGAGTCCTCATTAGGCAGTTGCAAAAGGCGAAACAGGATGGTATTCTCAGGGGTATAGAGATAGAGGCCGGACGCATGATAGCGCTTAGGCGTGAGCAGGGGCTTCCTCTCTATGGTCTTGACGATAATAAGGCCCCTAATCTCGGGAGGCCTTCTCAAAGAAGGAAAAGGTAAATGGCAAACAATAAAGACATTCAAGGACTATCGGACGCCACGCTGGCCGCTGAAGAACAGGCTATCAGCGAGTTACGTAAGCAGGATCAGGAGGTGGCTGTTCACCGCCTTAAGGAGGGTCTCCGCCGGGTTGATCAGGCGCGGGAAGTCCTGAAGAACGTCGAACGGGATTACCAAGTCCTTCGCGCCTCGCTGGATTTGTAGTCCTGTGGGATACTCCTCTGTCGAGCATCGGCTCCTTTCACGCCCTATCGAAGTCCATTGGGCGGGATGGCAGACCAACACCCTCAAGCTACAACAGGCGGGGTGGAAACTTTCGGTAGAGGAGAGGCCCTATGACGGCCTGATGCGGATGTGTATAAAACACGACCAGCTAGGCATGATAGGGCAGACTAACAATTTGGACTACAGCTATCTTCGCAGCGGAGCGGATCAATGGGGGACTTTGCCTATATGGCAGATGCGGCATTTAGGGGGTAGAATTGAAATACATTCCCCGGCTCCGCTGAGTTGGGACTTCAAGCCTATCGACGCTATGCCGCAATTTGCCCAAAGTTCGGCTATGTCCTTAGAGGATTTAGTCCACTTTGCCCCGGCCCCTCTAATCCGCACCTCAGCCCTTGTCCTCCCCGAAGCCACAGTAGACGACCTCCTCAAAGAGATACTTGAACGGCAGGAAGTGGGTAAGCTGGCTTATGTGGATAACCTGCTCTTTAAGGACGGACGTGATCCTCCCGCCCATAAGTTCCACACTCAAATCATCTCTCTCACCTCTTAAAGGAAACCCCACTAATGCGCGTGCAGACTGTCATAGACAATGTCTCCTACCCCGGCTTCAAGTTTGTGCTTCAGCCTAAAGAGGGGGCGTTGTGGCTGAGGGTGGAGGCGGACTCGAATTGCACTAGCAGCGGCGCGCCTCTCGTGTGGAAGGGGCGTCCTTGGCGGATATCCCTCTATGCCACAGATACAGAGATTGTTTGGACTTGCTTCAAGGCAGTCCTGACGGCTTTGGAACATGAGGCGCGGGAGTTATTTAAGTTTAAGGGGGTGGCGGTTGCTGATAGTCACGTCAATATCCACAACCTCGCAGACTTCATCAAAGACCCTCGCAATAAGGACGGACGGGCTTAATGCCTCTCTTAGGGCTGCCTCCTCTAAACGCGCCTATCAAGAGCCTTGAACGCCTATGGCTGGATACCGTCTGCATCTATGATCAGTTCAATGACAACGTTATGGCGGATACCGATTGGGATGCAATGGCTAAGGCGCTGAACGAACGGAAAGCCGAATGGTCTCCCTACTTCAAACATGCCTTAGGAGCTGATAAGTGGGAGGCTTGGGACGTAGGAACAACGGGAGCGGGGGTGGACTGGACACAGGGCATCCCTCTGCTAGTCTATAACTGGATAAAGGCTCTTGACGGGGACTATCAAACTCTCCATACTCGCCATCAATCTCTTTACCTCTAATTAAGGAACCACCCCATGCCTTCCTCGAAACCGCGCGATTACTCTTTGACCCTCGCAGATGGGACTTCTGAGCAGGTCTTCCCTAATGCCACCTATGGCAGCTTCCAAGAGCGGTTCATAGCGAACCCCAATGAGGCCGGAGACCTTTGGGTGAACATCTTTGGAGAAACGGCAGGCGCTAACCTGCAAGGCAGCTTCGCCATCCCTCCAAAGACCGGATGGGTAGGAGCGACCACTCAGGTCATCAACGTGGCGGCTGCCTCTGCCTTAGTCGTCACAGCAGGGGAACGGTAAGGTGGCTCAGGGCATGGTTCTTCCGGGGCTTCCTAACTTCAACTTCGCAGGGCAATCCGGGCGGATGCAGTTTCCGTTGATTGGCGATGGAGGCGGAGGCTCTCCCCCTGAAGACCTATACCCCTTCTCAGACATTGAGCCGCTAACGCCTCACCGCTATTGGGCCTTCTTCCAAACCTTGAACGACGCAGGGATGAATGACATCCTAGCCCTCACAGAGTTCTACTTCAAGGACAGCGAGGGGGCGGTTATGACAGGGACTACCCTCGTGTCGGGGACATCAGGAGGCTCTCCTGCGAACCTCACAGACGGCAATACCTCCACTATGTGGTTCCACTTCACAAGCACTGCCTATGTGGGACTAGACCTTGGAGCTGGGAATGAGGACATACCTCACACCTGCCGAGCCGCTTCTCGTATTGACGGCTTTGCAGCACAGGCCTTCCGAGATGGCTACTGGGCGTATTCAGATAATGGGGCAGACTGGACGCCTTACCTATATGCAGCAGGCGTTAAGTGGATTGGGGATCACGGCTTCTTCAAGGAGTTCTACATCAACCGCCCTTGGATTGTCCAGTTTGAGGTTACTGCCGATCAGTTAAATGACATCCTTGTGACCCTCGCGCAGATTGAGTTTACAGATGGACTGGGTGGGACAGACCTCACTGTTCCCCGGAGTGTCTCGGAGCTTAGTTCAGGGGCTGAGATGGAACGGGCGCTCGTAGGCTCATCAAACATAGGACACGCCTTTGATAATCTCCCACTGGATGGCGGCTTCTGGGGCAACTCCGGGCTACCTGCCTTTGCGGAACACCGCTTCTCCAGCCGCCCTCTTATAGAGGCCGTCCGTATCACAGCCCGCGATAACATATTCCATACACAATCCCCTGCGGCCAGCAACATGCGGTTCTCTCGGGACGGGTTGAACTACACGACCTTGCTTCTCCCCTCGTGGGACGCTTGGACTGTTGCCGGACAGGTGCAAGAGCGTGAGATACCTTCACAGGAGTTCTAATACCCTCCGCCACACCCCCTCAATCTATGAAAGGCCTAATCGATATGCAAGCCAGTGATGCAGCCAAGGAGCTGATTAAAGAGTTCGAGGGATGTAGCCTTCAAGCTTATCTCTGCCCCGCTAAGGTGTGGACGATAGGCTACGGAGCTACCGGGCAGCATGTCAGGAAGGGGGTAATCTGGTCTTTGGAAATGGCTGAGAAGGATTTGGACGCACGGCTGTTCGTGCTTTCTAGCCGCCTTTGGCATCACCTCATCAAGCATCACTCGGGGAAGACCTCCCAACCGCAGTTCGACGCCCTGATATCCTTTGCATACAATTTCGGAATACGCGCTCTGCTCGACAGTACCCTCTTTCATCACCATCTTGAAGCGGATTACTCAGCGGCTGCTAAGGAGTTCGGTAAGTGGATATATGCCGGAACCCCTAAGAAGAAGCTCCCCGGCCTTGTTCGCAGGCGGGAGGCGGAGGCCGCTTTATACTGGAGGGGATCATGACTCTTATGTTTATCCTTGAGGTGATCCTCCTGATAAGCTTCCCCGTCCTATTCGTGTTCGCATTCGTGCAGTATTGCCAGTTACAGGATATGCGGGAGGAGTTTGCAGAGCTAGACCATATAGCCTCTGAGGCTTGGCTGGAGGGCTTCTCAACGTGCTTTGCCTATGTACAGGCTCCTGAGGGCACCCCTGTCCCTAAGAACCCTCACATCCTCTTCTAAGCCTGTCAGATTAAAGCCGCATAGGGGCCTCCTTGGGATCATCTCGGGGAGGCCTCTTGCTGTAGGGGACGTAAGAACAGGCCAGCGGTCTAATCATGCGGGAGGATACGAGGAGGTGGGCCGCTGGTTGAAGGTTGGGAATAATTGGATATGCAATTGAACCCCCCTAAATACGTAATCACGCACACCGTAGACCCCCCCTATGCCCCCTTGAAAGGCCCCCGGCCCTTAATCTGCGCGATATCCGTGTACTCGGTAGCCTCTAGCCCACCAAATAGGCCCACTTTCCATAGAGTTGCTACTCTATTGCGCGCGGAGATGAGGCTTGAACAGGCTCGATAGGAGGGGCCTGTGCGAAAGGCTCTCTGTCTGCGTCCTCTCGGGCTAAGTCTTCTTTTGTTTTTCGCATTCGGATTAACCTTTCGTTAACACCTGCTATTGACAGCCGGTTTGATGAGGCCTAGTGAGTGTCCTCTATTCAAGGAGATGAGAGATGGCCCTTTATGACATAGTAGACCACGATGGTGACATCCTCGCGAGGAACCTCAGTCTGACAGATGCGGCTGACGCTGTGATGACTTCGGATGGGCGTGAGTGGGAGCTTCGCAATCTTGCGCCACACTGGCATTGGGAAGCGTGGAGCCGTCACCAAGTTGCGAACCGGCCTTGGGAAGCCACGAGGTTCCTCAGCTATGAGCGCATCAAGGAGAACGCTAAGCTAGAAATCTGTCAGCAAATCGTCTCGGCAGAGCGGATGCGGGGCCACTGTGAGGCTATTCTAGCAGGCAGCTATGATGAGCTGGACACCGGAGAATGAGTGACATGGGGGAAATCGAAGGCATCTACGAAGGAGGTACTATCATGCGTAAATCAGGAATTGTTAAGAAGGTCTGGGTTGGCCGGAGCGACAGCCTGCGTAACGAGCAAGCTCTAGGCACTGCAGGGTGTATGGCTCACTTAGCAGGAGTCCTTACAGATGCGCGCTACCGCGTAGGCCTTGCCTCAAAACTGCTAGAAGACACTAAGCAGGTGCGCTTGGCGGAGTATGAGGGCCTTTTCGCAATAGACGACCCTGACGACGACGATCAAGGGTTCTGCCTGAGAGGGGACAATCTACTTGATCTGCTGAAAGAGGCCGTCAACCATCTCAACCAGCCTTATAGCGATAGCCAATTGTAAAGGAGCCGACAGCATGGAAACAGTAATGCTACACGACACACCGCGCTACAGGCTGTCATCGCTAGGGAACGGTGCGACGTATTGCATCGAAAGCAAGCCTCCTGCGCACGGGCGAATGTGGATTAGGGGCCAGCTATCTACTGGGAAGTTCCGCAACGACCTGTGGGGGCTGGAGGTAGGCAGAGAAGGACGCCCCTTAGCTATCGACGATGCGCTGCATGTTCTGTGGCTGAGGCTACGGGAAGAGCGCGAACTAACGTGACAGGGCAACCCTGCTAAAAGGGCCTACCAGCAGCAATTCAAAAAGGAGATATCATCGTGTATAAAACTACCATTTACGACACCGAAGGGTACAAACTCATATCCATTAGCAATGGTGAGGCCTATTCCCTTGAGAATAAGTCTCTCGCCTCGCCTATCGGCTCTCGGGGAGGTCTCGTTAACGTCTTCGTTCAGGGCCGCAACGCTCGGAAGTTCCAAAGCGACTTAGAGGCTCTTATCGTGGGCAGAGGCGGGCCGGTGTTGGCGGTTGAAGACGCGCTGCGCATTATGTGGGACAGCCTTTCCTCTGAACGGGCCGTAGTGAGGGAAGATCGCGGAAGCCTCAATTTCTACGAAGGCTATCTCGAAGCCCTTCTCTTTGTTGCACCTCTGAGTTTGAAGACGCGGAGAAAAGCCTAAGCACTATGACCGACAGAGGGAAGGAGCTTGCCAAAAATACCTGCACCGCCTTCTACAACAAACATCGCGCGCTATTGGAGGAGGCTATCAATGCAGAAGGCTATTCGATTGAACAAGCGGGTAGTGACTTCTGGTTGACCCGAAATGGGCATGGGACAGGATTTTGGGACAGAGGCTTAGGGACAGTAGGCGAAGCCTTGACTGACCTCTGTGGCCATGGCACTGAGTTCCTAGCGAACGATGACATGGCGGACGACTGGTTCGTCTGAGAATAATCCCCTAACAACTATGAAGGAATGAATAATGAGCGACAAAGCTAGGCGATGATTGACCGCTTTGAAAGAGGCGTCTCATTAAAGCACCTAAGAAGGAAAACAGGGAGGAATAAACCATGAGAATACATCAACTCGACAAAACCCTAGCTCTCGCGAAGGACTACTGGGACACCAAAGGCAAGGGCAGCGCTATGATGCTCACCCGCGCGCGGATATGCGTGCAGATTATTAAAGGGTGGAGGGCGGAGGAAGAGGAACTCTGCCCTTTTCACGGCACTAGGCTCCTCACGCATCTCTCGAACGGCAGGTCGCCTAAGACTGTACAATCTTGCTATTCCGCGTTCTTGCGCATGTTAAAGCTGAGTGGGGAAGTCGTCGAAGCTTGGCCTCGGGCAGCCGCGCCTCCTCGTAAGCTCTCCCGGACGCTCCCTCATAATTGGAAAGGACTGCTGCGGGAGGAGCTTGGCTTTCGCACGGGTTCTTGGGCAACATCGCGGCTCTTCCACTTATTGGAGAACACAGGAATGAGGGTCGAAGTCGAGGCCTTGAGCTATGATGCATGGAAGCTGCACACCACTAGCTCTCGGGGAGAAGGAGGGCAGCATGGGTATCTTAAAGTTGTCGGCAAGGGAGGACACGAACGCCTTATTCCTATAAGCTCTCGATTTTACAAGTGGCTGGAGGATAATACCCTAAGCATATTGGAAATGCGCAGGCTCTCCTATTCAGCCCACCTTAAGCAGTGGAATGCCGCCTGCGAAAGAGCCGGTTTTCCTCGTGAGAATTGGCCTACCCCCCACGATCTACGGAGAGACTATGCCCACCGCGTGTATGAGGGGAGCAACAGCGACCTTGTACTCGTTCAGCGTCTTCTAGGTCACGCCAGCCCTAAGACCACATCCGAGTATATCCGGCTCGACACTCTTTCAAAAGGCCGGAAGGCACTTGGCTATGACGGTTGAGGATATCTCTTAGCGATGACTGTACAGGCTCTAGGTATCGGATGGCTGTGTCTTTGGGCCTTTGGCTTACTGGTGGAGGAGGGACGGAAAGCACATAGGGTTTACTCCGCCAGAAAGAAGCCTAGAGACAAGCAGGACTTACGTGCTTTTCTCATTGACAGGCGGATTGCACAAGGCCATACATCGAAAGCCGCCCGTCTTTGGGCTGACAACAACCTCAATAAAGAATAAGGAGATAGCCCGATGGCTACTGTAACCAAGACCTTCCTTGCCATAGCTGTTAACTTCGCGATGCGAGATGAGCAGACTGTGACTAAGCTTGTATCTCTAACGTTCGACGACGCTGTGCCTATCACCATCGCGGAAGTACGCGCAGAGGCGGCTCGTATGGTCTCCTTCAAGGACGAAGACACGACGACGACAGGCGACACATGGGACGGCTCCACGCTTGAAGCTGCTGAAATTGCACGACTTAATCTGGTGGCCTTGTTTGAAATCCCCTCGACAGGCTTTGGGCTTTACCCTCCGTACAACATCGTGCAGACGCCTCTTTCGCAGCCTTATGTGTACGGCGATCACGACTTTGCCGATAAGGCGACTGTCTTCACGATTGACGGGGACAATGCGCTCTCAGGCAATGTCACCACGGTGGACACTACGCCTGCTGTTCTCGCCACTCTCCCGGCTGCGGGTGACAAGCTCAACATCTACGAGGCGGGCGTTCGCCTTGACCAGTTCATCGCAGGCGCAGACGGCGCAGTATCGGGCAATATGGCAGCCCTCTCGGTAGCCGCTCACACTGTCCACTGTACGGTCGAACTCGGGGATGGAACACTGGTCACACTCCCTCGCAGCCTAACCATCACGGTATCGTAATCCAAGGGTCTCACCTCCCCCTTTGAAGCCCTGAGCCGGGGCAGGGTGGATAAACCCCTCGGCAACTTCATCTCTCCTCACAGTGGAAAGTCGATAAACCATGCCGCCGTTAAGGGAGCAGCAGATAATCAGGGAGCAGGCGGCAAGGGACGCAGCCTTAGGGAAAAGGGCGCGGGCCATTCAGGAGGGGAGGCTAGGGCCTGTCCTTAAAAGATGGGTCAACGCGGATGTAGTCCCTATCGCGGAGCTTCTCCGGGAAGTAGCGAGGGCGTATCTCAAAGGGGATATGACTACGATAGCCAAACTCCTCGACAATCCTAGCGTAGAACTCACCGCTAAGGAACGCCCCCTTGCGCCTCTAATGGAATGGACGCTGCGCGGTAAGTCTCCGGGACGATCCCAGAAGCAGGGAGCCACGAGCTACGCGGAAGACCTTGTTCTTTCATTCATGGCTTCGGTGGTGACTGGCTGTGCCTCCGATAAGTCTACCCTCAGCGCCCTCTTGAGTAGCGCGGCGGAGAGCCTGCGGTGTACCACTCAAGGACAATTCATCACGTCTGTCCAAGGGGCAGGGGCTATGCAGGCTATTCGTGAGAGACAGCCTGAGGTTTGGAAGCAGAAGAAAAGCCTACAGAGGATAGCGTCTCAGATGCACTCACAGGTCAAGCCTCAGTTTCTACAGGCAGCAGGGGATGGAGTAGAATTACCCACCCGTGGACACAGGAAGGTACTCAAAGTTATGGATTTCAAGGGGGATGAGCGGCGTTTGGAATTTACCCGTACACCTGATCCTATCGACTGGCAGGTGATGAACCTGTGCTGGCGGGAGGAGATGGACACAAAGGAAAGCGCCTCCCATAACATATGGCTGGCCTTCGCTGGTATTCTGCTCTGTTGCAGTCAGCGTGTAGGCGGGTGGTTTGAGATTGTGGACGGGAAGCGGAGCAAACGGAAGTGGAGTAAGACAAAGTTGCTTGTTCTGTCAGAGCAAGCCCATAGCCACATCAAACGGGATATCGATAGCTGGATGGCCTTAGGGTTTAATGCGGAGCCGATGCTCGTTAAGCCGGAAGCAGGGGATTACCTCACAGTGAAGCACCGACAGGTGACTGGCAGGAGGTCTCCTAAGGGGCTTGGGACTAAGGCGGAGGGGAGCGATGCTTGGAGGGCGGCTGAGATACTCAGCGAGACCCCTTGGCAGGTTAATCGCGCCATGCTCTCAATGATACGCGATGAGGAGGTCACCATAGAGGAGGACATGCCTTCGGCTATGCGCCTCGCTGAGCATAGGAGGGCGGCTTCATTGGAGGCCTTCTACCTCCCTACTACGATGGACTTTCGAGGGCGCATCTACTACCGGACACCTTGGATTAGCCCTCAGAGCGGTGATCTAGGCAAGAGCCTGCTTATGTTTCCTCCTTTGAATGAGGAACGCCCGTTCCATGCCGCTACACAGGAGGAGCAGGACGCAGTGACGATGCACCTGTCCAGCCTGTACGGAGGGCCTAACAAAGTGGACAAAGCCCCTCTCTCTGTGCGGAAGGCGTGGCTTACCGAGGGTGATTGGATAGGGCTTGAGGCTGGTTTTTGGCAGCGCACCGAAGCGGATAAGCCCTTGACGCTGGCTGCCCATGCTGCCCTGATAGATGAAGGCCTGTGGGACAGCATCCCGATACAACTAGATGGCACCTGCAACGGGCTACAGCACCTCTCCGCTCTGTTCCGGGATGAGGATGCAGCACGGCGGGTCAACCTAGGGAGGTCAACCTTGGAAGACCCCCTGAACGACATCTATCTCTACGTCGCCAGTCTCGCTGAAGAGGCGATTGAGCGGATGAGAGAAGACGGGGAGGAGCCGGAGTGGGCGGCAAGGATGAGGATTGCCGGGATTGTGATAGACCGCAAGCTGGCTAAGGGGCCGGTGATGGTGCTGCCCTACGGAGGGAGTAGGGAGGCGGTGAGGCTGGCTCTAAGGGCGGCGCTGCTGGAGAGGCTCAAGGATATGCCAAATGAGGCTAGCCCTTGGCATCTATGCGAGGAGAACAACTACGAGGCATTCAAAGAGAGGGCCTTGGAGGATCACCCCTTGTTCAATCGCGACTGCCTGCACATGGCACAGATTATCTGGGGGGCTATCGCTCCAGCTATCCCTAAGGCAATGGCCGCGATGGCAACACTGCAAGCTATTGGCAGTTGGGTGGGAGAGAGGGGATTGTCTTGGAGAGTAGGCGCAGGGGAGAACCCGCTGTGGGTTACTCAGGCTAAGAGCAGGGCGGAGAGGCGGCAGGTCACAATGCGAGGGTTCCACTTCCCTGATGCAGTCCGAAGGCTGACGATGCTCGCAGACTCCAATGAGATTGACCCTAAGGCGCACCGCTCGGGGATCGTCGCTAACTTCATTCACTCTTTAGATGCAGCCCACTTAGCTGCCTCCTTGCAGAGGTTCAAGGATAAAGGCGGAGGATGTGTAGGGGCAATCCACGACTGCCTCCTTGTAAGGCCTAGCGAGGTCGCTACGATGGGTTCAGCCTTGAGGGAGTGCTTTGTAGCGCTCTATGAGGCAGACCCCCTTAGCGCCCCTGTAAGGGTGCTTGACGGCGATGTTACGCTTGAGTATGATAGCTGGTACGCCTTGGCGGATGTTGTCGGGGTGAGTTTCCCTGAGAGGGGGAGCTTTGATATCAAAGAGGTACTAGACAGCGCTTGGTTTTTCTCCTAAAGGGAGGAGGTCAATCTTCTAGTTAAAAAGGATAAAGACCCCATGCCTATTATCAAACTGCCTAAGCTCCTCACCCTTGATGCAGTAGCCCTTGTGGCTCTTGCCTGCTTACTTGCAGGGTGGAAGCTAAGGGACGCAGACTATCAGCGGCACCTAAAGAAGGACGCTGTTGAGACGATCAAGGTTATAGCGGCTGCAAGGAGGATTGAGGCGGCGGGCGTGGAGATAGCGCACCGTGCCTCTACTGCCTACGCAGAAGGCCGGACTAAGATTGAAACCCGCACGAGAACCATCATAGAAAGGATACCTTATTATGTCACTCGCCAAGCTGATGCTTCTTGCACTCTGCCTATTGGCCTTATCCGCCTGCACAACGAAGCCGCTACTGCGTCAGGAGGGGATACCCCGCTTCCCTCCACCCCCGGTTTCAACCCAGACGCCCCCAGTGGAGTTGCTCTGTCTGAGTACGGGGGAGTTGTTGCCGGGAATTACGGGAAGTTCCATCTCCTGCAATCCGAAGTGACCGTCTGGCGTAAGTGGTACGAGGATGCGGCTAAGGCTTGGGAGGAGGGGAGACTGGGGAAGGGGGATAAATAGCTCCATTACCACTGCCTGCTAATATAGACGAGAGCATTAGTCCCTCACCCCTGCGCTATACGCCTAAGCTTCACCTCCCCCGCTTCCAGCCTCCTCCCCCGATAAACCCCTTCCTCCAAGAACCCTAAGCACCCCCACCCTTACGGATGGGGGTTTGGGGGAAACCATTGATAAGGCTTAGGATAATAAGACAGATATGGGGGTCTCATCTTAAACATGTGGTCTCCCCTGCAAGGGGTAAATCATAGGTTTCATCCTCTTAGAGTTATTTCTTGCAGGATAAGCCACATGAATGCAACTTCTCTCTTGCCCTCCTTCCTCCGATACGTTAAGCATAGACCATCCTCCTCACGAGGCTGTAATCAACCCCAGAATAAGGACTCCTAGAATGGCAGTACCCTCAAAAGCCTCAAGCTCTGTGATCGTCGTCCGGCAGAAGAAGACATTCGCCCTGCCTCCAGCTACGCTCGGCTTCGCCCACTTTGCGACCCCCGACAACTACGATCCGGCCAAGCCTACGTACAAGGGTAACTTCCATCTCAACCCTGTAGCAATTGAAGCCTTGCTCAAGCTCATACAGGCCAACTGCATTGATGCTAACCTCGCAGCCCTCCATACAGAGATGGAGCGGGTTATGACAAAGCCAGACTTCACTAAGTTCTCCTCCAAGCCAGCGGTCACCCCTCAGGATTTCCTCGACACTAAGCTTAAGGAGCCTAAGGAGGAGGCAATCCTCAAGACTCCTTACATAACACTAGCCACCAAGGCCACCTACCGGGATAAGAAGACTGGCTTGGACGTCAAGAAGACGCTGGCCTGTTGGGATAAGGCGAACAACCTGCTGGATATCTCCAAGATGAAGCTTGGCCTTGGCTCCGTTGTTGAGCCTATCGTGAATTGCAACCTGTATTTCTCGAAGGTCAACGCCATCAATCCTACCCCCAGTTTGCAGCTTGCAGGCATCCGCGTCCTGAAGCTTGTTCAGTTTAAGGGTTCATCGAATGCACCTACCCGTGCTGATGAAGAGAGCATTCGGGAAGTCATGGGAGACGATTTCGAGATGGACGATGGCGACCTCTCGCAGTACGCGGCAGTCTCTGCCTCTTTGCCCTGCTCTGATCCTCACCCCGAAGAGAAGGACGACAGCGAACCTAATTTCTAGCTTGACACGCCCTTAAGTCCTTCCTATATAGAGGGCGGCAGAGCGGCATCTGCCACTCGTAGCTAGTACGAAGCCGAAGGTTACTCCCCCTGATTTGCGTGGAGGGCCTTCGGCTTCTCTGTATCTGGCTATGAAAGGATATCCCCTATGGGACGTAATGCCGCCCGTTCTCGCTTCCTTGTTGACCGAGACCAGCTAAACAATGCAGACCGCCGCAAGGTTGCCCGCCTCTGTGTCCACATCTTCGACCGCATACAGGGATGGAACAAAGGAGAGCAAATAGCTGCGCTTGCTACCGCCTTCCTCCTCCTCTGCACGGCTTCTGGTGTCCCTGCACAGGATGCTTTCACCGCTGCGAAGAACTTGATGCACGACCCCCTGACTTCCTCAGGTATCGCCCCTCAGTTCCAAGCCATGCGCTATCACCTTAACACGGAGGTTCTCAACGATGATTGATGTATTCAAGATGCAGCTTCTCTGTGCCCTAGCGGCACTCCTCCTCTTCCTCCTCACCCTGTCCGGCCCAAAAGACCCTCCTGCCGGAACCTCTCCTGTGCAGCTAGAGTTTGCGTTCCTCGGCGAAACCGCACAGCCCCGTCCTACCCCTTATCCTGTGTACCCTTACCGGGGATACCCTGTTCATAGGGGAGCTTAGCCTATGCGCCGCGATCAAGGACTATCCGCCTCGGAGTACAGGCGACAGCACAACGAAGAGATGTGGAAGCGGCAGGGTCTTACCCCTGTCGTGTTCGCCTCTTCCCTATCGAAGCTCTGCGCTCAGCGGAGGTGCCGCATAGCAAAGGGGGCAGTAGCCTCTCAATCAGTAGGAGATTGAAAAATGCCTTCAGGTAAATCACGCCGCCCACCTTCACGCTTTGCCACATCCGTCCGAAAGGCCTACCGATCAGGGCTGGAGGTAGGCATCGCCTCTGTGATTGCAGCGGCAGGCATCGCTGTCCAGTTTGAAACTCTCAAGGTTCCTTACTGCCAGCCTATGAAACAGCGGACATACACTCCTGATTTCTTACTGGAAAACGGCATCATCTTGGAGACTAAAGGGCTGTTCTCTCTTGAGGATCGACAGAAACATCTATGGGTTAAAGCACAACACCCTAGCTTAGACATCCGCTTTGTCTTCCAAAATGCCCACTCGCCGATAAGCAAGGGCAGTCCTACCAGCTACGCCCGGTGGGCAGATAAACACGCCATCCCTTGGGCACATAAGACCGTGCCGATTGAGTGGTTGACATCTCCACCCTGCCCGCTTAGGCTGGCTGCAATCGAAGCCCTCAAGGCCTGAGGACGGAAAGGAGACTTACCCATGAAAACCTCTAAGTTCGTCACTGATTTGTTCATGGGGCCAGACGGCAAGACATGGGCAATCGGTAGGATTTACAGCCTGCCTATGTTCCTCACTGGGATATCCGTTCCTCTGATCGCCCTGCTCCAAGGCCAGCAAGTTTCTCTCTCGGAGGTAGGCTTAGGGTTTACAGGGCTAGGAGGAGCGGTTATGCTCCTTGTTGCAGGAACCAATCACGTAGATAATCCACTGCCGCTCGGCACCTCTGCTGTTTAACAGCGTCCACCTTATCCGCTAGGAGAAGACTATGATTAAGATGTGCCCACGCTGTAATCGCATTAACGATGATATAGGGGATTGCGGTAATTTCGCACTAGGCTGTCCCACGCCTGTCCCCTTGCAGGAGGACGAGGTTATCCATCTCAAGTGTCGCGAGTGTCCACGGACTACCATCGTTCCAGTCTCAGAGTTACTTTCGACAGGGCGGCGCAAGATGCTTGGTCTGCCCTTCAAGTACAACTGTAAGGTGTACGTAGAACGTCCTCCTGAGCGACTCTCCGCCGATGTCCCTGATCCTCCTAAGCCGTATCGCGGCCCGCGCCTCGACAAGAGTAAACCAGCCCCCGCTAAATAGAGAGGCTTTCAAATGGCATCCGCCTCTGATCCTCCCTCCGCGTGGGAGACAGGCCCCAAGCAGCAGTGCCCGTGTGACGACCCTTCGCAGGCCTTCCAAATATATGAGGACGGCCACGGATATTGTCACGCGGGCGGCTGCCCTCATCCCTACTGGTCTCCCCAGAAACTAGGCTTAGAGGGGGATAGCTCCTCCTCTTCCCCTAGAAAACACACCAAGGACATCCCTATGACAGCGGCGCAGCAGCAAGAACTCTCCGACAAGATTGCCTCATCTGAACACTTCGCAATCAAAAGTCGAGGGCTGACACAGGCGACGTGTCGGCATTGGGACTACCGTGTCTTCAAGACTGCGCAAGGTACGGCTGAGCATGTGGCTGTCTACAAATCAGCGCAAGGCGGCACGGTAGCGGCGAAGCTGCGCGGAGAGGACAAGCAATTCAGGTGGGTAGGCAACCCCTCAACCGCAGGTCTTTACGGCCAGCACTTCCTCTCCTCAGGTAAGATGCTGATTGTAGCTGAAGGGGAAATTGACACCCTCACGGCCAGTCAGTTATGGGCTAATCGCTTCCCCGTGGTGGGCCTGCCTAATGGAGCCTCCGCTGCCCGTAAGGATGTAGCGTCCGCGCTTTCGGCCTTGGTGAAATACGACAAGGTGGTCTTTGCCTTCGACGGGGACAAGCCCGGACGTGAGGCTGCCCTTGAGTGTGCTAAGCTCCTCCCCGCAGGCAAGGCGTGCATCGCGAACTTTGCGGACGGAGACGACATCAACGCCATGCACATGCGCGGGGAGGACGCGGCCTTAATCAGTCTCCTCCATAACGCCCCTCCTTATCGACCAGATGGTATTGTAGCCGCCCGCTCTCTCGTCAGTCAGGCTCTCAATCCTGTTGTGACCGGAAAGACGTGGCCTTGGGAGTTCCTCACTGAGTGGACTTACGGACGCCGCCCCGGAGAAGTGATAATCTTGGGGGCTGGAACGGGCGTAGGCAAGAGCGACTTCATGTCAGAGGTTGTGGCACATACTATCAGGCCGGTGAAAGAAGGCGGATGCGAGGAACGCTGCGCCGTCTTCAACTACGAGGCTCCTCCTGTAGGCACCTTGAAGAGCATCTCAGGCAAACACGCGGGCCTCCGCTTCCATATTCCTTCTGACCCGGATAACCCTATATGGACAGAGGATCAGCTTTCTCACTGGCTGGAATACACGACTGAACACTGTGCCTCTCTCTTCATCAACGATCACTACGGGGCGGTGGACTGGGAAAGTGTTAAGCAGCGCATCCGCTACCTCGCACATGCGGAGGATGTCCGGCATTTCTTCATCGATCCTATCGCGGCGCTGGTTGCTCTTGCCGATGACGACCGCAAGGCTTTAGACCGGCTGCTGCCTGAGGCGTCAATGCTCAGCCAAGAACTTGGCGTCACCCTCTACTTCAACTCCCACTTGACACGCCCCTCAGACGGCAAGAGCCACGAAGAGGGAGGTAGGGTAACGCTCCGCCACTTCCGGGGATCAGGGGCTATTGGGATGTGGGCTAATTTCGTAATAGCGCTTGAGCGTGATCAGCAATCAGAGGATGAGGAGGAGGCCGCTATGACTACGGTGCGGATGCTGAAGGACAGGTTCACTGGCGACTCCACCGGCAAGACACGCAAGCTGGTCTTCAATCGGATAACCGGGATGCAGGAGCTTCCTTCGGACAGCCTACGTCCTCCCCCTCCAAGCGGAGCTTCAGACGAAGATGCCTAGCCCTGCCTCACAAGCGCCTTCCTTTACCTTCACCCCCGCACAGGCTGTAAGGGACGCCCTCTGCTTGGAGGAACGCGACCGCTACGCAGCTATGCGCCTGATGCTATTGGCCTCCGGGGATAGGGAGGAAGCCTACCGGAATGAGGGCCTGAAGTTCTACAAGCAGGCCGCACTATGGCGCTATCTCGGGACACAGCTTGCTGAAAAAGAGGGAATAGAACTGTGAAAGTAACAGCCTATGATACCGAAACCAATGGACTCCTAGAAGGCCGCTTCGAGAAGGATATCTGGTCTCCGCCTTTGGACAAGTTACACGGCCTTGCTCTTATCGTCTCCGAACAAGGGAAGCCCGATAGATACATCTCGTGCTGCGATCAGCCGGGATATCTGAAGGGAACCAGCGGACGCAATTGGGAGAGGATGTCTATTAGAGAGGGCCTTGAGGAGCTAGCCGACGCTGATATCCGTGTCGCACATAACGGGCAAGAGTTTGATGAACAGGCTATCGCTCGCGTCTATCCTTGGTGGAAGCCCAAAGAGGGCAGCCGTCTTATAGACACACTAATCATGTCACGCTTAATCTATCCTGACATCGCGAAGTCTGGCCCAAACAATCACAGGGTCTATCCCTTTGAGAAGGTACGTCACTCGCTGAAGGTCTGGGGTAAGCGGCTAGGGGAACATAAAGGAGATTACACAGGCTCTTGGGCGGTGTGGAATGAAGACATGCAAGTGTACATGGAACAGGACGCTGTAGTTCTCCTGAAGCTGTTCAAATGGCTACGCGCCCAGAAGCCTAGCACTGAGAGCCTCGCCCTTGAGCATGAATTTGCAGATATAATTCGGAGGCAGGAAAGGCGCGGCTTCGGCTTCAACCTCCCTAAAGCGCAGAAGCTCCTCACCTCCCTTACGGCGCGGGAGCAAACCCTTGAGACGTCACTCATAGAAACCTTTGGGGAGTGGTGGGAGTTTGGGAAACCTGCGCACACCAAGGCCACCCGCTACGACAGCGAGAGCCGAGACGATGATGACGATGCGGACGATCCTGACGAACAAGAGCGCCGCCGCAATCTATGGAAAGCGTCTGAGCAGTGGGGAGAGGTTGTCACCCCTACCGTAACGCGGCAGGTTAAGATGACAGGCTTCCCCGATGTGGTAGTGGAGAGGGTGTCGCCTAAGACAGGCAAGCCTCTGAAGAGCTACTCCGGCCCTCCTAAGATTACCTACACAAAAGGGGAACCTTACACCCCTATCAAGCGTGTTCAGTTCAACCCCGCCAGTCGCACACACATACGCAAGAGGCTCATCGCTCTCTACGGATGGGAGCCTACTAAGTTCACTAACCCTCCGGGCAAAGGATCAGTGGGCGTCCCTGTGGTTGACGACGAGGTGCTTATGGGCCTGCCTTATCCTGAGGCCAAGCTCCTTGCCG
>ERZ1292625.940-Hain-H41-01um-R1-940-length-39060-cov-6_pt1 | contig 39060 bp, 49 predicted proteins | sample MGYA00564400_ERZ1292625 | MGnify/ENA primary metagenome ERZ1292625 (study PRJEB36523, sample SAMEA6512639) | groundwater metagenome | collected 2019-01-08 | study: AquaDiva: Metagenomics assemblies of 32 groundwater samples
CCGGAACCGGAACCGGAACCGGAACCGTAACCGTAACCGTAACCGTAACCGGAACCGGAACCGGAACCGTCACCGTAACCGGAACCGGAACCGTACGCGATACCTTCCTGCGTCGCGAACGGCTGCCCGTAGAGGATGCGGATTAGCGCCACGGCTCGCCCTCCCACGCCTCGACGGCTTCCGGTGAGCACGTGAAAACGCCCGTGACCCCGGAGAGCCGCGCGCTCGCGTTCGGCGGCGTGACCTTGCACTCTTTCGACGGTCCGATGTGCGCGAGTCCGAGAACGCCGCGCACGTCGGCGGTCCAGTGAACGCACATGCGAACCCGGTAGAGCCGCACCGTGCGCGCGTCACCCTCGGCCGTTACGGGGTCGATGAATCCGAAGAACACGCCGCGATGCTCGGTCGTGACCATCACCGGGATGTGGCCCTCCGGGATCGGGTATTCGCTTGTTGTCGCGGTCTGTGTCTTTGCCTTGCTCATGTCCCTTGTCCTTTCACCAGCGCGAGCGACGGCGACCGCGCGAGCACGCCCGCGAGCCGCTCCCGCTCCCGCTCGGCGGCGCGGCGCTTCGACGCGAGCACGTTTTCCGACCGCGTGACCGCTTGGAGATGGTCCGGGTTCACGCAGCGTTTGTTCTCGCACTTGTGGTCGATGCACGGGAAATCCGGCATCAGCGGGCCGTGCAGCGTTTCGTAGAGCCAGATGTACGCCGAGTGCCAGGAGCCGCCGTTGCGGCTGTCCCGGAACGACGGGTACGCGTACAGCGCCTCGCTCGTGCGAAAGACCCAGCAGCCGCCCGCGAGCTCGTCCGGTGACCCAGCCGGAGCCCCGACAGGTCGCCACGGAACCGGCGGCTTTTTCGTGCAGCGAGAGGCGAAGGATTCGACGTTTTCGAACTGCTGCGGGCTGGGGATCCATCTGTGGAGGAGCGCCCGAATCGTTTCAGGACGGACCGGTGAGCCCTTAACACAAACGGTGGGCGCTTCCAGAGCGGCTGCGACAGCCCTGCGGAATCGCGCAGCCTTCCAGCGATAGGAGGGTGTGGACTCGGTGTGGGTAGGATTTTCGGCTGGGGCTGTGGACGGATCGGGGTGTGGATGGGCGGGAAACTGTGGATTGGCGCTCATGGCGTGGGCTCCTTCGCGAGCAGCGCGCGGATGTTTTCCGCGATCCGGTGCGCCGAGTTTCGCGACCCGGCCGCAGCGTAGGCGTCAGGCGTCGTGCTCTTCGGCGGCGGAATGAACACGTCGTCGGGGTAGTGCAGCGCCCACGCGCTCGCCACGTCCGCGCTCGCCTCGATCCCCTCGCGGCGACCGGCGGCGTGGGCTTTGGCAAGCGCCTTGCGAAAGCGCGCCTCGAAATGCGTCCCTTCGGCGCCGAACATCCCAGCGAGCGCGCGGGCCTCCGCGTCGAATTTCCCCGCGTCAGCCATTTGCTACGTCCCCGCCTTCGGCAGCTTTGAGCTGCACTCCGCTGCCGCGTGTCCCGCCTTCCGGACGCACCCGCCGGTCTGGTTGCACTGCCCGTACGGCGGCGTGGCGTTCGCGGCGAGCCAGGCGGCGCGCTCGGACGGCATGAGGCCCTCGGGGAGCGTGTAGGGCCAGGCGAAGGACTCGGCCGAGCGCGCGGCGTCCTGCTCGCGGACGGCGGCGACGCCGGGAGGGAGCGCGTCGGGATCGGGTCGCCAGTCCTCGGGCGGCTCGGGGAGGTTCTCGGGCTCTGCGGGCTTCGCAGGCGCCGCCTTCGGCGCTGGCGGGTTCTCGCTCGCCTTCACGCCGCCGCGCGCCTGTGCGGCCTCCAGCGCCTTGCTCTTGGCCTTCCCTTTGGGCGGCTCGGGCTTCTGTGCGGGTGCTGCCTGTTGCGTGGGAGCGGCGCCGTCGCCTGCTGGGATGGTCGCCCGCGGCTCCGGGGGGATCTCCGGTGTCGGCGCGCCCCCACGCAACGCTGCGGGAGATGGTGCTGCGTGGCCGTTTGTCGAGGCCGGGCTCACCGAATCCTCATCCTCGATCTTCCGCCCCGGCACGATCAGCCCGCTGTTCTCCTCGTCGAGCTCTGCCGCCGTCACCTGCTCAATCGAGAGGTCCAGCCACTTTTCGAGGCGGTTCGTGACCTTGGCTTTGCCCATCTCGTCAAAGGACTTGAGCCAGGCCGGCGAGTCCTTTGATTTGCTGAACTTCTGGCGGATCTCTTCGACTTCGCCAACGGACATCGTTTCGAACATCCGAAAGCCGTCCGGGTAGAAGGCGATCGCGTAGTAGCCCACGACCCCGCCGCGGTTCTCGTTCGGGTTCCACTTGTGGATCAGGCGCGGAGAGGTGCCGCCGATGGGCTTGAAGATGTCTTTCTGGCGCCACTCGCGGGCGTGGATGCGACCGCCGGGAACGGCGCGGCGGAAGAGCTCGGCCTTGCCGCGGTAGCCCACCTGGAGCTGCGCTTCGCTGCCGGACACCTCGCACTTGAACAGTCTTTTCTGGTGATCGCAGCCGTCGTGCGTCTTGGTCTGGTAGGCCACCATCCAGCAGTGACCGAGCACGGAGATGCCCGGCTCGAGCCCGATGCGCGCGGCGTCGGCCACGCACTGCGCGAGGGAGAGGAGCGAGGCGCGCTGCAGGTTCGTGTCTTTTGAGATGCAGGACACGGCTACGCGCATGAGGCGGTCCGGATCGACGTTGCGAGCCATCGACTCCTGGAGAGACTGACGGAACTCGCCGGAGCGCATGTAGTCGCGGAAGGATTGGGGGGTGACGACTGCGAGCTGCGAGGCCATCAGATCATCCCCTCTTTTTCGAGCGCCGCGCGCAGCAGCCGCTCCGTCTCCACGTTGAGATTCCGCTGCTGCTTCTTGGCCCACTTCCGCATGGCGCGCTTTACCGTCGCGCTGATGTAGACGTGGAACGACACCTTTCCGGGTGCTGCGGGTGGGTTGCCGCGCTTGGCTTGCTTCGCATTGGGCTGGGTCGTTTCGTCCGCTCTGTGAGCCATTGCGGAGGTTGTAGCGTGGTTGACATGTTCTTGACAAGAAGAATCGGAGGGGGTAGGGTTGGGGCATGGAAATCCCGTGCGGGTGCGGCCGGTCCTACGATGACGCGCGGTGGTCGGCGCTGCCGCTGGCCCGCCACGGGTTCCAGGATGTGCCGTTCGACCCGGACGACTGCGACTGCGGCGTCACCTCGCTCGACGAGGCCCAGCACAAGGAAGGCTGCCGCTCGCGCGGCTACACCCTGGAACTGCGGAACTGCCCGGTGCCGTGCTTCTCGACGCTGGCGAAAACGCGCCCGCTGGGGTGGAGGCCGTGAGACGCCTCGTGCGGTTCCGGGCCAATCCGCATCTCGTGCGGGTGTCGATCGCGCGCGTGCCTGCTTATCCTGGATGGCGCGTTACGATTGTGCGGCGCGACGGTGTGGGCCTATGCGTCATCGGCTTGGGCCGAACGCCTCTGCAGGCGCTTGCGCTAGCGCTTCGCGAGGCCGACAACCGCGTGCCTGGCGTCGATCTCTCTATGGGTTGGAGCTACCAGCACCCATGGAAGCACGACCCGCCTGCTACTGAGTCGCCCCGCTAGCCATCCCCGCCAGCGCCGCCTTCAACTCCTCATCCGTCATCGCCTCCAGCGCCCCCGCGCGCCGCAGGCTCGCCGCGCAGTCGCTCGCGTCTTTCAGCGCCCGCGCGATCACGGAGAGCCGCTTCGCTCGGGAGTCCTGGCGCTCCTGCAGCTTCATGTCGTCGAGCTCTAGCAGGATGTTGTCGAACAGCATTTCAACGGCCTTCGCGCGCTTGGCCGTGACACCGCCGTCGCCCGCGATCTCGAGCACCCGCTTCTCGACTTCCTCGGCGGGGAGCCGGGAGGCTTTGGGCACGACCCGGCCGCGCCGGATCAGCGAGACGTACTGCGCGGTGATGCCGTGCTTTTTCGCAAGCGCGGCGTTCGTCGCGGACGCGGGGGCCTTGCGGATGGCCTCGATGGTGGCGTCGTCGACGACGATGCGCTTGGTGGCCACCTAGCGCGGCGCCCAGCCCGGGATCGGCGGGTGCGCGTCGTTGTGGTGCGGCGAGCAGTCGTTGTAGTGCCCGAGCATGGCGCACTGCACCTCGCGATACGAAAACCCGCCGCGCTCTGCGATCCTCTCCGCGCTCTGGTCCCCGTGCCCGGCCGCGTCGTAGCCCTTCCACGCCTGCAGATGGACGCTCCACGGGATCGTGCCGTCGCGCTTCTCCCAGCGGTCCCCTTGAACCGGCGCGCGGTGCCCGCTCGGCTTCCCTGTCGCGAACGTCCCGCAATCCGCCCGCACCATCATCCCCACCAGCTCCCGGAACCTGACGGTCGGCTCCCAGCCCAGCTCGCGCTTGGCCTTCGCGCTGTCCGCGATCAGCACGTTCACTTCCGCCGGCCGCAGCAGCGCCGGGTCTTGCTTCACCGGGATGGACGCGCCGTCCAAGCCCAGCTCGTCCAGGCACGCCTCGAGGAATTCCGCGATGGTGTGCGTCTCGCCCGTGCCGATCACGAAGTCTGACGGCTCCGGCTGCTGGAGCATGCGCCACATGGCGTCCGTGTAGTCGCCCGCAAAACCCCAATCCCGCTTGGCGTCGAGGTTGCCGAGGGTCAAGCACTTGGCCTCGCCAGAGAGCACCCGGCGGATGCCCAGGGTGATTTTTCGGGTGACGAACTCTTCGCCGCGGCGCGGCGACTCGTGGTTGAAGAGGATCCCGCAGGACACCCGCATCCCGTAGGCCGTGCGGTAGAGCTGCGCCATGTGGTGCGCGTACAGCTTGGCGATCGCGTAGGGAGAGCGCGGCGCGAACCGCGTCTGCTCGTTGCACGGCTCGCCGGACACGCCGCCGAACAGCTCGGAGGTCGAGGCGAAGTAGAAGGCGGCGTCCTTGCGGACGATCCGCACGGCCTCGAGCATGTTGAGCGTGCCCAGGCCCGTGGCGTTGGCCGTCGCGGCGGCTTCCTTGAACGAACGGCCCACGTGCGACTGCGCCGCCAGGTGGTACACCTCGTCTGGCTGGGAGGCGGCGACGGCGGCGACGCACGAGCCGAGGTCGGTCACGTCGCAGTCGAGGAGCGTCACCGTGTCGGGGATGTACTTGAGGTTGAAATCACGGACGGCGCCGCGGCGGATGGTGCCGTAGACGGCGTAGCCTTTGGCGGTGAGCTGCTCGGCTAGATAGCAGCCATCTTGGCCTACCGAGCCAGTGATGAGGGCGCGCTTCTGGATCGTGCTGCCGGTGTCGGCCATGGTCAGCCCTTCCGTTGCGGGAATGCGATCGTGCCGTTCAAGAGCCCGGCGAGGTAGTCGAAGGTCGTGCCGCTCACGACGAGCGTGTGCGGCGACGGCCAGCCGCGGTCCGCGCAGAACCGCCAATGCGCCATCACGTCATCGAGCGTCGGCACGCACCGCTCTTCCGGCGTCGCCCGCAGCAGCCGAATCGGCCCGCCCGCCGTGTTGAACACGATGGGCGGGTGGATGACCGCCGGCAGCGCGCTGTCGGGTGCTTCCGCGAACTGCTGGTAGTTGAGGCTTCTCACCGGACGATCACCGTCTGCAGCCATGCAGCGATTCTAGCCGCCTCGGCATCGAAATCGACGTGCTCGCGGAACGCTCTCGCGATCGCCAGGCTGTGCGTCCACCATTCCTTGTCGAACCTACGGATCGCGTCGGCAAGGTGGCCCGGGCTGGCGTATTCGTCCAGGTCCAGGCACGTCGCCGGGTTCAGCAACGCGCCGATCGCCTCGTGCGTGTTCGCGGCGGCTCGCATGATGAGCGGCACCCCGCACGCCGCGGCCTGGTGGACTACGTATCCGTACGCCTCCACTTTCTTGGGATGATAGATGTAGCGCGCCGCACGCGTGACCGCCGCAACGTCCGGCGCCGCGCCGTCCCTGCCGCCAGCGCCGTGCTCAAGAAACGTCCAGTCCGGCATTTCCGCGCGCAGCGAGTCGAACCACCCGCGCTTGTCCTGCTCGGCCATGTAGTGCATCAGGCTCGCGATCACCTTGCCGGGCTTGTCGTGCGGCGGCTCAAAGTCCGCGAGCGGGAACTCCTGATGGTAGTAGACCGCGTGGCAGTCGGCCGTCGCGGGGACGGTCGTGCTGTTGAGCAGGAAGCGGCAGCCGTGGGGGACGGGCCAGCGGTTCCCCATTTGGAACAGATGCGGGATCGTGATGCCGTGCTCCGCGCGCATGCGCTCCCATGCGTAGAACTGGTCCGGCGTCGAGGACAGCATTAGATCGAAGTCGCGCCAGATGTTGCAGTCGAGGAAGTCCACGGCGCTGATGCCCGGGTGCTTGTAGGAACCGGCGGGATCCAGGAACTGCGCGGCGGTTTCGCGCGCGTAGTGCGGGTAGGCCCAATGGCCGCGGTCGAACCATTCCATGCCGAGCGGGCGCAGGACCGTGCCGCCGAGCCGCTTCTCAAAGAGTAGGCGCAGGGACTCGTACAGGGCGCCGTGGTGCAAATCCGCGAGAACGCGCACGGCTACCAGTCCTCCCCGCTCGGCTCGCGTACCGCGATCCCATCCGGGAACTTGCAGCCGTAGGAGTCGCAGCCGATTCGGTACGACGGGTTCACCCGGCCGCACTTGGAACACGTCCACGGACCGCCCGCCGCCCTGTATCGGTCCCACATGCCCATCAACGCCTTGTCCTGCTCCGGCGTGATGGCCTGGCGGTAGGTGCCGCGGTCCGGAAAGAGCGGGAAGGCGAGGCGGTTCAATTTCAACCCGTCCACGATCCGCTCGACGGCTCCAACCATCATCTCCAGTTCCGTGTTCTGGATCCGCAGGTGAACGTCGAGCAACGTATCGTCCGGCAGCACCGGCACCACCTGGCGCTCGATCAGCCGCCCAAGGTCCACGTCCTTGCCGCCCGCGATCAGGTGGGTCGTCACGCCCTGGTCGAGCCCGAGCAGGATCGCCCATTTCAGATTGTCGAGGCCGCGATTCTCCGGGATCAGCCCCGGGTGCGCGTTGATGACCCCGACCGAAAAGCAGTCGATGATCTCCTGCGAGAGAATCCGTGCGCCGAGCACCACGCCCACGCGCGGGGAGAGCTCGCGGAGAGCCGCCACCGTCTCCGGCGAGTTGTGGGCCTCCCGCACATACGGGATGCCCAGGCGATCGCAGACGTGGCGCGCGGAGAGGAATTGGAGCTTTGCGGGAGCCACCCGGATGGCCGATTCCCGGATGTTGAGCTGCACGAACGGAGCGCCGATCACGAGAGCGATCGGGATCCCCGCGAGGTGTAGGCGCAGAAGGCCCTCGTAGGTCTTCTTGTGCGGGAAGTCGTAGGCGAAGACGACGAGGGGGGAGCTAGCCATCGAGGTTGCCGCCTCCGGCGTTGGGGCGAAGAAGTCCACGCCGCGCTTGTCGGCTACGATCGGGCAGCACGCGTCCTTGAGGTCTGCGGGAAGCGTCCCGTTGCAATGAGCACACACCGCTGGCGCCTGTAGCCGCCGCACCTCCGCGAGCAGCTTCTCGACGTCGAGCGACAGCGTGGCGATCACCATCCGCACGGGCTTGTTGCCGCTCGCGCGCAGCCGGTCCTCGATCTCGCGCAGGTCTTCCTCGGTCATCCCATCAACCCCTCAATAAACCGCCGAATCTCGATCTCTTCCGCGTCGTAGTTGCAAATCTCATCGAACCGCGCCCGTGCCGCCGCCCCGTAGCGCTCGCACTCGTCAGGCTCGAGCGCCCGCCGTATCTTCGTAGCGCCCGCCTCGACGTCCCACCCCTGGATCGCGATGCACGTCTCGCCCGGAACGAAGAGGCGCGGCGCGTCGTGGCCGTACTCCTGGATCTCGTCCATGCGCGTGATGACCCCGCGCCCGGTCGCCATCCAGCCCATCGCCGTGTGCCCGAACCCGTCGAAGGGTTTGATGTGCCAGCCCAGGTGCGACTGGCGCATGGCCGCGGACACCTCGACGGCGCCCTTGAGGATGCCATCGGTGCAGTTGTCCCCGACGCCGTGCGCGCGAAACGTCACCTCGGGGAGCGCCGCCTTGAACGCCGCGTAGATCTGCGGGGCGGGCAGGAGGTTGACCATCGACTTGATCTGCCGCGGGAACGGGTCCACGCCGAGCGATTCCACGACCGGGGGCGGCTCGTGCCGATACAGCGCGAGGTCAATCTCCTGGTGGTAGTGCAGCCGCTGTTGGTTCGCCGGAGCGCCCGCGCCCGGAGCCGTCCACGGAGCCGAGTGCAGCACGTGCCCCACGTGGCTCTGCTGCTGCCAGTTGCCCATCTGCGCGAGCCGCTTGGCCTTGGGCTGGTAGAGCCGCTGCAGGAGGTCGTAGGCGTGGTCGTGCGGCGGGCCATAGGTCGATACGATCAGGTCGAACGGCGTTTCCTTGAACGCGGCGAGGGTGATGGCCTTGTGCGTGGTGCCGGGGTGGCCGGGATCGTCCACGTGGTAGACGCCGGGCGGGCCACCAGGAGCCGGGTAGGCGTCGCCGTTCAGCCGGCGAAGCAGATCGACGGGACCGCCGCCGATGCCCAGGTACTGCGAGATGGTGTCCGGCGCGTTGCCGTAGGGCTCCGCGATCTTCCAGAAGCCCTCCTGGAACCACTCCACGCCGATCGGGCGGTAGAGCTCCCAGCCGAGGCGCTGCTCGAAAATGGCGTGGAGGCTGTGGTACAGGTCGCCGTGGTGGTAGTCGGTGAAAACCCTCACGTGCCGCGCTCCTTCACGGATGCGCGTTTCACGCCTTTCGTGCCGCCGCCGCCCTTGATTCGGTCCACCCACCCCGCGCACTTGCAGCCCGGCATCGAGCAAGCGCGCGGCCCGTGCTCGGCGTGGTCGATGCGCCGATGCTCGCAGCACCGCCTCTTCATCTCTTCCGGTCCTTCCGCAGCAGCTTGCGCGCGGCGTGGCTCGCCTCGCTCAGCTTGCCGATCGCGGCGTACGTGTCGTCGTCGTATTCGTCATTGAGCTTGCCCAGGAGGCTTTCCGCCGCCTTGGTGATCCACTTCACGAGCGCGTACTGGCAGTCGCCTCCGCGGCATGGAGAATGCTCGTTGCGCTTCGCCCGGTTTGCCGGGCAATCGTCGGCGTGGGCGATCACGGCTTCACCAGCTCCAGAATCATCACGCAGAACGGCGACCCCGCCACCCCGCGGCACGCCTCGACGTGCTCAACCTCTCTCCACGGGCCGTACTGCGGGTTGTCGCCCAGGTAGTATCGCGCGGTCCCTTCGAAGCCCATCAGGTGCGCAATCGTCTGCCACGTGGCGAGCTCTTCGGGGCTCACGCACTGGTACTCGTTCGTCACGAAGCCTTTGCCGAAAGGGGCGGTGAGGAACACGGCGGCGCGGGCGATCCGGAGCAGCGAGAAGAACATGAGCAGCCGCTCCTCCCGCCACGTGTCGGAGCGCCATGGTTTGATGCCTACGTGCTCGATGACGGAGATGCACGTCACCGCGTCGAACCGGCCCGTATCGAGCACGTTCCGCGTCACCACGTCGCCCGTCACCCACTCGTCCACGATCGTCTGCGTGAGCGGGTCGTAGATCTTGTCGATGGCCGAGTACCGCTGCCCGGACACCAGCTCGCGGACGGCCGGCGCGTAGGTCGCGTGGGAGCCGTGCGCGCCCACGTCCAGGAGAGAGCGCCACGCGCTCTTGGAGGCGTGGCGGGCCACGAAGTCGATCACGGCGGGGACTTCGACGTCGCGCTCGTTGCCGTAACTCATCGCGGCCTCCGTCCGACTCGCGAGCGGCGCCCGCGCTTATGCGAGGATTCCTTGCGCGCGCGCCAGAGGTCGTAGTCGGCTTGCCGGTGGAGCCAGAAACGAGCATTCCCGAGGCCGAGCGCCTCAAGGCGTAGCGCGACGCCCGGGCCGATGCCCTGGATGCCGTTGACGAGGTAGCTCACGTACGCCCGCGAGATGCCGAGCTGCTTCGCGAGCCACGCCGCTGGCAGGTTCCGCTCGTTCAGGAGGTCCAGCAGCGACTCCCCAGGGTGCGACACGGTGTCTGGCATCCAAACGTCGGTCGGGATCCGCTTCACCGCACCACCCACAGCGTCTGATAGTCCTCGAGCACGTGCAGCCACCCCTGCGCCCGCATCCATTCTTTCGCCAGCCGCGGCTTCCCGCCGCCCGGCAGCACGTCGTCGATGAGCACGACCGCCCCCGGCGTCAGCGACGGAGCCGCCGCCTGGATCTCCGCGAGGCAATGCTCCTGGCACGGCGCGATCACGGAGCCGAACCGATCGACGATCGCCTCGTCGCTCATGCCCTCGACGATCTTCCGCGCGCTCTCGATGTCCGACTTGCCGCCGTACGCCTCCAGCAGCGTGCCGTATGGGTAGTCGAAGGAGTCGAGGTAGAGGAGGTCGATGCCGACTTTGGGCGGGTGCGGATCCACCGTCGCCCGGTCTTTCAGCCACTCCACCGAATCATCGCAGGCGTAGACGATGTGCGGGAACCGCTCCGTGATTGCCTTGCACCGCGCCAGGTGGTCCGCGCTCGTGTCGATGGTGTAGAGCTGCCCGAAGCCCTGCGCGATGAAGTCCGCCAGCACGGTCGTCGAACAGCCCGCGCCCCACTCCTCCGCGTTGTGCTGGCAGCCCGTCTCCACGATCTCCGGGCATTCGGTCCGCTGCGACACGAGCGTCAGCGCGGCCTTGGTCGTGTGGTAGCGCTTCGCCTTGAGCAGGCCTTCGCGGTAGGTGCGGTCGAACCAGCCGTTGCGGGAGAAGAGTGACGCCTTCATGCGCCCGCCCGAGTCTTGATCGCTTCCGCCAGCGCTGCAGCCTGCTCCGGAGACAGGTTGATCTCTTTGAGGATGGCGGTCGCCAGCGCCAGCGCGCCGTCCGGCAGCAGTCCCGTGGCGATCCGCGTTTCCCCGGTGATCACCTGAACCACGATGTATTTCCCCTCGCGCCCGACTGCGAAGTGGTTGGGGTCGCCTACTTTCCCGATCATGGGGTCCGTGCTCACGCCGCCCCCAAGAACTTCGCCCACTGCTCCCGGATCGTCGCCTCGCCAAACAGCCGGATCGCCGTCTCGCGCCCGCGCTGCCCAACCTGCCCCGCGTAGATGTGGTCCGTCAGCAGGTTCTCGATGTATTCCCGGAGCTCGAAAGGGTCGTCGCTCGCCAGGCCGTTCGTGCCGTCGAGGATGTCCGCCATCTCGTAGAGCGGGTGCCCCGGGAACGCCCGCAGGTTGTTCCCGTGGATCGGCCCGGACGCGACAACCGGAATGCCGGTCATGAGCGATTCGATCGCGCCCAAAGTGTAACTGGCCGGATGCGTCCCCGTGTAGAAGAACACCCGATGATCCCGCAGAGATGCCCGCATGTCGTCGTAGGACACGCGCCCGCGGCCCCACGGCACCGCCTCGGAACCGTTACCGATGAGCGTGCGGAGGAAGGGCCGGGTCGTCTCTTCGTAGAAGTCGTACGAGCAGTGCTCCCGGCGCAGGATCACGTCCTGCCCGATGTGCAGCACCCGCTTGGTTTCGCCCGTCCAGCCGGTCCACTCGTCCGGGTTCTTGTAGAACCGGATCATGGCGTCAGCGCCGATGTAGCCGGGGATGCGCTCCTCTGCCGGCGAGTAGCGGACGATTTGAAGGCCCTGCGCGCGGAACGGCGCGAGCTTCGCCTCCTGGTGGCTGATCGACTGGCCGATGGTGCGCCAGATGACGCGACCGCCGCGCTGGATGAAGGGGCCGAGCACGCCCCAATTCCCGATGATCCACTCGGGTATGTGCATGACTACTACCGCCGAAAAGCGAGAGACGAGCTCGGCGGACAGGTTCGCCTTGTTGTCGCGGCCGTCGCCGGTCGCGCAGGCGTGGTAGAGGCGCACGTCCTCGGCGTCGTAGACGAGGCCGGGGATCGGCGGGCGCATGGTTGCGTCGCCGGGGTTCGCGGGCTCGACATACGCGCCGGGAGAAAACGGGGCGTGCCCGAGAGAGTGCAGCAGGGACACTTCGTCGTACTCCAGGACGGAGTGAGCGGAAAGGTAGAGTACCTTCATCCGGGTTTGACGCCTGCGCCGACGTTGTATGGGGGCTCGTACGGCGAGAACCCCATCTGCGTGATGCAGAGCCCTTCAAGATCCTGCCCTTTTTCGCATCCGTCGTTCGGGCCGCTGCACTGGTCACACGTTCCCACATGAGCGTGCAACTTTGCCGAGGCGTCCATCCGCGACGCCTCCGAAAACACCGTCGCGCGCCGCCGAATTACGACGTCGAACACCTCCACGTGTTCCAGCCCGTTTTCTTCGGCGCCGTTCTTCATTGCGATGACCATCGAGTCACCACTGATCGTGAAGTGGTGGTCGCCTATTTCGGCGTCGCCCTCTTCCAGCGCCTCTACCGCGCTGGCAACCCACCCGGCGCGCACGTCGTCCGTTACCGCTGCGCCGTGCCACCGCTCCAGCTTGATCCGTTCATTTCCCATTCATCGCCTCCCGCAGCAGCCCCATCATCTGCGCCCCGACGACGCTCGGCGCGAAGTCCCGCAGCGCCGCCTTGCGGCACGCCGCACCGAGCCGCGCGCCCTCCGCGCGATCGTTGAACAGCACGCGCATCCGCTCCTTGGCTTCGCTCAGGTTGGGGTCCGCCCAGCTCTGGTCGCCGCGATAGAAATTCCACGGCATTCCGAAGACCGGCGTCATCTGGAGCCCGACCCCGCACGACACCGGCAGCCCGAACTCGGCCGGCCCTCCGTATCGCGTCGCGATGACCGGCTTCCCCGCCATCATCGCCTCTGCGATCGGCAGCCCAAACCCCTCCTGCCGGTGCAGCGACACGTAGGCGTCGCAGTCATGCACGAGCTGGTGGATGTCGGCGCTGCTCAATGACTGCACGATCACCTCCACGCGCGGGTAGTTCGTGAGCCACAGCCCCCGCTTCACTTCGTCGATCCAGGACTTGATCTGCTTCCGCTCCTCCGGCCCGCCGTGCAGGAGGTACGTCTTGAGCACCAGCGACACCTGGTCCGTGTCCCGGAACTCCGTCAGGTACGCCTTGAGCAGCCCCAGCGGGTTCTTCCGCTCGGTCCACTGGAAGATCGACAGGAACCGATACCGACCGTCCCGCGGCAGCGTGGCGCCATCGGCTCGCGCCGGGATGTCCCTCACTGCGTGCGCGAGACGGTGGATCGGAATGGACGGCGACACCCCCGCCGAGCGGAACGCCTCGACGTTCTGCCGCGATGGCACGAGCAGCATGCGGATGCCGCTGGTGTTGATCGCCTGGATCCAGGCTGCCGGCGGCTGGTCCGTCTCCCAGGCGCAGTAGCCGACCGTGGGGACCGCGCGAGCCGCCTCCGGCATCGCGCCGAGCATCCCCGGCCAGTTGTCCGGGGTGGTGTGCAGCACGCGAACCTGCGCGGTCGTCGTCGGCTCGGTGTCCACGCGGGACGCCATCCAGCCGCCGAACACCCCGAGGTCGGGGCGGACTTGTTCGAAGGACACGAAGCGCAGGCGCACGTCGGCGCCCGCGTCAGCCAGGGCGGCGATGTAGCCGCGAGCGGCCTCGCCGTAGCCGGAGCCGTCGAAAGCCGCCCCGATGTACTCCACGGAAATCAAAGCACGTTCTCCCCGTCGAGCACGCGGCGGCGTGCGTCGAACAGCGCGCCGCTCCGCTCAGGACTCGTGAGTTGGTAAGCGTCCACGTACGCGCGCAGCATTAAGTGCTCGATCCCGGCGCCGAACTCGCAGCCGTCGTTCGGCCCGCTGCACTCGTCGCACTCCTGCGCGTGGCGCTCCAACGCCGCCAAGAGCAGCGCCGCGGTTTCTTTGTCGAGGCGGGCCATCTACACCGCCTCCGCGAGCTTCTTTACAAACACCGGCTGCGCCATCGTGTGCTCGATCAGCTTGAGCCACATTTTCCCGACCGCCTCCCACGAGACCGCCTTGGTGAACTCGTGCGCCTTGGCGATCTGCTCGGCCTGCGCGGGCGTGCCGCGCTCGTCGTGGCACCGCTTCATCGCCTGGAAGATGTCGCGCAGCAGCCCCCGCGGCCGGAACCCGCTGTTGTCCACCCACACTGTGTCGCGGCACGGGTAGAGGTACGGATACGACGCGCCGAGGATCTCCGGCATGGTCGTGTTGCTCGGGGCGACGACGGGCACGCCCGCCGACATGGCCTCGGTTACGGTGAGCCCCCAGCCCTCGCCCAGGTGCGTGGTGACAAAGCCGTCCCCGAGCTGCAGCACGCGCATCAGCATGTCCCGAGGCATGCCGCCGCTCGAGAGGGAGAACTGCGCCGGGAACGCGACGGACGATTCGACGCCGGCCTCGCGCGCGGCTGCCTGCATGTCGAGCCCGTTGTCCTGCGGCTGGCAGTGGACGTAGAGGCGGGAGTCGGGCTGGAACTTTTTGAACGCGGCGAACGCCTCGATGGTGCGGGCGACGTCTTTCCGCATGCTGTTGCGCTGTACGGTCACCCACACGAGCGTCTCGTCGCGATCCACGAGGAACGCATCGCGGCGAAACTTCCGGCGCTCGTCGGCCGTGAGCTTGGGGATCGCCTCGCAGCCGTGCGGGATGACCGCGACGGGGCGGCTCGTGCGCTTCGCGGTTTCGGCCTGGCCGAACGTCGAGTACGCCACCGGCATCGTCACGGTGTCGATGAGGTTCGTCATGCCCGGAGGGAGGGAGCAGTCCACCGGGTAGTAAAAGATCGTCCGCGCGGGGTAGCCTTTTTCCGCGAGTTGCGCGAGCTCGGGGGCCAGTTCGTCAACGACGTACACGTCATTATTCAAAACGACCAAATCGAAAGCGGGCTCGCCGTAGAGGTCGCGGACGAACGCCTTGCGGCCGAACGGGTCGGGCTCGGGATAGCCGGCGGGGAGCAGCGTGTAGGGATACTGATGTCTCTGGCCGTATCCGTTGACCGCGCGCACGGTGATGTCCCATTCGCCCGTGGCGTGGATCGCCGCGAGCACGTTCCGGGAGACGGTGCCGAAGCCCGTCGCCGCGCTGGGACTGTCCCCCCACCACAGGAGCTGCTTCTTTCGCGGCGGCGCGGCTGGCGCGATCGCCGTCGTTGACACGTTGTCTCCGAACTCGCTGCTCACTTCTTTCTCCCGTCTGTCCGTTTGCGCTTCTCGTGCCGCGCGTCGAGCGCCTCGCGCAGGAGGCTGCGGAGTACCTCGGCGCCAGGCACGCGATCGAACCCCACGGCCTTGGCCGTCAGGCGCAGCTCGTCCTGCAGGCGCCCGTGCAGCGCGCCGTCAGCGTCGAAGCCGTAGAAATGGCCTTCGCTGTTGTCCGCGCCGGGGTCCTTTGGATCCTTCGCCACGCGCAGACATTGCCACGACGGTTTAACCCACGTCAAGCGCCTTTTGCTACGTCAGGCGGAACTACACCCGCACCGCGTCGAGCGCGCGTCACGCGCAAAGATCGACGCGGCGCTACTTCTTCTTGCCGCCGAACCAGCCGCGGACCCGATCCCAGAATCGCCCGCCCTCCGCGGCGATGTTGTGGCCCGCGCGCCGGAGCTCGTCCGCGACGTCATCGAACTGGATCCACGGCGAGCAGACCACCGGGAGCGCCTTGAAACGGTCGTCGCCGGTCGCCTTGGGCGCGTCCACGCAGATCCGGAAGCGCCGGTTCGCGACGTCGATGTCTGCGCTCCAACCCTTTGGGAGATTCATGGCGTCACCACCGGGCGCGGCGGCGCCGGAGCCGGGGGCGCCTCTGCCGCCTGCGCGGGGATCGCGAGCAGCGGGCGAATGTCGGCCATGCGGACGCCGAGCAGCGCCAGCAGCGCGATGCAGAGGGTGGCGATGCAGAGCCATTCCGCGCGTGCGTAGAACGGGGCCTTGGGCTGCGCGGGCTCGCGCTCTCCGGAGTCGTCGTTGCCGCGGCTGTTGCGATCCCTGGTGTTGCTCATGCTCTGCCTTTCGCGAAGATCAAAGCGGATACCCCGGCCGCAGCCGCTGGTGGATCTCGTCGTTGCGCATGCACGCGAGCGATGCCCCGGCGGGCAGGCGCTTGAAGTCCTCGCGGCAGCGCGGCGGAACGAGCTCGATCGGACACTTCCCGGCGACGATCAGCATGTAGGGCTCGCCGGGAAGAACCACGTTGCCGGAGGGCGTCACCTCAAGAACGAAGGACGGGGAGAACGGGGTGGGGACCGGGGAGCCGTCCGCGCGGAGGGGGAGGGCTTGGTCGAGGATGGCCGAGGCAGAGGGGTCGCCAGCGAGAGGCGCGGCCCCGCGCTGGCGCCGGGTGAAGAGTTCGCGCTCCGGGAAGTCGTCGCCCGCGGCGCGCGCAGGCCCGACGAGCGCGCACGCGACGAGAACCCCGGCGACCGCGAGGAAGACAACGATGGCGTCTTTGGTGGGTTCGGTCATCGCTACTGGATCACCGCGGAGTAGTACCACACGTAACTTGCGCCGGTCGTGATGCCCGTCGCCGCGCCCATGATGGCGAACCCGGAAGTGGTCGTCACCACATGCGGCTTCACGTTCACGGCCAGCGCGGCGGCTGCCGCGTTGCCTGGCGTCAGCGCGACGAACGGCGGCGTGTTGTACGCCGCCGCGAACGACACGAGCAAAATTGGCTGGTTCGCCGTGCCCGTGCTGTTGATCGTCACGCCCACGCGGCCCGCGAGGTCGTGACCGGAGGCGGTGACGGCGGTGCCGCTGGAGGTCGTGCCCGCGCCGAGGCCGATTCGGCAGGTGTTGAGGGAGAGGGAGGTGGATCCGCCTGCGATGTGTGCCGACGATAGCTGTCCGCCCAGGCCCGTCGGGGTCGCTGCCGCCGCGCCGGCCGTTGCTACGTTGCCGCCAGCGTTGCCGCGGAGGGTCACGGCCGAGCCGTCCACGATGACTCTGTTCGTGGACCAGATCAGCTCGGTGCCTGACGAGTTTGATATCTTCAGGCTACCTGCGCCAGCCGTGAGGATCTGCCAAGCGGTCGTTGTACCGTTAGCTGCCGTGATGTCGCCTGTAGTCCCCAGTGACAGAACGGCTGAGCCGTTCACGCCAAGAGCGTACCCTTTACCCGTCGGCACGTTCCCGACGAGGTTCGTACCGTTGTAGTACCAGTAGGCGTCGCTCGTCGCCCCCGGCGCGCTCGCCGCCTGCGCGAACACGATGCCCGCGCTCGTGACGACGACGCCCGGCCCGAACGACGAGGCGCCGAGAACGACGCTTACGCTGGAGGCGTCAACGGCCACGGTTAGCCTCCTCCGCCCTTCTCTTCATCTGCCGCTTCCGTACGCACTGGAGGCACCTGCGCCGCAAGGTCGTTTCCGATCGGCGCTCAGTCCGGAGGTTGTCGCCGCTGAGCGGGTGCCCGTTCGGGCAGTGCGTCCTCTCTGCGTTCGTAACGAATGGAGAAACCCCGGCCTGCGCGCGCGCCGCCGCCCGTTTCGCAATGCCGGCTTGCCGCAAGCACGTCTTGCACTTCTTGCCGTTGGCCTCTCTCTGGTGACCGGCCTTGCAGGTCGAACCCTGACGGTGGCCCGGTCGCCTCCGCCCGCGACTCCGCTCTGTCGACGCGAGGCACTTCGGGTTGTTCCTGGCCCGCTCCGACATGACCGCGGCCTGCTTCGCCCGACGTTCAGGCGTCCATGCCGCGCTCATGTTCGCGCGGGAAACCGCGCTGTGTTTCTTGCCTCGGCGCTTCGCCGCGCCGCGCTCCACGCCCTCGCGCGGCATCTTGAAGCCGAACGAGTGAGAGCCGACCCTTTGTAGGTTCATGGTTGGGTTCAGCAGACCGATCATCGCCTCTTCTTCGGCGTGCAGATCCTCGCGCGAAACGAGCTTGAGAATTTCAAACTCGAAAGATTCCTCCCCGTATTTGTTCCACACGCTCTGAACGAACCGGTTCGCGTGCAGCCCGTTTCGGAGGCGGTTGCGGTGATGAATCCAGCGCCGCTTGATGTCGACGGCGCAGCCGACGTACGCTTTCCCGTTCGCCTTGCAGCGAATGATGTAGACGCCCGTTTTCATCCGAAACCTGCACCGCTTCCGGAGTCCGAAAAACTGATGCTGAAAATGCCAGAGCTGGACGTGTTCCGGTAGCGCAGCCGCAGGTAGTCGGGCAGTGCGCCCGAAAGGTTGATGAGCCGGATACCACTGCTCGCCACGCCGAAGAGGCTCGAAACGGTCACGCCAACGTCGGTGTAGTAAACGTCGTTCGTGGAGCCCTCGACGGTGAACGTGCCCGCCGGAGCGCCGCCCATGAGCGGCGTGCGCGTGCCGCTCGTGCCCGGAGGCCCCACGTACGCGGTGATCGCGCCCGCGGTCGTGACGGCGGGGAGGCCGGAGCCCGCGCTGCCGTCCATGTTAAAGTAGACGCCAAAGACGACGTTCGCGCGCTGCCGCCCGATGAACTGTCCGGACGTGACGAGCTCTTGGGGCCCCTTCACGCCGGAGCCGAGAACGAGCCAGGTTGTGGGACGGTTGCTGTTCGCCATGCGCTCGCTCTCCCTCGGATGCTACTACTTCTTGGCCCCGCGCGCTTCGTCGCTCGCGTCCATCATCGAGTTGGAGATGCGGTCCCCAATCTCGATCTCCCCGAGTCCTTTGCTGTTGACTCGGATGCTATCCCCGCCCGCCGCCGCCCCGCCGCGACCGGGCGCGGGCGCCAGAGCGTACGTCAGCTTTTGAATCCGCGCCACCTTGCTCGGCGTCACCGCCGGATCAAACGACGCCCCCTGCCGCAGAATCTCCACCGCCCGCTTCGTGCTCAGGCTCACCACCCGATCCGACTTCGCCGCCAGGTCCAGCATCATCTGCCCAGCCCGCGCCGCGAGCGCCGGGAACGCCACCGCCACCGTGCGGACTTCCGTGTCCGTCGCACGCCCGCGGCCCACGCGCGCGAGCACGCCCATGGGCATCGTCAGCCCGCGCAGGGTGTCGTTGTATTTTTGAACCTGCTTGGGACTCGGCCCGAGCCCCGGACGCGACAGCGCCGCCGGAGCCGCCGGATTTCCCGTGGGGGGCGGCAGCGCCGCGACGAGTAGCTGCCGCTGCCGCGCGATCGCGCTCCCGACGTCCGGGTGCCCGTTCTGGAGATTGTTCTGCTCGGCGGTTAGGAGCTGCTGCCGGATCGCCTGCACGTCCGCGTCCGTCGCGCCCTGCTTGAGCGCCCGCTCCGCAAACGTCCGCGAGCCCGCGCCTGCCCCATCCAGCGCCGCAAGCTTCCCCGCCGCGATCCCGCCCGCCGATCCCGACCCGTGCGTGACCGCCGCCGTCACCGCCTGCGCGAGTTCTTCGCGCGTCAGGTTCGTGGCCTTCGACACGTGGCCGAGCGTTTCCAGGAGCGTGTCCGCGATCCGCGCGGGGTTGTCCGCCACCCGCCGCAGGATGTTGCCCGCCGCCATCGACAGGAACGCCGTCGCCGGATGCGCGCTGCCCGCCATCGACAGCACGGCGCCGATCGCGCCCAGGTGGTCGCCCTGACGGCCGAGCGCGCCGAGCACGTCTGCGAAGCCGCCGCCGGCTGCTTTCCCTGCCGCTGCGCCCGCGGCTCCCGGAACGGCCCCGGCGCCCGCGCCCGCGAACATGCCCGCCCCCGGCCCCGCCGCAACCGCCTCGTCCGCCGCCCGCGCGAGGGGCCGCAGAAAGTCCCGCTGCCGCGAAAGCGCCTCGGCCGTATCGACCCCGAAGCGCGGCTCTACCTGAAACGCCAGGTCGTAGAGCTTGTCGTCGATCTTCTTTACAAAGCCCGCAGCCGCAGGCTCGGCCAGCAGCGACTGGCGGATCTGCATCACCCGCGAAACCGGCGCGAGCTCGTCCGCCGCCCCGACCGCGCCCGATTTGATGAGGTCCGCGATCGCGCCGCCGCCCGTCTCTTTCGCCGCGCCCTTTACGAGCTTGAGCAGATCGACCGTCTGCGCCGAGCTTTCGAGCTGCTGCCCGATCGCCATCACCTTGGCGTCCGCCGCGGCCAGCCGCGACGCTACCGCCGTCTGAACCTCCAGCGGGCTCAGTTGCCCGTGCTTGAAGATCCCCTCTTTGAACGCCTGATCGACCATGCGCGGGCTGATCCCCGCCTCTTGCAAGGTACGCAGATCCTGCCCGACGAGCTCCCCGGCTTTCGCCGTGCGCGCCGCGGTGCCCGCTTTTTCCGTGAACTTTTGCGCTGCCGCACGCTCGAGCCTTTCCCCCACGACGGACAGACCGCCCGCGAGCGCGCCGCCGAAGAGAGCGCCGCCGCCGGCCGAGGTGAGGAGCGACTCTGCGGTCAGCGGCTGATCGTGCAGCCAGGCGTCGTTGACGGCGGAACCGGCGCCGTAGAAGGCGCCTTCGCCTGCGCCGAGAGCGGTGCGGGCGGCGACCGACGCCTGCGCGCCCTTGGCCCCGAGAGCGCCCGCGCCAAGCCCCGACGTCGCGGCGATCTGCAGCCCGATGCCGCCCGCCGTGCCCAGCGCGCTCGCCAGCGGGGACATGACCTGCTCGGCCTCTACCTCGGCCATCGTCCGGCCCGTCGCCGCGGCGAGCTCTTGCGAGAGCATCCCGCCAACGAACGGCACGGACTGGACGGCGGACTGTGCGAGCGTCGGGAGCGAGCTCGCGGCGTCCGCTTTGCGAAGCTGCCCCTTTCGCTCGGCAACGGCGCCCGTGTCGATCTTCGCGCCCGCCGCGATCGCCGCCGGGAGCTCGCTCTCCGGAACGGAGAACGACGAGCCGTCGAGCATCACGACGTTGACGCGCGGCTCCCCGGGTGGCGCTGCCGCCGGGCCTGCGGGCTGCGTGACCGGGACGGGCTGCGCCACCTACTCGCCGCCTGTCCACTGCAGGACTTGGACAATCCTCAGCGCCCAGTACCCGAGCTCTGTGAGCGCGAAGGCTCCAGCTACTGCGTAGGCGATCCACATCAGCGCAATCGGCCACGGTCGGCGCGGTGCCAACTGCTCCGGCATTTCGCTGAACGCTCGCGCCCCGGCAGTGCCGGTCCCGACGACGCCACGCTCTACGTACTCGATCGCTTTGGCTTGAGCCGCGAGCGCGGCGTCGTGCGTCTGGTTGTGCTTGACGTACTCCGCCCCGCCGCCGCTGATCCTGGTTTCATACACGACCGGCCCTAGCGGGTGCGGGTAGTCCACCAGCAGAAGGTCCGTTGTCACCAGCACGCCGTCGCGCGCGTCTGCGGCGATGTGCCGCAGCACCGTGGGCCGCAGGATCTTCCTGGCCATTAGTTCGGCCTCGCGTTCGGTGTCACCGTGCCCGCGCCCTTGGGATCCTGCCCGCGAGCGCGGGCGCCGTAGATCGCCTCAGAGCTCTTGAGCATCATCAGTTTCTTCTTGGTCTTCCAGGCGAGCGTTTCGCCGTAGTCGCCGCGCTCGTAAAGCAGCCCAGGGTACTGCGCGCGGGCGTCCTTGATATTGATCGGGCGGTCGGAGTTGGGTTGCATGGCTTTCAGCCACTCCGTATCCGCTGCGTTGCGATTCGCGATCTCGATGTCCGTCGCCTTATCGGGGCCGATCAGGTCACCGATGATAGGGACATCGCCCATCTTCTCGCGGATCGCGGCGCCTGGCCCCGTCGGGGTCGTGCCGAGCCCCGAGGCGAACGGCGCAAGCGCCGCCTTCGCGTTCTCGATCTTCGCCAGCGGCCCGATCTCCTGCGCGGTCATCGACCCGTCTTTCACGCGCGCGCCGAGATACGCCAGGTTGTTCCTGGCTACCTGCACGTTCGCCTGCGCGCGGATCTCCGGCGCCTTGGCCTTCGCCGCGAGCTCCAGCGTTTTCTGGTTCCACATCTGCGTGGCGTACGCTGTCTGGTCCAGCCACTGCTGCCGCGAGAGGTTGTTGGCGCCCTCCTGCTGCCGGATGTTCTCCGCGATGGCGTTCTGGATCATCCCCGCCGCGACGTTCTGCCGGTGCGAGAGCGCCGCGCCGAACTCGCCCACGGCGGCGATGAGCCCGGCCGCGATGCCGCCAATCAGGCGGGCGTTTTTCGGATTGTCCGCGCCGAACATTCGACCCACGCGCTCGTAGAACTGTCCCGGATCCACGGGCGTGTTCGGCGGCGCGCCCGCGGGGCGCATGCTCGCGTAATGCGAGGCGAGCTCCTCCTGCGCCTTCGCCTGAGTCTCGGCCAGCGCCGTCGTTGCCGCGTTGAGCGCGCTCGGGTCCGGCCCCGGACCTGACGCGCCCTGCTGGCCCGGGAGCCACGACGGCTGGAAAAGCTGCGCCAGGTCCATGTCCGGCCCTGGGTTCGCTCCCGGCTCCGGCTCGTACTGTCCGCCGGCCGTCTTGCTCTCCGCGACCGCCTTGGCCTCGCCGCCGGGCTCCGTCGTTTCCGCTACCGGCTTCCCCTCGGCGGTCGTGTAGACGTCGCCGGTCGGGGTCGCCACGGTCGCCACCGCGCCGCGGCCCGTCATCGGCCCTGCCGGGGGCGGTGTCGCCATCGGTGCTGGCGCTGCCATCGGCCCCGGCGGCGCGGCGACCTGACCCGGCCCGAACTGCGGCACGACGCCCGTTTGCACCGTCTGCGTGAAGGGATCCGGCAGGAACTCCGGGAGCGTCACCCCCATGCCGATCGTGTCGCCCGCGTAGGGGTCGATCTCGCCGGGCATCACCCCGCCGCCGGCCATCCCCTGAACGGGGGAGGGTGCCGACTGCGCGCCCGCGTTCGGCCCCGCCCCGCCCGCGCCGAGCATCTGCGTGGTGCCCGCCGTCTTGGCGATGGTGAGCACCTGCCCGCTGTCCAGTTGGACGCGGTAGTACGTCGGGGTCGTCTCGAGGAGCTGCACCTAGCCGCCCTCGATCAGCGAGGCGTCGTTGCGCGGGTCCGGCGCGCCGAACCCGAAGGCCCGCGCGATCGCCGCGGCGAGCGGCGATTCCGTTGCCGCCTTGGCTCCCCGCGCGACCGCGCGACCGCCGGCCTTGGCGCCCTGCACCGCCGCCTTCGCCGCCGGGTAGATCGGGTTCTCCTGGTTCACGACGACTTCGCCCGGCCGCAGCCCAATGCGCCCGTCCGTCATCGTGTCCACGCCCTGATCGACGCCGGGGAGCACGCCGCCGCCCGCCGAGAGCGCCGACACGAGGCCGAGCGGCATCGGGGAGAGCGCGCCCTGCTGCGCGCCCGCCATCATCGGAGCCGCCGCGACGGCGCCGCCGCCCGCGTAGCCCGGAGGACACGCGCCCGCGCCGGCCCCGACCATGCCCCCGCCCGCGTAGCCGGGTACCACGCCGCCGTCAGCCGCCCCGAGCGCCGCCGCCGCGCCGCCGCCGATCTGCGCCACGCCGCCGATGAGCCCGCCGACGAGCCCCGCGTTGTTCTGCGCGTTCCCCGCCGCCGCGCCCGCGTCGAGCCCCTGCGCCGCGTTGTAGTTCTGCGAGTTGAGCTGCTGCTCCGCGATCTGCGCCTGGAGCTGCGCCTGCTGCGCGCTCATGCCGAGGCTCATGTAGTACTGGACCATCGAGTTGTTCTGCCCCTGCTGCTGCAGGCCCATGCCGCCCATCTGGCCGTAGGTCTGGCCGAGCAGTCCCTGCGCCGCGTTCCGCTCCTGCAGCGCCGCGCCGACGCCCTGCGCCGCCACCTGCTGGTTGCCGGCGCTGTTCACCTGCGACGCGTTCAGCGCCGCCTGCGCTGGGTTCAGCCCTCGAGAGCTCGCCTGCAGCGCCATCGTGTTGGCCGCGTTCGTCCCCTGCGCCTGGCGAAGCTGCTCCATCGCGAGGGACGGCGCCGTGCCGTTCGCCTGGCCCTGCAGCATCCCGGCGAGCCCGCCGAGCCCGCCCATCGCGTCTGCGAAGCCGGGCGCCTGCGCGTTGCCCGCCTGCCCTGCCGCGCCCGCGAGGTTGTTGGCGTTGTACGCGCTGTTCGGATCCTGCCACCCGCCCTGGAAGGCGTTGGGGTCGGTCTGGTACGGCGTCGCGTTGAAGTTGTTCTGTCCGGGCGTGCCGAAGTGATCCATCAGCCCGCCCAGGTACGAGTCCGGGCTGCCAGCGTTCTGGAACGAAAAGTTGGTGTTTCCGACGTTGAACCCGGCCACGATTTCTCCCTGCGCTACGTGCTCGCGATGGTCTGCGCCGCTCCCAGCTTCTTGGTCGGCACGCCCGCTACCGCCGCCTGCAGCGTGAGCCCCGACAGCGCGAACCCCGCGCCGTTCGACGGGCTCTGCTCGGTGAACGAGAACTGGATGGCCTGGCACTTCGCCGTGTCGGGCCGGAACCGGAACTGGTAGACCGGATCGCCCGCGCCGCCGTAGGGCGTCTCGGCGCCGTACGTGCCCGAGCCGTAGGGCGAGCTCCCCTGCGCGGGCGTGAAGCTGTGCGTTTCTCCGATCACGTCCCGGAAATCATACGCCACGCCCACCCGCAGCACATGGTTCGAAAAGAACCGCCCCAGCACCGTCACCCACGGGATTTTGACGAACCCCTGCAGGTTTTTGAGCTTGATCCAGGCGGTGGTGAGGCTCATCGCCACCGGGTTGTTCGTGTCGGCGTACTCGTCCGGCGTCTCGTAGTAGACCTGCCCGCCGGTCGAGAGGTAGACGTACACGTCGGGACCGTCCGCGGTGCGCGGCCAGCTCACGGCGTCGTACGCGGTGAATGTCGGCTCCGAGCCGTAGCGGTTCGCGAACGTCGCCCACTGCTTGAAAAAGTAGTCGTAGACGAGCGCCACGCCGTCGCTCGCCGTGAAGCGCACCTGGTTCGTGCCGTCCACCGTGACGCCGCCCGTGCAGGTGAGGTCGTTGTAGCCCTCGACAGAAGCCCCGATGTAGGAGACGGAGAGCCCGCGATCGAGCAGGTACTTGCCCTTGCTAGTCTGGAACATCAGCCCCACGGGCGTGATCGCGACCGACTCCGGCACGACGGTTCCGACGTCGCTGGTCACCAGCCCTGGTTCCGTAAAAAGGTTGTTGTTCCCGGTCGAGTCCGGGCCGTCGCCGGCCACGGCGTAGATCGCCGCCTGCTTGAAGAGGATGGCCTTCTCGTCGATGACGCCCAGGCCGGTGATCTCGCGCCCGCGGGGGTCCGTCACGAGGTAGAGGCTGTTCGCGAACTCGACGGGCACGCCCGGCACGATGCGCTGGGAGAACGCCGCCGCGAGCGGCTGCCCAACGATGCCCGCGAGCCACACCCGCGCCATGCTGGTGGCGATCTGGCTGCACGCGCCCGGCGAGGCGTTCGGGAGCGTCCCGCCCTGCGTATAGATGATCTCGTTGGCCGCGATCGCGGAGTCGGCCACGGTGAGCGAGAAGTTGACGGTGTCGGCCGACACGCTGGAGTAGACCGGCGCCGTCACCGGGTCGCCGGCCGCGTTGCCCACCCGCTGGTAGAGGGTGCCGCCGGAGCTCGTCCGGAACACCGCGGCAATCGGCGCCGTGCGGGTGCCGGTCTTGGAGGTGACTCGCAGCGTCGGGATGACGAGCGCGATCGACCCCGAGCCGCCGCCGCCCGTGATCGTCGCCTGCACGACGGCGGACGGCCTCGAGCGGTGGATCTGTCCCTGCGCGTCCTGCCAGTACCACACGACCTGGATGCCGTAGGTTCCGTCCGCCATCGACCCGCCGGAGGTCGCCGGGGTGGCTGTGAAGTCCTCCGGGAAGAGGTGGAACCCGTGCTCCACCACGCTCTGCCCGTCGTACATGTTCAGCACCCCGCCCGCGAGCAGCAGGTTGCCGCCCGCTTCCACGGAGTTGAACGAGGTGGCGCTGGCGAACGTGAAATCGAGCCGGTCGATGCCGACGAGAAAGAAGCTGGTGTAGGTCGTGACCGTCCCGTCTGTGGCGGTCTGCTGGCTGGTGATCTGCACCCGGGTCGGCGCCGCCGTCGAGAACGTCCCGGCCTCGGCTTCGAACGCCTTGGGGATCTGCCCGGAGTCCGCGAGCCCGCCGGAGAGCTGCGGCTGTCCCTTCCCGACCACGTTCCACGTGAAAGCAGTACCTGCGGAAACAGTCACGTCCAGAAGGAACACGGTCGGCTGCAGCGCCGACTCGAAAACCGCCAGCAGGTAGCCGCGTTCGGCGTTCGTGAAGTACTTGGAGGCGAGGCCCAGGCTCCTCATCCCCACCGCGGCGACCCCGGCCACGCCCGCCGCCGTGAGCGTATTGTAGGACAGGTAGTGGTCGTACGTGGCCGCGGCGGTAATCTCGTAGTAGCTGGTCAACGTGGTGCCGCTCACCGAGCCGGTGACGTTGACCACGCTCACGCTGGCATCGATGACCGTGGGGCCGCTCGAGGTCGCGAGCGCCTGCGTGAGCACCGCGCCGTAAAGCCCGCTGCCGCTGGCCCCCTGCAGCCAGAAAAGGGTTCCGTCGAAGATCACGTCCACCGCGGCGCTCGCGCCCATGGCCACGTTCACCGGATCGGCGTAGCCGTTCGGCGGGTGCCCGACGCTGCCGGCGGCGGGGACCACGAACGCCACCCGCGTCTGCCCGGAGTAGTGCCAGGCGGCGATGCAGGCGTTGGAGTCGTAGCCCTTGGCGTCGATCCGGCACCCAGAGGCGGGCATGCTGGAATCCAGGAGGATCGCGGTCGCGAAGGCGGTCGGCGCCTGGGTGTCGAGCGTCCGCATGTAGAGCGCGGAACTGTCTGCGTAGAGCACCACCAGCGTCGTGCCCACGGCGACGACGCGCGGCGCGCTGCCGGTGGCGCTGATGGACTGGTCCGGGAGCAGCACCGCGCCCGTCGCCTCGTCGATGACGCTCGCGCGCACGCCGCCGCGGGTGTCCTCCCAGGCGAACACCGTCACCCCGCCGGCCGTGTCGCCGTCCGGGTTCGACTGCGTGTAGCTGTTCCGGATCACCGCGTTGTCCGCGATCACCAGCGGGGAGCTCGTGCCGCGGCTGATCCAGGCGTCTTGGGAATCGCTGTAGCTGTAGAGCGCGCCCAGCTCGCTGATCTGCAGCAGCTCGCCCTGATAGGTCGCGAGTGCCCGGCCGTTCACCACCGTGCCGCCGCCGAGCACGTCGAGGCCCAGCGGCTGGTAGCCGTTGCGCTTCACGAGGGTGCCGCCGTCGGTGAAAACGACGTTTTGCGCCTCGAGAAGCGCGGGCGGTTCGACGAGTTGCTCGTCGGTTTTCGTGTCGAGCCCGCCTGAGAACGGGATATCGACGAGCTGTGACTGGAGAGGCATCGCGCTACTCGATCTCCATCGACCCGTAGTCGATCAGCAGCGAGGTCTGCTGCGGCACGGTCTGGTTTCCCTGCGCCACGAGCGTGAAGTAGTTATCGACGGTCGTGTTGAGCTGCACGCCGCTGTACGCCGAGGTGATCTGGATCGGGGCGATGCCGGCGAGGTTGTTTGCCTGCACGTTCCAGTGAACGCCGCCGACGATGTTGCCCGCCCCGTTGATCGCGCGGAATGTGAACGCCGCGTCGAGGCGGAACTGGCCGCTGCCCACGTTGTTGAACGAGCCGAACGCGCGAGTGGCGATCGCGCCGTCCGAGGCCGTGCCCGTCGATCCCGCCAGCATCTGAATCGTCCAGATGCCCGTCGTGGTCGTGCCCATCTGCGACCACCCGAGCACCGTCGTGCGGATCGTCGAGCCGGGGCGGATCGATCCCGCGGGAATCAGGAACGACTGGTGGGGCTGGTTGACGCCGCCGAAGTATCCGCCCGCGATCGGCCGGAACGCCTCCCCGAGTCCGTTCGGCACCGTGACCGCGATCTGGTTGAACGCGCGAAGCTGCGCCGACGTGAAGACCGCGCCGCTGCTGGTCACGGAGAGCGGGTACGCCGCCTGCGCCTGTCCGCTCGGGAGTGTGAGCGTGTAGCCGCTGGTGAGGCCCGGCGTCGCGCGCAGCGTCACGCCCTGCGAGTTCGCGACGTTCGTTTCCCGAACCGTCACCGCGCCCACGTCGATCGCCGCCGACTTGTTCGTGTCGGCCGTCCCGATGAACGTGGTGAGCGCCGCCGAGTAGGTCCACGCGCCTGTCGTGCCCGTAAGCCCCGAGATGCCGCCCACGCCAGACACGTTGATGCCGGTGGTCGTGGTGAGCTGGATCGGAACGCCGCTACCCTGGTTCCAGTAAAGGTTCCCGGCGTACGCGAACAGGAAGTTGACCTGCCCGCTGCTCGTGGTGAGCTGGTTCGCCAGGCCGAGCATGCCCGCGTTCGACAGGCCGTAGCCGCCCATCGGAATCGATGAGTTGATGTTCAGGCCGGCGGTGGGAACGGGGACCCCCATGCCCGATACGTGAGTATGAACATCGAGCAGCAGCTTGGTCTGCTCGAGGTCTGTCGCCCAGCTCGGGCCGGGCGTGATCGACACCTGGTCAATCGGCAAACCCATGTTGCTGGTCACGGCCATCGCTCTACCCGCCCGCCTTCATCGTAGCTGCCAGCCCTGAAATCCGTTGGTGCCGCTCGTGGTCGGCATCGACTGCGGAGACGCGTCCCCGTTGAAGAACTGCACCTTGATCCGGTCGCCCGCTCGTCCGTTCACGTAGAGATAGTGCCCCACCGACACGAACGATTGCGATGCCGCGCTCGACCACTTGATGTCCCCGAGCACTTCTCCGCTGTTCACGAGCAGCGACGAGTAGAACTGGCGACCCGTCGCGGAGCAGCTCGCGACCGATGCGCTCCACTGGAACTGCCAGTCCCCGTTCGTCGGCAGCGTGTAGACGCCCTGCGACGAGCTCCAGCCCGCCCCAACGTCCTTCAGCGTCTTGTTCGCGAAGAGGCAGGAGTACGCCCCCGCGGGCATCGTGAACGCCGTATCTCGGTACACCGCAAACTGGTTGCACGGCGCCAGGTTCTCCACCCGCACCGTCGAGCTCGCAAGCTGCCCTGAGGTGATCGTGTTCGCCGCGATCCCGCTCGCCGTGAGCTGGTGCGCGAAGTTCACCCCCACCAGCTTCCGGTAGGTCTTGCCGTCCGGCACGTCGTCGAGCGTCTGCGCGCCCAGCCGGTTCAGCGCCTCCTCTACGTTGTCCTGTAGCTTGGAGGTCGCCTCGGTTTCGTGCTCGACTTTGCGAAACGGGATCTTGGCCATGGCTCACGGCCCGCCCCATCCGCCGCCGAACCCGCCGCCACCCCAGCCGCCCTGCCGCGTCACGTCGATGGTCGTCTCCGGGAACGACACGTCGCGCTCGGCCGCGAGCGCCTCGACCTTCCGCTCCCACCGCTGGCGCTCGGCCATGAGCGGCGTCACGTCCGTGGCGTTTTCCTTGAGGAGCGCCGCGATCGCCATGTCCAGGACGATCATTTCTTCCCAGCCGTCCACGCCGTCGATGGTGTCCGCGGCCGACTGCATGGGCGTGATCGCCGGGAGGTAGAGCAGCCGGATCGACTGCGTGCCCGCGGGCTGCGGCGTGAACACGATCGCGCCGTCACGCAGCCGATACCGGCTCGCCGGCCCCTGCGCCACCGACCACGCCGAGCCCTGCGAAAATGTGTCCTCTTCCGTCAGGTTGAACTTTCGCAGCGTCCAGAACTGCTGCGGCGCGCTCGCCCCCGCGTAGAGCAGATCGACCCGGAGGAGCTTGTAGAAGTCGCTCGGGAGCGTGTGGCTGCCGCTGGTGACGGTGTACGTCACCTCGTTCAGATACCGCTCCGGGTCCGCCTGGCTGATCTTGTCGTAGAGGTCGCTGTAGGCCGAATTCGCCCACGCGTTCCACTCGCCCGACGCCACGAAATTGGCGTTGAGCATGTCGGCGCGACTCTGCGCCCGGTAGATCAGACCACTCAGGGTGACGGGAAGCGGCATACGTGCCTCCCGAGTTTACCCGGTGGTTTTGGAGTCGTCCTCGGGCATTCCGCGCACGGCGCGGAAGATGGCGGCGAGCGCCGTGGCGTCGTTCGCCTGGAACGCCTCGAGCGCCTCGGTGGCGAGCTCCACGTAGGGATCGCTCTCGAGCCCGTTCGCATCGGCCGCGGCTCCCGCGCCCTCGGCGCCAGGGTCGGCCGAGCCGAGGATCTCCCCGGCCGACTCGCCAGGTGCGGCGGACTTCCCGCCGCCGCCCTTGACGATCAGCGCGGCGAGGCCCCGGCGCGTGTTGGCCGACGTCTCCATCAGACGGTCTTGCTGGTCCAGATGACGGCGAGAACCTGCACCGTCTGGCTCACGGCAACGGCCGGCGCGAACACGCCCGACTGCGCGGTGATCTGGTTCGTGAGGAGAACGTTCTGCTTCATGTACTGGAGCTTGCCGACGCCCGTGGCGCTGTCCGCCTGGACCGTCTGCCACATGTCCGTCGTCGGGATCCCGAGGTCATGCCGCCGGTTCGCCTGGAGGTACAGCACCCGGTTGAACGAGTCCTGCACGTTGGCCGCGCCCACGCCGGGCAGGTCGTTGGTCGCCCGTCCGAGCGCGTTCACGCCGATGCTGTTGATGCTCGTGCCCGTGTTGAAGAACAGCGAGTAGACGCCCGACGACACCGAGGTGCCGGAAACCGTCACGCCCGGGTTCAGGCCGGAAACGCTCGTGACGGCGCCCGCGCTGTTCGTGGTGAACGTGCCGGCGATGATGACCACGCCGGGAACGTTCGATCCCTTGAGCGGCTCCAGGTTGTGGTTGTACGGGGTCGTGGCCATCAGCTCTCCGGCGCTCTCGAGGTTTGCGGCGCCTTACGCGAGCTGGATGACGCTGTTCCAGCCGGGAGCTCCGCAGCCGATCTGCTTGTACGAGCCCACGCGCACCTCGTAGCTGTCGGAGGTCGCCTGGCGCAGCATCTGGCCGGAGTCGCCGTTGATGTCGAAGATGTGCGGCACGCCCTCGCGGCTGTAGAGCGTCCAGGTGTCCTTCTGGATCAGGTACCCGACGTTCGACGGGCAGAACGGATCGCACACGATGTCGATGGGGCCGTTGGGTCCCTCGATCACCACGGACGAGTAGCCGATGTCCGCGCCCTCGGCCCGCACCTCGCCCTCGCGCATGTACGTCTTCTTGGCGCCGAGCGCGTTGATGAGGTTCGTGTTGTTGCCGAAGTTGTGGATGTAGGTGTCCGGCGTCGAGCCTTCCTGCGCGAGCTGGTTGGCCGCGGCGATGAGCGCCTCTTCGTAGGGCACGCCGCGCCCGTCGAAGTACATGCCGTAGAGGCGGGAGTCGCTCGAGCGATCCACGCTGAAGAACGCGGTGCTGGTCGGCGTGGTGAGCGGCACCCACGCGCCCAGGCCCGACATCTTCAGGCCGAAGTCGCCCGACTTGGCGATGCCGTCGCCGGTCGCCGCGCCGGAGATGGTGTCCCACGCGGCCGTACAGGTGATCTGGCCGGTGCGGCGGTTGACCGCCGAAACCGTCACGGTGGTAGCGGCGCGAACCGCCGCGGCCCACGCGCCCGCGACCGCGGTGCCGGGCGCCACGAGCTGCAGCGCGTCGTTCACCTGGAAGTTCGCGGACTGGCGCGGATCGGCCAGCGTGATGACCGTCGTGCTGACGGTGGAACTCGCGGAGATGGTGCCGATGACACCGGAGCCGTCACCGAAGCAGTCGAACGCGGCACGCTTCGACGCTTCCTTGATGGCCATGTCGATTTCGTGGGTGGCCGACTTCATCCACGAGCCGTCCGGCGTCGCGGACGCCAGCATGGTCGCGCGGTCCAGGTACGCGAAGGCGTAGTCCTTGGTCTGCGTGAGGTTGAACGCCGTCTGCTGGGACGAGCCGGCGAGCGCCTGGCCCGTCGCGAACGTCGCGGACGCGCTCGGCACCGTCGCGAAGGTGATCGGCTGGACCGCGGGCGAACCCACCCAGCTCTCGTTCTTCGGAATCATCCCGAAGAACGGGAACTTCTTGTAGACCATCTGCGTGAAGTCGATGTTCTTGTAGTACTGCTTGATCGCAGCGGCATACGACGTGAGGTTCAGTGTCGTTTCGGACGTGAGCGCCATCGGCGGTTTCCCCTTTGGGAGAAGGCAGGAGTGGTGTGGTTCGTCCTGCTACCGTCCGAGAACTCCGCGGATCGCGCCGCCCGGAAACTCCGCGGGTCAGCGATTTGGACTACGCGGTAAACGTCGCACCTTTCGGGGGACGTGTCAAATGCTGGTCCCCGCGTGGCCCCTCCCGGCCGAAACCGGGAGGGCGGGCCGTTTGGTTGCGGCCTCGTTTGAACCACACGAGCTCCGCAAGCATGCCAGCGAAAAGTCGCCCGGTCTAGTCGCGAGCAGCCGCACGGGGGCTGGTGCTGATTTCCCGCACAACCGCATCTAGACCGGGCGCGCGGAGACTACTACCCGCCCTTGGCTGCTGCCAAGCCCGCCGCGATCGCGGCCTTGATCGCCTCGTCGCGGGTCATCCGGCCTTGGCCGTTCGGGGCTGCCGGCGTGGGCGCCTGCGCCACCCGGTTTGTGATGCTCTTCGGCGCCGGTCGCCCGCGCGCCGCCGCTTTCTTCTGCGCCTCGATGAGCGCCGCGACGTCGGCATTGTCGCCGGGGTCGCCCGCGGCTGCAGCCGGAGCCGCGCCCGCCGCCGGTTTCGGCGCCTTCGCGGCCTTCGCCTTCGACAGCCGGTCCGCCTCGCCGTCCAGATACGCCTCGATCTGCTCGAGCACCTCGCCCGCGGTCGGCAGCACCCGGTTGCCCACCTTCTGGCGCTCGATCGCCATCAGGTCGGCCACGTCGAAGATCAGCCCCTTCGCGTATCCGGGCTCGAGCGCGTTCACGAGGGCGTACTTCTGCGCCTCTTTCGCCGCCGAGGCGTGGATCGCGTCCACGTACGTCTCGACGTTCTTCCGCACCTGCTCGGCTTGCTGCTTCTGCTCCGCGGCCTGCCGCGCCGTCTCCGCGTCCGTCCGCTCCTTCTGGCGCTCAGCCTCGAGCGCCGCGATCCGCGCTTCCGGCGTCCCGGCCGACGCCTCCGCGATCGCCGCCTTGGTGATGTCCTCGTACGACACGCCGTACTTCTTGGCGAACCCCATCGGGTTCTTGCGGAACTCGGCCTGCAGCGCCTCCTGCGCCGCCGCCGAGTCCTTCGCGAATTTCTCGCGCTCATGCTGCAGCGCGGCGCGCTCGGCGTTGAGCTTCTTGGTCGCCTCCTGCTCTTTCAGGATGAGCCGCGCGGCTTTCAGCGCCTCCGGCTTCGTGGCAACCGCTTCACCGGCCCCCGCGTCCGGAGCGCCCGAGCCTTGAGCCGCAGGCGCTACAACGCCTTCCGGCCGGGACTCCGCGCCAGGAGCCGGCGCGGACCCTGGCGTGTTCGTAGTGGCGGTTCCAGCCGCGGGGGTCGGATTCGGGTTCGTGCTCATAGTCTCCTGATCTTACCTACATCGGCGGCATCGGCGGCACGCCCGCGCCCGGCTGCGGCCCCGCCGGCATCGGCGGCGCGCCCATCTGCGCACCGCCCGCCCCGCCCGGACCACCCGGCCCGCCGGCTCCCGGAGGCACCGCCCCCGGAGGCGCGCCCGCGCCGCCCGCCGCGATCTGCTCCGCGGCCTTCGCCGCCTCCATCAGATCGTCGCACGCGCTGATCCACGTGCGCAGCGACTCCACCCGCTCTTCCGGCATCTCGTCCGCCAGCGCGTGGTTGAGCATGAGCGTCGCGTACTTCACGGCGTACTGCAGATCCATGTACGGGTCCGGCGCCATGAACGCCTTGTCCCCGTCGTCCAGAATCCGCGCGACCATCTTTTTCGTGAGCTCGCGGCTGGACCCTTCCAGGTCCTCCGCGGCCTTGAGGTCCGGGAAGTTCATCAAATCCTTGAACGTCGCCGGGTCCATCAGGCCCGCCTGCACCAGCTCCGTGCCGGACTGCAGCGCGCCGGGGATGTCCGAGGCGAACTTCGACACCGGCTGCAACTGAATCTGGTACTTCCGTTCCTTCAACTGGATGTCTTTCCAGTCGATGGTTTCGAGCCTCGTGGCTTTGCCGGTGATCGACCGCATGACCACCGTCACCGCGTAGCCGCGGCGCTTGCCCGCCGGACGGCCCGGCCCGCGGGTGTCGCCCGTGCCCTCTGCGTCCCGCTCGCTCGCGGCCTTCCGGTCGGCTGCCTTGCCGCCCTCGATGCTCGCGATCGCGTCCCCCGTCTTGGGGTCCACCATCTGCTCGGCGTACTTCGCCGCGAGCCGGACCATTTTTGTCGCCAGGTCTAGGTGGAACTGCCCCCAGCCTTTCGCCACGCTCTTGAAGCGGTCGCTGGCCGTGTCGCGGACTTCGCGCACCGCCGCGCCCGACATGGTGCCGTAGCCGGGGACGCTCGACTGCGCCTCCATCATGGAGATGCCGGCCTGTTCGAAGCCTTTTTGATAGAGCCAGTTCGCGTGCTGGATGATCTCCGGCGGCACCGCGTTGGTCACCATGAGCTCGGGCTTGAGTCCGCCCGCGTACTCGATGACCGAGCCAATCTGGTTGTTGAACGCCCCGAACCGGATCATGCCCGCGGTCGGCTTGAGCCAGTGCGGGATGCTCAGGAAGTGCATGCACACCTGGATCTTCCAGAGGAGCGTGTTCAGCTCGTTCTGGATCGGCGCGATCGTCTCGCCCAGGCCCTGCCCGAGAAAGCCCACCTGTTTCTCCATGAAACGGAATATCACGAAGGCGTGCTCGTTCTCTTCGTACCGCTCATCCAGAAGCGTGGCGTTGCTCACGCAGATCGTGTGACGGCCGTCCCCTTCCCCGTCCGCGCTCGGGAGGTGCCAGGCTTCGACCACCTGCACGAGGTTCGTGCGCTGCACCGCGCTGGCGCCGTCCTCCAGCTTGAGGCCCTGCGCGGATTCGATCAGCTCTTTCTGCGACGGGTAGAGCGCCGCGAGCCGGTCGCGGTCCACGAACTTTACGCGGTACATGTTCCGCGGCGCGCCGTAGAGCCCGTCCGCGTCATCGACGAACAACTCGTACGGGAAGACCCGCTCGAGCGCCAGCCGCCCGCAGTCGTCGATGTAGGGGAACAGCACCCCCGTCCCGAAGATGGCCCCGTCCAGAAAGGCGGCGAGCGTCAGCTTGTAAGCCTGCGTCTCGTAGAACACCCCGTCCGTAAACGCCTGGAGCTGCTTCGCGAGCGTCTGCGCCGTGTAGTCGCCGCCGTCCGTGATGAACATCGGCCGCGGCTCGTCCGTGCTCATCTTGGACGTGAGCGTGTCCACGCACGCCTTCATCAGCGAGATGGTCACCTGCTTGCGGCCGGCGCCGAACCAGTCCGCCGGGATCTGGCGCGCCCACGAGCCGCCGAAATACGGGCCGGATGACGGCGCGCCGTAGAGCCGCAGGTTGTCCAGGTCCGCCTGCAGGCGATACGCGCTGTTCTTCTTGAGGTCGTCTACGTAGCCGAACAGCGAGCCCGCGAGTCCGCCCGCGTCGGCAGCATCGCGCGGCGCGTCGTACCACCAGGCGGTCTTGTTCGCGCCGGGACGCGGGGCGCGGGCGCGCTTCTTTTCCTCGGCGGTGTTGCGCTTGGTGCCTTCGGGGACGCGGGCTTTGGGGGGCATTTAGCAGAGCACCAGCGGGCCGCGCGTTCCGATGTGGATATCGCCCCGGCGAATCTTCTCGGCCATCTCCTGCAGCGTCTGCTGGCGACAGCTCACCGTCACGTCCTGGCCTGCGACGCCGGACGTGCCGCCGGTCTGCGGTCCGCTACTGCTCCCAACCGGCGGCGTTACCTTCTTGAACACGAGCGCGAGGTGTTCGCGGATCGCCTGCGTCTGCTCGACGGTCGGCGCGGCTCCCGGCGTCAGTTCCAGGAAGCCCTGCAGCCAGAAGCAGAAGTCGCGCTCGGTCATCACGCCCGCCCGTTCTGCGCCATCAGCGCCAGCATTGTCGCGTCCGGGTTCGGCTTCTCCGGCGGCGTCGGCCCTTCGTTCGCCTCCGCGCGCGGCGCCTCCGGCGGCGCCATCGGGATCGCCGGGAAGAACTGGATCTTTACGCCCCCGCCTTCCTCGCGGCCCGCGATCTCCACCGCGGCGGTGTTCGGCGGGAGAACCTCGAGCCAGGCTTTCAGCTCGGCGGGCTTCACGAACGCGAGGCCCCTGCTGGGATCGCAAAGCGGAACGGAACCGCCAGGGTCGGACCGTCGGAGGCCGGACCAGCCTCCGTGCGGACGTGCTGCATTGGCGGGCCGACTGGCTGCAGCTTCACGGTCGCCCGGAACACGACGACGGCGGGCATCCCAGCCTCGGCCTTCGCCGCGATCGCGGCATCATCTTCTGAGATTCGGAGCACGATGAGGTCGCCGCCGTAGCGCGCTGCCACGACGACGAAGGGGCCGCGGTCGTCACGGCCGGTCGAAACGACCCGCAGCGTGTCGTTCCCGATGGCTTGCCGGTCACTTCCCATCGAACCCCCACCCCTCGCGTTTCGCCCGCGCCCGCTCGATCTGCTCTTCCCAGTACTGCTCGCCTTCATCCGCCGGGACTCTAGGCGATTCCGCCTCCAGAAACGAGCGGCAAGCGATATGAGCATACCCGGCGGCGTCGAAAAGGTCACACGTCTGGCCCTCCATCTCCCGCTCGTGGTCCCGGTCCCACATGACGGTTTGCCACTGCCCGGTCAGCCCGATGTTTCTACGCGCGACCACCTGCGCGCGACCCGTCCGCAGGTCGCTGTTGAGGAACGCCAGGCGCATGCGCTTGTCTTTCTTCTCCGCTGGCTGCACCGGCAGCCCGAACCGCTCGACGAGCTCCAGCGCGACGGTCTTGCCCATGCCCTGCTCGTCCACGACGACCGAGTGAATGGGGTACTTCTTCATGAACTTTTCGACCGTGCGCGCCATGTCCGCCACGATCGTGTTCTGCGTCGCCTCGCTCTCCACGAACACGATGTGCCGCTTGACCGTCGAGTAGGCCGCGACCACGTACGCCGTCGCGTCCTTGTAGCCGGGGTCGAGCCCCATCAGGAACTCGTAGCCGTTCGCCGCCGTCAGCGAGTCCGGATCGCCAACAAAGTCGCTGCGCCCCGGCTCGTACCCGTCTATGCACAGGTGTGAACTAACCTGTGGCCAAAGTCCCAGGTACTCGGCCTGGTACCGTGGATCGTCCTCGTGATAGCCCTCGTTCTCTCGGATCTCCGCGAGGTATTTTTGCGGCTCCGGAAAGAACACGTTGTCGAACAGCGACCACCCGAATTTTTTCCAGTGGTCCCACCGCTTGTGGTCGCTGTTCCGCGCGTTGAACCACCACGGGTTGCGTCGAAATGGGTCCGGCGTCCCCGACACCGAGAGCTGCCCGCGGCGATCGCCCAGCGCCGGCAGGATGACGGACATAATAAAGTCTTCAAAGCCGTCGCCGCGAGCGCCCGTGTTCAGCACGATGTCCTGCGCCTCGTCCACGTGCACGTAGTCGTATTCGCCGCCGCGCAGCTTCGCGATTTCCTTCTGGTTCGCGAGGCCGGTCACCCACACGTCGGAGGTCGTCGCGGGGTCCGTCAGGATCAGGTCGCTGTGATTCGGCTTCATCCCGATCTCGTAGCGGTTGTTCATCACCTGCAGCCGGCTCCACACGTTCCGCTTGGCGTTGTCGCGGGTCATGGAGATGTACACGGAGCGCGTGCCCGTCTTGCCCGGGAACGGCTTGCGCTTCACCGTCCGCAGCATCTTCCGGACAACCGTCTCCGTCTTGGCGGCGCGACGCGGCGTGCACAGCGTCGAGCGCGGAGACTCGTCGAGGATGTACTCCCGCTGCTTCGGGAACGTCTCCGTTTCGAGACGCTCCCACTTGTCGATGCGCTGGCCGATCAGGCCGCGGCGTAGGGCCTCCTCTTTGAGGATCTCGTTGAGGAGGTGCTTGGGTTGCTGGCGGGGGGCGGGGCGGCGGGGCGGCGGCACCTAGTAGCCCGCGAACAGCGCCTCTTGCGCGAGCCGCTGCGCAGCGATCTCGCAGTATCGCTCGTCGAGCTCGACGCCAACCGCCTCGCGCCCGAGGTCTTTCGCCGCACGCAACGTCGGCCCGGAGCCCATGAACGGATCGAACACCACGCCTGGCGGACACTTCGCGAGAAGCACGCGCAGCAGTCCCACCGGTTTCTCGTTCGGGTGCAACGTGTTTCCGGTGAGCCGGTCCACGCGCACGACGGAGCCCGACCGTTTGCCCACGAATCCGTCCCCGAGCACGTAGATTTCCTCGGTGGACGGGCCCCACGGCATCGCGAGGTCGCCCATCCCCGGCCAGTCGCCCTTGTCCCACGTCAGCAGCATCTTCGTGCCGGCGGGGCGCGGACAGTCCCACCGGCCGAACACGAGCGCCGGCTTGCCGACCCACCACGCGAGCACCGCATCACGCGCCGAGGTGTCGCCGTCGTTCTGGATGGAGCGGCCCGACCATCCCGACTCGTAGGACATGCCGTACGGCGGGTCCGTCACGATCACGTCCGCGGCGATCGTCAGCAGGAGGTCCCGCGCGTCACCGTGGTAGATCGTGATCCCGCCGTGCTGGTAATACGGCTTCATCAGATATCGAACAACGGATACATCGCCGCAATGTTCCCGTATCCCACCCAAAACGACCGCTTCGGGTCGTCCCGATGGACCACATGCACCACCTGCCCGTCGAACAGCAGCGAAACCTTCACGTACTCGCTGTTCCGCAGGTCGATCTCGACCCGCTTCCCGCCGAACTGCGTATCGCCCACCGGGTTGTTCGTCTCCAGCCGGCGCAGCGGGATCGGATCGTCCGGCGTCGCACGCCGCAGATGCTTCCTCGCCCGGTCCAGCGCCTCCAGCGACTCCTGCTTCGCCTTCGCGGCTGCCGCCTCCACCGCCGCCTTCCGAGCCGCCTCGTCCGCCTTCGCCTTCGCCGCGCTCGCCGCGTCCGCCTCGAGCTTCGCCTTCGCCTCACGAGCCGCCGCGTCGCGCGCGTCCGTCGCGGCGCCCGCCGCACCGCCACCGCCGGGGATCGCCACGGCGCGCTTCGGGCGCTCGTTGGTCGGGTTCGACGGGTTCACGGAGGGAGCGTCCTGCGGGGTCGAGGTGGTGCCGGTGGCGAGGGTCGTCATGAGCCACTACTTTCGCCCGCGCGGCGCACGGGGTCAACCCCAAGCACGTCCATCACCGACCCGATCCATTCCGCCGCGAGCGGCCCGACGATCGCGTTACCGTAACCCCGCAGTCGTCCCACTCGCGCGGGAGCCCCATGAGCCAGCGGGAATGTGCCGGGTTCAACTGGCCGCGCTTTCCCGTCGCGGCAGGGGATCCAGTCGGCGTCGCGCCAGAATCCGCGAACCGCGCCACTCCCTGCAGCGATACGGTCTGCTTCCGCCCGTCCGGCGTTGTAAAAGGCGTTCATTCGCAATTGCGGGCGCGTTCGGGGGTGAAAAACTGGCGAGGG
>ERZ1292625.944-Hain-H41-01um-R1-944-length-38959-cov-13_pt1 | contig 38959 bp, 40 predicted proteins | sample MGYA00564400_ERZ1292625 | MGnify/ENA primary metagenome ERZ1292625 (study PRJEB36523, sample SAMEA6512639) | groundwater metagenome | collected 2019-01-08 | study: AquaDiva: Metagenomics assemblies of 32 groundwater samples
CCGAATGAATTACGCCATAATGAAGAAGGCATGCGCGCTACTATTCAGATATTGTGGCAGACTCGTATGTTACGTCCAACCCGTTTGTCTGTGTATGATGAGATTGAAAACGGGTTGGCTTATTACAGCTATACGTTTCTGACCGAGATACCCTATGTCTATGCAAAAATAGAAGATCTGCTCGAACGCCGTCTGGGTAAAGATGCTCCCTATGTTACATCCTTCTTGCGTATTGGCAGTTGGATTGGTGGCGATCGTGATGGCAATCCTTTTGTTACCCATGAAGTAATGTTGCGTGCAGTAGAACGCCAATCATCGGTAGCGTTAGATTTTTATATCGATGAAGTGACCAAAATTGGCCGCTCAATGAGTCTTACTGAAAGACTGGTGAAAATCAGTGATGAGGTAAAAGAATTGGCAGCCGCCTCACCGGATATTCCTAACCGGTCTGACGAGCCATATCGGCGCATTTTTCTCAGTATCGGCGCGCGCCTTATCGCAACGGCTCAACAATTGGGTCATGTATCTGCGCAGCATGACCCGCTGGGAACCAGTAAGCCGTACGTGAATAGTGCTGAATTTGTACATGATCTTGATATTATTATCCATTCGTTAAGGCAACATAAGTCACATTGGGTGGCGTGTGGAGCTTTACGCAATCTGCGCCGTGCAGTGGATGTCTTTGGCTTTCACTTGGCGCCTCTGGATATGCGCCAGCATAGTAAGGTACATGAACAGGTAGTGGCGGAGTTATTTGAACTGAGTACGCATTGTAAAGATTATCGGCAACTGAGTGAAGAAGAACGCATCAAGTGGTTGTTGTCAGAAATAAGTAATCCACGTCCGTTATTTTCATCCTTTCAGATGTGTTCTGAAGCAGCACAAGCAGAGTTGCGCATTTTGCAGTGTGCGGCAGAGATTCAGCGGCATTTTGGGCAAGCGGCGATGCCCAATTACATCATTTCCATGACAACCGGTGTGATCAATATATTGGAAGTTGCATTGCTGTTGCAGGAAGTGGGCTTGTTACAAGCGGGAGAAAATCCTCAACTGGATCTGAACATCATTCCATTATTTGAAACGATTGCAGATTTGCGCGGTTGCGGTGCCATCATGGATCAGTTATTTTCACTGCCGTATTATAGCAAGTTGCTAAAATCACGAGGAAACGCGCAAGAAGTCATGCTGGGCTATTCGGATAGCAACAAGGATGGTGGTTTTATCACTTCCAATTGGGAAATTTATAAAGCTGAAATCGACCTTACCAAAGTTTTTGCCAAGCACAAAGTTGAATTGCGTTTATTTCATGGCCGTGGCGGGACAGTGGGACGAGGGGGTGGACCCAGCTATCAGAGTATCCTGGCCCAGCCGGCAGGTAGTGTTAATGGCCAGATACGTGTGACTGAACAAGGTGAAGTCATCAGCAGCAAATACGCTGAACCTGAAATAGGGCGGCGGAACCTTGAAACGCTTGTGGCAGCTACTATGGAGGCAACGTTACTGAGTCATGATTCTGTTGGGGGGAATGCTGATCGTTTTTATCAGGCGATGGAAACGCTCGCATCCGTTTCTTTTGAGGCTTACCGTAATTTGGTATACGAAACGCCAGGATTTAAACAGTTCTTTCAGGAATCTACACCCATTCGGGAAATAGCAGGGTTGCACATTGGCAGTCGGCCTCCGTCGCGTAGTAATTCTGACGCAATTGAAGATTTACGCGCAATCCCCTGGGTATTTAGCTGGAGTTTGAATCGTATGATGTTACCTGCCTGGTATGGTTTTGGTCATGCGGTGGAGGCTTTCGTGAATCAGCAGAGCCAGACTGGGCACGGACTGGAATTATTACAGGAAATGTATACGAAATGGCCCTTTATGCAGACACTATTATCCAACATGGATATGGTGCTGGCAAAGACGGATATGGGCATTGCTTCGCGCTACGCAGAATTAGTCCATGATGTTGAGTTACGTAAGCAAGTTTTCGGGCGTATTAAAGAAGAATGGGAGCGAAGTAAAAAATGGCTGTTTGCCGTGACTGGCCATACCGACCTATTGCAAGACAATCCCACATTGGCGCGGAGTATTCGGAACAGAATCCCTTACATTGATCCGCTGAATCATTTACAAGTGGAATTGTTACGCCGTTACCGATCCGGTGAGGACAGTGAAGAAGTTAAACGGTCTATTCATCTGACCATTAATGGCGTGACAGCCGGGTTGCGCAATAGTGGTTAGCGGGTTGCTAAAAAACTATCTGCCTTGCGGCTGCCCGATATGTTTTTCAACGGCCCCTGCTAGGCGGTATGGCGTGAAAATAACGAATATGCCTAATCTTGACGAACTGTAGGAGGTTCTGGTGCAAATAAAACGATGCATACTCATCTTGCTGATTGGTTTTTATTCTCAATGGGTATTGGCTTCGCTACCCATCCAGTATTGGCAGACATCTTCGGGTGCGCGTGTTTATTTTGTTGAAAATCACGATTTGCCCATGTTGGATGTCAGTGTGGAGTTTGGTGCGGGTAGTGGCATGGATACCTCTGATAAGTCGGGCAATGCCAATCTGGTACGGCATTTGCTCAGCCTGGGCGCGGGTGGTTTATCTGAAGATCAAATTGCGATGGCGCTGGCTGATGTCGGGGCGCAACTGAACAGTCATTTTGACCGGGATCGTGCGGGTATCGCTTTGCGTACTTTAAGTAGCGAGCGAGAGCGCAAGCAGGCATTGGATATATTGGCGCGTATTATTCAACGCCCGGAATTCCCGCAGGACGTATTGGCGCGTGAGAAGGCAAGAATAATCTCAAGTATTAAAGAATCGAGCATCAAGCCTGATTATATCGCTGAACGTGAATTGATGAAAATGCTCTACGGCAGTCATCCTTACGGATTAAGCGGTCTAGGCGAGATGGATATACTGGATACGTTACAGCGGGAAGACCTGCTTGCTTTTTATCGGTCTTACTATGTTGCCGGGAATGCGGTTATAGCAATCATTGGAGATGTCAGCCGGTTTGAAGCAGCAGCTATTGCAGAATTATTGACCGGGAATTTATCTTCTGAGCAGCAAAAAATCGAGATGCCGGCAGTGCAGATTCCGATAGCGGATATAAAAAAGATTCCTCACCCCGCAACACAAAGTCATATCCAGCTGGCTTATCCAGGCTTGCGTCGAAATGATCCTGATTATTTTCCGCTTCTGGTTGGGAATTATGTACTGGGCGGTGGCGGATTCGTTTCACGCTTGATGGAAGAAGTTCGCCAACAACGTGGTTTGGCCTATAGCGTGTACAGCTCCTTTTCTCCCTATAAGGAACAGGGGCCTTTTCAGATAGTCTTGCAGACAAAAAAAGAGCAGTCAGAGGAAGCATTTGCATTAACCCGGAAAGTGCTCAAGGACTTTGTTACTGAAGGTCCGACGGAGGAAGAACTGGCCGCCGCCCAGCAAAATATTATTGGTGGTTTTCCGCTCCGCATAGATAGTAATAGTAAGATTTTGAGTTTTCTCGCCATGATCGGTTTTTATCATTTGCCACTGACTTATTTAACGGATTATTTGGCAGCTGTTGAAGCGGTAACAACCGCGCAAATCCGGCAAGCTTTCCAGCGACGGATTCAACCTGACGGTATGGTCGCTGTCATTGTTGGCGCCATTGAGTAAACGACTTTCAGTGCATGGCTTTAATCCAGGGAAAAGTCCGTATTATCGGTGGTCATTGGCGTAGCCGTTTGCTGACTTTTCCGGATCGGCCTGATTTAAGACCTACTCCTGATAGAATCCGTGAAACAGTATTTAACTGGCTGGGACAAGATTTGAGCGGTCTGAGCTGTCTTGATTTGTTTGCAGGGAGTGGTGCATTAGGTTTCGAAGCTGCATCGCGTGGAGCGGAGAGAGTGGTTATGGTAGAGGCCGATGCCAAGATCTACAGAGCATTATGTGAGAATAAGGAAAGTTTGCAAGCAATGCAAGTTGAACCGGTTATGATGAATGCGCTGAATTTTATGAACTCTGATGTGCGAAGATTTGATGTCGTTTTTCTTGATCCACCCTACCGGCTTGAATTATTGCCAGAATTACTGTTATTGCTGCCATCGCATCTTGAAAAAAATGGGCGGGTTTATACTGAGACCAGAGGTGTATGGATTCCGGATAAGCCATGGAATATCAAACGTAGTGCAAAAGCGGGCACAGTGTATTATCAGCTTCTGGAGTTGAAGCCCAATGGATAAAGTGATTTACCCTGGGACGTTTGATCCAATAACGCGTGGACATGAAGATCTTGTCCGGCGCGCTTCGCGTTTATTTGATCAAGTCGTGGTGGCGGTGGCTGTCAGTAGCGGTAAAAAACCATTTTTTACGCTGGAAGAGAGGGTGGAGATGGCTCAGCAGGTATTGTCAGATTGTGCGAATGTTAAGATTATGGCGTTCTCGGGCTTATTAATGGATTTCCTGCAGCAACAGAACGCGCGAATAATTTTGCGTGGTTTGCGAGCAGCATCTGATTTTGAATATGAGTTTCAGATGGCGGGGATGAATCGTGGTATGTATCCTGATGTGGAGACTCTATTCATGACCCCATCAGAGCAATATATGTTTATTTCAGCGACCATGGTGCGCGAGATTGCCTCACTGGGCGGTAACGCGGATGCTTTTGTGCATCCTCTGGTAGCGCAGAAGCTACGCGAAAAAATAACAAAATAGTTTTGAGGATAAAATGGCATTAATTATTACTGACGAATGCATTAACTGTGATGTGTGTGAACCCGAATGCCCTAACGGTGCGATTTCTCAGGGTGAAGACATTTACAAGATAAATGCAAACTTATGCACCGAATGCGTCGGTCACTATAACGAGCCGCAATGTGTAGAAGTATGTCCGGTTGATTGTATTGTTACTGATCCAGACAGGGTTGAGAGCAAAGAGCAGTTGCAAGCAAAATATCAGTCACTTATTGCTGGTGGCTAAATTATCTGGCACAAAATAACGGAATAATATTCTTCTTAATATGAAGCCAAGTGATTTTACCCGTCTCCGTTTGCTCTAAGAAGCTATCCTGGCTATATTTTCCGGTCTATTTCGCAAATAGAATAACCACTTGCCTCAAAATAGCCTTCCCTTGCCATGACCGCTGTTTTCGGATGCCTCCATAAGAGCAGTGTCTGCTCAATTTTTGTCCGTTCCTTCCGTTGATAAATGACTCACTCAGGTGCTGCTGCTTGAGATTCATGAGTACTTTTCGAATATTCAACATTATGTCGAATATTGTCACCAGAGGGCGTCGCAATGAATATAGTAGAGTTGCTTGCATTCGTAGTTAAGAACAGTGCTTCAGATTTGCATTTGTCTGCAGGCATGCCACCGATGATTCGGGTGCATGGTGAAATTCGTCGCATTAATTTGCCGGAAATGGATCATAAAGAAGTGCACAATATGGTGTACGACATTATGAATGATAGTCAGCGCAAATTTTATGAAGAGAGCCTGGAATGTGATTTCTCTTTTGCTGTTCCAAATCTTGCGCGTTTCCGTGTGAATGCATTTAATACCCAGCGTGGTGCCGCAGCAGTCATGCGCACGATCCCATCGAAGGTTTTAAGCCTGGAGGATATCAAAGCCCCCAAAATATTTGCTGAAATTGCCAAGCAGCCCCGCGGAGTTGTTCTGGTAACAGGCCCTACAGGTTCAGGAAAATCTACTACGTTGGCGGCCATGATCAATGATATTAACGAGAATGAATACGGACATATTCTGACCCTTGAGGATCCCATAGAATTTGTGCATGAGAGCAAGAAATGTTTGATTAACCAAAGAGAAGTTGGGAGGGATACGTTAAGCTTTTCCAATGCGTTGCGCTCAGCATTGCGCGAGGACCCTGACATAATTCTGGTGGGTGAAATGCGTGACCTGGAAACGATACGCTTGGCAATGACAGCCGCTGAAACAGGTCATTTGGTTTTTGGCACGTTACATACAAGTTCTGCCGCTAAAACGGTTGATCGTATTATTGACGTTTTTCCGGCGGAAGAAAAAGAAATGGTACGAGCGATGTTGTCCGAATCATTACGCGCTGTTATTTCTCAAGCGCTCTTAAAAACAAAGGATGGCAAGGGTCGCGTAGCTGCACATGAAATAATGATCGGTACACCCGCTATCCGTAATCTGATACGGGAAGCTAAAATTGCGCAGATGTACTCGGCAATTCAAACAGGTCAAAGTGTGGGTATGCAGACATTGGATCAGAACTTGACTGATCTGGTAAAACGCAATGTTATTTCAATGTCCGAAGCACGAAGTAAGGCGATGAATAAGGATAATTTCAAGATTTGATGGATCGGGTAATTGACCGTTGACCGGGATTGCAGGAGCGCATTATGGATAGGGAGCAAGCAACAAAATTTATGTCTGATTTGCTGCGTTTGATGCTCAGCAAGAAGGCTTCAGACTTATTTATTACAGCAGGATTTCCGCCTGCATTCAAGATTGATGGAAAAATGACACCGGTTTCTCAGCAATCGCTGTCTGCACAACATGCTGAAATGTTGGCTAAAGCGATCATGAATGATAAGCAAGCTGCTGAATTCGAAGCTATCAAGGAATGTAATTTTGCTATTAATCCTCCTGGAATAGGGCGTTTCCGAGTTAACGCCTTTATCCAGCAGCAACAAGTCGGCATGGTGCTGCGGACGATTACAACTAAAATTCCGGAGTTTGATGATTTGGGATTACCACAGGTTTTGAAAGAAGTTGTCATGAGTAAGCGTGGACTTGTGATTTTTGTGGGCGGTACCGGTTCAGGGAAATCCACATCGATGGCGGCACTCATTGGTCACCGTAACAAAAACAGTTATGGCCATATTATTACCATTGAAGATCCGGTGGAGTATGTGCATGAGCATATTCATTGTGTGATCACTCAACGTGAAGTAGGTGTTGATACTGAATCATGGGAAGCGGCTTTAAAAAACGCATTGCGGCAAGCACCGGATGTAATTTTAATTGGAGAAATACGTGATCGCGAAACTATGGAACATGCGATTGCTTTCGCTGAAACAGGCCATCTTTGCATGGGAACATTGCACGCAAACAGCGCTAATCAGGCGCTTGATCGTATTATTAATTTTTTTCCGGAAGAACGGCGGGCCCAATTGTTAATGGATTTGTCTCTGAATTTAAGAGCGCTAGTGGCACAAAGATTGATTCCAGTAAAAGATGGAAATGGGCGTGTTGCAGCCATTGAAGTGCTGCTTAACTCCCCCCTTATTGCTGATTTGGTTTTTAAGGGGAATGTTCATGAAATTAAAGAAATAATGAAGAAATCTCGCGAGATGGGTATGCAGACATTTGATACCGCGTTATTCGAACTTTATGAAGCAGGTAAAATAAGTTACGAAGATGCGCTGAGGAATGCTGATTCCATGAATGAGCTGCGCTTGCAAATCAAGCTTAATAGCGCGGAAGCCAAGGATAAAGATATCAGCTCCGGAATAGAGCATTTGACGATAACATAAATACTTTTCTCCTGTAATCAGCTTTCATTCTGTTTTATATCAATAATCAAGCGAGAGATTGAGTTTCAATACAGTAATTCAACAACTCCATCATGCACCGTGGAATTTTACGTTGACTGGGTGGGTTAAATAAACTAAAATAGCCGTCTTTTTATGTGTGAGCAATGCTGTCTGTCCAAGGATGGGAGTAAGTATGTCTTGGATAAAGAATAGGCCGCTTAGTGTTGTTTTGCACGCGCAATTACTTGTTACTCTGATAGTGGTGATTGTGATTGCATTATTGCTTGATTTGCATAGTGCAGTATCAGCAATCCTGGGAGGATCGGTCAGTATAATATCCTCAGCAGCTTTTGCGATAATTATCTCGCATCATCAGGGATATACGGCCAGTGGAACTATAAGAACCGCATTAAGAGCTGAGGCTGTGAAAGTAATTTTGACAGTAATCTTATTATGGGCGGTGTTTAAAAACTATGAGAATGTCAATGCATTCGCATTTATTGGCACATTTATCCTGACAGTTTTGATTCATAGTATGGCATTGTTTGTATCAGACAATACAAAGCAAAGATAAGATAAATTTATAAAATAAAAATAAAGCAGGCAGCGCATGGCATCAGATACAGAACTTACTCCAACATCGTACATAGATCATCATCTAACCAATTTAACAACACAAGTCAAAGAAGGCTCGTTCTGGGTTTTGCATGTTGATACTTTGGTTACATCCATAATCCTCGGTATTATAAGTTTTGGATTTATTTGGCTGGTGGTGCGTAAAGCCACTCCCGGTGTGCCGTCCAAACGTCAGGCGTTTGTCGAATTGGCTGTCGAATTCATTGATAATGAAGTAAAAAACACATTCCACGGCAACCGGCATGTTTTTGTTGCGCCTACTGCGCTAACGATTTTTGTGTGGGTTCTGATGATGAATTCCATGGATATTCTGCCGATTGATATTTTGGCTTGGATTTATGAGCATGCTTTTGGACTGCATAATTGGCGGTCCGTGCCGACGACCGATATAAATACGACTTTTGCGTTAGCGTTATCAGTGTGGTTTTTGATGATCTTTTTTAGTATAAAGGTCAAAGGATTTGGCGGGTGGATGCATGAGCTTTTTTGCACGCCATTTGGAAAAAATCCGCTTCTTTGGATACTGAATTTATTATTTAATTTTATTGAATATGTGTCTAAGCCGTTATCTCACTCTTTGCGTCTTTTCGGTAATATTTATGCGGGCGAAATCATCTTCCTGTTGCTTGGGATGTGGGCGGCAACGGGGGTAAGTGGCGCTATTTTTGGTGCGATTTTGGGAGCGGGGTGGGCGATATTTCATATTTTAATTGTGACCCTGCAGGCATTTATATTCATGATGCTGACAGTGGTTTATATATCGATGGCGCATGAGTCGCATTGATCTTAAAGTTTTATTTGTTGCAAAATCATTAATCTTAATAAAGGGAAATTGAAATGGATAATTTGCAGTATTTGGCAATGATTCAGGCATATACCGGAATAGGTATTGGTTTGATGATCGGTCTCGGTGCGGCTGGCGCGTGTATCGGTGTAGGCGTGATGTGTAGCCGGTTTTTGGAGGGCGCTGCACGTCAGCCGGAGATGATACCGACTTTACAGGGCAAAGTGTTTCTTTTGCTGGGTTTAACTGATGCGTCATTTATTATTGCTGTAGGTTTGGCAATGCTGTTTGCGTTTGGTAATCCATTGCTGGCAGTTATCCAATAATAATGCGATTGCTGTATAGATCAGATATTACAGGCTTGTCATGAATATTAACTTTACTTTAATTTCTCAGGCGGTAGCCTTTTCAATATTTATTTGGTTCACTGTTAAATATGTATGGCCGCCACTGCTACGTGCAATTGAAGAGCGTCAGAAAACGATTGCGGATGGATTGGCTGCTGGAGAACGTGGCCGGCATGAGCTGGAGCTGGCAAGCCAGCGTTCATCTGATGTATTGAAAGAGGCGAAGCAACGTGCGTCAGAAATAATTTTGCAAGCTGAGAAACGTGCTACAGAAATTGTTGAAGAGGCAAAAAAATCGGCAAAAGAAGAAGGTGATCGAATAGTTGCTGGCGCAAAAGCGGATATAGAACATGAGATGTTCAGCGCTAAAGAAGCGTTGCGGCAACATGTTGCCGAGCTGGCTGTTGCGGGAGCGGCAAAAATACTGCGTCGTGAAGTGGATGCCAAAGCGCATGCCGATATGCTCGCTTCAATAGAGGAAGATTTGAAATAATGGCTGAGGCGATAACTGTTGCAAGGCCCTACGCAGATGCGGTGTATAAGATGGCTGTGGCGAATAATAGCTTGTCTCAGTGGTCAAAAATGCTGCAATTGGCGGCAGAGATTGCTGAAGATGAGCAAGTAAAGTTGCTGATTGGCAATCCAAGGGTCTCTGCAAAGCAGCTAGGCGATATATTTCTGGAGATAGGCCGCAGCAAATTTAATGCCGAGGCTCGCAATCTTGTGATGTTGCTGATAGAAAATAAACGCGTAGTTGTTCTGTCTCAGATCAGTCAATTATTCGAGCAATTGAAAGCACGGCATGAAGGTGTTTTGGAAGCGAGAATCGTTAGCGCATTTGCAATTGAAAATAGGCAACTCAAGAAATTGGTTGAAGATCTCGAACAAAAATTTAAGCGTAAGATAGAGGCTCAAGTAAGTATTGATCCGGAATTAATTGGTGGAATTAAAGTTGAAGTTGGTGATGAAATTCTCGATGCCTCAGTTCGCGGTAAACTTGAAGCCATGGCTGTTGCCCTTAAAAGCTAGGAGTTAAATAAAATGCAGTTAAATCCATCCGAAATCAGTGAGCTGATTAAAAAGAGGATAGAAGGACTTGCTGATACAGCAGAAGTTCGTACGCAAGGAACAATTGTATCCGTCACAGACGGTATTGTGCGCATTCACGGCTTGTCAGATGTGATGCAAGGTGAAATGTTGGAATTTCCAGGTAATACATTTGGCTTGGCGCTGAATCTCGAACGTGATTCAGTAGGCGCGGTTATTATGGGCGCTTATGAGCATATTTGTGAAGGCGATACCGTTAAATGTACGGGACGTATTCTGGAAGTGCCTGTTGGCGAGGGCTTGCTGGGTCGTGTTGTGAATGCGTTAGGACAGCCGATAGATGGTAAAGGGCCGATCACAGCGGAGAGATCGGAACCTATCGAGAAAATTGCACCGGGTGTTATCTGGCGGCAATCTGTTGATCAGCCTGTTCAGACTGGATTGAAATCGGTAGATTCAATGGTGCCGGTCGGGCGTGGCCAGCGTGAATTGATTATCGGCGATCGTCAGACAGGAAAAACTGCCGTAGCCATTGATGCGATTATCAATCAGAAAGGCCAGAACATGTTCTGTATTTATGTTGCGGTCGGACAGAAAGCATCTTCGATTGCAAACGTGGTACGTAAACTGGAAGAACATGGTGCAATGGAATATACCATTGTGGTGGCGGCAACGGCATCAGAGTCGGCAGCTATGCAATTTATTGCGCCCTACTCAGGATGTACCATGGGCGAGTATTTCCGTGACAAAGGTCAGGATGCTCTGATTGTTTATGATGACTTGACGAAACAGGCTTGGGCATACCGGCAGATTTCATTGCTGTTAAGACGTCCTCCAGGACGGGAGGCGTATCCAGGCGATGTGTTTTATCTGCATTCGCGCCTCTTGGAGAGGGCGGCAAGAGTGAGTGCTGCCTATGTAGAAAAAGCTACAAATGGCGCGGTAAAAGGTAAGACGGGATCATTGACCGCTTTGCCAATCATTGAAACACAAGCGGGTGACGTAACTGCCTTTGTGCCAACAAACGTGATTTCGATTACCGATGGACAAATATTTCTGGAAACAGATTTGTTCAATGCAGGTATACGCCCAGCTATTAATGCGGGTGTGTCAGTTTCACGTGTGGGCGGTGCAGCGCAAACGAAGGTTATTAAAAAATTAGGTGGCGGTATACGTCTGGCGTTGGCGCAATATCGTGAGTTGGCAGCATTTGCTCAGTTTGCATCCGATCTGGATGAAGCGACCCGTAAACAGCTTGAGCGCGGGAAAATGGCAACCGAGCTTATGAAGCAACCTCAATATGCAACATTAAGCGTATCCGAAATGGCGCTTACTTTGTTTGCGATCAATAACGGTTATTACGACGATGTTGAAGTAAAGCGGGCATTGGCATTTGAATCTGCCTTGAAAAGCTATATACGTGGCCAACATGGTGCAATTCTTGACAAGATAGAAAGGAATAAAGAGCTCGATGCTGAAACAGAAAAAGAATTGACAGCGGCTATTCAAGACTTCAAGCAAAACGGAACTTATTAAGCGATGGCAGGCAGCAGAGAAGTACGCAATAAAATAAAAAGCGTAAAAAATACGCAAAAGATAACGCGCGCTATGGAAATGGTGGCAGCATCTAAAATGCGTAAGGCTCAGGATCGTATGAAAAAAGCACGACCTTACGGAGAGAAAATCCGTACTGTCGCGGCACATATGAGCCGGGCAAATACAGAGTATCGGCATCCTTTTCTGATCGAGAGGGATACGGTCAAACGTGTTGGTATCATCATTGTGACTTCTGATAAAGGGCTTTGTGGTGGTTTGAACACAAATATTTTGCGTAGAGCTTTGAGTCAAATGAAGGTCTGGCAATCAGAAGGCGAGCAAATAGAAGTGTGTTGTATCGGTAACAAAGGCTTGGGTTTTATGAGTCGAATCAATGCTAATGTTACTTCCCAAGTCGTGGGATTGGGTGATACACCCGACATGGCAAAACTCATAGGTGCAGTTAAAGTAGTGTTAGATGGTTATACGCAGGATCAGTTTGATCGGGTATATATTTTTTATAATCGATTTATAAATACCATGAAGCAAGAACCGGTGATGGAACAACTGCTTCCGCTGACTGATGAGCGTATACAAAGTGAAGAGCCTAATGATGATAAGCCAAAAATCACATGGGATTACATCTATGAGCCAGAAGCAAAACCAGTTATAGACGATATCATGGTACGTTATGTGGAAGCGCTGATATATCAGGCAGTCACTGAGAATATGGCATCTGAGCAATCTGCAAGAATGGTGGCTATGAAGGCTGCATCAGATAATGCAGGAAGTGTCATTGATGAGCTGACATTGATTTACAATAAGTCCCGGCAAGCGGCAATTACCAAGGAATTGTCGGAGATCGTCGGGGGCGCGGCGGCTGTTTAAAACATTTTTAGTATTTAGGGAACAACGATGAGTCAAGGAAAAATTGTTCAGTGTATCGGTGCAGTGATTGATGTGGAATTCTCACGTGAATCTATTCCAAAAGTATACGATGCATTGATAATGGAAGGTTCAGAGCTTACGCTGGAAGTGCAACAACAATTAGGCGACGGTATAGTGCGTACCATTGCACTTGGATCCTCGGATGGATTGCGCCGTGGCATGATAGTTGAGAATACCGGCAAACAGATTACCGTTCCTGTTGGAACTAAAACGTTAGGCCGTATTATGGACGTTTTAGGTCGTCCTATTGATGAAATGGGCGAAGTAGGCGCAGAGCAAAGTATGTCTATCCATCGTGAAGCGCCTGCATTTGATGAACTGTCCGCATCGACCGAATTGTTGGAAACCGGTATCAAGGTGATTGATCTGATTTGTCCCTTTGCGAAGGGCGGCAAGGTTGGCTTGTTTGGCGGCGCAGGCGTTGGAAAAACGGTTAACATGATGGAGTTGATTCGTAATATTGCGATTGAACACAGCGGATATTCGGTTTTTGCGGGTGTGGGTGAACGTACTCGTGAAGGAAATGACTTTTATCATGAAATGAAAGATTCCAATGTACTGGACAAAGTTGCATTGGTTTATGGGCAAATGAATGAACCGCCGGGTAATCGTTTACGGGTAGCATTAACAGGTTTGACCATGGCTGAGGCCTTCCGTGACGAAGGCCGTGATGTGTTATTTTTTGTAGACAATATATATCGCTACACATTGGCTGGAACGGAAGTTTCGGCATTGCTGGGCCGTATGCCGTCGGCTGTAGGTTATCAACCGACATTGGCTGAAGAAATGGGTCGGCTGCAAGAACGTATTACTTCAACTAAAACCGGCTCGATCACATCCATACAGGCAGTCTATGTTCCTGCGGACGATTTAACCGATCCCTCTCCGGCGACAACTTTTGGACATCTGGACGCAACTGTTGTGTTGTCTCGCGATATTGCATCGTTAGGTATTTATCCAGCAGTAGATCCATTGGATTCAACATCACGCCAGCTTGATCCGCAGGTGGTGGGTGAGGATCACTACAATACCGCTCGTGCTGTGCAGCAGACATTGCAACGCTATAAAGAATTAAGAGATATTATTGCCATTCTGGGTATGGATGAGTTATCACCTGAAGATAAGCTGGCAGTAAGCCGCGCTCGTAAGATTCAGCGATTCTTATCACAGCCATTTAATGTGGCCGAAGTCTTTACTGGATCTCCAGGAAAATATGTATCGCTCAAGGATACTATTAAAGGCTTTAAAGGCATTGTTGAAGGTGAATATGATGAACTGCCGGAGCAGGCATTCTACATGGTGGGCAGCATCGAAGAAGCCGTTGAGAAAGCTAAAACACTTCAATAAATATAGAGATCATATCAATGGGCATCATTTTTCATCTTGATATCGTTAGTGCGGAAGAGTCGATTTACTCTGGTCCGGTGGAGTTTTTAGTAGCACCGGCACAAATGGGCGAGGTAGGCATTTATCCGCGTCATACACCCATGTTGACAAGAATCAAATCTGGAATGGTGCGTATCAAAGCGCAATTAAAAGAAGAGGAACTTGTTTATGTATCGGGTGGCTTGTTAGAAGTTCAACCCGATATTGTTACCATTTTGGCTGACACCGCTGTGCGTAGCCATGATCTTGATGAAGCAAAAGCTATCGAAGCAAAACGAGCAGCTGAAGAAGCCATGAAAAATCGAGAATCTGAATTGGATTATGCGAAGGCACAGGCAGAATTGATGGAAGCTGTAGCGCAATTAGCCGCGATTGATAAACTAAGAAAACGTGGACATTAACCTAAATTACTTAACTAGCAAAAAAGGCGACGAGTGTCGCCTTTTTTGTGTCTGTTACATGGATTTGCGCTGCCGATATCCAGAAACAAGTATCTTTAGGATACTAAAAATGTTTAATGGAAGGCAAAGTATCGAACTACAATAGAACTCAATAGAACTGTTTTGATTATTCGCAGAATATTTTTTTACAGATTCTCATGAGGCTACTCATCAATGTTAATTGGTTTATCCAAATTTGAGAAAGACGATCAATGTTGTGTCAAAGCTTAATATTGTAATACTCGCAGCAGGCGCCGGAAAACGCATGCAATCCTCGTTACCCAAGGTGTTACATACTTTGGCGGGAAATCCATTACTCCTACATGTCATTAATACCGCCCGGTTGTTATCGCCCAATAAAATCTGCATTGTCATAGGTCATGGCGGTGAGCTGATTCAGCGATCGATCGTTGGTGACGATTTGACCTGGGTAATGCAAGAGCGCCAATTGGGTACGGGGCATGCGGTCATGCAAGTGCAGTCTCATCTGGATAAAGATGGTTTGACACTTGTGCTGTATGGGGATGTTCCATTAGTCAGTATCCATACACTTCGAGAACTGATAGTCATAGCACGAGGAAAATATTGTGCATTATTAACTGCAGTAGTCGAAGATCCATTCGGATATGGCAGAATTGTGCGTGACTCTGAAACAAGAACAATCATAGCTATCATTGAACAAAAAGACGCCGACGCTGAACAACAGGCCATCCATGAAATTAACACCGGGGTTATGCTGATACCCAATGTTTATTTACATGAATGGTTGCCAAAACTTGAAAACAATAACATGCAGCATGAATATTATCTGACAGATATTATTGCAATAGCTGTAAAGCAGAATGTTTATGTCGCATCTTCACAACCAGAAAATCTCTGGGAAGTGATGGGCGTTAATAATAGACGCCAACTGGCCGAGCTTGAACGGATCTATCAGAAGGTGTATGCCGACAAGCTTCTGGATAGGGGGGTTGGTTTATCTGATCCGGCACGTATTGATATACGCGGAGAGCTTGTGTGCGGGTCCGATGTTGAAATTGATATCAATTGTATTTTTGAAGGAGCCGTCAAATTGAATGATGCTGTGCAGGTGGGAGCGCACTGCATATTAAAGAATGTAACAGTGGCTGCGAAAACTGTGATTCTTCCCTATAGCCTGATTGAAGATACTGAAATAGGCGAAAATTGCAAGATAGGCCCTTATGCCCGCATTCGTCCAGGTAGTAAACTTTCCAACAGAGTGCATATTGGTAATTTTGTGGAAGTCAAGAATAGCCAGGTTGGATTGGGCAGCAAGGCGAATCACTTAAGTTATATTGGTGATTCTATTGTTGGGGAAAATGTCAATATCGGTGCTGGAACAATTACTTGTAATTATGATGGCGCTAATAAGCATCAGACTATTATCGAAGATGACGTATTTATAGGATCAGGTACACAGCTTGTGGCACCGGTCAAAATTTCTAAAGGCTCAACAATTGGTGCTGGATCAACGATTACGAGAAATACTCCGGAAGGTGCTTTGACCGTAACGAGAACCAAGCAAGTTAGTTTTACTGAATGGAAGCGCCCGGTAAAATCGAAAAAGTAATGATGACACGTTATCAATCGTTCTATTCGGACAAACGGCGTGAAGGGAAGAATCTGAAATGTGCGGAATAATTGGTGCTATTGCTCATGCAAATGTAGTTCCCGTTCTGCTGGAAGGCCTGCTACGCTTGGAATATAGAGGATACGACTCGGCAGGGCTGGTGGTAACCAATCATGGGTTACAAAGAGTGCGCACCACGGGTCGTGTGACTGAACTCAGCAAACTTGTGGCACAGCAGAGAGCACAAGGACTGGCAGGCATAGCCCATACCCGCTGGGCAACACATGGGGAGCCTTCTGAACGTAATGCGCACCCTCATTTCTCTGGAGAGATTTCTAGAATTGCTGTTGTGCATAATGGAATCATAGAGAATCACGAAGCCATACGATCTCATCTAATAAACAAGGGATTCAAGTTTTCATCAGATACGGATACCGAAGTGATCGCACATCTGATAGCTTTTAATCTTGAGCAAGTCACCGATTTATTTCAGGCAGTTTGTTTATCCATCGCAGAATTACAAGGCGCTTATGCAATAGCTGTAATGGAAGAAGCACATCCGGAACGTATTGTTGTTGCGCGCAATGGAGCCCCCTTATTATTGGGTATAGGGAAGAGCGGCAATTATGTAGCTTCGGATACTTCTGCCTTGTTGCAAACCACGCGCGATATCATTTATCTGGAAGAGGGTGATGTCGCTGAATTGAGTAGCCGTGGTTATCGAATTGTGAATTGTTTGCGCAATCACTTAGGTGAAGCGGTTGAGCGTGCCGTTCATGAAAGCCATTTATCCAATGAAGCGATTGGGCTGGGGCCGTATGCACACTTCATGCAAAAGGAAATATTTGAGCAACCAAGCGCTGTGGCTAATACGCTGGAGATGGTATTCAATGCGCAATCTATTTCCCCCAATTTATTTGGCAGTGAAGCGGAAGAAATATTTTCCAGCATCAATCATATTCTGATTCTGGCATGCGGCACCAGCTATCATGCGGGTCTGGTGGCTCGATATTGGCTGGAAACTGTTGCCGGTTTACCATGCAACGTCGAGATTGCCAGCGAATATCGATACCGTAATCCCGTTACAGATCCAAACACGTTAGTGATCGGCATTTCTCAATCGGGCGAAACTGCCGATACTTTGGCGGCACTGAATTATGCAAAGAAGCTGGGTCATCAATATAGCCTTGCTATTTGTAATGTGCCGGAAAGTGCCTTGATACGACAGACTGATTTACGTTTCCTCACTCGAGCTGGTCCAGAGATTGGTGTGGCCTCAACCAAAGCATTTACGACACAATTGGCTTCGTTGTTGCTGCTGACGGTGACACTGGCAAAGATGCGCCATAAACTGTCCAGTGAAGATGAACAACGGATGATCGCGTCGCTAAGGCATCTGCCAGTGGCTTTGCAACACGCATTACAAGTCGAGCCACAGGTCAGGATTTGGGCCAAGCGTTTTGCACAAAAGCGTCATGCATTATTTCTCGGAAGAGGTGTTCATTATCCTATTGCTATGGAAGGAGCGCTTAAGCTCAAGGAGATTTCATATATTCATGCTGAAGCTTATGCCGCGGGAGAATTGAAACACGGTCCATTGGCTTTAGTGGACAGTGAAATGCCTGTTGTTGCCATTGCGCCCAATGATCAGTTGCTGGGTAAGCTTAAATCAAACCTGCAGGAGGTGCATGCGCGAGGCGGTGAGCTCTATGTATTTGCTGATGCAGATTCCCATATAACGCAAGGTGAGAATCTGCATGTCATCCGGTTAGCGGAGCATGCAGGTTTACTGAGTCCGATTCTGCATACCATTCCGCTGCAGTTATTGGCTTACCATGTTGCTTTAGAACGGGGTACTGATGTGGATAAACCAAGAAATCTGGCAAAAGCAGTGACGGTTGAGTAAATTGAATCTGATAGAGGTTCGAATTGAATGTGGTTTTACGATCAGTAATTGGTTATACAGAAATGCACATGCTTATTTTATTGAGGTAAGGTGTGATACTTTATCCACGGAGTGTGGGGTGGTAATATAAACCTACTTTAGTAAAGGGCACAACAAATGGCAGGTCATAGCAAATGGGCTAATATTAAACACAAAAAAGCCGCGCAGGATGCCAAGCGCGGTAAGGTGTTTACGCGTCTCATCAAAGAAATAACGGTAGCTGCCCGGATGGGTGGCGGGGATCCAGACAGTAACCCGCGTTTACGCTTGGCGATGGATAAAGCATATGATCAGAATATGCCCAAGGATAATGTAGAGCGTGCAATTAAACGCGGCAGCGGGGACCTGGAAGGGGTCGATTATGAAGAGATCCGTTATGAAGGCTATGGGATAGCGGGTGCTGCTGTAATGGTTGATTGCATGACGGATAATCGTGTCCGTACGGTGGCTGATGTGCGCCATGCTTTTACCAAGTATGGCGGTAATCTGGGTACCGATGGTTCGGTCAGTTTTTTGTTTAAGCATTGCGGTCAATTAATTTTTGCGCCAGGTACCAATGAAGATAAGCTCATGGAAGCTGCATTGGAAGGCGGGGCTGAAGATGTGGTTAGTAATGACGACGGTAGTATCGAAGTGATTACTGCTCCTTATGAGTTCATAACGGTTAAAGAAGCATTGGAGGAAGCGGGTTTTAAGGCTGAATTGGCTGAGGTGACCATGAAACCAAGCAATGAAGCGATATTAACAGGTGATGACGCGGTAAAAATGCAGAAGTTGCTGGATGCTCTGGAAAATCTTGATGATGTGCAAGAGGTATATACAACAGCAGTCCTTGATGAATAAGAATTCATACTGGCAGGTGGCAAAATCCGTATTCTTGGCATAGATCCTGGTTTACGTATTACTGGTTTTGGCGTAATTGATAAAAACGGGGGCAATTTGACCTATGTCAGCAGCGGTTGCGTTAAGACATCCGAGGGTGAGTTACCTTTCAGGCTCAAGTTGATTCTGGATAACTTGAATGAAGTCATCACGCAATATCAACCTGAGCATGTTGCCATTGAACAAGTTTTTGTCAATATCAATCCTAAATCAACATTGTTGTTGGGTCAGGCGCGTGGCGCGGCTATCTGTGCAGCGGTGATGAATAATCTGATGGTTGCTGAATATACAGCACTGCAAATAAAACAGGCCGTTGTGGGTAATGGTCACGCAAAAAAAGAACAAGTGCAGGAAATGGTTATGCGGCTGCTTCATCTGGCCAGCAATCCAAGTGCTGATGCGGCAGATGCGTTAGCTTGTGCCATATGTCATGCCCATGGTGGGCTTGGGTTGGGACGGATTGCAACCACAGGTTACCGTATGAAACGAGGACGATTGGTATGATTGGGCGACTAACCGGCATATTGCTGGAAAAACATCCGCCGCAGGTATTGCTGGATGTGCAGGGGGTCGGCTATGAAGTGGATGTTCCGATGAGTACCTTTTATGATCTTCCGGCGATTGGAATGCAAACTACACTGTATACACATCTTGTGATACGTGAGGATATACACTTGTTGTTTGGTTTTGCAACGGAATCAGAGCGTCAAACTTTTCGCCAGCTGGTGAAAATTTCTGGCGTAGGTGCAAGAACCGCGTTAGCTCTTTTATCCGGCCTGAGCGTATCCGATTTGCACCACGCTGTGGCAACCCAAGATAGTGCGCGACTCATCAGAGTGCCCGGTATTGGAAAAAAAACGGCTGAACGTTTGTTACTGGAGTTACGCGATAAACTAGATGCCACGGTTATCAATTTAGACCAAGCCTTATCAACACCCAGTAATAACAGTGACATACTTAATGCATTGTTATCGTTGGGCTATAATGATCGGGAAGCCAGTTGGGCTATCAAGCAAGTATCTGCAAATGCTACGGTATCCGATGGCATACGGCAAGCGCTACAGTTGTTATCAAAGGAAAAGTAACAAGAATATACACGGACTGATTAATGATTGAAACAGATCGACTGATCACTGCAGCATCCTCGTCATCTCAGGAAGAAATTCTGGAGCGTGCGTTACGACCTAAACAACTGGAAGAATATGTCGGTCAGGAAAAAATTCGTGGCCAATTGCAGATTTTCATCGAGGCTGCCAGGAATCGCCGCGAGGCGCTGGATCATGTTCTGTTATTCGGTCCGCCCGGCCTAGGTAAGACTACACTGGCGCACATTATTGCCCGAGAAATGGGGGTTAATTTGCGTCAAACTTCTGGCCCGGTTCTGGAACGCCCGGGAGATTTAGCGGCTTTGCTGACGAACCTAGAGCCTAATGATGTTCTATTTATAGATGAAATCCATCGCCTTTCCCCGATGGTGGAAGAGATTCTTTATCCGGCATTGGAAGACTATCAACTGGATATCATGATTGGTGAAGGTCCGGCCGCGCGTTCAGTAAAACTGGATTTGCCGCCGTTCACGCTGGTTGGCGCAACCACGCGCGCCGGTATGCTGACTAATCCACTGCGTGATCGCTTTGGAATAGTCTCGCGACTGGAATTTTACACGCCGGAAGAACTGAGCAAAATCGTTAGCCGTTCGGCAAGATTATTGAATGTGAAAATATCACCCGATGGTGCGTTTGAAATTGCACGCCGCTCGCGCGGCACGCCACGTATCGTTAATCGGCTATTGCGCCGTGTGCGAGACTTTGCTGAAGTCAAAGCCGACGGGCATGTCACTTATTCGGTAGCTGATGCAGCTTTAAGCATGCTGGACGTGGATGCAATAGGCCTGGATGTCATGGATAGGAAACTACTGCTGGCGGTACTGGAGAAATTCAGTGGCGGACCGGTCGGAGTGGATAATCTTGCGGCGGCTATCAGTGAAGAGCGTGACACGATTGAAGATGTGTTGGAACCCTATTTGATCCAGCAAGGATTCCTGAAACGTACCCCAAGGGGCCGCATGGTAACTATAGCCACTTACCATCATTTCGGGTTCACTGTACCGAGAAATGGATTAAATGGCGATCTTTGGGAAGAAAATAATTTATAGTTAATTGATTTTATCAGCGACAATTTATGCAAATTCAGACATTACGTATCATCATAGCTATACTGCTGACATTGGTTATCATGTTGTATTTTTATACCAATCGAGAAAAAGATTATTACAGTAAAAGTGCAGAACCTGCTGTTGCTCAGATACTGACTGAGATCTCAAGTTGGGAAAAACAAGCGCTTCTGATCCACTTGGCACCTGAAGCCAAACAGACGGTTAGTGACGAACAGCTGGACCAATTGATGAATTTTTATCGCAGCTTTGGTCGATTCCGATCAATCCAGGAACTTAATTTTTCACGTACAGTAAGTGCATTTTCACTTGTGGGTGAGAAACGCCTTAATTATTCGGGCGCTGCAAACTTTGATGCAGGTCTTATTAATTTGAACATTACTTTGATAGAGCGAGGAGGATACTTTCTTATCTACAATTTTACCTTAGCAAAAGGTAAGGAATAATAGTGTAATTAAAAAAATAAACATAATCTGTGAGTTAGATTTCTTGGTTTTCTAAACGGGAGCTATGTGGTTTTAGACTGGCATGGGTGTTTTTCATGATATGCTACGAACTATATACAAGACGCAGCGGTCTTATTATTCGTTAGATTGGTTTGGTATTAATTTTAAATTGGAGGCTATTGCATAATGAATCAAAATTACTCAACAGTTGCTCAAAGATCGCCATCTGCTTTGGCAACAAATAAAGTATTACGTAACACATATATGCTTTTGTCACTGACATTATTGTTCAGTGGACTTACTGCGGCAATTTCAATGTTTATGAATATGCCACCGATGACTTATCTGATATCCGTCATTGGTGGTATGGTAATTGCCATGTTTGTATTACCCCGCTTTGCTAACTCTACTGCTGGTATAGGGATTGTCTTTCTGATTACGGGTATGCTGGGATTTGGATTGGGGCCGATACTGAGCATGTATGCTTCTCTGCCTAATGGCGGGAATATCATTACACTATCGTTGGGCGGCACAGGTGTTATATTTATGGGTTTGTCTGCATATGCACTGACTACACGGAAAGATTTTAGTTTTCTGGGTGGTTTCTTGATGGTGGGTTTCTTGCTAGTGTTACTTGCTGCAGTAGCAAATATTTTCCTGGCGATACCTGCTATGTCATTAATGATTTCCGCTGTGGTTATCATGATTATGAGTGGTTTCATTCTGTATGATACCAGTCGGATTATTCATGGTGGTGAAACCAACTATGTGTTAGCGACTATTGGATTGTATATGACAATTTTCAATATCTTTATCAGCTTATTACAAATCCTGGGTATTATGGGTAATGATGACTGATTCCAAAATACTTGGATAATTCCTGAAACCCCGGTTTAACCGGGGTTTTGTTTTGAGTGGATAGGATTATGGAAGGTTCTTAGAATTATGGACTGGATGAAAATTATTTCTGCACTAGCATTGGTTATGTTTATTGTAATCCTGTTCCCGAGAGCCCGGGACATGGTGAAAAACAGTCCTAAAGGTACGTCTTCCGACTGGATGAGTTTCGTTATTCCCATGATAGGGATTGTTTTATTTATTATGCTTTTGATCAAACTGGTGTAATTCGAATTTTTTGCACGCAGCAACTGGCGAATCAATAGATCAGCAATCTTCTTGAAAAGATGCAAAGGTAAGTGTTTTTCAAGGGATAGATTGGGGATACTACTGACGTGAGACAGGAATCTCCAGATAAAATAAGGCAGGATTTTCTACTTTTAAAAAGAAATTCTTGGAAGCGTCAAAATAGCAATACCATTTTATAAACAGGGGAATATTGCTATAAAAATCATGATTTTTCCTTGTTAGGGCATCAGCGGCATGCTAGAATTTCCATTCGATTAATTAGCATGTAGAAGATATCTATAACTAAGAAAATCTAAGTTGCGGATAATAAGGAAATTCGGCCAAGGAAATGTAATTATCGTCAATCATGGTGTGGTTCTTACAAAACAGGATTCTGGCGTATGACTTCCGTAAGCTGGCTGAACAGAATAAACGTTCAGGTTTGTAGCGTTCTTAGTCGTACCTGAAATCTGTAAAATTAGTAATCATGTGGGGGGAAATATGAGAAGTAAATCAGCAGTAACCCTAGCGGGGGTATCCGCTCTTGCTTTGTACTCAAGTATGGCGGTAGGGTCTAAGTATAATTTGCCCGAGCCGCAAAGCATCATAGCGCAAGAAATCTATGATATGCATATTTGGCTTATGTGGATATGTTTAGCCATTTTTATCGGCGTATTTGGAGTTATGTTTTATTCCATACTCAAACATCGTAAATCTCTGGGCTATAAGGCAGCAAATTTTCATCATAGTACTACAGTTGAAATTATCTGGACGGTGATACCCTGTCTTATTCTTGTTGTAATGGCGCTGCCGGCAACGAAAACGGTTATTGCAATGAAGGATACTTCAAGTCCTGATATGACGATTAAGGCAACCGGTTACCAGTGGATGTGGGGTTATGATTATCTGCAGGGTGAAGGTGAAGGAATCAGTTTTTATAGTAAATTGTCAACACCAAGAGCCCAGGTCGAAAATAAAGAACCTAAAGGCGAGAACTATCTACTGGAAGTTGATAATCGCGTAGTCGTGCCAGTCGGTAAAAAAGTACGCATTATTCTGACAGCAAATGATGTGATCCATGCTTGGTGGGTGCCGGCGCTGGGTATTAAACAAGATGCTATTCCAGGCTTTATTCGTGACACATGGTTCACAGCAGACACTCCGGGAATTTATCGCGGGCAGTGTGCTGAGTTGTGCGGCAAGGATCATGGATACATGCCGATTGTGGTAGAAGTGATGGAAGCAGGTGAATATACTCAATGGGTGGCTGCTCAATCAGGTGCATCTGCAGTTAAGACATCAATGCGTTCAGATAAGTAAAAGGAGATAACTATGGCAGCAGTACATGGTGACGCACACGGTCACGGACATGATGATCATCACCCGAGCGGAATAATGCGTTGGGTAACGACGACCAATCATAAAGACATTGGTACGATGTATCTATGGTTCAGTTTTGCTATGTTTCTGGTGGGTGGAACATTGGCAATGGGAATACGGGCTGAGTTATATCAGCCAGGCATCCAAATATTACAACCTGAGTTATTCAATCAATTTACCACATTGCATGGTCTGATAATGGTGTTTGGTGCCATTATGCCGGCCTTTGTGGGGTTTGCAAACTGGCAAGTACCGATGATGATTGGTGCGCCAGATATGGCTTTTGCTCGGATGAATAACTGGAGTTTCTGGTTATTGCCAGTAGCAGCAACCCTCTTGGTTAGCTCGTTTTTTGTACCGGGTGGTGCCGCAGCAGGTGGTTGGACATTTTATCCGCCACTTTCAACACAAGGCGGTTTGGGCGTAGATCTAATGATATTTTCAGTTCATATTTTAGGTGCGTCCTCAATTATGGGCTCAATTAATATCATCACGACCATTTTGAATATGCGGGCGCCTGGCATGACAATGATGAAAATGCCTATGTTTGTATGGACATGGCTGATTACTGCCTATTTATTGGTTCTGGTTATGCCAGTGCTGGCGGGTGTAGTAACCATGCTGCTGACAGATCGTCATTTCGGCACAAGTTTCTTTAATGCGGCCGGCGGTGGGGATCCAGTGATGTTCCAGCATATTTTCTGGTTCTTTGGTCACCCGGAAGTTTACATCATGATTTTGCCATCATTTGGTATTGTCTCTGAAGTAATTCCAACCTTCTCACGCAAACCATTGTTTGGTTATTCATCAATGGTGTATGCAACCGCATCCATCGCGATATTATCTTGCGTTGTGTGGGCACATCATATGTTTACAGCAGGTATGCCAACTGTGGGACAGTTGTTCTTTATGTATGCGACGATGTTGATTGCTGTTCCAACAGGGGTGAAAGTTTTTAACTGGACGGCAACCATGTGGCGCGGATCGATGACATTCGAGACACCAATGCTGTTCGCGATTGGATTTATCTTCCTGTTTGTGATCGGTGGTTTCAGCGGCGTGATCTGCGCGATTGTTCCGATTGATATACAGGTTCAAGATACTTACTATGTCATTGCTCACTTCCACTATGTGCTAGTGTCTGGCTCACTGTTTGCTTTGTTTGCTGGCGCATACTATTGGATACCGAAGTGGACAGGTCGTATGTACAATGAAACGTTAGGTAAGTGGCACTTTTGGTTATCCATGTTTTTCTTTAACATGACATTCTTTGTTCAGCATTTCTTGGGATTAGCAGGAATGCCACGTAGAATTCCAGACTACAATTTGCAATTTGCTGATTTCAACATGATTTCCAGTCTTGGAGCATTTGGATTTGGGTTGACGCAACTTCTTTTCCTCTACATTATGATTAATTGTATTCGTAGTGGAGAAAAAGCACCGCAGATGCCATGGGATGGCGCAACAACATTGGAATGGACGCATTTGCCAACACCAGCGCCATATCATAGTTTTGAGAAGCCACCGATTGTTAAGTAAAAGACAGTAAGAGAAAAACGTATGTCACAAGAAACAGAATTAAAGCGTAAGAAGCTTAGAACAGCGATGTTTCTGTTAATTACAGTTGTAGCCCTTTATTTGGTGATTATTGTAAAACAATGGTAGAAAGCAAATCAAAAGTCAATGTAGTGATGATGAAAAAGTTGCTTATTTTCACATTAGTTATGTTTGTTTTTGGTTATGCGCTAGTACCATTTTATGAAAAGTTCTGCGAAGTCACCGGAATCAATAATTTGCTGCAACCGGATGTGCGGACTAAAGAAACCCGTGTGGATGAAGGGCGCTGGATAACTGTAGAATTTGATGCCAATACAAGGGGTTTACCCTGGCAATTCAGACCCCTGCAGACCAGTGCTCGCATTCATCCGGGTGAACCGGTCAATGTGATGTATGAAATTGTTAATAATTCAGATCGTGAAATTAACGGGCAGGCAATACCTAGTTATAGCCCACGATTTCTGGATAAATATTTGAAAAAATTTGAGTGTTTTTGTTTCACAAAACAGGTGCTTGAACCAAATGAAACCAGGCAGATGCCAGTGCAATTCGTAATTGAACCAAGCTTGCCTGCAGATATACACACTGTGACTATTTCATACACTTTTTTTGAACTGCCAGATGGCGCAAGTCCGGCTAAAAAATAAGGAACCAAAGTTTGGACAAAATTACTAAAAAAACAGCAAATGCGAGTGTTTGGCAAATTGCTAAGGCAGTAATTTCCGCTTTTATGGGAATTCGAAAAAAAAGTGATCTTGAAAATGATGCTGCGACATTAAAACCAGCTCAAGTAATTATTGGTGGGATTATCGGAGGTTTGCTTTTTGTAATTGGCGTGTTGTTACTGGTTAAGTTGGTTCTTAGTTAGAAATTGAATAAATCATAAGTAGGAGGAGATCAGAATGAGTCAAGAATCCGGGCACTATTATGTCCCAGCTCCATCGGCATATCCAATAATTGGATCGACCGCGCTATTATTTTTGGGATCGGGTGCTGCCCTGACCATGAATAAAATTGAGCTTGGTTATGGTCTTTTGGCGATAGGCTTTGCTATCCTGATTTATATGTTATTTGGATGGTTTGGGACTGTAGCAAGAGAAAGTGAAAGTGGTAAATTTAATAGTCAGGTAGATAAATCCTTTCGATGGGGCATGAGTTGGTTTATTTTGACCGAGGTAATGTTCTTCTGTGCATTTTTTGGTGCGTTATTTTACATGCGTAATTTATCGATACCGTGGCTGATAGAAGAAAGCACCGTATTGGGAAACTCATTTTGGTCTGCATATGATGGCGCATGGCCAACTGCGGGTCCTGGTGTGCATGAGCAATTTACTCCAATGGGTGCATGGGGCTTGCCAGCATTCAATACACTGTTACTTTTATTATCAGGTGTAACGTGTACTTTGGCGCATCATGCGTTGAAAGAAAACAGACGTGATGGTCTAAAGAAATGGCTGCTGGCTACTATATTTTTAGGTGCTTTATTCATAGGTTGCCAAGCTTACGAATATATCCACGCCTATAATGATCTCAACCTGAAAATGACCACGGGTGCCTATGGCTCGACATTCTTTATGTTGACGGGTTTTCATGGTTTCCATGTAACCGTGGGTGCAATCATGTTGACGGTCATCTACTTCCGTAGCGTAGCCGGGCACTTCTCACCTGAGCATCACTTTGGTTTCGAAGGTGTGGCTTGGTACTGGCACTTTGTTGACGTGGTATGGTTGGGTCTGTTTATATTCGTATATTTGATGTAAGTAGGTAGTAAAAAAGATTCCGGCTTTTGCACCAGATAATAGATACCAGAAAAGAATACTTCTCACTTCTGGTGGCGTGTAAAGGTCTGGAATCTTTTGTTTTTGAATTAAGAAAAGAAACTCCATTGGTTTTTTTCTAAAGCTGACTGATAAGCTAGGTTCTATTTCATAGAATAGCAGTCAATCGAGTATCAAAATTTATACAGACAGAAAATGATTGTATTGGGATACCGCTTTGAGCCAAAGTTATGGGTAATCTTTGTTACGGCAGTATTTGTAATCATTTTTATCGAATTAGGTAAATGGCAATTATCTCGTGCCGATGAAAAAAATGCACGGCACGAGCAACTTGCACAACACGCAAAGCAACCTCCGGTCACATTGCCAGGAACTTTAGTAAAACTAGAAGATTTTCAGTATCGTGAAGTCGAGGTGAGAGGTGAGTATCTAGCTGAGCATACGATATATCTGGACAATAAAACTTACCAAGGGCGAGCGGGTTATCACATCATCACACCACTTAAAGTTTCAAATGGCCCACTGCATGTTGTGATCAACAGAGGCTGGATTGCAACAGGGTATGACCGATCAGTATTGCCGCAGATTACTGAAATTAAGGGTGAAGTAAAGGTGACGGGCTTGGTGGTATCGCCAGAATTGAGAACTCTGAAGCTCTCTGATAAGGTAACACCCGGTGTAGTCTGGGATAATTTTAATTTGCAACGTTATCAGGAAATAACGAGACTGGAAATGCAGCCTCTGATGATATTGCAGAAAGATCAAGTGGAAGACGGATTGATACGCGATTGGGATAGACCCGATTCAGGTGCTGCCAAAAATTTAGGCTATGCCGTCCAATGGTTTTTATTAGCGGCTACAGCAATAATTATTTTTTTAGTATTGAATGTTAAACGAAAAAATTCAAAAATCGAATCGACGTAAGTTTTTGCTACTGCTGGCATTAATGTGCGCACCGGTTGTTATTTCTTATACGCTATATTTTCTGGAATACAGACCGGAAAGTAAACACTATGGAGATCTGATACCTATCGTTAAAGTTATTGGGGCAGGTACCAATCAAAGTGATAATACGATCCTCCGAATGAAGGATCTGCATGGCAAATGGATACTCGTAACCATAGATTCAGGCTACTGTGATGAGGCCTGCCAGGAAAAGTTATATTTCATGCGCCAAGTGCGATTGGTGCAAGGTAAAGAAAAGCATCGGATTGAACGATTATGGCTTATCAACGATAACGTTATCCCAGATGCCGAATTAGTAAAGCAATATGAAGGCACACTCTTTGTCAATGCAAAAGATAGTGAAATACTCGGTTTCATCGAAACTAGAGAATCGCAGACTAAGCACATCTACTTAATTGATCCGATTGGTAATTTAATGATGCGCTTTCCTGAGAACGTGGATGGCACAAAAATGGGTCATGATATAAAAAGATTGTTACATGTTTCACAGTTAGAGCATTAACAACACAAAGTATGTTCATGTCGAAGCAAAATCGGCATGGATCAAAAGATAAGAATATTCAATTCAAATGAATAGAGGAGATCAAAGGCATGTCTACTAGTATGACTTGGCATGAAACAGCATCGCGAATCAACCAGTTTTACCGTTTGACCAAGCCGCGTGTTGTATCGCTGATTGTTTTTACCGCAGTGATTGGTATGTTCCTGGCAGTACCTGGCGCAGTTCCTTTAGATACCTTGATATTAGGAACAATTGGTATTGCGCTTGTAGCTGGAGCAGCGGCTGCATTGAATTGCTTGGTGGAACAAAAGATGGATGCGGTCATGGCACGCACAAAAGGCAGACCACTGCCGCAAGGGAAAGTCAGCGTGCCGGAGACATTGTTTTTTCTGACGATTGTCGGTGGATTAGGGCTCTTCATTTTATTTGAATGGATTAATGCATTGACCATGTGGTTGACGCTGGGAACCTTTGTGGGATATGCCATTATTTATACCATTATACTGAAGCCTCTGACACCGCAGAATATCGTAATAGGCGGCGCATCCGGCGCTATGCCGCCAGTATTGGGTTGGACAGCGGTAACAGGTGAGATAACGGCGGATGCATTGTTGTTGTTTTTGATTATATTTGCCTGGACGCCACCCCATTTCTGGGCGCTCGCACTGTACAGAAAGAATGAATATGCCTCGATTGGTATGCCGATGCTTCCCGTGACGCATGGCGATCAATTTACACGCTTACATGTTTTGCTCTACACGGTTATTCTGTGTATTGTCACGATTCTGCCGTATATCACACAAATGAGTGGATTGATCTATCTGGCGAGCGCAGTGGTACTGAATGGTATTTTTATGTATTACGCCATTGAAATTTATCGCAATTATAGTGATCAACTGGCACGCGAAGCGTTTCGCTTCTCGATACTATATTTAGCGCTGCTATTCGTAGCATTGCTGGTAGACCATTACTTCTTTTTCTAGTTTCAAGAATTGAATTCAGAAATACTGCGCTTGTAATATTCGTTGATCAGTTTCAGTTGTCACCGGTAAGAAAGAGAAGCTGATAAAGTGGATAACAGATAGTGCAAGCGCAGAATTAAGTGAGAATTCGGACTTACTCAGTTTATGGAAATAATTTTCCGGGGTTGAGAATGTTGTTGGGATCAAACAATCGTTTGATATTTTTCATTAAATCCAACGTTGCGCCATCAACTTCTTTCGTCACAAAAGCGCGTTTCTCGCTACCAATGCCGTGTTCGCCGGATAATGTACCCCTAAGGTTGATGACCAGATCAAAAATTTTATTTAAACATTGTTCTGCTCGTGCGACTTCATCCGGATCATCCGGGTTAATCAACAGATTCACATGAATATTGCCATTGCCGGCATGACCAAAATTTACGTTGGATAATCGGTACTGAGCACTGAGTCGCGTCAGGCCACTCAAAAATTCAGGTAATGCAGTAACCGGCACCACAACATCTTCATTAATCTTCCTGGGTGCAATTTCACGCAATAAAGGGGATAAAGCTTTGCGTGCTTTCCACAGCGCTGTAGTATTTTCCACCTGACTGGCGAGAATCAATTCATCAGCTTGGCACGCTCCAAGAATTGCAGTTATCGCATCAGAAATATCGTTATTGGAACCATCGACTTCAATCATGAGCATGGCATGAGTATCCGATGGCAGCATGTCGGGATAGCGGCCACGAATCAGGTTCAACGAGCCGGAATCCAGGAACTCGAGCGCGCTGGGCAGTTGTGGCAGCGACATGATTTTTACGATAGCCGATGTGCAACTGGGTAGATCGCGAAAATGAGCCGTAATACCGGCAATCACACCGGGCAGCGCCGTGAGTTTTAATGTCGCCTCGGTAATAACTGCCAGCGTGCCTTCCGAGCCGATCAAAAGACGGGTCAAATCGTAGCCGACAACGCCCTTGGTGGTATAGCAGCCGGTTGTAATGAAATCTCCCGCACCCGTCACAGCTTTTAAACCTAGAACATGCTCCCGTGTTGTGCCATATTTAACGGCATGCGGTCCGCCCGCGCTGGTGGCAATATTCCCACCGATGCTCGAGAACAGCGCACTGGAAGGATCAGGCGGCCAGAAAAAACCATGCGGTTTGGCGGCATCCTGAACCGATTGATTGAGTACGCCCGGTTCGGCCACAACCACACGATTTGCAGGATCTATCGAGATGATATTGAGCATACGCTCCATCGATAAGGCGATACCGCCAAATTCTGGCAAGCTGCCGCCGGCTGTGCCGGTTCCGCGCCCACGGGGAATCAGCGGAATCCGGTATTGATTGCATAATGAAACGATGTGTTGTACTTCCTGCGTTGTTAACGGAAATAAAACAGCATCCGGCGGAAAAATTTTACGGCTGTTGTCGTAAGCGTAGGTATAGCAATCAACTGGATCGGTATAAAAGCGATCCGACGGGAATGCCTCCTGTAGATCAGCTAACAGATTAGCTGGTAACATCAGTGAAAATTAACCGGGAGAGGTATTAATTCAGATATTCAAATACCTTCACAACTTTGCCTACGCCAGCGGTTGAACTGGCAATCCGGGCGGCATTGTCGGCTTCCTGACGTGTAACCACGCCGAGCAGATAAACCACTTTATTCTCTGTCACGATTTTAACGTGGTTGATCTGAAACTTGCGCTCAGCCAGAAAACGAGTTTTTACCGTGGAAGTGATCAGCGTGTCGTTGCTACGGGAAGCCAGCGAAGTATTCCCGGCAACGGCGATTTCATTGTAAATCTTACGCACATTATCAACACCCATCATTAGTTTCTCAATATCCGCCTTAATGGTTGCATTGGGAGCTTCGCCGGTTAACAGGACGATACGGTTGTAACTGGTTACGTTGATGTGCACAGTATTGCCGAATTGCTGATAAATGCGCCGTGAACCTTTTAATTCGATGCCCTCATCTTCAATGAACATGCCGCTGGTTCTGCGATCTTCCGAGATATAAGTTCCCGTTCCCGCCGCCGTCCCAATGGCAAACATCGGCACACAGCCTGCCAGAAAAGGCAGGCATAAAATAAGTGACAGCCAGTATTGATTAATATATTTCATTGCATTGACTCCACAGAATTCAAAATTTCATGGCTGATAATACAGTAAAATAGCCGGATAACGAATAACCAATTGCCTAAAGCGCGGTCCGCCAAAGCTTGGCTTAACGGGAATGATGAGCACAGAAGAATACCAAAATACACTGAACGGACAAATAATAAGCGCTGGTAAAAATCGAGCTTCGTCAGCAATGCTGGGTGTTGCTGCGGGGGAAGACCGCTATCTGATACCGATGACCGAAGTCGGCGAAGTCATACCGGTACCCAAGCTGGCGCCCGTTCCGCTTACCCAACCCTGGTTTCTTGGTTTGGCCAATGTGCGCGGAGATCTCTACGGAATTACCGATTTGGGCGTTTATCTTGGCGGCCACTCAACGTCATTCAATTTAAAATCAAGAATATTACTGGTTTCGCCAGGCAATAAGATATATGGCGGTTTTATGGTTTATAGCATGCTGGGAATCAGGAATCTGTCTGAATTTACACCAGCTAAATCAGGCAAGAAAAAGCTGCCTAACGGCATTAACCGGCAATATGAAGACACAGAAGGACGGTTATGGCGGGAATTAAGCTTGCTGGAATTGATGAAAGATGAAAAGTTTTTGCAGATTGCCCACGGCTGAGCGGCCTGGCGCGTATTATATTTAATCGTATGATTTTTTTAGAATTAAATAAGCATAAATGATTGAGAGAACCATGTTAAATCCCCAAACGATTGCGAAAGACAAAGCCAAGATTCTGGCTGAGGCGTTGCCCTATATCCAACGTTTTCATGGCAAGACCATCGTCATTAAATATGGCGGCAATGCCATGGTCGAAGAACATCTCAAACAAGGGTTCGCGCGCGATGTCGTACTGCTGAAACTGGTCGGCATGAACCCGGTCATCGTTCACGGCGGCGGCCCGCAGATTGACGACATGCTGAAACGTGTCGGCAAGCAAGGTGAATTTATACAAGGCATGCGCGTGACTGATGCGGAAACTATGGACGTGGTTGAAATGGTATTGGGCGGGCTGGTCAACAAGGATATCGTCAGCCTGATCAACCGCCATGGCGGCAAGGCCGTCGGCTTGACGGGTAAAGACGGCGCCTTCATCCGTGCCAGGAAATTATTGATGGCAGACCGTCAGGCGGCGGGAAAATGGATCAATATCGGCCAGGTGGGAGAAATCGAATCGATCGATCCCGCCTTGATCGCCTTGCTCGACACGCAGGACTTCATTCCGGTCATCGCACCGATTGGCGTCGGTGCCGAAGGTGAATCCTATAATATCAATGCCGATCTGGTCGCCGGTAAACTGGCCGAAATTCTCAAGGCGGAGAAACTGATTTTATTATCCAACATTCCCGGCGTGCTGGATAAAGACGGCAAGCTGCTGACCGGCCTGACCGCGCAACGAGTGGATGAGTTATTTGCCGACGGCACCATTTCAGGCGGCATGCTGCCCAAGATCGGCTCGGCGCTGGATGCTGTCAAGAAAGGCGTCAAATCATGCCACATCATCGATGGGCGGGTGGAACATGCGCTGTTGCTGGAAATATTGACCGATCAGGGCGTGGGTACCTTGATCAAGGAAAGCTAGGAATACAAAACGCCCGGCTGGATTACCAGCGTTTGCCTAACGCTGTCAGAATGCCGCGCAGAATCTGCACTTCCTCTTTCTCCAACCGCGCTCGTCCAAACAAACGGCGGATACGCTGCATCAGCAGCTTGGGTTTCTGCGGATCAAGAAAATCGCTGGCAATCATTGTCTGTTCAAGATGCGTATAAAACAATTCCAGATCGTTAAAACTGGCCGGTGATTCAATTGGAACAGTGGGCTCCTCATCTTCCATCAGCGCCATGCGCAACTCGTAAGCCATCACCTGCACGGCGCTTGCCAGGTTCAATGAAGTGAACTCCGGGTTAGTGGGAATATGGATGATCATCTGGCACTTGCTCACCTCCGCTGTGGTCAGGCCGGAAGTTTCCGCGCCGAACAGCAGGGCTACCGGCTGCTGCCGCGCATACTGCAACAGTTCGCGCGCACCCTGCCGCGCATCGAAAACATCATGCGAAAGCCCCCGCGTCCGCGCCGTCATCGCAGCCGCCAGCGCAGTATTCTCCAGCGCCTCATCAATTCCGCTGCAAACCTTTGTTTTATCAAGGATATCACGTGCTCTGACAGCGCGCGCATCCGCCTCTTTATCCGGGAAAAACTCAGGATTAACCAGATACAACGAACTCAACCCCATCGTTTTCATCGCCCGCGCCGCCGCTCCGATATTGCCGGGATGACTCGTGTGGCTCAGAACGATGCGAACATGATCAAGCGGGCAAGGTGTATTCATAGTGAGATTGGGTTATACCGGAAAGAAAGGAATGATTACTTTATCAAACCGAGCGAGAGCAAGATGGCCATCAGCACGATTCTAACAGAACAAAGAAATCGGCGTAGTGGACAGAAGAGGCTACGGTAGTGTGAGTTTTCTCACGGTCAAAAAGAACCAATAATGAAAGAACTTGTTGTTTTTCAGTTAATAAGTGACAATCCGCTATGTTGTGCAGGCCATTGAACACTGTTCTCAAATGATTTGACTCGTAGCTTTATGGTGTTCAATTAAATTGGAGATAAGGGATAAAGCACTGTTCGCCGGAATATACAAAACTTGAAGATAGAACGCTCTGATTAAGAGGTTAAAAGATTATTAAATGTGAATGAGTTTTGTCGGGGGATGGAATTTATATATATTTATCTACAGCCTGCTAATAGACATCCATATTTGCTTACCGAAGACGAGATAAGGATGAAGTGTTTAATTAGCTTCTATTTTTTGAATTATTTGACACGATAAATTTAATCATAAAAAACACAAAGCCTTATTTCAGGGAAATAGAATCATGAGAAATTCCCTATTTCTTTTTTTCTCACAATATAGATTATTCTGGTGGTTACGTGCTTGGAACAATAGGACATTGTTTCGGATTGGTGCGCATGTATTTAGTTATAAATACAGTATGGAAGAGAAAAAGAATAACTATAGTGGATTGCGTCATCTGTTTCAGATTACGCAAGTACAAATGATACTAACGTTGCTTTTTGCCGGATTTCTCCATCTGGTAGATCCATTGGTTTATGACTTCTATGATTTAACATTATTACAAATACCTGATAATAGTGATTACGTTACTTTCTTAGTGACTATTAGTGGGATTGGCGGAGTATTTATAGGCTTATATTACGCAGGGATTAGTACTATAGGTGGTGCTATCTATGCAAGAGTACCAAACAATATACGTGATCTTCTAGCTCAGGAGAGAATTGGTAACGTATATATGCACGTCTTATCATTTATAACTTTCTTAGGGATATCTTTAGTTGCTCTTCGTGTACTAGGTTTTGATCGAATATATCTTGCAATCCCTATAATGACTTTTGCATCTGGCATTGGAATTATATCTTTTGTAAAACTCGGACAGAGAGCTTTCTATCTTTTTGATCCGACAGCATTGAGTCATCATCTTTTTGATCAATTGAAGCAGTACCTTAATATGGTTAAAGCAGGGAGTTATAGGTGGAATGATGCTTCATTTCAAAAACATGCCCATAAGCTGGCTTCATCTAATCTAGATACATTAGAAACCCTGTCTGATATTACAAAAAAAGAAATACATTTGAATGGAGGTCCATTCATTTCTTTATCAAAAAATCTAATTTTATTCCTACGTTTTTATGAAAATTCGAAAAAATATATACCTTCGGATAGCCAGTGGTATGAACAGAAATATGAGCATAGAGACTGGTATCGCACCGAAGATTCACGGGTTTCTATCGCGCATCAAACAGGTACTTCTCTGCAACCAGAAGTGACAAATGATAAAGAATGGGTTGAAGCCAGAGTTATACCAATAATTAAAGAATGTTTGAGAATAAATTTAAAAGAGGAAAGATACAACGAAGTATTAGAATTAGCGGAATATCTTGATGCTTATTTAAAACTGCTGGCAAGAAATGGAAGGATTAATCGCGCTTTAACTATTTTAGAGGAATTGGTCGAGTCTGTTTTGGATGTAATTTCGCCTGAATCGAAAAATGAATTAGTTGCTAATGAAGTATTAGAAAAATTGGCAATAATTGAGCGAGTTGCCTTGATGCCTATAACCATTGCATTAGCATGTCGAGAACATATAGAGGACATTGATGCTGAAAAGGTTGAAAAAAAGCTGTCAAAAATCACCTGGGAGAAAGATGGCGATTTATATAAACATGAATTTCCTTCGTATTGTTTGCCGAGATTAGAGTGGTTTAAACCAAGGCTTAGTTTTGAAGTCACTGCTGAAGGATATAGGGTTACGCCTATCTGGTATCAGAAAGAATTATTGCTACAAATTGAAACTGATGCTTTTGTAGAGAATACCGATTCTCTGATTTCAAAATGTTCGAAGTTATATGACTCGTGGATTAGTAAGACTTTGGATGCTAAGCACCAATGGTTGGCGGGTGCTGTGATTAGTAGAGAATGGGAGTTTTGGCACAAAGTTGATTTCCAAATAGAGATATGGCCAGAGAAATGGGAGAATTTGAGCGAGAAACGCAAAATAGAAGGTTTGCCTTGGGCAGAGTTTAGATGCAAAGAATTACAAGAGGCCAGTAAAAATAGGCAAGCAGAATTATTAAAATTAATGTCGAAACAAAATTTAATGTTGGCCTTTTTGAAAAGGCCGGAAGGATTTCCAGATTATGCTGGTCAATTTTTGCATACTTCAGGCGAAGTGGTTTTCGAAGCATTATTAACAAACGACATAGACTTATTAAGTAGCATATTTGAAGTGTATTTATATGGTTGCATCATGAGGTTTGATAGTCTGCGTCCAAAAACAACAACTGTGGGTTGGCGTGTCCGGCAAGATTTTAAGATTGCAACTGCTGCATTGTTAGATGTTATGGATATATCTGGGTATGCGCGTTTAATGGCGGATTACTATGGAAATGAACAACTTTGGCGGGTGGTTGTGACTGCTTGGGATAAATATTTTGCAGAAAGGAGAGAAGTGTCACCATTACCATTATTTGCTGAAGTTATAGTCTTCACAGAAGGAGTTTTTGAAATTCCACATAGGGGTGCTCTGCGTACAAACTGGCAGATGAGAATTAGTGGAAAGATGTCTGATGTTCCTCGTCATGAGGCACATTCAAATCACTATTTAGGTTTGGATACTATTATTGATCATAATAGCCTGCTGGTAAGAATGTTTGCTAGTGCCCCATGCGGGAGTTTTCATGATGGTATCGATATATTTATTACTTTTTATCTTCGTACTAAAGATGGCGCTGGGAATTTGGATTTTGGATGGAAGAGGCGAGATTTACAAGAGTCTTTAGACAGAGAGGCGAGGAATAATGAACAAAATGAAGGTGAGGAGAATTCAGAGTGAGGAGGCGAAGTATGCATAGTAATGTGAAACCTTCTGTGGCTTCACATTTTCCGAGCTTATCTAAAGGGCCGGACATTGACCCAAATATCCATATGTTTACTGAAGACATCCACTTGGCAATAATGCCAATAGGTGGACGAATAGAAAAACAAGTAGACTTTACCGTTAAGTTTCAAGGAGAAGAGCCAGATTGTGAAAAGGCAAAAGCAATCATTGGAGAGCTTGGTGAATTCGATAGGTATGATACTGCCGCGATGGTTTGTGATGCCGTTGATAATATAGCTAGACATCTAGCATGGAAAGGACAAGCTGTTTATGAAATTATCAAAGATAATGATCAAATATATATTCACGGGTTTACGCCAAAAAACCTAATAAAAATTATCTTATGGTATTTGCAAATTATCCCTCCAGGTGACTGGGATTTGTGGAAAAGAAAATATACCTTTATAAATAAAAAAAGAATTTGGGAAGTAAAGATGCCACGGGAGTTAGGTGGAATAAGTGAGTATAAAAGGATTTTAAGAAAATTAAGGAAGTACGACCATTTAGGTCCGAGTTTTTATAGAAAAGATTTAGAGCGTGGCGAGGCTCTAAAAAATTATGATTTTCTTAAATATGCAAGAAATAGCGAAATATATTTTAATAGGATTACTCATAAATGGGGCTGGAACAGAAGAGATTCGTCTCAGGAAAAATGTACGGAGTTTTACTCATTTTATAAGATGCTTAGTTTTAAATGGGCACAAGCAGTTCTACGTGAGCATATTATCAATGAAATCAATCAACTCTTGTTTAGATTATCTATTAAGTGCAAAGTTGTTGTAAGTGGTTTGCCAACATCAGAAGAAATATTGCAGGTAAGAAGCGATATGCAAAAAGGCCTCATTTCTTTTTCTGAAGTATCGAACAAGGTGGCAATGTAGGATTATTAATTAACACAGTAGGAATAGTCAAAAAATCTGGAACTACGTTCACGTCTCGCATAATGATGGTATGGTGATTATGTCACGAAAAAATAACCAGATATTAGAAGGAACAGGATGTTTGTGTTTAGAAAGTATCTGGCATTATTTGGTTAAATTACTTTAGCTTACTAAAGTAAGATAATGGATCTTATATGATACTTTCTTACGTAAAAGTATCATAAGAATATAGTGTGTAATACTTTGTCATCCGTGATGGACAATATAAAATGTGGGAATTAATGGACCGGCGTTCTTCTACTTACGAAGAATTCATTGTCCTGAATAAAACCAACCCGGTATTCTCGGCAACGAAGTCGCGATAATTTTTGAGATACAGAGATGAGCCAGCAATCACAACTGATATTTGCGAACTGTGCATTGAGTATAGCGGAGCGGATCAGGCATAGCTTGCAGTCATATTTCAGGATTCTCTGCGCAATCCTTAAAACCATAAAACCAAGCGTGCAAGTTCGATTCATATTAAAATCGCGCTTCTGTT
>ERZ1292625.682-Hain-H41-01um-R1-682-length-48032-cov-8_pt3 | contig 38922 bp, 42 predicted proteins | sample MGYA00564400_ERZ1292625 | MGnify/ENA primary metagenome ERZ1292625 (study PRJEB36523, sample SAMEA6512639) | groundwater metagenome | collected 2019-01-08 | study: AquaDiva: Metagenomics assemblies of 32 groundwater samples
TCTTGCAAGCCATTGCTAACAATCTCATTCACAAGGCGATTAATCAACTGTTCGCGTGACTCATTCGCTTGCACCTTGGCACTAGCGGCGATACGTTCATCAACAACCATTGCAGCGTCAATAAGGAATTGACTCTTATGTTCGCTTGCGTCAAACACCTTATTAGTGAGGGCTACACTAGGGAAGGCCACTTGGTGCATTGCCATAGCGTGCTTACGGATAGCGCGTTCGCGTTTCTCTGCTTCACTCTCTGCTTTGCTCTCGCCCTTCACTACCTTGTAAAGGTTATAAACTTTAACCTCAGGGATAGCGTTATCATTAAGCAAGGCTTGGATTGAATCAAACGAATTCCCCTCAACCTCTAGCCCTTGCTGTAAGTGAGCAAGCACAGCCTTGGCATGGGATACAGTACCCTTAAAGGTTTCATACGCTGCACCTTTAGCAATGCTATCCGTAAGGCTTTGCTTGTCTGCTTCGCTACCACTTGCCATGATAGCAAACGCGCACCAGCCTAGCTTGTGTGTGAGGCTACCCTCGCGCACTTGTTTGCTTGCTGCTTTAGCGTCACTGATAATAAACGCCATGTTATCGAATTGTTTAAAAGTGTTAATGTTTTCCATTGTGTTATTCCTTCGTTGTTAAGGTTTTAACTAAAACTTATTTATTAATAACTGTTAACTAATGCGTTAACCCCAGGGTGGGCTAGGTGCTTCCTGATGCCTAAGGTGTACCATGATATTCTACAGAGTGAAAGAGAAACCCAGGGGGGTAGTTGTCAAAAGTTCGCGTTAAAAATTTTTACGTTTCAAGACCTTCTTACACAAGAAAAAGCCCCTGATTTCTCAGGGGCCTAGACACAACAGGAACGCGGACAACAAATAGACTAGTTATGAAAGACCTGTCTACGAAGGTCATCGTTCTTAAGAGCACGATACAAGTACGCCTCAGCAATCTCCTTGAGACCTGGCTCTAGCTTCAACTTAGGTTTCATACTAAGATTAGCTACTGGGATTTCTATGACTTTACTTTCCATAACAATACCTACAAAAGTTATACTTCTCTGTGTCACTTGTCAAGCGACTTCCAGTAATTCCCACGTAATCCGTGAATTTAATGCCTACTGCATTAACTGGTTGTCCTAGTTCTTCGTTGAACCACCACAAACAGTGACGAGCTTGCAGCCAGTCCACCTTGTCCATCTCGAACAGGTAGCCAGTGTTCTGGAGGCGTAGCCTGTTACGCATGACCTCTGGAATGTACACTTTAATGGCTGGATTTGGTACAATATTACATAAATCGGTCATCTTTAAGCCTTTTTCAGTACAAAATTCATTAAAATCTCACCTTTTCCATCATTTTTGAAGGAAATATCAGCATTTTCACGCATAATTGACTCTAATTGGTGCTTAAATGCTGGCGGTGAGGGTGGTTTTGCGAAGTTTCCACCAATACAATGCGTCCAATATGACCGATATAGGTCAGCAACTGGGGTCTCAGCACCTGGTTTAGTCTGTACATTCTCCAGAATCCACGACCTAATTGGTGCATTCTTGAACGCCATTTCCTCCACCATCTTGTCCGATGAAGGTACATTGGTGTAAGATTGACGCTTCAAAAGCTCCGGAAGAGCTTGCACAAACCATGCAACGATAGCTTCAACCTCTTCTTCGACAATCATCTTGCCATAATTCGCAATACGTCTGTTCTTTGGCACGGTCTTGTTGAACGTGAAGATGCACCACCGACGATTGAAACCATTCGACGTGTCCTTGGACTGTGGCAAATGGTTCCCAGCGAACCAGTGAGCAGCCTTGGCACGAAGAGTGAACGCCTTGCCGTAAGGTGCTCGGACTGTGATAGGGTCACCAGTAACAATTGTCTTGAAGATGTCGCCTTTAATGTTCATCTTCTCCGGAAGCTCTCCCGCGTAATTCAGCAACTTACCAGTGAACTCAGCAGGAACAAAGCTATTGCCCCACTCGGTAGGAGGGATGGCGGTCTTAGCACCTTGCGGCACTAGCGAATCGACAATCTCCAGCAAGACTGACTTGCCATTGTTACCATTGCCTGTCATCAAGAAGACCTGCTGGAACGATGGAGCAAGACCGAACAGCGTGACAGCCATTGCCTCTTGTAGCATCTTGAGACGTTGCTCGTAGTCTGGCTCCTCACCCCATGAGAAATGCAGGTAGTCAAAGAATCTCGGACACTTCCCAGCTTCTTCTGGGAGATAGCAGAAATTCATCACATATGTCATGCCTTGCTCTGGCTTGTGTGGAACCAGTGTCAGGTCGCGCATAAGGAATCCATTCAGGAAGTTGATACCATCAACCTCTGATTCCGTAAGGCACTGAGGCACGATGTTCATGATGACCTTGAGGATACCATTATGGTCGTTGTTCTTCTTCGCAGCGACCAATGCCCCATACTCTTCCGAGATAAGCTTGAGAATCTGTTGGATAGGAACGACTTCCCAGTGTGTACCATTGAAGGTCCACAGGTTGCCCTCGTAGTAACGAAGCTCCTTGTCGCGTTCCTTGAAGTGACTTACTACGTCCTGAGCAATCTGATTGTGGTTGTCACCCTCCATAGGTCCTTGCATCAAGTTCTTTAACTCTTTGTTATAGTAGGACATTGTCAGGCCAAGACCAGACTGGTCCTTGAGAACCGTCAGAATCTTACCACGGTCAATCTCGTCCAGCTTCTGGGACTTGCTCATCTTCTTAAGCACATACTTCACTGTCTCTACACGCTTAGGGTCTGACTTCTCGGTATCCGAGAACTGACTGTGCATGTAATCGAGCGTTTGCTGGAGATTCCATTCTTCTTGGTCCTCGCTAATATCGAGGTTCCAATACGTGCGCTCCTCAGGCGTGAGGTCTAAGTCCCAGCCCGGTGGCAGAATCTTGCCACGCATCGTAATGTCCTTCATCATGAACTCTACAATTTTACGTCCACCTTTGATGAAGTCGAGGTTGTCACCATCCTTCTTAGCTACACGGATTTCACACCAAGCTTGTAGCTGGCCAAGACCATCCTTGAATGTCTTCTCACCTTTGATAATCTCGTAGGCAAGCAGACCTGAGAAGTGCGTCATCTGAATGTCGCGTGAACCCTCAGCTACGAAGTCACTGGTCTTGAATGTACCTTTGGCATTGGACTTGAGTTCCACGCCCATGTTGACAAGCATCGCACGAATCTTCTCGACAATGTCGACAGGAAGGTTTGATAGTTGGTCCAATACATCGTAGAGATTGCAGTTGGCTTGGTATGGCGCTAGCGTGTCAGGGTGGATGGACGGAGGCAAAACGACTTGGTTGCCCACCGACAGAATCTCCACAATCATCCCATCGTTCTGGGAGATTACCTTTTGACCACGGTTACCATTGTACTTATACGCCAGCGCACAGCCTTTAGCTCCAACACGTCTCCAAGGAGAAGGTGGAAGGATTGCCATGATAGCGTCGTAGATACGCTGGTCCGTGCTATCAATGTCCACCATCATAATATCTGACTGTGGACCTAGCGGAAGACCGATGTTGTTGTTTGAGCATTTCTGCAGCCAGTGAGCTTGAGTTGCTTCTGTAGGCATGTCGATGCCATACTGCTGCCATGCGTTGAGCAGCGGCCTCTTGCTATTGACATGCAGGGGCATCACAGGGATGCCATGCTTCCAATACTTTGGAGCTTCTAATGAGAAAATTTCTGTCATACTACTTAGTGTCGTAACGTTCAGCTAAGGTCGCTAACACTGCAGCAATAACTGTCGTGTCAAAGAGAATGACTGCGTTGCCGTAAGTGTTTGAAATATACATATGAATTAGAGCTACTACGAAGAGAAATGTATTATAGCTCAGGAAGCGTGAAAGAAATCTCGTTGGTATTTTTATTGTCATTTTTGTTACCTGTCTCGTCTGTTGTGTCTAGAGTAATAGCTTCTTTATCATCTACTGTCAAGTCACTTCCAATATTTTTGAATCGCTCAAGCACACGGTTACGGGCATCAGGCTCCAGTTCTTTGTCGAGAACATCAAGAACTACAGTGGTAAAGGCTTCATACTCTTTGATGTTCAGCACACGTTCCTTCATGACAATCATCTTCTCGATGAGCGCGTAGGCAAGACGGAAGTATGTGTTCTTATCTGCTGGTGTTGTGCCTTGTCCGGACTGAATCTCCTGCCAGTATTGCTTCAACTGGCTGACTAAGAGATTGATTTCTTCCAGTAAACCGTCGCTGGACTTGAGGTCCTTGTTATGACTGTCGAAGTCATTATGCTTGGCTCTCTTCTGATAGATGTCCTTGACCTCTGGGCTGTAGGGACATGCAGGGTCTGCGAAGTAGTTCGCATCGTTCTCGTAGATTTTCGCTACCACGGCCATCATCTTCTCGTCTAGCTTAGGATAGTATCTATCTTTATCTGTCATCTCTTATACCTTGAATACATTTAAATAAAGTGTTACATTAAATTCAATCAAAAGGCAAGCATGAATAAGTTCTCATCTAATTTAATAACAAAAGCTTCTGCTCGATTCTCCGAAGATTCAGCTGGTATGTCCATGTCGGATTGGATTAGCAAAAATACGACATTGAAGAAGCGTCCATTTAGCTTCTTTGAGCATGAATTTCAAAGACAAATCGTCGATGATATGCACCCAGACTTGAGTGTAATTAAAATCTCTCAGATTGGTTTGACCGAGGTACAGATTCGTAAAGCTCTGGGGTTCTTGAAGCGTAACCGTGGCACCAACCTTATCTTCTCACTTCCTAACGAAGACATGTTCGAGCGTATCTCGAAGGGTCGCGTTAAGCCAATCATCAACGAAGACAAGGTGTTCACTACTCCAGAAGACATTGCCAACAAAGCTGTACGCTCCACAGAGATGATGCAGTTTGGTTCTTCCTTCTTATATCTGGTGCCAGCCATCGAGCAAGCAGCGACTTCTATTTCTGCTGACTTCGTAATGAACGATGAGATTGACTTATCAGACCAAAAGATGATTAGCTTGTTCCAATCTCGTCTTCAACACTCCAAGTATAAAATCTCACAGAAATTCTCAACCCCCTCGTTCCCACTATATGGCATTGATTCTAACTGGCAAATCTCGGACCAACACCAATATATGTGTAGGTGTGATAAGTGTAATCATTGGAACCATCCTGACTTTACTCGTAAATTTGTTCATATCCCTGGCTTGCCTGACCATATTAGTAACCTTACTGACATAACCAAAGAGTTCCAAGACGAGATTGATTTCTCAAACGCTTACGTCATGTGCGAGAAATGTCATCACCCTCTGGACTTGAGAGACCCTGCCTTGAGGGAGTGGGTTCCACTCTATCCAACACGCAGAGATAACCGTGGCTATCAGATTACTCCATTCGTAACCGACAACCTATCCTTACCATATATCTTTAAGCAGCTGTGGGAATACCAGAAGAACGATTATATCCGAGGCTTCCACAACACAGTGCTTGGTCAACCATATTCAGATGGTAACATTCAGATTCCAAAGGCTTCTATCGTAGCTTGTATGACAAACGATATGTCCCCTCCAAACCTCTCTGAGTATGAGAATCTATGGATTGGTATTGACGTTGGTACAATCTGTCACATCACCATTGGTTCTGGCTATGATGTTGATGATGTTGACATTATTTCGATTTACCAAATCCATAGTTCCAAGCTGGTCGAGCATTGCAAAGACCTGTGTGAGAAGTATAAGGTCAGAGGTGGCTGTATTGATAGACACCCCTACACCCCGACAGCCAACGATGTGTTCGCAGCGACCAAAGGTATCATCATTCCAGTAGAGTACCGTGGTTTGAAGGACGTGAACTTGGTGAAGGATGAATATGATGTGGTCACTCACGCGCAGGTAAACCGTACATCATTCCTCGATGTGGTAGCCTCACGCATCCGGAAGGAACGAATCCGTATCAGCGGCTATGGTCACTATAAAGAAGTGTTCATTGAACATCTTAGAGACATGGTACGTTCCGAGACCCCTGAGAAGCAAGCTGAGTGGGTGAAGCTTCATGGTAACGACCACTACTTCCACTCGACAGCCTTCATGCTACTTGCTCCTTCACTTATGGAACTGATTAGGTTAAAGTCAGATGCAGATGAAAGAAGTTCGATATTTACTATTAGCGCCAAGATGAAGGACGGAACTGCTAACCTAATCGGTAGCACGAAGAAAAAGCTCGACAAAATCATCACAAGTGTTTAATCATATAGTATTAAATTAGCAGGGACAGATGGCTACAACCTCAGGAAGTACACTCAACAAGGTAACCCAGCTCATCTTGCCAAAGAAGAAGGCTAATGAGAAAGGTGTTGCATATACCAACACATATAACCCTACCGCCACAACAACTGTTCTGTCGGCTCCGAACTATCGTAATCACTTAACCGACCTCTTCACAAGCCGCCAGCAATCAGATAGCCGCGTCTTAATGAAGGACTTGGCTAAGTTCGACCCTGATGTATCAGCTACGATTCACGCATTCTTGACCGTAGCCAATACGACTCCAAGATTCTACGTCTATGATGAAAATGATGTGCTCGACCAAGTCGGTCAGCAAACGCTCCACCAGCTTTTAGGTGCCTTAAATAGACGTTCAGATTACTCGACCAACTTTGACTTCACGAAATCCTTCCGAGAGATTTCAGAAGAATTTAGATACATGGTCTTACTCCGTGGTGCTTGCCATGCAGAGTTAGTGTTCAACAAACTGTTGCTTCCAGCTTCCATCCGTATCGTCGACCCAGTAACGGTTGAATGGTTCGAGACTGCTCCTGGTGTTTACAAACCACAGCAACGTCCAGCTGGTTCATCAACTCCTATCTCACTCGATATTCCAAACTTCTTCGTCAAGAATTATCGCCAGAATCCTACCGAGATTTATGCTGAGTCGATGTTCGTATCAGCTATTAATACCGTCGCTGCTCGTCAACAAGTCATCAACGACTTATATCGTATCATGCAGAAGACTGGTTATCCTCGTATTGACATTAGTGTCGCAGAAGAAGTGCTTCGTAAGAACTTGCCATCGAACATCAAAGCAAACGATAGCCAAGCAACCGTCTGGGTTAACGCTCGTTTATCAGAAATCGCAGCCCAAGTATCAGACCTTGGTCCGGAAGATGCCTTCGTACACGTAGACGCAGTTGAGACCGAGGTCGTCAACCAAGGTGGCCCAGGGAAATCAATGGACGTAACGTCTGTCATCGAAGTGCTGAATGCCCAGAACCAAGCCGCCTTAAAAACTATGGCTACTATTATTGGCCGTGGTACATCAGGTGTGAATACGGCCAGCGTCGAGGCGCGTATCTTCTCAATGTCAGCTGACTCACTCAATGGTCCAATCGCTGATATGTTCTCAGACATGCTGACCCTAGCCATTCGCTTGACTGGTTATCTTGGTTATGTAGTTGTTAAGTTTGATGAAGTAGAACTTCGTCCTCAGTCAGAACTTGAGCCACAGTTCATCATGCGTCAGACTCGCTTACAGAATGACCTCAGCCTTGGTCTTATCACTGACGATGAATACCACATTCAAATGTATGGTCGTCCTCGTCCGGACTCAGCACCATTACTCTCAGGTACAGGCTTCATGATGGCAGCACCAGGTGGAGCCGCTGGTTCAGCCTCCGTAGATGCTAGTAAAATTAGTCCAAACTCAGACCCACTAGGTCGTAGCATTACAACGCCAGGGTCGAAGTCTGCGAAATCTGCCACAGTGAATAAGAAACCTGGTAAATAACTTTTTTATTGACGATACATTATAAATAATAGTAAAGTGAGTTAATTCTTGATTTTTGTAGCTAATATAGGTTACAAATACAGGATGGAGAATAAAGAATGAGTAAGCAACTTCCAATGACACCAGAGCTAGAAGCACAGATTAGAGCTTCGGTGAATGATGCTAATATGGATGTGTCGAAGCTTGCAGTCTTTGAATCACGCACACTCAGCACGAAGCCAATTAAGAAGTATGGTCTGTTCAATGGCGCTAAAGTAAGCCCAGGTACACTCCAACAAATGGCTGACCTTGTGACAGCAGTAGGTGGTGCTATCCCTATGCAAATTATGCACAACACCGAAGTACTCCCAGTAGGTAGAGTATTCTCAGGTACGTTGAACAACATGCCAACAGGTGATGTTGAACTGATTTCAAGATTCTATATTCCTACTGAGAAAACACAATTAGTAAATGACATTAACAACTCTGTCATTGATGAAGTCAGCGTCGGTCTCCTGACTGAACATGCTTTCTGCTCTGAATGTAACTTCGATTACTTCGGTGAAGAAGCAGATATAATGAACCGTATTAACCTTACATGTAACGAAGGCCACACCATTGGTGAAAAAGGCGTTCATGTAAATCTCGTTGGTGTAGCCAGCTGGTCCGAGCTTTCGCTCGTGAATCGCGGTGCAGCCAAGGATGCAAAGATTCTGTCTCGTGCTAGAATTAACATGAATGCAGATGCTATCAAGAAACTTGCTGCCAGCACAGTCCCGCTGGAATCAAGGTTCTTAACCGAGTCCACAAAAATGGATACAATCAACCTTAAGGAGACTAATACAATGGATGAGAAAGTATTTGGCATGTTAACCGCCAATGCTAATGAACTTGCCACTGTAAAGCTTGAACTTTCCACGAAGGACACGGCTTTAACAGCTGTTACCAACGAGAAGACAGCTTTAGAAGCAAAACTCAAAAGCACAGAAGAAGAGCTTACTGCTCTTAAAGCCTCAGCCCCAGAACAAGCTACTCTGCTTGCTGCTGCTAAAGAGACAAACGAAAAATTAACGGCATCAGTTGAAAAACTGTTACCACACGTCAACGCTGCATTGGTTGCTTCCGGTGAAGTTGAGACGGACCTTAAAGACAAAGACTTTTCAAGCTTGCTTGAACTCGTTGAGTCGAAAGGGTTAAAGCTCCACCAAGTGTTTGGCGTTGCCAAGACTGACGGGACAAAAACTGATGAGACGAAAACTGCAGAGTTCTCTGAACATCGGAAGGAAGCATTTAAAACCTCTAAACCAACTAGATAAGGAGTATTAAAACATGGCTACTTTAGGCACTGTTTCCCTACGTGGTTTATACGTTGAAGCTTTCATTTGGACTTTCCTTGGAGCTACAGGTATGACCGCTGCCGATGTCGGCAAAGCAGTAACACTCGATACAACTGCTAATAACACTGTGAAACTCGCAGGTGATGGTAACGCAATCATTGGTATTCTCGAATCAGTAGAAGTTCGTACCCAAGATGGTGTAATCACATGCGCTGTGGCTACAAGAGGCGGGTTCAAGTTCTTACTGAACCCTAACGCAACCGCTTCGTCACCTGATGAAACACCAGCTGTTGGTGAATACATCGAAGGTGGTACAGCTACCGATACGACCAAAGGTTGGGTCCAAAAACTGCAGTCTGGCACTTCCAAGTGGCAAGTTGTAGAAACTGGCACCGGCTTCGTAATCGCAGTCGCACACTAATATTAGGAGATATAAGAAATGACTACTCGCCCACTAAACGAAATCAAAGAACTTGAGGACATCAAAACATTTGTCGCCAAGCTCAAAGATGAGAATACAGGAGCAGACTTTGGTCTGAGACTGGCTAAGGAAGCTGACAGCTTCGGTCTTGGTATGAAAGACTATCTGTTGCTCTCCGGTGCAAAACAATCCGACCGTGGCACAGACGGCCTGAACGTTTACGAAAAAGTATTGGCTGAATTAAACCTGCCAATCCGTAACGATTTCAGCCGTGGCGTTTACCTCCAAGCAGCTAGCGATACCTTCGCTACCTACTCAGGTACACGTATGCTTTTCCCAGAGGTTATTGATGATGTTGTCCGTTGGGCCAACCGTCAAGACCAAATCGAAAAAGTAGCTCCTATGATTGCAAACAGCCGTACAATCAATGGTGTAGAACTCCTGTCAACAGTTGTCAATGACGACTCAGCTGACCGCGATACCTACATGATTGCAGAAGGCGCGAACATTCCAGTTCGTACCATCCGTACGTCAGAGAGCAAAGTGAAAATCTACAAGCATGGTTATGGCATTCGTTCGACTTACGAATTCAACCGTCGTGCATCAGTAGATATTCTCGTTCCGTATGCTAACCGTATTGGTCGTGACCTTGAACTGTCAAAAGTTAAAGTTGCTACATCAATCCTGGTAAACGGTGACGGTGCTTATGGTGCTGCTCCAGTTGTTTCACAGTCGTCGTATAACACCGTTACAGGTGTTACAGCTACCAACGGCAAAATTAGCTGGCCTCACTTGATGGCTTGGTTAGTTGCTCGTGCTCAAGCTGGCGTTCCGATTGATACAGTTCTCATGAACTGGGATGGCTACATTCAATGGTTGATGATGTTCGGTACGGCGCAAGCCAATGCTGGTATCACTTCTGCTGAGGCTCTGGCTAAAGTTGGTGTTAACGTGTCGCAGAATCCTTCGCTCGTTAACCTCGCTCTTGCTATCACCCCAGTACTTTCAAGCACAGCACCAGCTAACAAGCTGGTCGGTTACTCAAAAGGTGACACGCTGGAAGAACTGATTGAAGCTGGTTCTAACATTCAAGAGACAGAACGTGCAATTCGTAACCAAACAGTTACGGTTGTTAAAACTGAAAACACAGGCTACCGTCTGGTATTCGGTGATACACGCTCAGTCTTTAACTTCAACGCGTAAGCCTTGAAGTAACAGAAAAGGGTTGAGGCCCACCCTTAGTGGGTGGGCCTCAATTTTTAAAAACATGGAGAAGATAATGTCTAAAACGTTTAAGAAAGCTATCGTCAAGACTGTGTCAGATAAACACGGTGACTATATGTATATTGACACCAGCACAGGGTTTGTTATTGAACCTAACCGTCCGGTTGTCGCTCAAGTTACACCATTCCTTAGCCAGAAGATTGCTGATGGTCTGATTAAATTGCTGATTCCAAACTTACCTAACGAAGCTAATGATGCTGAGTTCCTCAAGCATTATGCTGAATTTAAAGACGTAGACAATGGTGATAATGCAGCTGCTGCATCATATGCCTCGAAGTTTGCTATCGACGAAGCTGGCAATGCAACAGGTGAATATGTTCCTGCTCCGAAAGAAAAGACGGAAGAAGAACTGATGGCTGAGTTAGAAGCTGAGGCTGCAGCAAGTGCTAAAGCCGCTGAAAATGCTAACAAAGAAGCTGTTACAAAAAGCATGTTCACGAGAAAGAAATAATTAGATGACAAGATACGGACAGACAGGTGCAACCTTCCAGTTCAAGACAGACTTTGTCGTGGATGGTGAGCTTATTAGTCCAACGTCAGCTAAGATTACAGTACAGAAAAATGGTGGAGAAGCAACGTCTGTAACGGACGTTGCTCTTACTATGGGTGTCGACGATACGTCGGCTTCTTATAACATTGCATCTACTGTAAACAACACAACACTTCCACAAGAAATTAGATTCATCACCGTTAAGTTTACTTACGAAGGCGCTGAATATGTTATCAACGACATCTACTTCTTAAGAGATAGTCTTTTAGTTCCAGCTACAAAAGCTGATGTTCGCGCATTGGTTTCAATGTCGACGACTGAACTGCCAGATGATAACATTGATTTATACTACGCATACAGCCAACTTGATGCAGACCTTGATGGTACTCTTGGTTCTCTTATTACCAATGGTTCGTTGCTGATTCCAAAGATTCAAAAAGCTATCACAGCTAAGGCAGCTTTCAATTCATGCCAGATGATTGAAGTTATGTACTTCCAATCAGAACAGGCTGATAACACAACATACAAACGCTTCTCGAAGATTGACTTCGAGGCTCTCTTAGCTAGACTCGATGGTATCTATAACGATTCATTAATCGAAGTAGGTGGTACGGACGTTACCTTACCATCGTTGTTCATTGTAGCAGTGGGTACAGACGTTATTACGGGGCAGTAATATGGTCAGCAGACTATCTAAGACAGGTAATCGCTTTAAGACCAAGCTTCGTAAAGAAAATGGAGCTAGTTTTTATGGTCAAATTCTGGACATTCCTGACACGTCTCGCGTCAGTAACTTCTTATCAGCAAGACGCTATCTGCGTGTTAATGTCAACAGCTCTATTGTCCCTGGTGATGTAATCAGCGGAGGCAATCTTAAATACATCGTGGCTACCCATGCAGAGGGATTCCATCTTGGTCCTATCTATAAACACTTCAAACTCTTTGAAGTAGATAAAGAATTACAATGGAAGAAGAAATCGTTCATTAAGAATCCAGTCACTGGTATTAATGAAATGGTTCTATCTGAACAGTATGAAACAGTTTATATTTCACTTCAACCAAGCTCTGATGTTGAAGATGCAATTAAGATTCCTCAAGAGACCTTCATTGCTCTATCGAACATTCGGATGCAGAGAGACGATAGCATTGACAACTACATCGTGACTAAGGTCAACGAAGTACTTGGCATCTACATGCTGGAACTTAAAGAAGTCTAATGGTAAAAGTAGCTGAACAAGCAAACGAAATTATCACACGTCAGTTGGATAAATATCTCAACAAAAGTGTTGAATACACTTTGAGAACTATTCAAACCCGTACGATGAAATTGCAAAAGACCTTCTTCCAATACTTGGCTACAGAGTCAGGCATCATTGGTGCAAGCAGCCAGCCTAGTTTACCAAACCCATCAGGTCAATCACTGGTAAAGTTTCCTAAGTGGGATACAGGTTTCAGTCTTGACTATCGCTATAGAAAAACAAAAGAGTATCAGAATAATCTCTTCATCAACACTGGTGAACTAAAAAGAACTCTACAAAAGATTAACCCTATCAATACCTTTGGTATGCCACTGATTACTTTTAAAGAAAAAGGTGGTCGAGGTTCTAGAACTTTTGAAAGCTTCAAAACTGTAGAAGGTTTTAAATCATCTTCGACCAAAACGTTTGTGAGCAATCGAGAACTAGGTGTTGTATCTATCAAGCTGTTTCCAAAGGTTAAAGAAGGATTCAAAGAAAGACAAAGTCATTCATTCTTCACAACTTTCTTTCCTCAGAGACAAAGAGCAAATAGCAGTGGTAGTAAGCCAGCATTCCTTGGCATGAAATTAGATAATTCTAAGGTTGCTCGACCTTTCATTGGACAATACATGGACTGGTGGGTTAAAGTGAAGGCTAAACAAACAGTATTAAAAGGTCTAGCATGAGTGGTCCCTACGCAGATATTAACAGGTCATTAGCAGCTTACTGCAATAAATTCCTGACACGTAATAGCCTCACAGGATTCGAGGTGTTTGACTTTGATGCTCACACCACGATTAACGAACTGCCTGGTGACAAGCACCTGATTGGTATTTCAGATTATTCTATTGAAAATCAAAAGGATATGTACTTAATCACATGTGTTATTGCTGTGTGTACATTGTCAACAGACAAGAACATCACTGTTCTGAGAGACTGTATTGATAAGCTGTTCACTGAATTGAAGCCAGGGGCTACTGGTGAGAACCTTGCGATTGTCGATTCTAATGGCATTAAGAGAGGTTATCTTACTGTAGGCGGTGACGTATTAGCCTTGCCTATTGGTCGTACTGAGACGCGTCCATTCCAAGGAATAGCTATTACGTTTGGGGCTGGTTATCTTGAGCTGCCTTAGCGAAAAACTCCTCAGCCATATCAGCTGCTAGAGCATTATTCTTTTCACGGATAGAACGAAGCATCTTAACTGTATAGTTAATCTCCGCAGAAATCTTACGACCACTGGTCTCCATGCACATCTCTAAGTATTCTAGAACCTCAGGCTCGTAGTAAACGGTTCCTTGAATGTTCTTAGCTTTTACCTTTTTTACCATTATTTACACCTTTTTAATTTGTTTTCATTTGCTACCTTAATATGTTATAACGAATATATCAAGCTAATAATGGCTCGAAACAAATTATATAAGGATTAATAAAATGGCTGGTACAGCTCTAACCGACAACTTCATGTTATCAACCGCGACTGTGATGATTGGTCCAGTTACTGCATTGCATGATTTAAACCCTGTAGACCACTCAATCGGTCTCGTTAAGAACTTCCAAGTATCCTCAGAACCTGCGTACACTGAACTTACGCAAGGTGTAAAAGGTACAATCGTATTCTCCACCCTGACCTCGAACCCAGTTCGTGCATCAATGGAAGTATATGAATATACTGCTAAAAACCTGAACTTCGCACTCGGCCTTGATGGTACAAACGTCAATGCTCTGTCAGTTTCGACGACTACAACTGGTGCAGTTGCTGCTTCACCTGCTGTATCGGTTCTTCCAGTTACATCAGCTACAGGCATCACCGCTGGTAAGACGCTGTTAATTGATAAGAACAACGATGATGACTTCGTGATTCGTAAAGTAGTTTCAGTAGCTTCGCTCAACGTAACAGTTGATAAGCCTCTGCCAGCTCTCGCCTCAGGCGTTACGGTCTACGTTGTTAACGTTGTTGACATCGGTTCAAAAGCTGACCAACCATTCTTGTCTGCTAAGGTTGCTGGTAAACTCGCCAACGGTAAACACGTTGTTATCTTGTTCCCTAAGATTCGTATTACCAAAGGGTTCAACATGCAGTTCACCTCGGACAACTATGGTAACATGCCATTCGAGTTCGCCATCTATGACTTAGTATCGACGGATGACGCTTACGCGTACTTCGGTGGTGCATCGGCTAAAATCTTTACAAGATAATTAAGACTCCCATTAATTAGCTTGAATGACAGTCTGGTCAGTGTTATATTGACCAGACTGTTTTAATATGGGAGAAGTAAATGACAGAAGACCTGAGTATTCAAGCTCAAAAGCCTGATGACAAAATCACCGTCACGGTGAATGACCAAGAAGTAGAAGTGTTTATGAGTGGTGGTTTGATTAGAACCCTGGTTCCATACTACATGAATTCTACAACAACCACAGAAATCTTTAGCGAAGTTCTCTTGCAGAATGACATTATTGTTGAGTGTGTTAGACCTAGAAACAAGTCAGGTCAAGTTAGAAAAAATTACACCATTGAAGATTTTGAAATCACTCCGGAGGATTCAAACAAGCTGGTAGCTTGGGTAACGGAGCATGTGCTGTATTTTTTTATCGACAGCATGACCTCAGTGCAGGACTTCTCACAGAGGAACAAACCACAAATTCAGACGCTAATGAGATTGATGCAATCTCCAGTTGGTTTGCCAGACTTACAGGGCCAGAATGCGTCTGCTGGGCCTTCGACGTAGTACCCAGTCAAATTGAAGAAATTTACTGGAGTCATACAGAAGACGATATAAGAGTGAAGTTGAATATCAAACTTGGTTTTGAAAAAGCTAGGTCTACTGAATTCACTCAAGCTCTTATCTTTGTTGCAAATGCTGCCTTAGGTGGTAGTAAAAAGAGCCGACCAACTCAAGATGAGTTCCAAGCTCATGCTGCCTTTGCCAACTTGTTTGGAAAAGGTTCTGTACAAAGTACTGGTGGAGAAGGTATATTTAATGGATTGGAAGAGACCTTCACGGTACTGGATAGTAAATGACAACAGTAAATGATACAATCAATATTGCTCTTGGTCTTCAAGATAAAGGCAACACTGTATCTGCTAAAGAAAAAGACTTCGATAAACTTGATACGAAGGTCAATAAAAGTTTAGCGTCAATCAAAGCTTTAAGTAAGGAATTAGAAAAGCTTGGCAAAGCTGGAGCTATTGTTGATTCCGTCATTAGCTCAAACCTCAATACTGCCAAAGCTCGTGGTGGTCTTGCTGCTGGTACGCCAAAAGCAGCTGCCAATAATGCTTACACTCAAGGTGTCATCAATACAGCCAACGGTTCTGATTTAGCTACTCAGTCTAAGATTATTAATAATAATGAGACTATTAGCAAGCAGATGAAACGTTCTATTCAGAACTATGAAATCCAGCAGCTGTCATTAGTACGTCAAAGAAAACTCTCTGACGATATTGTTATGTTGAAGAAGCAAGAAGCTGCTCAAGGTATGCGTCTTGTTGAAGTTCAAGCTCAAATTATCCTGCGTCAAGAACAAGGTAGAATTGTTACCAAGAAGATGCAAGCTGATTTAGAGGTTGAAAGAAATCTATATAATGCTATCAACCAGAAGATTCTGAACATTGAAACTGCTACTAAGCAGAGATTGAAAGACGAAAGAGAAATCGCTAGGCTCGCGGCTCAAGCTGCAAAACCTGTAAAGCCAGCGGTTGCTGCTAAGACTGATGCTGATATTCGTGCGCGTAAAGAGCAACTTCTGCTTGGTGATGGTGGTGCCTCACTGTTTAAAGTCCAAGCTGGTCTGCTTGTCAACTATGCAGTTATGTCACAGATTTTCAATCTGTTCCAATTTGGTACACAATATGTAGTTAAGTTTGATGCAGCCTTACGCGAACTGCAAGCAGTCACAGTTTCTAGCGATGGTGATATTAAGTCACTTAGCAAGACCTTCGTTGACCTGTCGCAGAATACAAAGTTCAGTGCTGTACAAATTGCAGAAGCAGCAGTAACGCTGGGCCAAGCTGGTTTATCGACCAAGCAGATTCAAGACTCTATTGGTGCAGTAAGCTTGCTGGCCACTGCCTCTGGTTCTGACCTTGCGACATCAACTGACGTAGTAACATCAGCCCTCACAGTCTTTAACCTTACTGGTGACCAGACAGCACACATCGCTGATGTAATGACCAATGCACTTAACCTGTCGAAATTGACGATGGATAAGTTACAACTTGGCTTACAATATGTAGGTAACACAGCAGCAGAAGCTGGCTTAAGCTTAGAAGAAACAACTGCATCGCTCGCAACCTTGTCAAACGCAGGTATCAAATCTGGTTCGACACTTGGTACTGGCTTGGCTAAACTGTTGACTGACCTTCAAGCACCATCGAAGAAATTCACAGACCAATTAGAGAAGCTGAAAATTCCATTATCAGCTATTGATGTCAAAGCCAACGGTCTGACTGGTGTGTTAGAGAACTTGAAGAAGGCTGGTTTCAGCGCAACTGATGCCTTCAAATCCTTAGACTTACGTGCAGCTAAAACGTATATCGCTCTTGCTAAATCAACTGATGGTACACGCGCATACGAGGTTGCACTTCAAGCCAGTGGTGCTGCTGCCAAAGCAAACGAAACACAGTTGCGCTCATTAGAGAACAGCTTCTTAAGATTTCAAAATACTCTTGGGGCGACCATCTTACAGATTGGTGAACCAATCAAGAACGTATTCATCACCTTGGTTAACGGGGTCTCAGGTTTCTTAGCTGTATTGAATCAGATTCCACTTCTGTTACCAGTGATTGGTTCAGCGTTCCTTCTGTTATTCAGTGCTGCAGTTATTGTTAGAGTAGCTACACTCACAGGCAATTTACTTGGAATGACAGGTGCTTTAGCATCAGTAGGTCCAGCTTCTGTTGTAGCAGCAGCAGGTATTGAAGGTGTAGCTGTCGCATCAACCCAAGCAGCTACTTCTGTAGGCTTATTCAGCAAAGCATTGACGTTCTTATTCCGGACCCCTATTGGCTTAGTCTTTACTGGATTAGCTTTATTAACAGGAGCATTGCTTGGATACAACGCTTTAACTGGTGATGCTGCCAATGCAACCGAGCAATTATCAAACAGGCTTTCTAAATCAAAAGCAGCTTATGATGAAACCGAAACTCGTATTCAATCTGTAAACTCTGAGATTGAAAGACTAACGAGCAGACATGCTAGCTTGAGCAAGAACTCCAGAGAATTACAAGCTGAGATTATCAATGCTAACTCTAAGTTCAAAGGTTTTGCTAATGGCCTTCGCTTTGATGTAGTTAACTCAGCTGATGAACTGATTAAGAAACTCAGAGAACTCAAAAAAGAATTACAAGGTATCGCTTTACAGAAGCTTGAGAACCAGCTCGCAGACCAAGGCGCTTTAGCTAAGAATGAATTGAATAAACTCAGAGACGACTTTGCTAAGAAAGAAGAAGCAAAAGCTGAACTAGCTAAGATGATTAAAGGCTCAAGCTATGCTGGTGAAATCAATTCCCAGATGGCTGGTAACGATTCGTTCTACAATGGTCTCTTTAAAAATATTTATGATAAGCAACCTAAGTTTAATTCAAAGCCAGAAGATTTAGCTGCTGTTAACGACGACTATAAAAAAGTTGCTGACCAGTTAAATGCTAGAAGAGAACAACTGAATATCCTTGAAGAGAATGCACAACGTCTTCAAGATGCTGGATTAAAAAACAAACTCAAAGATATTCAAAGTGAAAAGGCTTTGAACGAAAAGCTGTCAGTTGCAAACGATGATAGATATGCTAGAGCCTTTGATGCCGAGAAGCTGGCTGCAGCACGTCTTGATAAAAAGATTTCTGATGATGCTCTCATTGCTAAGAGAGACGATGAAATTCAAGCAGCTGCTAGTGCATTAAAAGATGCCGAGGCTGAGAACGATAAGACTAAAATCGTTGAGCTTAGAAAGACGTTAGAGAAACTGACGACCATTAGTGCTGAACAAATTCAAGAGATTGCTAAGAATACTGGTGCCACTGTTGAAGAAGTTAAAGCCTACATCAGAGATAACATTTCTCCTGCAGCACTCTCACTGGTATCAGATGCTAAGAACGCATACGATGAAGAAGCTGAAAGAAAGAAAGCTGAAAAAGCTGAAAGAGAAAGACTCCGTAAAGAACGTGAGGCTGAACGTGCATACAATAAAAAATTAAAAGAAGAACGCAGTGAACAGAAGATTCGTCTCAGCGAACTTGAAAGAGAAGAAAGCACCTCACCAACCAAGCTCGCTTCCGACAGACAGGTTTCAAAACTTGGCACCCTTATCAGTCAAGCGAGCGACACTACCTATGGTGGCCTCAGAGGTATCTATAGTGATGCAGAAATCAAAGCGTTTGAAAAACAGAAGAGAGCTTTAGAAGACGGACAAGTATCTGAACAACTTAATGTTAAGAGACAACAAACACCTCTGTTCCAATCCATCTACGACAAAGCCAAGATGGATAAGGAGAGAGTTTGGAATGATGACAACTCGACTTATGACCAGCAAGAAAAATCCCTCAGTAATTTAAATGAGGCAGAAGATAAGCTTATCGAGAATAAGCAAAAGATTGCTGAACTTGAGAACGAAGAAGCAGCTAGAGCAGGTGTTCTGCTTCAAGGCCATACAAGCGTTATCAAACAAATCAGTGACACCATTGCTGAGTATCAGAAGCAAATGGTTATTCAAGATGACCTTGGTTTAAATATTGATAAGAACCTGACTGAGACATTTGATAATGCTCGCTCGTCGTTCAAAGACTTCATTAAAGATTTCGTCAGTGGTAACAAGACTGCTGGCGAAGCGTTTGGTTCCTTCGCAGAAGGAGTCATGGAGAAGCTGATTGATATGGCGGCAACTGCTGCAACCAATCAAGTCTTCAACGGTATCTTGGGCTTTGCAACAAAAGCTATTGGTGCTTATTCTGGTGGAGCAGGTGCTGGATATTCTTCAGCCATTGGTCCAACTCAAGTAGCGAACTCATCAGGCTTCTACGGCATGAATGCTGGTGGCTCAGTTAAAAGAGCAGCAGCTGGTACAGCTGTTAACACCAGAGACGGTCAACCTATCCTAGCTAGGCAAGGTGAATACGTTCTTCGCAACAGTGCAGTTGATATGATTGGCAAAGGTAATCTTGATGCCTTGAATGCTATGGGTAATCGTAAGGTTTCTAATTCAGCTGGTGGTATGGCAGCAATGGCTGCACCACAACCTGCACCTCCTGTGAACGTCTATGTGGTTCAAGAAGGTAAGAAACCAACCTTGACTAAGACCGATGTATTGGTTACTATTCAGGATGATATTGCCCGTGGTGGTAATACCATGAAACTCATTAAACAGATTGGTCGCTAAATGATTGATGAAAAAGGTAAATTCACTATCATCAAAGGTGCAGACCTTGATTACACGGTTACATATTACGAACCGGACGGTGTAACTCCTATCGACCTTACAGGCAAGGCCGCTGTCACGCGTATCGCAGAATCGCTTAATGCTGATGAAGTCATTGAATTATCTACAAATAATGGTGGAATGATTCTTGGTGGTACAGCAGGGACAATCCGTTGGGTTATGTCCAGTGCTGCTACATCGAGCATTTCATTTGATAGTGGAATCTACGATGTGTTTTTAGCTGGTGAACCTTTAATTTTCCAGAAGCCGTTTGTTGCGCCTGAGAGGGTCTAGTGGCTAATAACAAAATCATTGTACCACCTAGTAACCAAGTTGTTGTCCAACAGGTCAACCGTATTATTAAGGTAGATGGCGAGACTAAATTCATTGCTGTAGGTCGTCAAGGACCACGCGGTGTAGACGGAGTCAGCGGAAATGCTGGCTATAATTATGTGCAAAGTAGCCCCAGCAATAACTGGATTATCAATCACAACCTAGGATATAAGCCTGTAGTTCAGGTATTTAATTCTGGCAATATGGAAATTGAGTGTGCTATAGTTCACGTATCAAATAACCAAGTTCAAGTACCACTAGTCTCAGCGATTACTGGTTATGCAAGACTTATCTAGGAGCATGTAATGGCTAAACAAATTCTATCAGACTTAGACTTTAACAGCGTTGCGAAGATTACGAATCTTCCTGCTCCTACGTCTGCTGGTGATGCTGCTAACAAAGCTTATGTTGACTCTGCCGTTGAAGGTCTTGCTTGGAAAGATTCTGTACGTGTAGCTACCGCCTCGAATATTAACTTAGCCTCACCTGGTGCAACGCTTGATGGCGTGACAATGGCAACTGGTGACCGATTCATTGCCCTTGCTCAAACAGCCCAAGCAGAGAATGGTATCTATGTTTGGAACGGTGCATCAACTCCTGCCACACGTTCACTTGACGCTAACACTGCAGCCGAATTAGAACAAGCTGTTGCAAGTGTTGAAGAAGGTACGTCTGCTGGTAGTTCATATCGTCAAACACAGGTTAACTTTACACTTGGTTCAAGCAACGTAATCTGGGGTCCATTCGGTCAGTCAGCACCTGCTGCTACAGAATCAACCGCTGGTATTGCAGAGATTGCAACACAAGCTGAGGTCGATGCTGGTGTAGATGACCAACGTATGGTCACACCTCTCAAGCTGGCAACCTATGCTGGTCTAGTTAAGAAAGCCTCAGGCTTAATTGGTGATGGTTCAGCTACACAATATACAATCACTCACAACTTTGGTACTCGTGATGTATCCGTTGAGGTCTATAGAAACTCCGGTAACTATGATACTATTTTGTGCGATGTTGAAAGAACAAGCACAAACGCAGTTCGTCTGACATTTGCAGCGGCTCCTGCAAGCAACGCATTTAAAGTGGTGGTATTCGCATAGATGGAAGTACTCTCAACACTCGTAAACAAAGATGGTGTCGACGCATTCGCTGGCATGTCTCTTACGCGTGGCTCTGCAGTACTAGACTTTGGCTCCTTCCCCGGCAGCAACGAAGCATCAGTAACGGTTACAGGTCAAGCAGGAATTCTTTCAACTCATATTCCACATGCTGAAATTCAAGCTCTTGCAACATCAGACCACACAACTAATGACCACGCCTACGCAGCATTATTCATTCAATTGATTTGCGGCGTTCCAACAGATGCAACAGGATTTACTATCTTTGCGCGAAGCTTGGAAAAGATGCAAGGCACATACAACATTCAATGGAATTACTAGGAGTAATCAATGTTAGACGCACAAATTAAAGGTACAACAACAGGTAATGGTGCAGAAGTAAACGCTTCGCATCAGCTTCTTGTACAACCAGAAACAGATGTTCTTACAAATGCCGCTAACGTAGGTGCTGTAAAAGTATTCAGTGAAAATAATGGAGCTAGTCAAGGTACAGGCTTATCATTGAAATCACCTGAAACTTCTCTCGATTATCGTTTACGTGTTGGTATGGATAATCTTTTTGATTATGAAGTATTTAACTATGCTGGTCAGAATACGTCGAAACATAAATACAACGCTACTAACGTTGTCAGCGCATGGGCCAGTGGTTATTTTACCCTGAACTCAACCAGCGTTGTCTTTGGTACTAGCGGTGCAATGCTCAATACATATAGACACTTCCCACTCTACGGTGCTGGCACAACCTATGTTGAAACCTATATGGGAATCAGCATGGCAATGGTTACTAACATCAATATTGATGCTGGTCTGTTCCTGCCTAACTCAACTTCATCAACTGTCATTCCTTTAGAAGGTATTTACTTCCGTAGCAATTCGACGGGTACATTTGGAGTAATTAACAACGCGGGTGTTGAGACTACGACTTCACCATTCTCTGGTTTCACAATGGCTGCGAACCAAATTTACAAAATGACAATCGCAATCGGCTTAGGTCAAGTTGACTTCTGGATTGATGACGTACTCATGGGTACCATTGTTAAAGGCACTGCTGCGGGTGGACCAATCGCTGAGGCAACATTACCTTGGGGTGTTCGTCATCACCATACTGGTATTCCATCAGCTGGTCTTCAAACAAAAGTCTACGGTTATGCAATTTCAGTAGGTGACTACGCAATGAACCGTCCTTGGAGAGACACAATCGTTGGTATGAACCACGGTTCGATTCAAGGTCATTCAGGTGGTACGCAAGGCTCAACCTGTAACTATGCTAACTCAGCTGCTCCAGCATCGGCAAGCCTTTCCAACTCAGTTGCAGGTTATACAACCCTTGGTGGTCAGTTTCAATTTGCTGCAGTAGCAGGTGCCGAGACAGATTATGCTTTGTTTGCATATCAGCTTCCAGCTGTATCCTCGCTGGTCTCTGGCCGTAGTCTAGTTATTACAGGTGTCACGATTGATACCTTCAACATGGGTGCTGCTGTAGCCACGACTCCAACCTTACTCCAATGGTCAATTGGTGTAGATTCTACAGCTGCTTCGCTGGCACAAGGTGAAGGTGCAAACGCCAAAGCTCGTCGTGTCTTACCACTTGGTACACAGATGCTTGCTATTGCGACACCAATTGGTGGTAACTGTGACCGTCAGATTAGTAGAACATTCAGTACACCATTGATTGTTAACCCAACTGGCTTCGTTCAAATCTTCCTTAAGATGCCAGTTGCTACTAACACAGGTTCGCAAATCATTCGTGGTATAGTTTCGGTTGATGGTTACTGGGAGTAATCAAACATGGCAGAAGCCCTAGATACGTTTGATTTTCCTTATCATTCGTTCAATACGGAGAACCCCGACTCTGGATTCCGCGTCCAGTTTGGCGGGTCGTATATCTTCTCTGTGGCTCCAACCGACCCTGACCAAAGGGTGTTTACCTTAACCTTCGGTGGGATGCAATACTTTACAAACCCAGCTGGTGATTTAGATGCTACTGTCAATCCTCAGCGTAATATGTTTACCTTGATTAAATTCTATCAACAGCATAAACTGTACAAGAGTTTTAAATATCAACACCCTGTTCATGGTCTACTTGAAGTAAAGTTCAATAAGCCTCTAAAAGAAGAAGATGTTGTCACTGGTGGTTATGGGGTTGTCAAGGAATTCTCAATCGAACTACTTGAAATACCGTGAGGAAATAGATGGCTGTAACAGTAAACTTCTACGATAACTTCATTCAAGACATTGGTCTTCAACGAATGAACTTGGCAACTGATACCTTTAAAGTCATGCTTGTCAACGGTTATGTATTCAATAAAGGTCACAACTCAAAAGTCAACATCTCAGGTGAGCTAGGTACAGCAGACGGTTATACCGCTGGTGGTATTGCTCTCAACCAAAGCTGGACAGTTGATGGGTCGAGTATTACCAAGTTTGACGCAGATGATGTGTCTTGGACAGTGACTCCATCAGGAACCATCGGTCCTTGTACGGGTGCTGTAATTTATGATGACACAGTAACCAGCCCGACAGCTGATAGGCTCATGTGCTACATCGACTTCGGTGGCGCGGAAAGCACTGGACCATCTACAGAATTCAAGATTATCTTTGACTCAAACGGTCTCTTTACTATAGGATAACCAAATGGCTATTAACTTTCCTACATCACTCGATTCACTCTTAAATCCGAACAGTTCGGATAGTATGAACGTTGTGCCTCACGCGACACAACACGCTAATGCCAACGATGCAATCGAAGCTCTCGAAGCCAAGGTTGGTGTAGATTCCAGCGCCGTAACGACAAGCTTAGACTACATGTTGAAGAACGCTTCCAGCGTCAACCCTGGTCACAAGCACACGATGGCTGCTATTACTGACCTGACTACAGGTGCTCTTACATTTACGAACAAAGTAATTAATGGTGCCAACAACACATTGACTGTTCGTATCGCAGACATTTCAGCTACTGGTTCACCAAGCTCAACGACATACCTTCGTGGTGATGGTACGTGGGCAACACCTGCGGGTGGTGGCGGTGGCGGCGGAACATGGGGTTCAATCACAGGTACTTTGTCTTCACAATCAGATTTAAACTCAGCCCTTGCAGCTAAAGCTTCACTCGGTGGTGCAACCTTTACTGGTGCAATCTCAGCGACGAACCTTTCAGGCTCCAACACTGGTGACCAAACAATCACACTCGGTGGTGAAGCAAGCGGTACAGGTACAGGCTCAATCACAGTTACACTTGGTAACGCAGCAGTAATTGCTAAAACACTTACAGGCTTTGCAGCATCAACTGGTGCAATTACCTCAGCTGATACTGTCTTAAGCTCAATTCAAAAACTCGCTGGTAACGCAGCTATTCCATTATCACCACGCGTTGTGGCTCTGACGGATGCTGCTACAGTAACACCAAACGCAGGTACTACAGATACTGGTACATTAGCTACGCTTTCACAGGCTACAACGATTGCTAACCCAACTGGTTCTCCAACCTCGATGCAAGAACTGACGCTGAGAATTAAAGCAGCTTCACCACAAGCTCTGACATGGGGTTCACAATTCCGTGGTTCAGCTGATTTACCATTACCATCAGCAACTAGCGGTGGTGCATTAACAGATTACTTTAAATTCGCGTGGCACTCAGGCGACAGCAAATGGGACTACCTCGCTAAAAACCAAGGGTTCTAACCGATGGCGCTTCCACTATTTGTAAATCCAAAGAACCAAGAGATTATCACAGCTGGTGTATCTTACACCATTAAGGCGACTTCTGCTGGTGATAGCTCAATGAATCTTTACACCAACGGTACACTCATCGGTGCGATGACCTTTACTGGTGGCTTCTGGCAGTATAACTGGACACCAGCTTCTGTGACTCCGGATGCTAAACTGACTGTCGTTGGTAACTCCTCAGGCACAAGCGCAATCCTTGCTGTTGTAGTAGCCGAAGTGAATGGTATTAATACCAACCTTGGTGCGTGGTCAGGTAATGGTAGAATCTTAGCCAGCGGAGGTTATCCAGACCCAGATGGTGGTTCAAATGCCTTTGCTTGTACTCAGACCTCAGCTACGTCCGGACAAAGCTATTTCGTAAACCCAACGCTTTCAGGTACTGTATCAGACGTATTCAACTCATATGAAATCTGGGTTGCTGTAATTCCAGGTACAAACACTACAACCATGCTTGCGATGAACAACACCGCTGGTGGTTTCATTATGAACTTTGCCGACGGTCACGTTGGCGAAAACACAGCAAGCTCATGCTTTAGCTGGATTGCTGAGACTCGTACTGTTAGTGGCTTAACTTGGTATAGAGTTCAATGGGTTCTCTCAGCTTCAAGTGCTACACATGGTAGCATGTACACATACATTACGGGTGATATTCAGAACTCGAACTTCACCCCTGTCGTGGGCCACGGCCTCTATCTTTACAAGCCACGCGCTGTAAGCACGACTCACTTTGTTCCTACGAACTTCCAGAAGCTCGCTGTCTATTATGATTCAACCCAAGGTACACTTGGTTCAGCAAATGGTTACAAACGCTATTACTCGAAGCATCCAAACGTAGATGACATTGGTGCTATGGCTGGTGGTCCAGGTGGTGTTGAATGGCGCGTTGTTACACCTCCAGGCTGGACACAACAAAGTAATTTACCAGTAGTCTTGTGGCTGATGCCTATTGCTGTAGGTGGTGAAGCAGGTGAATCTGCAACCTACACAATGACAGTCGACAACTATGCTGCTTTATACAACGTCGTTTGTATTCAACCGTTTGACCGTTCCGGTGGTTACTGGTGGGGTGAATTTGATAATGGCACACATAAGCTCATGGAATTCCTATGGAGAGTGCTTATTCCTTGGGCTAGACTCCATCTTGGTATCTCAAGCCTTCGTAACGACACAATGGCCATCGGCTATTCAAAATCAGGTAATGCTATCTTAGCTTCTCTGGTTCTGTACTCAGATGTTCTCGGCGCTGCTGTTGTCTGGGACCAAGCTGCTCTTGCTGTTTATCCATATGGCAACTCAGACTTAAGCTACAACAACAAGGCTATTTACGACGCACACGACTTCTTGCAGATTGTTGCAGCCGACCCAACCAAGCTTAACCCACTGAAAGATTTCAGACGCTTATATCTTGATGGCTATTATACTTGGGGTGCTGACCAGTTGGCGGTTAAGAGCGTATTAGATAGTAACGGTGTTCCATATAGATACCGTAGAGTCTTAGGTTCACAACACTCATGGGGTTCTTCGACCTCAGGAAACCTGTGGACACAAGATGCTATGTCGAACCTGATGGCAATGCACTCAGCGATTGTCAATCCATCAGCCCGTTCTTCGATGTTCTTCTAATTTGTAATATTGAAGGAATCGTGTCATACTAGCTCGATATTCATGGATAGTTCAGTATGCCAATCAACTTAACGACTTATAACGATAACGAGCAGTACAACGTCGACGCGGCGTTTGACACTGACTCGTCTATTGTTCCAGGCGAAATCTATGATAGTTCAAACGCTTATAACGTAAATCTACAATATGGTGGTGTTGCCGTACAACCAGGTGTTGGTTATGAAATTGACCTTCCATACGATAACCCTGAACATTATAACTCACCTGACAATACAATCACTCTGACTACTAGGCAATTCAGCCTCACGGGTTATCCAATTACTATTGCGGTGGCTCCAAAGACTGGCATCACTGTTCCATTAAAACAATTCCAATTAGGCCCACGTCAAGTATTGATTGGTGTTGAGAACGAAGTTGATATTATCGTTCCTGTTAGACACTTCCAGTTGAACACCAGCGTTGATTTCTATAAAGTAAGCTACGTTAAATTCACTGGTGAACCAATCCCTGGTCAACACATTGAAGACGCACAGCAACTTGATGCTGATGCTTACATTGATTTATTCCAAATTATTCTCTCAGATAGAACGACAAAGATTTATCTCAAGCTCAATAAAGAAGTTGAGTGGCAAGGTAACATGTATGAATCAAGCGCAATTAAAATCGACGGTGTTGCTAAGTATGCCGATGATGAAGTCGCTCGTCCTAAGCTCTCACTCTTCAACCCAGAAGGTGTCTACTCATCGCTGGTAGACCAAGGGTTGCTTGACGCAGGTACGATTGTAAGGTATAGAGTATTAAAGTATGACCTCGAAAACGACAGACCAATCTATAGAAGACAACAGTGGAAGGTTTCAAGAATTGCAACAGTATCTAGTAACGCAATCGTTCTTGAACTTAGAGACTTAATGGATGGTCAAGTGTTCTCAGTACCAGGTCGTATGTTCATTCCACCTGACTTCCCAACAGTAGGTATTTAATGGCTGACATTATAATCGAACATGAAGCTCTCAATGGCGGTAAGCTTCGATACAAGCACCTGATTGGTAAACAATTTGCTATGGGCAAGAATGATTGCTACAGCATTTTCAGAGCAGTGTTTGATGATAACTTGAACATCAAGTTTCCAAACTACGCTAGACCCAACGACTGGTGGCTTGAAGAGAATCTGAACTACTACGTGGATAGATATAAGAAAGAAGGCTTCCAACTTCTGGAAGACCCAAGCCTTGATGATCTACAACCATTTGATGTAATGCTGATTGCAATTCCAGACCCACGCGATTTGAAACGTATTGTTACGAATCATTGTGCAATCTATCTTGGTGATGGTATGGTTCTTCACCATCGCATGGGAACTCTGTCGTCAGTAGTTCCATATCGTGGTGTCCTTCGTAACTTGACGACACATATTGTCAGACACAAAGATGTTCCTGACCTTAGAGATAAGACATTGAAGAAACTTAACGCGATGGACTATCTGTTACCGCACAAGAGAGAATTATTAATGGGAGCCTTGAATGAATCTGGTAACAATTAAGAAGCTACTCAAGACCTACTACGATGAACATGGTCCGGAGCGTGTAGGCTTTATTGTGCCACGTAATGAAATCGTTGAGGTTAAGAATACATCAGAGAAACCATACGAAGGTTTCTTGGTTGATGCTCAAGAGATTATTCATTACACAGAAGAACGAAACGCTATTGCTACTTGGCATACACATCCTAATCAAGATGCAAACTTGTCAGGTGAGGATAATAAAATCTTCTGGAACTGGCCTGACTTGATTCACTTCATCATTGGTAATGATGGTGTTAGAGCTTATAAGTTTGATGAAGAACTCCAAGATATTATCGAGGTAGAATGAGCTTTCTCCAAGAGGAAAGAAGTCGTGTAGTTATCATGGCTCCAGGTTCTTCGCTGTCAAGCGAACAATGTGCGATGATTAAAGACTCACGAATCTACACCATTGCTATTGGCGATGCTGGTAGAGTCATGCACACTGAGGCCGATGTTCTATATCACTGCGATGCAAAATGGTGGCACCATTACAAAGGCTGTCCAGACTTTGATGGTAAAATGAAAGTGTCGTTTGAGAAGACGGACTATGAAAATATCTTACACTTCCGCCGTTCACCTAACCGCGAGGGCATCGACCTGAACTGGCCGTACATTGTGACAGGAAATAATTCAGGCTACCAAGCCATTAACGTGGCAATGTATTGTAATCCAAAAGAAATCATCTTGGTTGGATACGATATGAAAGACCGTGATGGTAGACATAATGTAATAGGCCACCACCCCGATGCCGTTAGGCGACCATACGACTTTGATTTATTCAGGAAGAACATCGCGGAACTCGTGCCAGTTCTGGACTATCTTGGCGTAACCGTTTATAACTGTACTATAGATAGTGCGCTGGATTGCTTCGAGAAAAAGGACTTAAAAGATGTCTTATGAGAAAAGAGTGAAGGTAGTTCTTCACGGTTATTTGAAAAAACTATATCCAAAAGAGCTTTTTCTTTCAGGACATAACGTGTCAGAAATTATCAATGGCATGTGCAAGATGACGAAAGCATTTAATCCTGCGCCGAACAAGCCACGTCACTTGATTTCAGTGGTTGGCTTCCATACAAAAGAATCTTTACTTGAACCAATCGCTTCGGATTTGGAGGAGATTCATTTAACTCCTGCGTTCCACGGAGGTAAGAAAGGTGGTTTCTTTCAGATTGTAGTTGGTGTAGTATTAATTGCAGCGGCGTTCTGGACTGGCGGCGCGACCTTGGGAGTCTTAGGTCAGTTAGGTATTGCTGGTAGTAGCTTAGGCTTACTAGGTAGTATCGGTCTTTCTATGTTGCTTGGTGGATTACTGGCTATGCTAAGTCCTCAACCAAAGATTTCTAACAACGGGTCAGAGGCTGACCCAGAAGCGTCGAAGTACTTAGGCGCGACAGAGAATACAGTAAAGATTGGAACGCGTATTCCATTCATTTACGGTAGAGTAAAACACGGTGGTCATTACATCAGCTTCGACGTTGATGCTAAAGACGTAGCAGTATAAACAACGGGAGAAGTAATTTGAAAAAGAAGAACGTACCACTATCAGAGAACGTGAACAAAATCACGACAGCAACAAAGAAACAATGTATTGAAACATTGAGACGGATTGCAGAGGCAGAACCTGAAAAGATTATCACTCGAAACTACTTTAGAAATAATAGCAACCTTGCGGAATCTGCATGGACCAAACACTTTGGTACATTCCAAGAATTCAAGAACCTCGCCAATATCACTCCTTCCCGCCATGCTCGTGCGCTCGAAAGAGCAGTTGCCAAACACGCCTCGGCAGACCTCTACAGAGAACTGAACGGCGAGAAGCGCAACTGGTCAGCAGCATATAAGAAACCTAGTGATGCTAGATTCCAGACTGTGCTTGTTGGTTCAGACATTCATGACATTGAGTGCGACCCCTTCTGGCGTAAGCTCTTTATCGAAACAGCGAAACGTGTGCAGCCAGAGACTGTAGTATTGAATGGTGACATCTTTGACTTACCTGAGTTTGGTAAGTACGGTGTTGACCCAAGAGAGTGGGACGTAGTTGGTCGCGTACAGTGGGTTCATAAATTCCTTGAAGACCTACGCAACGCAGCACCCAACGCAGAGATTATCTTTATCGAAGGTAATCACGAGCATCGTCTGCTTCGCCATTTGGCCGAAGCAACTCCTGCTATGAAAGCAATCCTTTCAGACCTGCATGGCTTTACAGTTCCTAAGCTGCTTGGACTTGACAAGTATGAGATTAACTATGTAGCCCCTGCAGACCTTGCAGTGTTCACCGTAGCTGATGCTAAGGCTGAGGTTCGTAGAAACTTCCATATCCTGCACGGCTTCCTTGTAGCCCACCACTTCCCAGAGGGTGATAAGTTTGGTCTGCCCGGTTGGAACGGTCACCACCACAGCCATCAGGTTCAAACCAAGTACAGCCCTATCTATGGCTCGTATGAGTGGCATCAATTAGGCTCAGGCCATAAGCGTGAAGCCTCGTACTGTAATGGTGAAAAATGGAGCAACGGATTCTTGCTTGCTCATGTTGATATTATTGCACAAAGAGCGCAGATGGAGTATATTGATACTACACACGACCATGTGGTCATTGGTGGGAAATGGTATCAACGTGCAAATAACTCGGCTTCTTAAAGGTGGTAAAGGTGGCGGTGGGGGTTCCAGTGCCACAAGAACACCAGACACGCTGCGTTCAAAGGACACGGTTGAGTGCGTTCTCGCGCTCGGAGAAGGTCCAATCTTTGGATTAGAGAACGGTGCTAAGTCATTCTTTATTGGTGATACTCCACTACAAAACGCCAATGGTGAATATAACTTTAAGACCTTCGCACTGAACTTCTTCCCTGGTACAGACAACGCTGCTCCTGTCATTCCAGTGCTTGGTGGTCAAGCTTCCAATACGCAGGTAGGTGTAAACCTTACGACCAATACACCTGTCGTTAGGACTACTAACCTTGCAGGAAACATTGACTTTATTGAACTTCGTATTGGATTCTCTCGTCTCTTAACCACCAATGATAGTGGTACGTTTACAGCAGATGCTGAATTTAGAATTGAATACAAAGCCAGCTCTAGTCCAACTTGGATTAAGATGTATGGAACCGACCTTAAAATCAATGGTAAGACAACCAGCACCTACATTAAAGAATTCCGGATTGGTGTTCCAAGAATTAATGGTTCATATGATATTCGTGTAACCAAATTAAGTCCAATCAATTCAGAGACTTACTACTGTGACCTGTCGTTTGAGAGCTTCCAAGAAATCATTGCTTCACAGAAGTCGTACAACAACACGGCTCTCATTCAAATCTCAGGTGAAGCAACCGACCAGTTCTCAAGCATTCCACAATGGTCAGGTATCTACAAAGGGTTACTCGTTAAGGTTCCATCGAACTACAATCCTGAGACTCGAATCTATACTGGTACGTGGGATGGAACATGGCAGATTGCCTACACCAATAATCCTGCATGGTGCTTATACGACTTCATTATGAATGACCGTTATGGTATGCGCTCGTACTATACAGATGTGAACCTAGATAAGTACGACGTGTACGACGCTGGCCTTTGGTGCGATGAAAGAGTACCTGATGGTAAAGGTGGAACACAACCACGCTATACATTCAACATTGTTCTGCAAGACGCAACTCCTGGTAAAGAGCTTGCTCGATATATCGCTGGTGTATTCAATGCGACGTTCTTTGACGACTTGAATGGCAAGGCGTTCCTTCGTATTGACAAGGATGACCCTGCTGCTCACATCTTTATGAAAGAGAACGTATTTGAAGAAGGCTTTGAATACACGTACACAGATATTACCAGCCGCTATAATGATATTACAGTTACCTTCGTAAACCCAGACCTTGAATGGAACCAAGACAGACGTAGAATCTTTGACCAGACGAAGATTGATAAGTTCGGACGCATCCCGCTAGACTTCATCGCCGTGGGGTGCAATGACGAACACGAGGCCAAACGACGCGCTCAATATAAGCTCATTACAGCAAACACCGAGACCTGCATCGTTAGCTTCAAGACCAACCGCCTTGCGTCTTACGTCAATCCATTCGATGTGATTCTTGTTGTTGACCCAGACATGGGCTACGGTCTTTCAGGTCGTATTAAAGAAGTATCGCTCGATAGAAAAATGATTACGCTTCGTACACCTCTCTATCTTGAAGTAGGTGTACCATATATTTGTACGTTCACACTGAATGATGGTTCTAAAATCAATGTAAGCATCACAGACATTGAACCAGGGTACAACAATAAGATTAGTTTCGCTTCACCTCTTCCACTTCTAATTGCAGATAAAGCCACGTTCTCATTAGCTGCTGATGGCATCATTGGCTTGCCTCGCCCATTCCGTGTGACGAAGGTAGAGGAAATGGATGGTTCACCAGATACCTTCACCATCGAAGCAATCAATATCAACCGCAACAAATGGTATGATGCTGACAACCTGACAGACTCAGGTGTGATTCAATACTCAGCATTGCCAAGCCCAATGAATCCTCCCGGCCCAACGTCCTGCTCATTCGTTGAGCGTTTCGTTAAGACAGCCAAACAGTTCCAACTTATTGTATCGCCTACGTTCAATCGTGGTGCTTATAAATACTACGCCAACGACCACTCATTTGAAGTATGGTCGCGTCCTGCTGGAACCACAGAAACCTTTATCAAACGTGAAGTTATCTTAGGCGATACTCTCATTGACCACCCACCGGGATTATATGAATTCAAAGTATTAGGTAAGTCTTATCTGGGCTACACCACAGACATTAACTCTGCTCAGACTTACTCGTTCAATGTAACCAATCCTAAAGACCCGCCAAAGGATGTTGACTGGGCAAGAATTAACGATAGAGAAGTTTACTGGGGCTATGCTAATGCACCTGATGACTTCGCAGGGTTTATTGTTAGATACCATAACCAAGTGAATCGTACAACGTGGGATGATGCAGCACAGCCACACCAAGGTCTGTTATCAGTAACCAGCTTCTATACTAGCCTGATTCCACCATCTGCTCGTGTGATTATGGTTCGTGCTGTGGATGCTTATGGTATTGTATCTGAGAACAGCGCCACTATCTTTAGAGAGCTTGGCGACGTTAAGACGACCAATATCGTTGATACTATTAGCTTTGAACCAGCTTGGATTGGTAACAAGATTGGTGGTTCAGTTGTATCGGGTAGGTTAGAAGCTAACGATACAGGTACACGATTCTACTCTGGCACACCAACAGCTTTAATCTATACAGGTGCTACCAACTTCTATAATTCAACCTATGAACAGCTTGTATATGAAGCTTCGTTCACCTTGGCTGAGAAGGGTAACATGCTGGTTAATATTGATTTTGATGGCGCTGGTTATCAGATTCTTACGCGCAAGCAGGGTGAAGTAGCTTGGAATCCAGTTCCAACTCGTGCTTCATTCGATGCTGGCAACTATGAATTACAGCTTACAGTGTTTGGTGGGGCTATCCGTGGTGTCATTAGAAGTTTAGAATTGGTTCTTGATGCTGACGAAATCACGGAAGACGTTGAAGACCTTGCTGTTTTATCTACTGGCACTCGTGTTCCGTTGACAAAAACGTTCGGGACAATTAGAATCGTATCTGTTATTATTCAAGATAATGGTGGTGACCAAGCCACTGCTCCAGTTGGTTATAGAATTTTCGATAAGAACCCTACACTAGGACCTCTGATTAAGTTAGTAAACTCAGAAGGTACATACGTTTCAGGTCTTGTCGATGTAGTTGTAAGAGGATTTTAAACATGGCTAATATGCCAAATAGAAACTTTCTAACGTCCGGTGCAACCACCGAGGCACAGTTCCAGTCTGGGATTGGTGACCTATACGACGTTGTAAACCAGCTTGGCATTATTGGTCAGCCAGAACAACTTGGTATTGTTCTTGGTTCAGTTACTCCAACCAAATCCGACATCATTGTAGATACAGAAAACCTAGCAGCTACTGACTTACTTGACCTCATCGTTCCTACAAACGTAGGCGAGAAAATGATTTTCGTTAGAGCAAAGAACGCTTCACGTCCTGTAACTCTTACACATCTTGCCTCAGGTACAGGTAAACTTTCTTTAGCAACTCAAACCAATACAGTTCTCACCGACCCTAAGTATGTTATCGCGTTGAAGTGGGATGCTACCAACGCCATCTGGGTTGAATACTGGCGCAACTTTGGTATCTTCGTCGCCGCTGGCGATGAAGGAACAATCAGAACACAGCTGAACCTTGGCACAGCTTCAACCAGAAACACTGGTATGTCAACAGGTCAGATTCCATTAAGAGAGAACTTCGGTTCAGCAGCTTTCATCAACACAGGTACAAGCTCAGGTCAGATTCCATTAGCCAACCAACTTGGTTCTCTTGCCTTCAAATCTTTGATTACAAACGCAGATATGGATGGTACTGGCGTAGTTCCTGGTAACTACAGTGCTGTTCAAGTGAACGCACAAGGTCGTGTCATTGGTGGTGCTAACTCGCAAGTACCTATCATGCGTGTATATAAATACAATGATGGTAACACTGCTTGGATTAAACCAGCAGGTTTATCATACATCGAAGTCGCTGTAGTTGGCGCAGGTGGCGGTGGTGCTACATTCCCTAACGCAGGTGTTCCATCAGCAGGTGGTACTACAAGCTTTGGTGGATTAGTTGCTGCTACAGGCGGCGCTCCAGGCTTACCTGGCTCAAACACTGGTGCAGCTGCAGGTGGCGTTGGTGTCGCAGGACAATATTTAATCGCTGGTATGGATGGTAAAGCCCGTACTGGTGGTGTAGGTGGCTACTTCGCAGGTGGTGATGGTGCTTCTATTCCATTCTTTATCACTGGTGGTAAAGGTGGCCAAGTAGCAGAGAGTGGTCAACATCCAGGCGGTGGCGGTTCATCAGGCGGTTCACAAGGTGACCGTGGCGGCGGAGGTGGCGGTGGCGGCGGAGCTTGGTCACGTATTCCAGCTTCTGATTTACCAGCATCGGTTACATTAACAATGGGCGCACACGGCGGCGGTCCATACACCAACGGTGGTGATGGATGGATTGTTGTGTGGGAATATTACTAGGAGGCATGGAAAATGGAATCAGCTGAATCACAATTTCCTTGGAGCCAAGTCTTCGTCAACAAAAGTGAGATTGATAACCTTAAGGAAAACAATCGTAAGCTAGATACAACTCTAGGAAAGTTCATGGACCGCGTAGAAGAAAAGCTCGATGAGCTTAATAAGAACATGAACAACCAGTTCTTAGCTCAGAACATTAAGATTGCAGAGATTGCTAAGAAACAATCTGACCTTGAATCACGGATGCGTGGTGGTTGGTTAGTTATCTGTTCCATCGGAGCTATCTTGGTAGGTGTGCTTTCGTTCTTCAATACCATTCACACTTGGTTATTCAAATGATGAATCTCTTAATCAAACGTGAGCCAGAAGGTAAAGACTGGACTTTTGGTAAGCTCTACGTCAACAACGAATATGAATCCGAGACACTCGAAGATAGAATCAGAGAAGTCAAAGGTAAGCCTGTATCTTCTTGGAAGATAAGAGGAAAGACTGCCATTCCATATGGTAAGTATAAAGTTGAGCTATATAATAGCCCACACTTCAAGCGTGTAGTACCAATTCTTCGTAACGTCAATGGTTATGATTATGTTCTAATTCACTGGGGTAACTTCATTGAGGATACCGATGGCTGTATTTTAGTAGGGACAGGACGCAACAGAAATGCTATAACTGATAGCAGAAAAGCATTTAACAGATTGTTCCCTCGCATCGAGGCAGCACTCAAGAACGGTGAAGAAGTATGGCTAACAATACAGTAATTCCTACGGCAGAAGTATCCGGCATCGGGTCATGGAAGTATCGTCGTAACTTCATGTACGTCACTACAGCCTTCTGTATGGCTACAGTAGGTGGCGTTTTACTTGGAGATAAGACTGGCGATGTAGCCGAAATTGCGGTACAATCTTCGTATTGGCTATTATTTGGTATCACATTCCTTTACGTCTTTGGCGTATCGGTACAAGACCTCGTAGCATTAAGGACTGGTTATGGCATTGGAAGCACTATTCGCACTAATAAAACAGTATTGGAAACCACTACTGCTGGTCCTCTCGTTCCTGCTGATGTTCCTATCGGGGATGCAGTATCAACAACTACGATACAAAGCAGCAAAGTCGGACCTGCAGACGGAACAAGCAATTAAGAAAGACGAGAACGCTGGCAAAGCCGCTACCGTTGGAAAGAACGTTGAAGAAGGTAAGCAGAAATATGAAACAGTTGTTAAGAAAATCTACGTTCCTACTGGCTGCACTATTGATGATGACTTCGTGCGGCGTACAAGACAGCGACTCGACGCGGGTACAGCCCTCCGGAAATCTGCAAGTCAGATGCCCTGATTTAGCTGAACCAGTTGTTGGTCAATCACAAGAAGGTTACACTGGTTACGTCATAGACGAATACCATAAGTGTGCTGCCAAGGATGATGGTCTGTTAGCTGGCTTCGATGTTATGTCGTACTTCTCAAGCTCTGCTTGGGGTGATGTACTCAATCAACATAAGCAAGGCGGCTCGAACAACATTAGCCTTTCAGGTGCGTCTCAAGTTCATTAAAGCCACCAATCAACGCCAATAGATTTCCGTACTCCTCGTCTTTAGTCTCACTAAAGATGATAGGCATTGTCGTCATACCAGTGAACTTCTTAAGCCGCTGCTTCTCTATATCGTTTCCTGTGAGGTCGATGTACTTATACTTCACATCAAGAACGTCCAGCAGTGCCTTAGCTTTCGCACAGAACACGCAACTGTCTTGACCATTGACGATGATAAGCTCCTCGTCGATTGACGTTTCCCAGCTACCTTTGGTCGCTGCTTTGGTGTATTCTGTCACACGGACTTCAAAGAAGTTGCCCATCTCAGGTGCATTAAGAATCTTATCCAACCAAGGCAGAGGATTCTTTTCAATCTTATACTCAGCTTTCAAGCCAAGGTCTTTGAGGCGACGGTCTGCAATGAAACGAATGTACTGCTTAATGTCGTCGGCTGTCATACCTTCAATCTCACCCATGCTGAACGCAAGGTCGATGAACGCATCTTCATGCTCTACAATGGTACGACAAGCCTGATAGATTTCTTTCTTCAACTGGCTGTCCCAGATTTCACGGTTCTCAGCGATGAAGGTATGGAATAGCTTTGTGATAGAAGCACAGTGAAGTGATTCGTCACGCACAGACCATGTAACAATCTGACCCATACCCTTCATCTTATTGAAGCGTTGGAAATTCAACAGCATAGCAAAGGATGCAAACAGTTGTAGTCCTTCGGTGAAGGCACCGAAGATAGCCAATGTCTTTGCAATGTCACGTTTGCTCTCTACGTTGAAGCCTTGCATGTAATCATACTTGTCTTTCATTTCTTTGTACTTCATGAAGGCACTGTATTCAATCTCTGGCATACCAACTGTATCAAGGAGGTGGCTGTATGCTGCAATGTGAATCGTCTCCATGTTGGAGAAGGCTGACAACATCATCTGTACCTCAGTCGGTTTGAAAACCTGACTGTAGTGCTTCATGTAGCAGTTGTTCACTTCAATGTCTGCCTGTGTGAAGAACCTAAAGATTTGTGTTAGAAGGTTCTTTTCACTCGGCTTAAGGTTATGCTTCCAGTCGCGCACGTCATCCGCCAATGGTACTTCCTCTGGTAGCCAATGAATACGCTGCTGCATCAGCCAAGCGTCATAGGCCCAAGGGTACATGAATGGTTTGTAAACGTGGTTCTCTTTTAATAAGTTATGACCTACTGACATGCTACACACTCTTCATATTTAACTGGTTCAGGGATTGTACAGACACCGTTCTCGCACTCTGCAATGGTATTACGTTCATTCATCTTCGATGGCTTATCTGCTCTCTGCAAGGACACGCTTCTGCAATAGTACAAGCTCTTTAAGCCTAGCTCCCATGCCTTCATATGAATCATGTGAAGGTAACGCTTACTGCAGTCTGGCCTTAGAAGAACGTTAACCGATTGAGATTGGTCGATGTATGGTTGTCTATCGCCAGCTTGATGAATAATATCCATCTGTTCAATTTCTTCAAACGTCTTATACACTTCCTTCGTATGGTCGTCAAGGAAGTCTAGATGCTGTACTGAACCTTCGTGCATTGCAATGGAGGTCCATACTTCATCTGTATCTTTATCTAATGCTTCTAAGACCTTCTTAAGGTGAGGATTATGCACCTCGAAATTACCACCACTGGTCTTGTGTGTGTACACGTTAGCCATTGTTGGTTCAATTCCTGGTGACGAACCACCACAGATGACACTGATGGATGCTGTAGGAGCTACAGCCATTGTGTTAGAGAAGCGAACCATGATGTCGCAATCGTTTGCGTCCGGACAAGCTCCACGGTCTAAAGCAATATGTTTGTTGGCTAGCTTTGTAGCGGTGTTAAGGTGTACGAAGATTTCCTTGTTAAGTAGGTAGGCTTCTTTACTACCGAAAGGTAGTCCACGCGCTTGGTAGAGGTAGTGTAACCCCATGACACCGAGACCGACGGAGCGTTCTCGCATGGCCGCATACCTTGCTTTGCTGTGCGTTGTTTCAGCCGTGTCGA
>ERZ1292625.945-Hain-H41-01um-R1-945-length-38920-cov-32_pt1 | contig 38920 bp, 50 predicted proteins | sample MGYA00564400_ERZ1292625 | MGnify/ENA primary metagenome ERZ1292625 (study PRJEB36523, sample SAMEA6512639) | groundwater metagenome | collected 2019-01-08 | study: AquaDiva: Metagenomics assemblies of 32 groundwater samples
CTAGTATCTAGTATATCTAAGGTATCTAGTATCTAGTATTGAATATCTAGTATTGAATATCTAGTATCTAAGATAGCTAGTACCTAGTAGCTAGTATCTAGTATAGTATATCTAGTATCTAAGGTATCTAAAGTAGTATACTATAGGTAGTATGGGTGGTATAGCTAACATACTATAGGTAGTATGGGTGGGGGGGTGGGTAGGTGGCAGGGGGGTGGCGATCAAGAAGAGCTTTAGCTAGTACACTACCACCCACATCCCAAAAAATAAGTAAATTCTACTAATCAGTATCTTGCTACATCATAGCTATCTACCTTAATTACTATTTACTATTTACTATTACCTGAGCCTAGAATCTATATAGCTATGCTATTATTTATACTAGAATTTATATAGTATTAAGTTAAATTAGCCCGGAACTTAGTTTTATATAATTTTAACCTAAAAATTACTTGAATTACTATATAGTTTAATGTTAGTATCCTTGAAAATTTACTAAGAGATAGAAATGCCTAAATATAGAAAAAAACCAGTAGTTATAGAAGCTTTTAAGCTAGGCAGTGATCCTATGCCAGATTGGTTTTGTGAAGCTAGTATAGTAATGATTCATAGAGGTAATTCTATGAATACAGACCTTTTTGAATCTAATTTAAGCCATGCAACTATAGAAACTTTAGAAGGTATTCATAGAGCAGATTTAGGTGATTTTATTATTAAAGGTGTTAAAGGTGAACTATACCCATGTAAACCCGATATCTTTGAAATGACTTACGAGGGATACAATGACTGAAATTATTAGAAGGGAAGGGGTAATAAAAGGGCAATTAACTTATACTCATAAAGCTATGATGGATCTTATATTAGCTAATCCTACCATGCCTATGGAGGACTTGGCCGACCATTTTGGAGTTACTAAGGCTTGGGCTAAAAAGGTGACTATGAGTGATGCTTTTCAGGCAGTTTTAGATAAGCGTAGGGAAGAGATTATTAATCCCATTATAGCTGAATCAGTTACTGAGAAGATTAGGGGATTAACTACTAATACATTAGATCTGTTGAATTTTAGAGTAGAATCCGGGGTAGTAAAGACTACTGACTTAATAGAGATTGCAAGAATAGGTATGACTAGCATGGGTTTATTGGATATGAGTGATAAGACTGTTAATAATAATCAGTTTGTAGTAGCTATGCCTAGTAAAGTAGCTGACGCTGATGCCTGGGCTAAGCAAGTATCCCCTAATCAAGAAGCATTAGCTGGTTGAGGGTAAGATTAAACAAGGAGTTTACAGTAGGAGATCTATAGAGCCTACTTCAAGTGAGTCATGCGATGAAATGTATTCACAGCAAACAGATACCCTAAGTTGTGCATTAGTAGAGGCTTATAAAAGTCAAAATCTAGTACATGAGGATATTATTATAGGTGAAGAGTTGATCAAACAAGGTAGGTACTGGCATGGAGATTAGTAAAGAAGGTATAAAATTCTTAATAGAGCTGGAAGGGTATAAAGCTACTATGTATAAGGATAGTGCTGGTTTAGATACTATAGGGGTAGGCCATTTAGTTAAAATTGGGGAAGTATTTAAACAACCCTTAAGTGTTGAAGCTATTAGTAAATTACTAGAAGAAGATTTAGATCTAGTAGAAACGGCTGTAGATAGCCTTATACTTATAGAACTTACTCAGAATCAGTTTGATGCCCTATGCTGTTTAGTATTTAATATAGGCATAGGGGCTTTTACAGCTAGTACTGTTAGAAAGGTTATTAATAGGAAGGGTAGTTTGAACGAAGTCAGAGGTGCTTGGCTGTTGTGGAAGAGAGTTGGTGGCATAGTGTCTAAAGGGCTACTTAGTAGAAGATTTAAAGAAATAAGGCTATATGGCAGCTACTAAAAGTACACAGATTATCATATGGGAGCCTCAACCCGGCCCACAGACTCATTTGATTCAGTGTCCTGTATTTGAGGTGTTCTTTGGAGGTGCTAGGGGCGGGGGTAAGACAGAAGCTTCTATAGGTGATTGGTTAGAGCATAGTAGTAAGTATGGTGAACATGCTATTGGGTTATTTATTAGAAGATCGCTTACCCAGTTAAGTGAAGCTATAGCTAGGACTAAGATGCTATTCCCTAAGCTAGGTGCTACTTATAATGAGAAAAAAGCTACATGGGTTATGTCTAATGGTGCTAGGCTAAAGTTTGCATATTTAGAGAGGGATGAAGATGCTAGTAACTATCAAGGTCATAGCTATACTAGGATCTATATAGAGGAAGTAGGTGATTTTTCCAACCCAGCACCTATACAAAAGCTAAAAGCTACACTTAGATCAGCTACTGGGGTACCTTGTGGTATCAGGCTAACAGGGAATCCGGGAGGGCCGGGGCATGGGTGGGTTAAGCATAGATATATAGATCCAGCGCCTCAAGGATATAAAGTTATTAAAGAATCTGAAGAATTGATGATAGATGATAGGTTGATAACTATTACTATTGATAGAGTCTTTATACCATCTAAGCTAAGCGATAATAAGCTAGTAATGAGGCATGATCCTAGTTATGTGTTAAGGTTGAAGCAATCCGGCTCTGAAGCGCTAGTTAAAGCATGGTTAGATGGTGATTGGGATATAGTAGATGGCGCTTACTTTAGTGATTGGGATAGTGATAAACATATATTAGAGCATAGTTGGTTATATGAGATACCTAAAAGAGCTACAAGATTTAGAAGTTTTGATTGGGGATCAGCTAAACCTTTTAGTGCGGGATGGTGGATTCTTAGTGATGGTACTTGGGGATTACCTAAAGACGCTATTATAAGGTACAGGGAATGGTATGGGGCTAGTGAGCCTAATGTCGGTTTAAGGATGGTAGCTACAGAAGTTGCTAAAGGTATTAAATTAAGAGAGAAAGGTGAGGTAATAAACTATGCTGTAGCAGACCCTGCTATATTCATACAGAATGGCGGCCCCAGCATAGCTCAGGATATGTCAAAGTTTCGCTGCAATTGGTTTAAAGCTGATAATAAGAGGTTGCCAGGATGGGAACAGTTAAGAATTAGATTAAAAGGCATTAATGGAGTTCCTATGATCTATTTCTTAGAAGATTGTATTGATACTATTAGAACTTTACCTATACTACAGCATGATAAAAGCAATGCAGAAGATTTAGATACACATCAAGAGGATCATGCCGCTGATGATGTAAGATATGCTTGTATGAGTCGGCCTTATTATATAGGAGGTGATCCTGCATTGTATAAGAATCCTAATAGTACTGATATATTAGGTACACCTTTAAATGATATAGTAACTAAATTAACTAATAAACGTAAAATTAAGGAAAACTGGGAATGACTATTAAAGATGAAGCTCTTACGAAAGCACAGCAATATATTAAAGATATAAATTCTAGGTTAAGCGCTGAAGCTACTTGGAGAAAGAAAGCTCAGAGTGTAGTCGAGATATATGAGTGTAAGAATATAGAAGAGATACCTTATAATATTTTATATGCTAATACTGAAGTTATATCTCCTGCTATTTATAGTAGATTACCTGTTCCGGTAGTTAGAAGAAGGTATGATGATGAAGATCCTATAGGTAAGCAGGCTTCTGAAGTAGCAGAAAGGATGTTAGAGTTTATTATTAATAATCCTGACCCAGAGTATAGCTCTATAGATAGTATACTAGGAAGTTGTGTTCAAAGTGGGTTAGTACCAGGCCGAGGCATATCTAGGATTAAGTATGATGTAGAGATATATAAAGAAGAAGTAGGGGGAAAGGAAGAAGAAAGAGTAGGTAAAGACTTAGTATGTTGTGAGGAAGTTCCTTGGGATAGGTTTGTGTGTGGGTATGGGAAAACTTGGCAAGAAGTTCCTTGGATAGCTATACAGCATTTTCTAACTAAAAAAGATGTAGAGGATTTGTTAGAAGATGTAGATGGTAAAGTAGTTACTCTTCCTGAAGATTTAAAATTTATTGCTGGCATGGACGCTATTAAGAGTGAGAAAGCTTCTATAGGGGTTAGCGATATAGACTTACCAGAAGTAGCTGATATTTGGGAAGTATGGGATAAACGTACTAATACAGTAGTATTTGTTTCCGAGGGGTGCAAGGCTATTTTAAAAGAAGCTGAAGATCCTTTGAAAGTACAAGGATTTTTTCCAATGCCTGAGCCTCTACATTTCTTTAAAAGAGTATCTAGCATGATACCTCAAGTACTTTATAGTGTGTATGAACAACAAGCTATAGAGTTGAATGCAGTATCTGTCAGAATTAGAAAGATTATAGCAGCTTTAAAGGTTAGAGGTTTTGTAGATACTGCTATACCTAAGATGGCTGAATTGTTTACTATGGCTGATAATACCTTACTAGCTTTAGAAGGTAGTAATCATTTAGAGGGTAGAGGGCTTGATGGTGCTATATGGCTAATGCCTGTAGAAAAGCTAGTTACTGTATTACAACAATTATATGTGCAGAGGACTCAAATTAAAGCTATAATTCAAGAATTATCTGGTATAGCTGACATTCAAAGAGGCAATACGGCTGCTTCGGAGACTTTAGGTGCACAGCAACTAAAAGCTCAATGGGGTAGTATTAGGCTTAAAAACTATCAGAAAGAAGTTAATAGATATGCTGTAGAATTGTATAGGCTAATGACTGAAGTAGGCATACAGTCTTTTAGTATAGATACTATTAGTAAAATGACTGGAATACAGCTACCTACTAATACTATGAAAGAACAAGCTACTGTATTAGTTCAACAGGTTCAGCAGCAGTTACAAGCACAACCAGAACTTCAACAGAATGAGGAACTGATGGGTAAGATACAACAAGCTCAAACACTACAAGCAGCAATTACTTGGGACGATGTTATGGCTATGCTACAAGATGACTTTACTAGGAATTTTAGGGTTAGTATAGAGACTAATAGTACTTTAGAGCTAGAATATTCTGATGATAAAGAACAAATCGCAGAGTTTATGAATGCTATGGCTCAGTTTCTGAATGGGGTAGCCCCTGCGGTAGAGCAAGGCATCTTACCATTCAGTGCAGCTAAAGCTATGCTACTTACTATTGCTAGAAGGTATAGGTTTGGGGAAGAAGTAGAAAAGGAATTAGAAAAGATGACAGAGCCTAAACCTAAAGATGATCCGACCCAAGCAGTAGCAGAGCAGAAACAGAGACAAGATGCAGAATTACATCAAGCAGCTATGCAAAAGAGTCAACAAGATACACAGTTGCAGCAACAGGAAATAGCTTTGCAGCAGCAAGAGATGCAAGCTAAGGCTAGAAAGATACAGATGGATGAGCAATTAGATACAGCAGAATTTAATAACAAGATGGCAGATATAGCTAGGCAAGCTAGGATCAGTGAAGCTAAGATGACTGCACAATTATCTAAAGTAGGGGGTTCAAGTGCCACTGTATGATCTAAATTGTAAGAGTTGTGGTGTAGATACTACAAGGTTTATAAAACTGCAAGACCTTGATAATTATCAGGAATGTGATGTTTGTAAGGGTGAGTTACAAAGAATTATATCAGCACCCTTTATTAGTGTATTAGATGTGGGTTATACTTGCCCTATAACTGATAAGTGGATTGGTAGTAAGCAAGAGCATAACAATAACTTAGGTAAGCATGGCTGTAGGCTATTAGAGGTAGGTGAGCATGAGCATAATCAAGCTTCTAAGCAGCGAGCTAATGAAGAGTTAGATAAGGCTATAGAACAGTCCGTAGAGAAAGAGATCCTTAGTATGCCTACTGAGAAAGTAGAAAGATTAGCTAAGGAAGTACAATCAGGCTTAGATATTTCAATAGATAGGATGTAATTATGGAAGATAATATTGATAGTGGTATAGATAGTGTCGGTGAAGCTAGTAGCCCAGAAATGGAAGAAATGTTAGCTGAGATCAGCTCTAGTGTGTTCCCTACCGATAAACTTGAAGAGGTAACTACTGATGAGCCAAAAGTTGTAAAAAAGGATACTATAGTAGCTGCGCAGCCGATTACACCAGCAGCACCTACGTCGACAGCAGCAACTACTGGGGTCGAAGGAACTACTACAACAGATAAAGTACCAAACACATGGAAGCCTGAAGTAGCTGCTAAGTTTGCTGCATTACCTGATGATGTTAGGGCAGAGATACTTAGACGTGAGCAAGATGTATTTGCTGGTATCAATCAATATAAAGTAGCTGCTGAGTATGGACAAAATGTTCATAAGATGTTACAACCTTATCAGCAAAGATTACAGGAAAATGGTACTAACCCAATTGAGTATCTCTCAGCTTTAGCCAAGGCTGATAGTATGATAGCTTCAGCCCCTACTCAAGAGCAAAAAATACAGTATTTCCGAGAATTAGCTAATATGTATGGTATTACAGTAGATCATGGTTTGTTTGGTGCTGAGGACTCTACAGTCACAGCACTTAGACAAGAGATTAATCAATTGAAGAATAGTGTAAATAGCCAGCTAACACAAGCTCAAGCTAAGGAAGTAGCTACTATTCAGAAGAGTATAGATGAATTTAAAGCTAATCCAGAACATAAGCATTTCGATGTATTACAACATGAGATTGCTGCGTTATTAAGTAGTGGTGTAGCTAAGGATTTGAAAGATGCTTACGAAAGGGCTTTATGGGCTAATCCTACTACAAGGATAGCTGAACAAACTAGACTGCAAGAAGAGAAAGCTAAAGCTGATACTGAATTGCAGAAGAAAGCGCTTGAAGAAGCTAAAAAGAAAAAAGGTATTAATGTAAGGTCTACAATTTCTAGTAGTAATGGTGGTAAAAAAACTATAGATCAAACATTAAATGATACATATGATGCAATTATGAGTAGTGCATCTCATTAATCTAGGAGTTTCACAAAATGACTTCCCCAAATAGTACTTTTACGGAACTGGTATCTACTACGTTTCGTAATCATAGAAAAGATATCAAAGATAACGTTTCTCTAAATAATGCACTTTATCGCCGATTAGTAGGTAAAGAACGGTTTGAACTTGAAGATGGTGGTTTAAGCATAGTGGAGACTCTTGACTACGCTGAGAATGGTAGCTACCAACGGTTTAGCGGTTATGACCGTTTGGATATCTCACCATCAGATGTTATCAGTGCGGCAGAGTTTAACTGGCGTCAGATAGCTATTAATGTTATAGCTAGTGGGCAAGAGCTACGGACTAATAGTGGTAAGAGCCAGATTATTAAATTGGTTAAGGCACGTACTACTAACGCTATCAGAACTTTCCGTAATAACTTTAGCTCTGATTTATATAGTGATGGTACACTTTCCAACCAGATTAATGGTTTACAGGCGCTAGTAGCTGATGCAGGTACAGGTACTGTAGGTGGTATTGATTCTGCTACTTATACATTCTGGAAAAACAAAGTACAGAGCGCTGCAGCACCATTGCAAGGTGGTGCTGCTATTACCCCAGGTGCAACTACTATGGAATCATTAATGCAGCCACTTTGGTTAGCATTGGTTCGTGGTGATGATAAGCCTGACTTGATTGTTAGTGATAATACATATTTTACTTTCTACGAAATGGGGTTAGTAGCTAATAAACGATATACTAATACAGAGAATGGCAATAGTGGTTTCACTGAATTAAAGTATAAGTCTGCTGATGTTATCTTTGATGGCGGTAGTGGTATACCTACGGCTCACATGTATTTCTTGAATACTGATTATTTCAAGATTATTGCTCATCGTGATGCTGATTTTGTGGAGTTGCCTGATGCACGCCCTACTAATCAGGATGCAGTTATTATGCCGTTTATTTGGATGGGTAATTTAACTATTAGTAATCGCTCATTGCAAGGTGTGTTGAAAGCGTAATAATTAAAGGTAATCATAGCTACTAGATTAGTATGTCTAGTAGCTATCTCTAAAGTTATATAATAGGAGTAACAAAATGACTACAAGGTCTTGGATTATATTGGATTGTGATGCAGGTTTTCAGCCTATCACAGATACATCTACTACACAGCAGCATGCGATAGGTACTATAGTTATTGCAAAGCATACTACCTATGGTGTAGCTGAGTTTATGTATGCTAAAGGTGTAGCTAGTACTGTAGTAGGTGATGTCTGTATGATAGATACTTATGCCAATACTACTACACGATGCGTAGCAGCTACTAGGGGTATTATTGGAGTAGCTATGAGTATCAATGTAGCCAATCAGTATGGCTGGTATCAGATTAGTGGTTCTGCTGTAGTTAAGGCTGGTACTGTAGCTGCTCAAGGTTTGATGTATAGTACTGCTACTGCTGGTACTGTGGATGATGCTGCTGTAGCTGGTAGTTACATACTTGGTGCTTGCTTCAAAACTGCTGATGGTACACCTGCTGCTGGTTTTGCCGTAGCAGCGTTATCACGTCCCTTTATGGGCGGAACACCTACTTAATAGGTAGGTAATTTAAGATGGGGGGCTAAAAATAGTCCCCCACTTCCTTATAATCTAAAGAGGTTAGATATGCAAATATTAGAAGCTATGCCACCTTTTGTGGAGTTTGAAGAAGTAGAGATTGAAGATAGGGCGGCTACTCTTGAAGCTGAAGAGTTTGTTGGTATACCGGTAGATATGATTAAAGTGCATCCAGCAGGTTCTAAAGATTGTATAGTTAGAAACTATAAGGAATGGCTGGAACAAAAGAAACAAGATGCTAGTGAAGGTAGATTTCCTAAGACTCATCTTTATGCAATTCAGGAACAGTATGAAGCTTGGAAGAATGGAACACCTAAACCTAGCTATGGTACACCTCTTAAAGATTGGAAACATTCTACACCTCAGTTACTCAAAGCTATGGGCGCTGTTCATATTTCAACGATCGAAGAACTAGCATTAGCTAATGAAGAAACTATTAAACGTTTAGGTATGGGTGCTAGGGCTTTAAAGAATAAGGCTGAAATGTTTATGAGAAGCGAGAAAATACCTGAAGATATCATCTTCTCATCTACAGAAATAAATGCTAAGATAGCTTCTAAGATGAATATTAAAGTAGATGATGAAGGGATTACTGAAGATTACTTAGAATTAAAGTTAAGGGATGATCCTACACCAGTAACACTTACACCAGCAGCATTTAAACTTTCTAAGAAAGTAGATACTACTACAGTTTAATAAGGCTTATAATGAACTTACTAGCTATAATACAAGAGTTTGCTAAAAGAACGGGCCTTAGACCACCTAGCGCTGCTGTAAGTTCTAATGATGCACAGATACTTCAGTTAGTAGCATTATTGAATGAGCTATTAGATGAAATAACTATGAATTACTCAAGGTTCAGTCAATCTATAGTAGAAAAGACCTGGACTAGCACTGGTGTAGAGATTCAAGGTACTAAAGATAGTTTATTTCCAGGTATGTTATGGTTTTTACCTAATACATTCTTTGATAGAACAGCTACTATTCGGGTTAAAGGGCCACTAACACCGGATCAATGGCAAAGTCTTAAAGCTCTATCCGCTACTGGGTCAGCCTATCCCAGTTATAGATTTATAGGTAATAATCTACACTTATACCCGGTAGTGGCAGCTACACAAACCTTAGCAGTAGAATATAAAACTGATTACTGCGTAACTAATGAAGCTGGGGTTACTAAGAAGTACTTTACAGTGGATACAGATACCCCCTTACTTAGTGCTACTATTATGCTAGTAGGGCTAAGATATAAATGGAAGAAGGAGAAGGGTATGACTTACACCCCTGAACAGGATCTATTTATTAAGGCTATAAGAGCTATAGGTTCACAAGATGGGCAAAGAGTTCAAATAGATATGAGTGCTGAGGGTATACAAGTTAAGCCTGGTGTATATATCCCTGATAGCAATTGGCCGGTATAGATTAATATGAAATCTAAAAGTATAACAGTCCCAGCCCCTATAGGTGGGCTAAATGGCTTAGACTCTATAGCTGATATGCCACGTGCTGACGCTATAATGCTAGATAACTTCTGGCTTACTTCAGCAGGAGTAACGGTTCGTAAGGGATGGGCAGCCTTTGCAAGCTTACCTACTGATAATCCGCCAAGTAGCCCTCATGATGTTAGAAGCTTAATGAGCTATATGAGTCCTTTAGGGGCTAAGAAGTTATTTGCAGGGGATCAGGTTGGTATATGGGATGTAACTCCGGGAGGGACTATAGCAGCGTTTACTGTTGCTGCTACCAATGGGGAATGGCAGTCTGTTAATGCATCTACGGCGGGTGGTAACTTTTTACTATGCTGTAATGGTGTGGATAAAATGAAGCTATATGATGGGACTTCTTGGGTATCTTTAGATGAAGTTTCTGTACCAGCTTTAACAGGTATAACTTCTACTGATTGTACTTACCTTCATGTATTTCAAACTAGAGTATATATAGCTCTTAAGAACACTCTAAATTTTGCTTATCTAGGGGTAAATGCCGTAGCTGGTGCAGCATCTATTTTCTACCTAGGTGCGGTATTTAAAAGAGGTGGTAGTATATTATGCATTAATAGCTGGACTATAGATGGTGGTAATGGCTTAGATGATATGATTGTTTTTATAACTACAGAAGGTGAGCTTGCTATATATAGTGGGTATGACCCAAGTAATGCGGCTACTTGGAGTCTAGTAGGTGTTTATTTTATAGGTAAGCCCGTATCTAAAAATTGTACGGTTAAAGTAGGCGGTGATCTAATAATTTTAACTATTAACGGAATATATCCTTTATCTAAAGCATTAGCTACAGTCTCTAAGGAAGCAGCAGTTAGTTATAAGGTTCAGAATACTTTACAGAATTATATAGATGTAGTGGGTACTAACTATGGCTGGGGTGTGTTACAGTTTACTACTCCGGGTATGTTACTTATTAATATACCTTATAAGAGTGATGTTGCCTCTAATTATATCTACGCGCATCAGCTAGTAATGAACACGACCACTATGCAATGGGCTAGGTTTACTAATATGACCGCTGAAGCTTGGTGTGTTCATGATGGTAACTTATATTTTGCAGCGCATAACTTAGTTAGAAAAGCATGGACAGGTAGCACTGATAATGGTGGGCATATTATAGCTAAAGCTAAACAAGCTTTTACTACATTAGGTAAAGTCTCAGGAAATAAGCATGTTAAGATGGTACGCCCCGTATTAGTAGGTAGTGCAGCAGCTAATTTCTCAGCCAGTTTAGCTACTGATTTTGATAATGCTAGTGCATTACAGTATACTCATATATCTAGTATAGTTGATGCAGAGTGGGATTCCGCTATATGGGAAGAATCAGTATGGTCAGGTAACTCTACTACTATGGATTGGGTAACGCTTGCTAATGTACCTGCTACTTATTTTTCTCTTAATTTTAAAATAGAGACTTCTCATGAGGGTATCTCTTGGGTATCTACTCAGTATTTAATCGAAGATTGTGATTCAGTATTATGAGTAATCATCAGTATTTTATTAAAGTAGAATCTTATAAAAACACCTATAAAGAACTTAAAATCCTTTATAAACAGTGCTATGATGAATTAGTAGAGATATCTAAAAAAGATGGTAGAATTTATGCAGAGTATAATCCTTGGTTGAGCTCTTATAATAGTTCTGATGAAGCTAATGCTATAGTACTTTACGTAGTCAGGGAAGGCGGGCAAGCGATAGGATATTGCTTGATGTACCTTACTCAGGATACCAGAAATCAAGAGCTAATAACCTATGAAGATAGTATTTATATATTACCTGAGCATAGAAATGGTATAGGCAAGTTGCTAGGTAAAGGTATAGTAAAAGATATGCGTAATAGAGGTGTTAAAAGAATAGTTCTATCAGCTATTAATGATAGTATAGTTAATATGTGGAAGCGCATAGGATTTACTCCTATAGCTACAACTATGGAATTAAAATTATGAGCAAAGGTAAAGCACCTAAAACACCAGATCCTGTAATAGTAGCTCAAGCTCAGGCAGATGCTAATCTTGAGACTGCAAGAGCTACAGCAGGTTTAAATCGGTACGATCAGACTACACCCTTTGGCAGTGTGTCTTGGAGTCAAGATCCTAATAATCCTGATAATTATACATCTACTACTACTTATGATCCCGTAACACAAGCTATTATAGATAAAACTAAAACTGGTGTAGAGGGTCTAACTGATAGGGCCTACGAAACTCTAGGACAGCAATTACCTGAAGCACCTACTGTAGCACCAGGGCAACAATATGCAGAAGATTTACTAACTAGCGTAGGCGACTACTTGCCTCCTTCTACGGATTTTGTACAATCAGCATTAGATAGGGTTCCTAAAGTTAATGATGTGTTCTCGTCTAGCTTATCTAATTTTCAAGATACTGTAAGACAGCCCTTTAACTTTGAGTCAGCCCCGGCTATGCCTCTAGTACCTACAGCGCCTTCAGTACCTATAGCTAATGAAGATACCAGAAACTCAATAGCAAACTCACTTTATGATCGAGCAGTTTCTAGGCTTGACCCTAGGTATACCCAAGCTAGTAATGATTTAGATGCCAGACTAGCTGCACAAGGTATAACTCAAGGTACAGGTGCATATAACCGTGAAAAAGATAATTTAGCAAGAGACAGGAATGATGCTTATAATATAGCTATGAATACTGCTAATCTATCAGGTATAGATGCTATGACTAACTTGTTTGGTATGGGCAAGGACACCTTTGGTATGGGTATGGACGCGAACAAAGCAACCTTTGATATGGGCATGGCCACTAGACAACAAGGTGTAGCAGAGACTCAAGCCATAAGAGATCAAGCTAGTAGAGAAGCTGCTGTTGCTTCAGGATTGGCAGGGGGTGCTACTGATAATGCTACTAACGCTATGATGGCTAATATAGCTAATGCAGCAGCAGCACCCCAAATAGCTGGAAATGTACTGGCTAATACTACCCAAGGTTTTAATAATGAGACTCAAGGTATGATTAATCAGAATAATCAAAGAAACCAATCTATTAATGAGCTAGGTAATGTTAGTAATATTTATGGAAATAATATACCTAACTTACAGCCTGGTATAGCTGGTGATACTCAAGTAAGTCAAACACCTATAGCAGACTCAGTATATAACTCCTATCAAGGCGATATAAACAAGTATGCTGGACAAGTAGGTAGTAGTAATAACTTGGTATCTGGGTTAGCTGGTCTAGGCGGTATGGCTATGATGGCCCCTGCTGGAACTATGGCTGGCATAGGTAGCGGCATAGCATCAGGTTTAGGCGGCTTAATGGTATTTTAGCTATGATAGATACTAGAGAATATAAAGAACCTATATTAATGTTTTCCGGTGGTAAGGATTCATTACTGGTACTACTGAAACTAAAAGATCAGCTAGATCATATTAATGTAGTGTTTGTTAATACAGGTAAGAACTTTCCTGAAGCTTTAAGTTTTATAGATATTATTAAGGAAATGTGTCCTAAGTTTATAGAGTTAAAATCTGATAGAGACTATGACTGGAAGCAGCATGGTATGCCCTCAGATTTAATACCTCAACTATATACACAAGTAGCTATAAATAATGATGCTAAGAGCGAATTCATACTACAGTCTGCGTTTAGTTGCTGCTATAAGAATATAATGTTACCAGTCTCTCACTTAGTACAGGCTTTAGATAGTACCCTACTCATTAGAGGTTCTAAGTTCTTAGATAAGCTACATGATAGTTATAGTACTGGTTCTATAGTAGGTAAAGTTACTATCTATGATCCTATAGAGAATCTTACAGATTATCAAGTACTGGAAGCTTTGAAGACTTTTGACTATGATATAGATATACCTGATTATTATAGTTTTGAGCATACTAGCCTAGACTGTATGGATTGTACTGGATACTTAGATAAAACTAAAGATAGACTAGAGCTATTGAAGAAACTATACCCGGAAGAGTATGCTACTACTAAAGCTAATATTGAGAAGATTATAGCTATATCGGAGACTACCTTAGAGTCTATCAAAAAGGTGATTATATAATGGCTAATAATATGATGCAAGATCCTATGATGGGGTCTATGAATGCTGAGGTACTTCAGAACCAGAGAATGGCTGATATTATGAGGATGCATACACTACAACCTATACAAAATGTTGGGGCTAGTCCCTTATCTGAGTTAAGCCCCTTTCAAGGATTAGCTCAAATGATGAGTGGTTATGTAGCTAATAAGTATGATGATAAGGCTAAAGCGGCTCAGGCTGATATGATACAAGCTATGCAAGCGCATACTGAGCATGGGTTACAGCAGTATATGCAGGAATATCAGAATGATCCTAGAGCTGCGGTTATGAATGCCATGAAAAGTCCTAGCCCTGTTGTTAGGGCTATGGCTACTCAGGAACTTAAAGGCTTGATGACTCCTAAGACTATGGCTGCTCATGCTACTGATGCCAGTGTTATTGGCAGTGGTGGTAATGCTCAGGGATTTGCAGCTAAGAATAAACTAACTACTGTTGAGCCGGGTAAGCCCTTGATGAATGAACAAGGTAATTTAGTAGTCCCTCAGATACAACCAGGGGCAGGACAGACACTAGAAACTATCAATGGTGATTTGTATGGTAGAACTCCTACAGGTATTGACCAAATTAATAAAGCACCTAGAGTTACCACCAATACTACTGTAAATAATACTGCACCAGTAGGCGAGACTGCTTTCGAAAAAACTTTTGGTGAGAGGGAGGCTACGAGACTATCAACTGAGTTAGAGCTAAGACCTTCTAAACTTGAGAGTATTCAAGCTACTGTAGATGGTTTAAGGTTATTGAGGGAAGGTATCCACACTGGCCTATTTGCTGATATGAAGAAAAACCTGGATAAAGGTTATGGCTTGCTATCAAAACAAGAGCCTGAAAAAGCTGTCAGGACTGAGAAATTTATATCACATATAGGTAATCTAGTAACCGCAGGTTTAAAACTGTTCGGAGGCTCGGATACTGTAGAAGAAATGAAGTATCTTCAAAAAATCATGGCGGGTGATATAACTATGGAACCTACGGCCCTGAAAAATGTATTGCAGTCTTTAAATAAAAAGTTTACTGCGAGACTCCAAGAGACAGACAAAGCAGTAGAAGCTGTTAGGAGTAGGGGTAATTCCTTACCTACTATAGATAGAGACGTGCAACAATCAACACAACCTCAAGAGGGTATTATGCTTTTTGACGATTATGTTAATACTCTAGGTAAATAGCTATGCCTATAGTCAGAATGCCTGATGGTAAGTTAGTAGATATGCCGGATAACCCAGACCCAGTAAAGCTGCAAAAGCTACGGGATTACCATGATAGTAAGTCTACTATAGCTAATAGTACTCCTATAGAGTTGCCTGGTAATATAGAACCTTCTACTATGGATAGGTTAGCTGCTGCTCATAATAAAGCTATGCCAGAAATGGTTAGTGCTGTGGATATTGGATTAAGGAAAGGGTTACTAGCTTTGCCTAATCTAGGATTACAGGCTGGTAGGAAGATTGGTGAAATGGCTAAACCTTATCTTCCTCAAGTACCTGAAGGTAAGTTTAAGGATGCTGTAGTAGGTGCTAGGGATGCAGTATATAACTATATGAATCCTAAAGATCCTGAAACTAATACTGGTAAGATGATAGCTAACCTAATAGCTTCTAGTAGTGGTGGGGTAATTGCTTCTGGTAATATGGGTACTAATGCTGCTATGGGCTTAAGTGGCGGATTAGGTGCTGAAGCTGCTGCTCATATACTACCAGACAATGCACTTACTAGGATAATTGGCAGTCTGTTGGGGTCTGGTGCTCACGGACTAGCTACTAAAGACTACCTTAATAGAGGTATTTTAGTTAAAGAAATGCTTTCAAATACTAAGGATGAAGATCTAACTAAAGCTATCCAGAACCAGCAAGATGATTGGGCTAATGGTATTAAAACTCACTTAGGTCAAGCAATGCCTAGAGCATCTAATATAGATACTTATGTAGATGCTCTAGCTAATTCACCTCAAGGTAAGCATATTGCAGAACTATTAAGAGAGCAACCCTTGCAGATTGAGAGAGCTATGGGCAGACAATTGTATGAGTTACCCGGGGAGGCACTTGGCCCACATACGGTAGCTAATAAGATTCAAAAAGCCGCTACTAAAGTAATTAAAACTGCTGATAAAGTTCCTGGTAGAGTATGGACTGATACTTTTGAAGAAGCTGCCAGGACTGCTAGTAGGGATATACCTGAAGATACTATTAAAACTGTAGTTAAAGGCTTGTTGGATAAGAGAGATACCTATGCGCAAGCTACCAGTGAATATAAAGCTTTAGATGAATTAATTGGTAGGTTTGCTGAGACTAATGCTAAGACTAAGAAAATGGGACTCTTAACAGATGCTTCAAAGCTACATAGAAGTCTTAATGATTTTAAGAGTTCTTTATCTAAAGAGAACCTCGCTAAAAAAGATTACTCAACTTCAGTAGATAAGTTTATTGGTAAGACTATACAAGAAGTTAAAAGTAAGTTAGGTGAAGCCTTAGAACCTTATAGTAAAGCTAATGAAGCTTATGCAAAAGCTAAAAAAGTAGTTAATGATTTAAAAGAAACTGAGATAGGCAGACTAGCTCAAAGACGTGGTGCTATAGAAGGGCAGGAAGCTAGTATGTCTCCTATACAGAGTCTATTCAATAAAGGTAGCCTACCTGGTGCACCCTCTGAGATATTACATGCTGCTGATGAGCTGGTTAAAACAGGAGGGGGCAAAGCTTTCGTAGATGCAGGTAAGTCGCATTTTGCGACACTGATTGACAAAGCAGGTATTACCACGAATGCTAGGATTAATGATGACTTTGCTGAGAACCTTATTAGAGTGTTTGGGGCACCACAGAGAGTTAATCATAACTCTAAAGGTACTGAAGATATACTAATAGGAATGGCTAGGGGGCAAGGTATTAAGGAAGATACAGCTTATGCAGAAGGCTTTAAAAGGTTGATGAGTACAGTAGCAAGAGCTGCTAAAAGGCCTGGAACTGTCGCAGGAACCAGTAAAGCTGCTATTGATGAACTTGCAGAAAAGTCAATGGGTAAGACAATGGGGCAAGTCAGTATCATCACACCTTTTAGACAGCCTATGCTCAGATATGCTATGTTTTTAAAAAATGATTCTTTAGCTGCTATTGATAAGATGTTGACAGATCCTGATCAAGTAGCTAATCTTGTACTACTAGGAAAGCAACCGACTATGAATCCAGCCGCACAAAAGGCTATAATGGCTATACTAAGTGCTCACCAAGCTGCCCGTCACTCTAACTTAGAAGATAACTAATTATGTGGAATTTACTATTACCAACAGTAACACCTATTATAGATAAGTTAGTAAACTTAATCCCTAATAGTAATGATAGAGCTAAAGCTAAAGAAGAGTTTGAGAAACAGCTAATGGAAGCAGTTAATAATGCTGCTCATGATCAAACTGAAATAAATAAAATAGAAGCTGCTAGTACTTCAATATTTGTAGCAGGATGGAGACCAGCAGTAGGCTGGGTATGTGTACTAGGTTTAGGTTACTCCTACCTTATATACCCATTTCTACTTTGGTATAGTACGGCTTATGGGCAAGATTTACATAACCTACCTAAGTTGGAAACTGACGGCTTATACCAGTTAGTTTTAGCTATGCTAGGGTTAGGCACACTAAGAACCTTTGAGAAAGTTAAAGGTGTTAATTTATAGTTTTATTCTAAAAGAGGCTTATTATGTCTAGTGGAATTATTGATGTACAAGAGGTATATGATATTAGAGGTAGGTCACAACTTACAGCTATGGCTATTACTACAGTAGTATCCGAGTATAATGGTTTTACGGCTTCTGATATACCAACTGTAGGTATTTATGCTGTATGGTCTACCGTTAACTGCACTATAAAGCATAATACAGCAGTATCTCAAACTGCTTGTACTGCTGAAAATGGAATAATACTTAATGCTAGGGTACCTATAGATATGCGTATTTCTAAGAATGATGTTATTAGTGCCTTAGCTGATACAACTACAGGCAAACTTCGATTTATGCTTACTAAGACTGAGGGTTAGTATGGCTAAGAGTAGAGCAAGAAATCCTGAAGTATTTTATGATGGTAGTAAGTTGGTTGATGCAGATAGCACAGCTTTGTCTGGTATTTATACTACTTATGCCACAGTAGCTGCCATGAATGCGGCGGCGCCTGCTGCTAATACTATAGCTTTACTGCTACCATCAGCTTTTACAGGTACTGGAAAACCTACGGTAAGTATACCTGTTATTTATAATGGCACAGTATGGGAACCTTTTGGAGGATCTCAGGTAATTTTTAAAGTTATGCTAGGTACACTAGCTGTACCTACTGTAGTACTAGGGGCTGTTGGGCGTTTTCCTTTAGCAGTAGATCCCATAATTCCTGGGGGATTATTAGCTACTAATGGGGATACTCTTGAAATACAGGCCCGTTCACAGAAACATGGTGTAGCAGGTACGGGTACTATTAGATTATGGCTAGGAACCGATACAACCTATACTAATAACTCTTTCTTAACTAGCTTTTCTATAACAGCCGTTGATTTACAACATACTACCATGACCACAGAAGTTATTAGAACTTCTGCTACTACTTTATTTTCAAGTGGTAATGCAGTAGCTAATGGAAATTCTGGTGCAAGTGTATTTGCTGATAAATCAACCCTGATAAACTTTGCCGAAAATCAGACTATTACAGTAGCTATGAATGCTTTAACTGCTGCGGATACTTATGATCTTTTAGAATTAGAGGTGGTTTGGAAAATGGGGACACTAGCATAATAATTTTTTAGATAATTGAAGTCTAGTATTAACTCAATAAAACTCAAGCGTTAGAAGCTAAAGGATACTATCATGCCTTTGAATGGTCTTGGCACTTACACAGCCCCTACACCTGAATATCCAGCTATACCTAATACTATTATATTAGCTAGTGATTTTAATGCTATAATAGAAGATTTAGAGGTAGCTTTATCATTAGCTATATATAAAGATGGCCAAGCTTCTATGGCAGCTAATCTTAATCTAGCTACTTTTAAGATAATTAATTTAGGAACTGGTACTAATCCTGCGGATGCTACTACAGTATTACAGGTTTTTACTAATCCTACATTTACAGGTACTTCCGGTAATGGAGTTACTTTAGCAGGTACAAAAGCTAGTGTAACTGCTGCTGAACTTAATATAAACTCTCCTACAGTTAGTATTACGGGTACAACTTTAGATTTAATTAGTTCTAACTTAGGGCTTACTTCTACAGCTAACCTGGACATTGTGTCAACTACCTCGACGACATTAATGGCAGGTACTACTTTAGATGAAACCGCTATTACGTCTATTACACTAACTGCCCCTACTATTACAGCAGTTGGTAGTTTTGTGGCTACATTGGCTTCTACAGCTACAGCGGTTACTCAAGCCGTAGGAACTAACAATACGACAGTAGCGACTACAGCTTTTGCTACAGCACTTGCCTTTGCTGCGGCTCTTCCAGCACAAACTGGGAGTGCAGGTAAGTTTATTACTACTGATGGGGCAACAGCATCTTGGGCAGATATTGATAAAACCGCTCAGTATTTATTTAATATTTCTATAGGAATTTCATAATGGCTATCTCACCCGCTTATGTAGGCACACCAAAAAGTTCAACAGTATCTGTATCAACAGCAAATTCTAATAGGAATGGGGTTACCGGTGCGTATGGAACAATACACACGGCGGGTGCAAGTGGCTCTCGCATTGATGCGCTCAGTATCGCAGCAACTGGCACAACCACGGCGGGTATGATTCGGCTCTTTATCAATGCGGCGATGATTAAAGAGATACCGGTTATCGCAATCACGCCAAGCGCTACGCAACCAGCGTGGAACGTAGATATCACTTTTGAACCGGCCCTGGTTTTAGCAGCCTCAGCAATATTAAAAGCCAATACTCATAATTCTGAAACTTTTAACTTAACAGTTACTAATGGTGGAGACTTCTAATAATGAATAAAGGAAATTACGGATATCCACAAGCACCAAACAGAGCGCTAAGAGTAGCCCCCCAAGAATGGCGGAATTATAAATTAATCACAGCCACCACTTCAGTCGAAGTTGTGCCACAGAATGTTTATCAAGTATTATGCTTGGTTTTTGGGGGTGGGGCTACTGCTCCGAATCCCATAGTCAGTGGTGGGGGAGGGGGTTTCGCGGCTGGAATACTAGATGTTTTGCCGGGGCAAACCCTGCCAATAATAACTGTAGGTGCAATAGGTGGGACTTCGTCTCTGGGCACTTTGATTAGCGCCACCGGGGCCTCTGGGATTACTCCTGGAACGGGGGCTGTATCGGCTACATTGCGGGGAGGTTTCACTGCAAGTGGAGGGAGTGGTTTTTCGACGGGAGCTCCGAATGGTGCAGCAAGTGGATCATACCTAGGTAATGGCGGGAATGCTGGAACAGCAGATAGAGGTGGATGCGCTTGGGGTGGTGTTACACCGGGCATATCAACTACCGGTGGTACAACAGCTATATCAGTTCCTTATAATGATGATGATGGGTGGCTGGCAATTGCTAATCGCCGCGCTCTCCCGGGCAAGGGTGCTACATCAGCTACAGAATTTCCAGGGTTCGGCTGCGGCGCATTTTCCCAAGATAATAATACAATGGTCTTCCCATCCCCTGTTGGTGGTGGGGGAGGCTATGGGGCAACAGTCGGCGGACGCGGTGGTTACGGGGGTGGAGGCGGGGGAGGGATAGCAGTAGGAACCGGTGGCACAGGTATTGTGATTCTTTATTGGACGGAGGGTTACTAATGAAATACGCATGGATTGAAAACGGAGTTATCCGTGATGTAGCACAAGGTGACCCAGCTACAAGTTACCATCCTGATGTAGCAGCATATTACTCAGAACAGGTTCCTGATAGCGCTGAGAATGGCGATTTGTGGGATGGTACTACTCTAACAAAACCAGAGCCTTTTGTGCCGGTTGTAGTGATTGTACCATCAACCATCACAAAAACTCATTTCCTGCTCGCATTTACAAGTGCGGAACGGGTTAAAGCGCGTTCGCTGCGCGCCACTGACCCTATTTTAGATGATTTCTGGATGATCTTAGATACTACGGATACAGTTAATCTTGCGCTACCCTCTGTGCAAAATGGGGTTGAGTATACTCTTACTGCTGCTAAAGCTGCTGGGTTACTTACACTTGATATTGCTGTACGAAAGGCGGAGATCCTAGCCGGAAACTTACAATAATATAATACTAGATCTTTCTTTGATTAACTAATTAAGCTAGGTTATTTTATGTTTACACTAATTAAGGAAGCTATTGTGAATTTATTCGATATTCATAAACTTAGGCGATCTGACACTTGCCCCTTAAACTCCCTGCAAGCTGATTATATTATTAAATCTATAGAAGGAACTACCATAAGAGTCCAAAAAGTTGAAAAGTTACTATATATTGCTATAATTCTGATTATTACTATTGGCTATACTAATATAGCTACATCTAATGATACTACCCAAACTATGACAGCCACTTCAGGTATATTGGCTAAGTTGAAGCATTATAATGAGATATATTGTAGTGATGGCAATGAGGTTATCCGCGATACTCTAGCAGCTATTATTAGAAGTGAGTTTCCTGGCTATCCTGCTGGTGGATTATGTAAGGAAGAGGATAAAATCCTAAAGATGCTACCTAATACAAGTGTTAAACCATGATCATTACTAAGTTTTTTAATATCTTTAAAATCTTTGGTACTAGCCCCTTAGGATTTATTACTTTTTTAACCAGACTAGACAATACTTTAGGAAAAATACTTATGAATCAAGAAGAACTCAAAGCAGCATTAGAACAGGTAGAAGCTAACCAAGAAGCTACACAAGCTACCTTGGTTAAAGTAGTTACTGAGGTACAGGAGTTACTTACTGTATTAGCTAATTCGGTTAATACACTAGACCCTTCTGTAGAAGCGGCTGTGAATAAACTAATTGTATCTTCTGGTGCTAATAGTGAATTAGCTATACAATTGGATGGGTTGAACCCTGATGTAACACCCATTGATATGGTATCTATTAATGGTGGTTCACCCAGCTAGTAGTTTCTAGGATTACTTAATAGGGTATAGCTTTGATTAGCTATACCCTATTTTTATTTACTCTGGATCTGCAAGTAATCCAGCAACTAACTGATGTAGTTTTGCACCTGACTTAATAGCTTCCTTCATAAATACTATTTCACTCTTCAAATTAGCTATTTCCTCAGTACTATTATCTATAGTCTTTTTATAGTTATCTAGCATATCTTGCTGTATATCTATTAAATCTCCTATAGAGGCTGCTTTATAAGCATTATATAATTTCTGGTGTTCCTTGTATAATTCTGTATTCCTATCAGTTAGATCATATATATCATTACAATATATTTGCATATGCATAGCTATACCCCCTTGTATTGCTATAAGGTTTATTTAATTTACTTATACATTCAATCACTCTTACTACTCTAATAATATCACTTATTTACAATGCCCCCATGATAATTCTGATGTATGTACTTCCGCTGGTATAGTTAACGGAATCCTATAAGGTAATACTATTTCTGTAGCTTTCTTAATTTCTTCTATATAAAACTCCTTATCTTCAGTAGGAAATTGACCTGTTAAACTATCATGTACTTGCATCAAGCAATCGAACTGCTTAGCAGGTATAGGATAGCCCTTACTATTTATTATTAGCTGCTTAGGTTGAAACTTTTCCTGTAAAACTACTAAGGCTCTATTGATAATACAAGCTACAGTGGAATTGCCTGTTACCGATATTTCATTATTGCGCCTTACTAGGAAGAACCCACTAGATACAGTGGGACACCCTACTAAGGTATTAGTTGCACTATAGGTTTCAGTAGAAGTTGTTGACCTTTTTCCTTTGTTAGGCGCTATGGTAATTCTATAATTAGGATTATTTCCTCTAGTATCTTCGCTCATCCATCTAGCTCGTTTACCGCGTAGTGCTGCTATAGTTGCTACCCACTCACAATTACTTTTTATACTAGAACTATACCAAAGTTCCCCATTCTTAGAACGCCATCCATCCCAGTATTCTAATTCCTTTAGTATAAAATCAAGATTAGTATCTGATAACTCTAATAGCCAATCTCCAAAAGTTTTATGTAGCATAGATAGTCCATGCCCTGATGGTAGGTAAAAGCAGGTAGCTTCTCCTCTTACTATACTTTTAGTATACTTAATACCCAGTCTATCTAATATACCTTCTAATCTATCTATTTTCCTAGTTTTAGAGAACTCAAATTGTATAGCATTTCTCCGCACATCGTAGCTTCCATCGGCTTGAAGTGCTACTATTAAAGCTAATCTATCATTATCTATAACTAGATTTCCTGAATAATACCCTACTCTAGGTATTCTAGCATTTTTTGGTAAACTATCTGCTGTAGTGACTTTTATAGCCTCCCTACCAGCATTATAGTAGGGTACTCTATGATTTCTAGTACAAGATATTCCTAATTCTTTTAGGAATATTAGATCATTTACACTAAAATAACTCCATTTACTTGGTACTTCAAACGTTATTTTATTATCCTCCCATATAGCTATCTCCTCTTCTGATTCTATCTTTAGAATAGTTTTCCAGCCTTTCTTAGTTAGTACTTCATGATCCATAGTAAGGCATTGAGGCTTCCAGGCTACTGCTTCATTAAATACTGTACCTTCTATACGTTGAAAGAAATGTATTCGATATCCAAAAATATTAGTAATAATCTTTCTCTTCATAACTTGATCTTTAATAGAGTTTTGCCAATCTAGTATCTCTGGAAATTTACTATAATACCATTGTTGGAACTGTTCTACTTCATGTACTATTAAACCTGTTTGCCCTGCTAAACCTTTACCAGTACCTAGGTAATTAGTACCATGACACAATGCTTTAAATGTAACATACTGAGAATGATGCTTAGTCATTGTAGGATCTTTATAATATTCTTTCATAGCCTCTACATAGACTTTCTTACCTTCATTTAGTATAGCTATCATTTCCCTACAATTAGCTTCCCAAGCTACTATTCTAATATCAGCACTATCTAAGTCTACATCAAAGAAGGTATAACCTTCATCAGGTTTGAATAGCTTTCTAAGATTAGGTAATACTATAGTAGATCTAGTACCATCAGTAACATTTTGTAAATTAGCCCCTTCATCAAAAGCATCCTTAGTCGAAGCGAATCTATAGGTAATAGTGCCTGTTATTTTAAAGCTACATCTTAATCTACCATCACTAGATAACTTAGCTTCAAGAAATTCCATCACCTTGCCTAGTGATCTAATCTCTGAAATACACCTAACTAAGGGTATTAGCAAAGGCTGTACTTCCCCTATCTTAGTAAGTGCTTCATTATCTACGGATAAGTTACCTGTTTTCCTATTAGTTCTTTGCTTCTGTAGTAGATCCTCATAAAATACTACGGCCATTTGTGGGTTAGAGTCTATATTAGGGAAATACCCTAGTACATATTCTAGCCACTCTTCACGCTCTTTTATTAATCCTAGTACTATATTCCTGTATTCCTGCCTAAGTTCCCTATCTAGGGTAATACCTTTGTGCATCATACGTTGTACTTGCGGCCATAATTTTAACTGAAAATCTACTACATCCCTCATAGATTTCCCAGTATTATCTTTATAATCTATCATTAACTGTTGCTTTTCCCATATAGCATAGGTTTTACAAGCATCTTCACAGTTATACCAACTTCTTTGTTCTAGTGGTGGATCATTCTTACCATCCTCTTTCCAGTGTTTATGGTAAGGTAAGTACATACTACTCAAAAAACTTAAATCTTTAGGTGTTACGCAGGTTAAAGTATGTTGATTAACCATAGTATCTTCTATAGCTTTAGGTGTAAACATCCAATACTTGCGTATATACTGGTCATCAAAGTTGTAACCTTGCCCGATAATCCTAACCATCTTATGTGATAGGATCTTATATATTAGATATACTATCTCAGTTTCTTCATCTTCTGTATAGTAGTGATCTTCAAAAGCTGTAAAGGGTATACATATAGCCTCTCTAGCATTCCAAGCTAAAGCTACCATTTCTATAGTACGATACTTAGTTTCAATATCTACACCTAGATGCAGTAAGCTAGTAGCATTATTAGCTTGATCTAATAGCTGGGTTAATACTATTATAACTTCATCATAGCTAGGCTTTATTAGAAAATTATAATCAATTACCGGAAAGGTATGTACTGTAGATTCTTTCTTAATTCTTACTAAGTCCATTATACCTATTACGCGCCACTTCCAAACCTTGCTAATTTGCCTAGGATGATAGGTAGGTATAACTTTGATAGGATAACCCATCTCTTCTTGCAAAGTGCATTTAAGTACTGAACCTCTCCAAGCATTTAGCCCCCATTCATTAGTTAAAGCCCATAGAGCTACATTACCTAGGGCTACTATTATATTAGGCTTAACTCTAGCTATCTCATCCTTTAAAATTAGTATATGATCTCTTAATATAGGTAGTACTTGTCTACCATTATACTCTATATGATCAAAAGTAATAGCTTTTTTGGTTAGAGCCATAAAAGCTTCTGGCGAATCACTAGGTGCTTTAATCTTTAGTACATGAGTCTTGTAACATGCTCTCATATCTATGCCAGCTTCAGCCATCATTACACTGAGTACTTGCATAGTGTAACCACTGAAGGCTACCCCTGTCGCTAATTCTTCTGCTATAGGGGCATCTGCTACTAGCATAATCCTAGCTGGACAGGCCCCTGATGGTAATATAGTTTTTATGCTCATATATACTTCCCTAAATATAACTTATAACCTAAGATAAGTTTATAAACTTTAGCAGTTAACTGAAACTTTAATATATAGGGTTTATTTACAGTGTTGTAAAGTATAACTTTATAACCTATATATAACCTCAGCACTATAAAGTTCTTATTAAAAATATTAAACTTATTACCAAAAAATTAATATGAGTGAGTTTTCATTTAAACTGTAATTCCTTTATAGTTTTTTCACAATCTAACCTAGCTGCATTCTCGGTAGGTATAATCACTGTAGAGCATAGCATAGCTTGAGCAGCTTTTATAAGATTGCCATTAGTGATATTTATACCTAATATAGTATCACCAGCATTAGCACTTCTTAGCAATAGGTTAGTATAAAAGCCTAAGTTACGAGAATCTTTAGCGTAGGTGGACTCTATAACGTTTGGTAGTAAGTGGTTAACTGGTTTATTGCCTATGTTTATGTAAAAAATGTACTCAAAGTGATCTTTACACCCTTCTTTAGGTATTATAGTTTTATTACTATATTTAAAAGTATGAATATATTGTAGTATAGCTATTGTAGAATATCTTGCAAAGAGATGTAGTATAGAAGCTACATTACTATGACTGCTTAGTACATACATATGTGTTTTAATATTATTAAATTTTAATACCTTATCTAATATATCTATAGTCGAAGTGGTCGCATCTACTATAATTGTTGAAAATTCTACTTTACCAAATACAGGTAATTGTAATTTTTCTATTAAATAGTGCTCTATAGCTTTAACAACTTTAGCCTTACTATGAGCCTCTTTATGATTCAATTCTTTAATAGCTTCCCTGTCTATGATACTTTTATCTAGAGCACTGCCTGATTCTATCTTAGCTTTTATCTTAGCTGTATGTTCTGCCAGCTTCTCTTCATCTTCTGCCTTCTTAGCTATAATACCTTTACTTATAGTCTCCTGCAACATACTATCTCCCTAGACTAAAAATCTCTACCCTAAGCTAACTTAGAGTAGAGAGTATAACTATACTAAGCTAGATACTACTAAATATGGATAATCTTACCACGTTTAACTTCAGCATACACATCACCAGTGTCTTCATTCTCACGATGTGTAACTTTACCGCGCACTATACGATTTAGTAGCATATTTATATTAAACTCTTTTTTAGGTTCGTTGAGATCGCAGGCTTCACGTAATCTACCTAGATCAATATTCTTACCTTTAGCATCATCCAACATAGGTAAGCCCGTGGTGGGATTAGCTATAATATCCAACATACCACTATGTTGCACAAAGATTTTATCCCTACCTAGCTGCTCACGTACTGCTTGGTCTTCGACTTCTAAGGTAACACTTAACATACAATAAGCATCACCATTCCTATTGGTACCTGTACGAATGTCTAATTTTGATATCAACATAGTATAATCACCTTCGGGACATGGTGCTACTTTAGTATCAAAAGCTGCTTTAGTTGCGGTTTCTAACAACATTTCTGGGTTTAATTCCATGTTTTATTACTCCTAGATTTATAATAACGGCTTTACAGCTACTATACAATTGCCGTGACTTGTATAGTTTTGTCACTTACTTATGCTGCCTACTACGTAATTTTGCTAATAGTATAGCTACCCAAAGGGAGAATAAGCCATTAACTAATGCTGATACTATAAATAAAGCTTTTATTAATTCAGGCTCTTCCATACTTATTACTCCTTATCATTACTATAATAAAAATCATCTATGCCGTAGCTCTCTTCTAAGTAACTATTTCCATCCCTTTTACCCTGCTTCTCCATCGCTCTATAATAGGTATGAACGATGGAGATAAACCAGCTTGTATAGGTAAGTTTCTAGTTTTAGTATCAGCTAAGGGTGTGCTAGTATCCCAAGACCACTTATTACCATCCCTAACACTTAAAATAACATCACTAAATAGTGAGGGTAGTTTAGAATATAATGCCCTACCTAGACTAGCTACCATTAATTTAGTACCACCTGATATCTGATCTACTTCCCTATCAACATGAGCTAATACTACGATATGACAGCTACATTGATTGCATAAGAATGTTAATAAATCCATTAACTGATTTTGAGAAACACCCCATTCATTTTGAGCATAAGCAGGTTTCCCCCCCACCATATTCTTCATACAAATATTAGCCAATTGGGTCAGACTATCTATTACTAGAACTCTATTCATATCCCAATCATTTACTGAGCCAAAGTCTTCTCCTGTTTTATCATCTATAAATTTACCTAAACTACTGAGAAATAAGAGGTACTGGTTGTAGCTTGCCCTATTGGGATCGACGGCTTTACATAAAGTTTCGTAGCTAAGGGTATTAACTCGCCTTGCGCTATCAAACAGCGTAGATACTCCTGATTTTGGCTGGCCAATCTTGAACCAGTGTAAGTTATTAGGTAATTGCTTCCCATAATCTGCGTAGTATCCTATTAAAGATTCTAATCCATTCTCTAAATCTATATAGAATACTTCTAAACCAGCATCTACTAAAGTACCTATGGCATGAGTCTTACCTGTACCCGCTGGCCCCATTAGCAAATCTTTAATACCTGATAACCTAGGCTGTTTAGCTTCAGTAGTATCATTCATCTGCAGTCATTCCTATTTTATAATCATTATCATTATCTACTATAGAGCTATTTATGCTACAAACAACCATTCTATTCCTAGCTTGTAATAAGTTCTTAATAGTTTCTTCAGGTGGCTTATAGTTTTCACCTTTAAGGAACTTACCATTCTTATCTTTTATTACTTCACCATTAGCACCTAGTTTAGACCACTGGCTTTCCATGATAGCTTGCAGTACTTCTGGCAGGTAGATACCATGTTTAGCTGCTTCTGAGGCACAATACACTACTACATCACCAAGTAAGTCAGCCAAAGCTACGTAATGATCTATAGTTACTGGCGTATCTACCTCATTAGCGATATCCAGTAATTCATTAACTTCATCAGATAGAGTTCTATGAAATTTTAATACTTTATCAACTAAATCTTTATCTAATTCTATAGACTGTTTAACAGGTAAGTCAAACATCTTATTCATCTTAATTATATCTTCGCTAAAACCTTTATACATTACAATACTCCTTGATTAATTAATACTTTTATAGCTTTCAATTCCAATAATAACTCTCTTCTTAGCATTTCTACTGATAGTTCATCTATAGTATTATATCCCTCCATAAGTACAGATCCTGGTAATGTTAATCTTGTTTTAGCTAGTAGTAGCTTACCTTTAGCACAGCATTCACACTCATTGCATACTGCTGTATACCTAGTATACTCAGTAGTACCTGCGATTTGTGCTTTGATAATTATCCATATTTTAGCACATATGGGGCAGTACCATAATTGTCCGAAAGGAGTAGAAGGTTGACCATGTATATAGCTAATACTTCTATCAGCTTCACTGATACCAGCATTAGCAGGTATAAATACAATATTATATTGCATTATCTAAACAATCCTTGATCTTTCAATTCCTGCTCAAACTCATCTACTGTTTGTTCTACCCTACTAAGTGGATTCCAGACTCTTTGTATCATTGTAGCAGGTAGCCATTCATCTTGACCAGTCTTGCAAGTTTCTATAAATGCACAAGGCCTGAAGTAGGAGTTACAAGCATTATCAAAGTTATAATCATAGTAACCTTCATCCCACATAGTTATGAGTCTGTTTAAATCCCTAACAATCTGAGTATGCCAAGTTTCTAGCATATGATCACTTCTATGAGTTAGTACTTGCATACATTCAAAGCCAGTTTTTTTAATAGCAATACCTCTAACTACACAACCTACTACATTTACATCTAGTGCCCTCCGAGCTGCCCAGGTATAGGCAGTAAATTGGCTACGCATTTCCCATTGCTCAGCCCATGAAGTGCCTAATTGCTTGGTAGTTTTATCATCCTCTAGCATTATTTGATTGCAGAAAGTACCTATCATATCTGCCCTACCTGATAATAATATAGGATCACCCGTTAACGGGTGATTAATACCTAGTGGCTCTAAGAATGAAAATTCTATGCCTAGCTTATCTCCTAATCTTAAAGGCTCAAAGCCATCAGCACCTAAAGGATAGCTATAAAAAAAGTACTCAAAGGCTTTTTGCATATTCTCTAAAGTTTTATTGGTAGCTATCATAGGATCAAAGCTACCATAATACTTAGTCAATGCTGCTACCCCATAACCTAGGCTAGTATCTTCATCCATACCTTCTTCATAAAAACACTTTCTAGCTACCTCAGCACCTTTAGCGAATGCACCACCAGCTACTAAATCTACGGATTCTAGTTGTGGCTTCCAGTGCTGCATATAAGTCCTAAACATTTTTTGAGGGCATTCACGTAGTGCTGATATCATAGTAGAATCTACTACATGAGGAAATTGAGGCTTAGCTATAGTCATTTTACTTCCTTTTTGCCTAAGATTTACTTTCTACTTGTATAAGTTTCTCGATATAGTGTATAGCTTTCTTTAAATCTTCTATACCATTCTTATCTTGAAATCTCATCATATACTTAAAGGCATTACCTTTTAAAAAGCCTACAAACTCTTCTTTAGTAAAGTTTGCTTCCATGTAGGCCCAGGGCTGTAAAGCTTTATCTTTATAATGAGAGCCGCCTACTTGCTTAGAATCTACAATTGAAATTTCAACTGTAGATTCAGGCTTAATTAATGTAAAGTTTTCCCATTGGATGGAATCTAAAGGAATTTTAATAGGATCTACTAGATTACTTTTCGTACGCCCGACTATATATTTAGAGATAGAATCATAGGTAAATTCATAATCTCCCCAACTGTATCCCTTAGCATATAAGGTAAAAGGTTCTTCTAACCATATAGGTACATCATCTACTATAGCTATTGCAAAGATTTTATTATCGGGCTTCTCTGAGAATATAGGTATTACGGTTGCTGTTAAATATATCCCGACGCAGGTACGAACCTTAACGCACTCATATTCTTTACCCTCAAACTTAGTACCTTTGCACATAGCTACTACACGATCCCACTCTCTTAGTTTTTCTTCTTTGCTTAGCATGATTCAATCCTCGTTAAAATTAAAGTTTCAGTAATGGCAGGTACAAACATCATCTTAGTCCCCTTAATACTACCTAGTAGAAATCCTTTTATAGCTTTATCCCAATCAGTTTCATTATCAAATTGAAACTGCATAATATCCTTACCATTTGATCCTATAGTTATGTAATACCCTGTAGCTTCTCCCATTTCTATCCCCTTAGAGTAAACCATTCTTAAAACCTTCTAGTAAAGCTGAGGTATTCACTACTGGTTCAGCTTTCTTTCTAGTACGTGAGGCAGTAATACCAGCAATTCTAGTACCTCTTAGATAGTTTATAGCTACCTTCATTTCTTCTTTAGTTAATTCCTCGCCGGCTATACATTTCTGAGTATATATAGCTATTCTTTCTTCAATAGGTATACTTTCATTTAATATTATAGGTAAGTGTTCTTGTGCTGTTGGCATAGTTTTAATCCTCTTTAATTATGCATCTATATCTATATCTAAATGATTTAAAGCCCGTCGCAATCCATTAGCATATGCAGGTGAGCACTCTTCATTAAGCTCTATTGTTTTCCTAATCATAACTAGCTCTTTTTCATACACTTTGAAAAATAACCATTTAATAAAGTTTTTCATAATTATATTCCTACAATAAGTTTAATTTTAGCTCTACTCATAGCTACATTCAAACACTGTAATGATTCGGTAGTATTCCTATTAGATAGGATATCTTTAGCTTGTACGAATACCCTTTCATAAGTGCTGCCTTGCGCTCTATGAGCAGTGATAGCATAGCTATGCTTAATATGATGTACTGATTCATTTAGCTGCCAGTAATGCCTCCAACTACCTCGATGACAGGTTGCGGCTGCTTTAGCTTCAATTAATATTGTTTGAAATAGTGCTTCACTCTCAGGGTGGCATATACTGAATATTTTAGTAGTATTATCATCCATGATACATTGTATGTGCATAGTTTTAAGTTTAAGTATATTATTAAAACCATCTATAGTTTTTTCAATGAAACCTTCTTCATCTATGGTAGCTATGATTTTATCTTCAATATCCCTAGCTGGCGAAGTAACTACAATTTTATCCCCTACTTCATACTTATTCATTATATAAGTTTGTGGGAATATTTTACTCCTAACTATAGTATTATACTTATCTACTACGGCATTACGCCAAGCTATAATTTTAGTATGCCCCCTTTCTTTTAGGGTATCCGGCTCTTCACTAGCTATAGCAAATACCATAGTTTCAAACTCTTGCAAATTAATCACTTCTACAGGACTGGAACATGGCATTTCTCTATAATCTTTGAGAAATGGTAATTTAAAACTAAATGGATTATCTATAGCTTTCCTGACTTGCTCTACACATTCTAGTATAGCCCCCTCATGCCTCATAACCTGATGTAATATAGCTTGATTATCAGTATTGAAGTAGCTAATTATGGGGCTTTTGGCCTCTTTTACAGGAGGTAACTGATAGCTATCCCCCAGGAATAAGACTTTAACTTTAGGAGATTCTCTCAAGGCTCTATCAATATAGGCTTTTAGATTAGCATTAATCATGAAAGCTTCATCAATGATGATTAAATCAAATTCATTAATATTGAAATCATTAGTTTTGCTGACCACCTCTCTGACTTCCCCACTATTATCCATGCTTAATCCTAGCAGGCTATAAATAGTACAGCACTCTGGCTTATATTCTGGGGAAGTAAGCATATCTTTGAGCACTTTAGTAGCCTTATTAGTAGGCGCGGTGCACACTGCTTTCTGCTTATATTGAGAAAGCACCTGCTTGAGTACAAAAGTTTTGCCCGTACCCGGCTTACCTTGTAGGAGGAATACTCTATTATCTTTAGATGCTAGAAATTTAATAATAGCTTCTAAAGCAAGTTTTTGATCATTTGATAGCTGCACTTTCTTCTCCCTCTTTTCTATAATTAATGAGTATTTCTTGAGCTTGCTCTATTATCTGAAGCTGATTCTTATCTATCCTATCCGCTTTAGCTAATTCGAGGTAAATATGCGCTAATTCTTCTATAGCTGCATCTACATTCTTACCTTCTAATCTATCTAATTCTTTGCAGACTGCATTCTCGAAAAATTCAGCTTGCTTACCATGCTGGATTCCATCATATTTATGATTCCATAGCTGCTCTTCCATTCTTGCTACTAATTCCTCTCGAATCCTGATACTCTTAGTAATCATAATTCTTTTTAATGGTGGGGATACTCTCATAGTATTATCCTTTTAATCTTTTAAATAATGAGCCATATTCTTTTTCGATATTACTACTATCTAAAAATTTTCTACAGCTATAGCAGGCTGCTATAATTTCATCAGTTTTTACTACCTTAGATTCATGTATAGCCGAAACTTGTTCATCCAATCTTATTAAATTCCTTCTATCCCAATACTTTTTATGCTGTAGTACTTGAAAAGTGCCTATATAATTAGTTTTCTCAGTTTTACAATTGCTACAAATTTGGCAGGTATAAGATTCTACCGTAGCTATTATCTTCCAATCCTCTGCATCTTTCATTTTTCCTACTAGCTTTACGTAATCCTCAGTATTACTAGCTTTTGTGGAAGCTATATGATCTTGTTTGAGCCTATAAAATATCTTAGCTATTTGCTCATCTTTAAGTAATTGCTTGATTTCTTTACCTGATTTAAATCTTAGGAATATTTCTACTTCTCTTCCAGGCTTATTAGATATTTCGCAGATAGCTTGCTGCAATAATAGCCTTTGCGCTTTGGCAGATAGTTGATAATCATCCGGTGATTGCTTAGCTGTTGATTTTTTTAGTAGATCATCTAATTCCATTTGAATTTCCTATTAATTATTAATCTATATCGCTACTCTATCATTTCCCTGATATTAAATCAAATTATTTTAATTTATTTTATTTTATAGTATAGTATTGCTATAGTTAAATATAGTATATAATTATATATAATATAATAGTATAGATTAATAGGTATAAAAAAGCATCATAGCCGGAGATAGATAGCTATGATGCTTAGTACAACTTTAAGATAGTTGCCATCCCCCTCATAATAACTATATTTTTATATAGCTATTATGAGACTATTAATCCATTAATCTATTAATCCATTAACCCATCAAACCTGCTAGTAATAAGGCTGTATCCACCGCTGGTTGTTTGGCTTTCTTAGCAGCTTCCAACCGCTCGATAATTGGCTTAATTTGAGCATCTCTACGTAAGGCAAGTTTCTGGGTTTGGGTCAAAGCTGCCAAAAATACTTTCACTTCATCAGCATTTTTTCCAGTAACTTCCATGATTGCCTTGTGCAGAGGCGCGCTGGATCCACCAGTGCCTTTGGCTCGTTCTTCCGACCATTTGCCAGCTTCTAGCAGTTTGAAAAACTCTTCACTATCTAGTATAGCTGAATCCAGATCATCTTCACCTGCAATGATATCCCGGCATTTTTGGCTCGCACCAAATTCTAGGAATTTAACTAGCAGAGAAGAGGGCACGACTACCTGTAGTACTCGCCCGTTCAAAAAATCTTCACGAATGTGTAGCTCTCCCGAATCGGCGACTTTAGCACTTACCTGGAGTTTACGCTTGCCGGGAAATGCTACCACTTTCCCATCTTCCATTTCTATAGTAGTTACTATTGTTTTACTAGCTTTAGTAGCTGGTATATCTAAAGCTTCTGGCAATGTAGCTTCTACATCATCGCCTACCAATGCTTCTACTTCTGATATTTTATTTTTAGCCATTTTATTTCTCCTAGTATTTAATATAATTTTGAATCCAGCTTGTATTGCTTATCCAGCAATTCATAGTATATATAGCTATTTAAAAAAATACAATACTTATTTAATTTATTTTTAAATAAATCTAGCTAATCTAGATATAAAAATATTTAGTATCAAATTTTCTGTAGATTGGGTAGAAAGAAGAGTAGTATCTATTTAGTAGAGTTACATATACAATATACAATTTTATATAATGTAATCTTATATATTATAATCTTATATTCTATATAGCTATATTATATGATAGATATTCTATAATATATATACTATCTATCTATTGACTATTATTATTTATCTGATATCATATCAGGGGTGGCGGGGCGGGATACGATACTAGGCAACTACAATTTATTGTGGTACCCTAGAAAACTCTGTTCCGGGGAGGAAAGGTTTCTAGGATGGTAGCTACTAAAAATTCTATACTTCATTAGTTAGTATTATAGATTATTACTGATTGTGGTAGTACATGATGCCATAGCTATATACCCCATAAAATTGAGACTGATTTAAATGCGATTCTAGCGAGTTTTATTTGAACTGATATCATCCTATTAAAATCGAATTATAATTGATTGTTTGATTTCCTACTGATTATTTGATTATCTGAATACTCGATAATAGGTAAAATATACTAGATAGGCAAGATAATACCCTAATTCAATACTAGAAATTAGGGTATTATTTTGTATAGCTATCGTGTATACTTTACACCATTATCGCATAAATATTCTGTTTTAGCTGGTATATGCTGTACTCCAGGAATCAGTACAGCGTGCATACCCACTAGAGCAAATTGTGCGCCCGTGGTACTGCTTGGTGCAGTATAGCTAATGATTTTACAGTTATGTTTCGCCGAGTATTCCTCAAATTTTTGCTGCTCAAGATTTACGCAGGCTGCTAGTATTAGGGTTACTGCCATGATTAAGATTTTCATTTTGATACCTTTCTATCAATTTTCATAGATAATTATATTTTGATACCATCGATGCTATGAATTTTCATAGCTACATTCTCCCCATAGCTTTCAATCTAGTGATCCGCTCAGTGGCTTGATTATCTAGCTCTATCCATCGATGCTCGAGGGTAGGCATGATATAAGCTGATACTAAGCAGATAATAATTAATGTGATAACTGTAGATCTATTCATGGTCATTTATCCTTTATTTAAAGTAGAATTTGCTATAATAGCTTCTATTAATTAGTAGATTCTCTCTACTAATTAATAGAAAATTTGTCTTATGCCCCTCTTCATCCGATATTTTTAGAGTAAAATACTTACCTGTTTTATCTAATTTACTAAATTGTTGCCATATATATATGTTTGAGCTTCCTTATTTAGTATCCCTATTAAATGAAACTTTAATCACAAAGACTTGCTAAGATTTTCTTTGGCTTTATCGATTACAGTAGCTACCATTCGCGAATACCAATCATTTGATTTGATAAACTTTTCTACAGATCTAGAGCAACAATTGGTTAGGTAATCACTAGCTAGTCCCTTACCATTTTTCTCAACTATTACTTTTATGATAAACCATTCTAGTCTTCCTGATTCTATCGCAGCTAGGAATTGTTTGCGATCTTCTTCCGATATATCCCAGTCTGGCCACCCTAGCTCAGGGGTGGTGTATACTTTAATTGTAAATCCATCCCTTTCCTCAGTATGTCTTAGTCCACAATTTTTCATTTTTGTATCTCCTAATTATTAATAGTATCTAGTTATTACTGCAAATCTAGTATAGCTATAAAAACTTAGTATGTCAACCATTATTTATAATTATTTATAATTGAGCCAATAACTAAGTAAGTTTCTATCTTAAATGAAAGTTTTAATCGCAAAGACTTGCTAATATTTTCTTAGCTTCACTTATTATATGGTCAATCATGCCAGAATAATATCCATCAGGCCGGATAAACTGCCCTATAGATTGATAGCAGCAATTGATTAAGGAATCATGAGCTAGTTCTATCCCCTTTTTCTCAACTATTATTTTTACGGAGATCCATTCTAGTCTGCCTGATTCTATCTCAGCTAGGAGTTGTTTGCGCTGCTCTTTGGATAGCCCCCAATCTGGCCGCACTAGCGCAGGGGTGGTGTATACTTTAATTGTAAGTCCATCTCTTTCTTCGGTATGTCTCAATGTATAATTTTCCATTTTTGTATCTCCTAATTATAAGTTTTAATTAATTTATTACTGCAAATCTAGTATAGCTATAAAAATTTAGTATGTCAACCATTATTTTGATATCATCGATGGTATGAAGTTTCATAGCTACATTCTCCCCATATTTTTTAGTTTTTGAACCCTTTCCTTACCTTGCTCATCTAGCTCTATCCACCGATGCTCGAGGGTAGGCATGATGCAGATAATTACTAGAGAGATGATAATAAATATAATCATAGTATATCTATTCATGATAGCTTTCCTTTATTAATTAGTCTGAGAAATTCTGGTATGTGCTTCTTAGTAGCTGATAAGCACTCAGTTTTATAGTTGCATGATTCTACCCTTTAAAGAAAAACTTCGCCCGTAACACCACCGAGCGAAGTTTTAACTTATAAATCTAGATCACTACATAAAAGTTGATATGCTGCTAGTTTTTCGTCTTGATTTGCTATAGTAGTTCCTAATAATTTTAAATGTTTTCTTGCATAAATCACGTAAAAACTTGTATGATCATTTCGTAAATGTATCTGCGCTTCAATAAGATTATTTAAATTATCAAATAATACTGCTATGTTTTTTTCTGCAAAAATAGCTAGTATATTATGCTCTATAGCTGTAAGTTTTTCTCTTCTTGCTTGATCTTGAGTATTCATGATTTTATATCTCCTATTTAATTATCTATTAGTCTTCATTATATAGCTATAGTTCATGAGAGTCAAGCATTATTTATAATTATTTATAATTATTTAGAGATATTTTATAAAATTTTTGATTTCTGCTAGATTGCATAGATAAGGCCTAGCTTTACTATTAGCTATAGCTATATTGATTATAGATTGATGCTTAGAAGTAGTAGTACTGTATTTATCAGTATTTTGATACCATTTATTTGTATCAAAATTATATATAGCTAGTGGAAAGTGCTCACCATAGCTATATATTATATATAATTTATCTATAATTTTAGAGAATATGCTATTACCCTCAAAAATTTGCTTGCTTGATACTAGAGGCGGGATTTGCTTTAGAGTTGCTTTCATGATTAATTCTCCTATAGTTTTAATTAATTTCTTACTACAAATCTATTATAGCTATAAAAATTTAGTATATCAAGCATTATTTATAATTATTTACGATGTATCACTATCTTTTAATTGAGCCAATAACTAAGTAAGATTCTATCTATATCTATATCTATATCCTAAAATTAGATCAGCTTAAACTTGGCATAGCTATAATATAGAAATAGCTGCATACTATAACTGCCTAATAATTAATCAATTCATTTAAATTCATTTAAACTCATTTTAAGTACCTTTTTAGGCTAGTTGATCTTAGGCTATGCTATCATATCAATTTAGGATTAAATGGGCTAAAATCAATTCCCGGTGAATCAATTAATCTAGTTTGATTCACTCAAATATATATTTTAATAGTATATCTACTAATATATATATATTTTAATATATAGCTATACTAAAGATCATAGCTATATATTTTGATTAATCAGAGTGTGGAAGGTTCGAGCATGAATTGATTAAAAGGTCTGGGTAAATCCAGTTTAGTTTAGATTAAAATATACTATAACTATATATTATATAAGATTAAATAATATATAGCATAGCTATGATTAATCATAGATTCTAGCATGGAAATTAGCATAGCTTTTTGGGTAAATAGTTGCATGAAGTTGGTAGATTCTAGTATTGATTAATTCATAGCTATTAATAATATAAAGTAATAAATAATAGAAAAGTAATCAATATATGAAGTAAATAAATACTAGAAAAGTATTCATATATTGAGAATTTATCAATATTTGAAGTATTCAATATTGAGAATGTGCCCTACACTTCCTCAATATTGAATACTTCCCATCCCATCAGCTAATCCCAGCTATTGAATATCTGCTATTAAATATCTAGTATAGTATCTAGTATAGTATCTAGTATAGTATCTAGTATAGTATAGTATCTAGTATCTAGTATCTAGATTCGATATCTAAGATAGTATCTAGTATAGTATCTAAGATAGCTAGTATATCTAGTATAGTATATCTAGTATAGTATAGTACCTAGTATCTAGTATAT
>ERZ1292625.815-Hain-H41-01um-R1-815-length-42380-cov-4_pt1 | contig 38835 bp, 48 predicted proteins | sample MGYA00564400_ERZ1292625 | MGnify/ENA primary metagenome ERZ1292625 (study PRJEB36523, sample SAMEA6512639) | groundwater metagenome | collected 2019-01-08 | study: AquaDiva: Metagenomics assemblies of 32 groundwater samples
TGACATCGTGTCATTTCAGTTGTGGGGGTATTCATTTATGTCTATCAGCGCAGGGCCAGTGTTCAAACTTAATCCTTCGGTGTCTTTCATGGTCAACTTTGACCCGTCGCAAGATAAAGATGCTAAGACCAAGATCGATGAGATATGGTCAAAGCTTGCGGAGGGCGGCAAAGTATTGATGCCTATACAGCAATATCCATTTAGTGAGCGATATGGTTGGATTGAGGACAAGTATGGCGTTTCGTGGCAGCTGATTTTGACAAAGCCCGAGGGCGAGGAGCGGCCTCTTATCATCCCATCGATGCTGTTTGTGACTGAAACATGCGACAAAGCAGAAGAGGCAACGAATTTTTATCTCTCTGTTTTTAAAAACGCGAAGCGTGGCGCGCTTGCCCACTATCCTGCCGGCATGGAACCAAATAAAGAGGGTAGCATTATGTTTACGGATTTTATGCTCGAAGGTCAGTGGTTCACAGCGATGGATGCAAGTGCCTCTATGCACCACTTTGCCTTCAACGAGGCCGTCTCACTTATCGTCAACTGTGATACGCAAGAGGAGATTGATTATTATTGGGAAAAGCTTTCCGCAGTACCTGAATCCGAACAGTGTGGCTGGCTCAAAGACAAATATGGCGTATCATGGCAAATCGCGCCTGTTATTATGGATGATCTGATGGCGAGCGGTGACAAAGAGAAGATGGCGCGGGTTACAGCTGCATTTTTGAAAATGAAAAAATTCAACATAGCTGAACTGCAAAAGGCGGCGGACGGGCAGACGCCTAACACATAATCCAAATTATGCTTCACAAAAACCCGCCTCAAAAGGCGGTTTTTTTGTGCTAGAATAAATACATGGATTTACGAAGATTTTTTGTTGGGCGGACAATAGGTCTTTTGGCAGTGCTTGTGTTTGTGGGCGGTTTCTTTCTTTTTAATCACTATATATATCGGGAAAAACAGGGAGAGATACAGACACCCGAAAAAGATTTCAAAAATATTTCGTATGAGATTGATGGGCAGAGTTTTGCGCTCGTAGATGGTAGGTCGGAGGTAGAGGCTGCACCTGGCTCAGCGTCTAAGATCGTCACAGAGTATTTTGGTAACGAAGTGCGAGGAGATTTTACTGGAGATGGTAGAGAAGACATTGCGTTTTTACTGACACAAAACGGAGGAGGGTCAGGGACGTTTTATTATGTCGTCGCGGCACTCAAGAAAAATATTGCGATAAAAGAAGGCGATCAATCGATTAAATATTTTGGCACAAATGCAATTTTACTCGGCGATCGCATTGCTCCACAGACCACAGAATTTCGAGATGGGCAAATTATCGTGAATTACGCGGATCGAAAAGCGAATGAACCAATGGCTACACAGCCGTCAGTGGGTGTCTCACGATATTTCAAGATAGAAAACGATAAGCTTATTGAATATAAACGAGATGTTTTGCCAGTAACGAACTTTGAAGAATGTGCGGCACAGGGTAATCCTATTATGGAGAGTTATCCGAGACAGTGTCGGGCAGACGGTAAAACATTCACAGAAGTAATCGCAAAAGTAACGATGTGTCCCGACTCATCGCGCAATGTAGATGCATGTATCACGATCTACAAACCCGTATGTGCCAAAGTAAATATTCAATGTATCAAAGCACCCTGCTATCCAGTCAAACAAACGTTTGGTAACTCATGTGAGGCGTGTACTAATCCTTTGGCGGAGTCATACACGGAAGGAGAGTGTGCGCCAACGCAATGACGCTTGGTGATCTGAAAAATCTTGCGGATAGTGGAGGTGTGAGCGAGAAAATGCCCGTTGTATTTTTTGGGCATGGTAGCCCAATGAATGGTATTGAGGATAATCAATATTCTCGCGCATGGATAGAACTTGGCACAAAGCTTCCACGACCGCGAGCAATTTTATCTATATCAGCACATTGGTTGACCGAGGGAACCCGCGTGCACGTAGCAGAGAAGCCAAAAACAATTCATGATTTCTGGGGATTTCCAAAAGAACTTTATAATCTGACATATCCGTGCGCAGGCTCTCCCGAGGTTGCTCATGAGACACAAAAACTTGTAGGAAAGACGGAGGTTGCGCCCGATAACGATTGGGGCGTTGATCATGGCACATGGATTGTACTTCATCGCGTATTTCCGAAAGCAGATATCCCAGTCTTTCAGATGAGTATTGATTATACGAAAGACGCCGCATGGCACTATGAGCTTGGGCGAGAGCTTGCCGGGTTGCGTCGGCGCGGAGTACTAATTATCGGAAGCGGTAACATCGTACATAATCTTGGGATTATTGATTTTGATCCAGCAGCAAAACCGCGTGATTGGGCCCTTGAGTTTGATGATACCGCGCGAATACTTATCGAGCAGGGTAATCATAAAGCTCTTATGGAATATGAAAAATTAGGACATGCTGCAGATCTTGCAATCCCAACCCCAGATCACTACTGGCCGTTGATGTATATACTCGCGCTACAAGAAAAAGATGAGTCGCTTTCATATCCGATCGATGGGATTGCACATGGTAGTGTCTCGATGAGAACGATTACGTTTGGGTCGTAGAGCGCATAAGCAAGATTTTGTTTGTGATATAATTTCCCTATGGCAGAACTCAAGACAACAAAAAATAAGGCAAGCGTGAGCGCTTTTATAGCTAGTATTCCTGATGCGCAAAAACGCAAAGAAGCGGCAATTATTCTTAAGCTCATGCGGACAATAATGGGCGTGAAGCCCGCGATGTGGGGCGCGAGTCTTATTGGATTTGGGACGTATCGCTATAAATATGCGAGTGGTCGCGAGGGTGATTGGCCTATCGTTGCATTTTCTCCACGTAAGCAAAATTTGACCGTGTATATCATGGCTGGTTTTACAGCATATAAAGATCTCATGGCAAAGCTTGGGAAATATAAAATTACCGGTGGTTCCTGCTTGTATATTAAAAAACTCGAAGATGTTGATCTCTCGGTTTTGAAGAAGCTCATCGCTCAATCAGCACGTGACATGAAAAAACGTTATAAATAAAACAACATGTCTTCGCGTACAATCAAACGAACATTTCGCGCAAAGCCAACCGTTGAGGGTGCAGGTGTTCATTTGCACCGTATCTTTGGATATGGCGAAGTTCCGCGGTGCGATCCGTTTTTGTTGCTCGATGACTTTAGTTCAAAGAATCCTACTGATTATGAAGCAGGATTTCCGTGGCATCCACATCGCGGGATTGAAACGGTGACATATATGCTCGAGGGCGAGGTTCGTCACGAAGATAGTATGCACAATAAAGGTGTCGTTGGCGCAGGTGCGGTGCAATGGATGACGGCGGGTAGGGGAATCGTACATCAAGAGATGCCCAATCCAGAAAAAAATCCAATCACAGGATTTCAGCTGTGGGTGAATTTGCCACGTGCGCATAAAATGATGTCTCCGCGATATCAGGATATTTTGCCAGATCAAATTCCAGAGACAGAACACGATGGTGCGCGTGTAAAGATAATCGCGGGTAGTTGGCACGAAGCACAAGGTCCGGTATCAGATTTAATGGTGAATCCTTTATATCTCGATGTATCGCTAGAAGCAGGAAAAACATTTTTATGCCATGTTCCCGAAAATGATACGGCGCTCGTATATGTTATCGAAGGGATGGCAGGCGTTACTGCGCCGAAAGATCAAATCGCGAGTGGTACAGCTGCATTGCTTGAGAGGGGTTCAACTATCGAAGTATACGCGGCAGAAAAGTCTACGCGGTTTTTGGTAATTGCAGGGAAGCCAATCGGAGAGCCAGTCGCATGGTATGGTCCAATTGTCATGAATACCGATGAGGAATTACAACAGGCGTTTGATGATTTAGAGGCGGGAACATTTGTTCAGAAAGCTTGAAGAAGAGAGGTGTGGTAGCATAGAAGTATGAAAGGATACATAACAAATATTGAACAGGCAACACTTGAGAATGAAAACTATCGCAAAGTATTATATACGGGTAAAAATAGTCAGCTTGTGTTGATGTCGCTCAAGGCGGGCGAGGAGATCGGAGAGGAGGTTCATGAGCTCGATCAGTTTATTCGTTTTGAAGCAGGGGAGGCGAAAGTAATTTTGGATGGCGTGGAACATGCCGTAAAAGCTGATGACGCGGTTGTGATTCCAATGGGCGCTCGGCACAATGTCATCAATACAGGTGCGGGAGCACTCAAGCTCTATTCAATTTATTCTCCACCAGAACATAAAGATGGAACTGTGCATGCAACGAAAGCAGACGCTCGCGAAGAGCACTTTGATGGCATTACAACAGAGTAGTAATACAAGATACGCGTAAGGAAATACCGGAATTACAGGTATGAAAAATAAGCATTCAGGGCATATCTATCGGTCGTGGAAACATGTATTTGTTGTGATATTTTTTGTATCATTACCGTTTTTGTATACGCTTCTTTTTGCTGAATACGCAAATATTGCGGCGGGTGTACTTGCACAAGATTTTTCACTTTCACTTCTTCGTATCATGGTGGCATATGTTTTTTCTGCGGTGATCGCATGGATATGCGCAGTATTGTTTTATCGTGGACGAGCGGCGACAATTTCTCTTCCAATCTTTGATGTGTTACAAAGTTTTCCTACGTTTGCCGCCTTACCGCTCGCGGTACATGTATGGGGAGTCTCAGATACGACCGTTGTTGTATTTCTTGTGTTGACTGTCGTGTGGCCGATTTTTTTCTCAATCATTAGCTCGCTCAAGCTTATCCGAGATGACTGGCAAGAAGCAGTCGAGGTTTTTGATTTACGTGGGTACCAATATTTTCGTAAGTTTTTGTTGCCTGCAAGCTTACCAGGGCTTATTACGGGGTCGATCATTGGTCTTGGGGAAGGGTGGGAGGCGCTCATTGCAACGGAGATGCTTGTTGGTACTCCGCGTGGGTTAGGAAAATTTTTTCAAACTTTTGCTGATAATGCGACCGTGACGGCACTTGGTATTTTTGGATTTTTGCTTGCGGTGTTTGTCATTAATAAATTTGTGTGGCTCTCGATGCTTGAGTGGAGTCATGAGAAGATGGATCAATAATATGAGCGCTATTTTGACATTAGATTCTGTATCAAAAACGTTTTCTCAAGGAGAGCGTAAGGGTATCTCTGTTTTGAAAGATATCTCCCTTGAAATTAAAGAGCATGAGTTTTTTATACTTGTCGGTCCTTCAGGCTCTGGCAAATCCACACTCCTTCGTATTATGAGTGGACTGGAGCGTGAATATACCGGATCAGTCGTGCTTGCACCCGGATATAATAAGCGTGATATGAGTTTTGTATTTCAACAGTTTGCTCTTTTACCGTGGCTTACGGTGTATGAGAATATCGAGCTTGGGCTTTTGTCTCGAGTAGCCTCTGAGCATGAGCGTGCAGAGATTGTAAATAAGGAGCTTGCTCAATTTGGGCTTGAACGTTTCGCGCGCTCTTATCCAAAAGAACTTTCAGGGGGGATGCGTCAGCGCGTTGGTCTTGCGCGGTCTCTTGCTGTGAGTCCAAAGATTTTATTTATGGATGAACCATTTTCTGAACTCGATTCATTCACGGCCGAAGAGCTTCGTGGCGAGTTGCTTAATATATGGCGTGAGCGCGGGCTTACTGTTATTATGGTTACTCATATTGTAGAAGAGGCGATCGAACTTGCTGATCGTATCGCAGTATTTACTCCACGGCCGGCACGCGTCGAACGGATTTATGAAAATACACTCTCGCGACCACGCAATAGGCGAGCAGAGCAGTTTTTTGATCTTGCAGATAAACTATACGCGACTATTAAGCCATAGTCGTACCTCATTTTATTTATGGAAGCATTTCTTGAACATTATTTTTCGTTGTGGCATCCCCTCGGGTACGTCCTCGTTTTTCTCGGAATGGTTATTGAGGGAGATGTTATTTTCTTTACGGCAGCCTTTCTCGTACAGCGAGGCATTCTTTCTCTCCCACTAACGTTTATATCGGCATGGTCAGGCATTCTTATTGGCGATGCACTATGGTTTTATCTTGGAAGACGTCTTGCAGGGCATACGGGAGTTTTTGTTCGTTTTGTTGATCGTCTTGCATTACCGTTTGAGCGGTTACTGCGGGATCGGCCGGGACTCGCGTTTTTTATGGCAAAATTTCTCTATGGAGCAAATCATGCCATTATCGTACGGGCTGGTAAGGTGGGTATTGGAAGAAAGTTTTTTCTTCGTCGGAATTTTTTTGCCGCTCTCGCGTGGCTTTTTATTGTTGGGGGACTTGGTTATTTTTCAGGACTTTCAGCCTCTCTTGTCCAGCATCGATTAAAACTAGTTGAGGTTATCTTGGTTGTTGGTCTTGTGATGTTGTACGGAGCGGAATATATCCTGCGGTTACTCGTTAAAAAGAGTGAAGAGACGGGTCGCGAGTAGATTTTTACGTTTGAGAGAGAGGTGTTCGTTAGTGCTTTGCGGGGCATTTGCAGCCATGAGGTTTGATATACTCGTCAAAGTATTCTTCCCCGTAGTCATAGGAGAGTTCTTCTCCTGCAAAAATATTTTTTCTCGAAAAAATAAACACACGATTGCCGTCTATCTCTACACGACAGTTTGGTTTGCAGGAATGATTAATATATCGAGCAAGATTTGAGCGTATTGTACCGTCTATGGTACATTTTTTACTAATTTCAAATAGATATTTTCCACCCTTGCGATCCGCTTGAGCTGCATTGAGCATCGGGCCATGGTATTCGATAATAAATGATCGAAAGGGAATATCTTTTTTTGCAAAGAGACCGAGTCCTGTCTTGCTGCGCTTAACGAGTAATAGGTGTTTTGATTTTCGTGGTTTTTGAAATGGCATACTGATGTATATACCATATGAATGCATATGGATGCCATTGTGGATTATTGATGATAGAATAATTCGATGGAGACGATAGTATTTGGTGGCGGATGTTTTTGGTGTACGGAAGCTGTATTTACGCGTCTTCGCGGCGTTACCTCAGTAATGTCGGGATATGCTGGCGGCAAGACAGACAATCCAACATATGATCAGGTATCCGGAGGCAAGACCGGGCACGCCGAGGTAATAAAAATTGACTTTGATCCGGCAGTCATTATGCTTGAAGACTTACTTACGGTATTTTTTGCTACTCATGATCCTACGACGCTCAATAAGCAGGGACACGACGTTGGTACGCAATATCGCTCGGTTGTCTTGTATACGACTGAAGATCAAAAAGTTAAAGTAGAAAAATTCATCAAAGATCTTGATGAGGCAGATCAGGGAGGGAAGCCGATTGTCACAGAGGTGAAGCCTCTTGAGAAGTTTTTTGAGGCAGAGGAGTATCATCGTGACTACTATTCAAATAACTCTTCTCAACCATATTGTCAGATTGTTATTAGCCCGAAGCTCAAAAAATTACAAGATAGATTTGCCGCACTACTCAAAGCCGCAGACGAAGCGTAAGAAGTGGTCTTTATAGGCTACTTGACTTAATAATTAATTTGTTGTACTATTAAAGCATTGTAAGACTCTATGCAGAATGACCGAACAACTCCCGTGACATTTTATGGCCTCGACATCGCGCCGAGGTTACTTGATATTTTGGCGCAGTTAAAATTTACAACACCAACGCCTATTCAAGAAAAAGCTATCCCAGTCGCGATTGAAGGCAAGGATGTGATTGGTATCGCGCAGACTGGTACGGGTAAGACGCTCGCATTCGGTATTCCTATGATTCAGCGGATCATGCAGACAAAGGGTCATGGATTGGTTGTTCTCCCAACGCGCGAACTTGCTTTACAGGTTGAAGAGACGTTTCGTAAGGTTGGTCACACGCTTGGATTGCGTACCGCAATTCTCATCGGTGGAATGTCGATGAGACCTCAGATACAGGCGATCTCAAGAAATCCTGATATTATCATTGGGACGCCAGGACGTATTATCGATCATATGGAACAGCGAACTCTCTCTCTTGGGAAGGTTGATATTTTGGTTCTCGATGAAGCTGATCGGATGCTTGATATGGGATTTGCCCCTCAAATTAAAAAAATACTTCACGTATTACCTCGTGAGCGTCAGACGATGCTTTTTTCAGCAACAATGCCGGATGATATTGTACGCATCGCAACGCAACATATGAAACTTCCGCTCCGCGTGGAGATTGCGCGTCCGGGAACAGCGTCAAAAAATGTTGAACAAGAACTTTTCGTATTAAAAAAAGAAGACAAGGTTGCCCTTCTTGAGAAATTACTTTCTCAGTATCGCGGTACCGTACTCGTATTTTCTCGCACAAAACATGGTGCAAGAAAAATCTGTCAGTCGATTTTGAATATGGGACATAAGGCAGCGGAAATCCATTCTGGAAAATCTCTTCCTCAGCGCAAAGCCGCACTCGAAGGATTTAAGACGGGGATTAATCGTGTGCTTGTCGCTACAGATATCGCATCGCGTGGAATTGATGTCGTTGGTATCGAGCTTGTGATTAACTTTGATATTCCCGATAACCCGGCAGACTATATTCATCGTATCGGCCGTACGGGTCGTGCAGGACAGGCTGGACGAGCGATTTCATTTGCAACGCCAGAGCAAGGGCGCGAAGTGCGCGAAATCGAAAAGCTGTTACAGACTTTGATTGCGATTTCTGAGTTGCCAGAACTTCCTCCACGTAGACCGCGCGTTCATGTGCCTGATGAAGAGCCACGTCGTTTTGAGCGACGCCCTCGATCATCGGCTCCACGGAGCGGAGGAGCAAGACGCCCACCATTTCGCGGCCGTAGATAAAAAAATCACCGATCTCTCGGTGATTTTTTTGTTTGGTTTTTGGTTAGCAGCTCAGCGCGGCACGACATTGAGTTTTTTGCTCTCCGGGGAGTGAGTCACATGCACCGCATTGCGACGTTCTCATGGGACCTCCGTCATCTAACATGGGATTGTTGTTTGGCGGTATGCCATTCATGGCTGGGATATCTTTCATCATTGCGTTCATATCAGAAAACGTGATGTTTGATGGAGGTACAAACAAGCTTGCGTCTACTGACCATGCGCTGCAAGAGTATGCTACTTCTTTATTGATATCAATTTGGTTTTGTTTGCCGGCAGTTGGTTTTTCGATTTCTGTGAGGCTCATCTTAAACCCTTGGCTCATGGAATCGCTCCAGACGTGACTGGTATTATCTACAACGATCATGTGGCTCTTTTCACTTTTTCCAGCGACAAGAGATTCAAAATCTCCGCGCATTTTTCCAGAAGCTACATATACGGTGCCCGATGATGCTGCGTTGTCACCTTCAATGCTTTCGCTGAAGGTACATTTTTGTGGAGATGTGCTCGTCAAAAGACTTTTCATTGATGTTGCTTTACCTTGTTGTGAGGTCAGGTCAGAGTTGGTATCGCGCATCATGGTGCCTTTGCCCATAAACATATATGCCGCGACGCCTCCGACGATAACAACTCCCACGACCGTTGAAATGATTATTTTACTGTTCATAAAATTTTTGGATATAAAGTAATAATACTTGGATTGTAGCTGATGTCGTGACTATGTGCTATGACGAGCTAATTTCAACCGTAGCGATAACACCTGAGTGATCCGAGAGACGTGTATCAAAGGGTTTTGTTTCTATGATTGTGAGGGGAAGCGTAGCAAAGATATAGTCGAGGCGCATGAATGGTGTGCGATTGTTGTGGCGCACGTGAGGCCACGTTGCTTCTTTTTCAAAGTGTTTTTTATCAAGTGCTGGCAATGTGTGGAACCCTTTGTTCGATATAATGCGCAAGCTAGGTTCATTGAATGAAGAGGCATTAAAGTCTCCGGCAAGAATAACGGGTGTCTCAGGTTTTATGAAAGACATCAGTTCTCGAGCCTCGGTATCGCGTACACGTGGGTCAAAGGGATCGAGATGAGTATTAATGATAGTGCCGATACCTTCTATCTCGGCTCCAATAAATCCACGGTTGATAGAGACGAGGAGGCTGAGAGGATTACCGGAGCGCAAAAGAGAGTGACGTTTAAACTGGCGCGAAAATGTTGAGAGGAGAGGAAGTCTACTGATGATAGCGTTATTGTGAGGTAAGATACGTTGCGGTGCTTTCGCGACATATCCAAAACCTAAGCGTTCGCGGATAATCTCCGTAACGTCCGGCCAGCGGATTGCCGCGGCGTTTGATTCTTGGATACAGACAATATCAGGTATGGGATCAAGTGATTTAAGTCGGTGGGCGATATGTTTTGCATTCGCCTCCATTGATTTTTTTGGATGACGAAATGATGTATATGCGCTGCGGATATTTTTTGGCATGCCTTGTCCGTGACGGATGTTTAAGGAGGCGATGACAATTCTTTGATTGCTGTCCATGTATAGAGATAAGATTATGTATGATTGTGCCCCACTTGGGGAGGTATTTCAATCGGTAGAGTTTTGAGGGTAACTGAGGCGTGCTTCATAGCGTTTTAGTATGTATACATGCGAATCATTAAATCATTTTACTCATACGCGTGGTCAGTCGCCGCGATAGTAATTGTCACGATGCTATGCGCGCTACTTTATGCATCGGTACAGTTTGTCATGCGTAGTAATGCCGATGATCCTCAGGTTCAAATGGCGGAAGACGCCGCACACCGATTAGAAAGAGGTGAAGAACCACTCAGTATCGTTGGGAAAGAGAATATTGATGCCACAAAAAGTCTTGCGCCGTTTCTCAGTATTTTTGATAAGGAGGGGATGCTTCGTGCCTCATCTGGGTTACGCGATCAATCAATAGGAACGCCGCCGGCCGGAGTTTTTGAATACGCAAAAATTCACAAAGAACATCGATTAACATGGCAGCCAAAGTCTGATCTAAGGATTGCTATTGTGCTAAGACACGTCGATGGATCACATGAAGGTTTTGTGCTCGCGGGGCGATCACTTCGTGAAGTTGAGTTACGAATAGACCGTGTCACAGGATTAATTTTTATCGGATGGCTTTTGAGTATTGGTGCAATCGGTGGGTATGTGTGGTTTGAAAAACGTAAGGGTATCAAAATGCAGATTGAGAGTGATTGATCCTTTTTGCTAGAGCGTTATATTATAAGTATGGGGCAAAAAATATTTTTAGTAATAACACGTCTTTCTCTTGGGTGGTTGATGTTTTATGCGGGCATTACGAAAGTATTAGATCCTGCGTGGTCTGCGGCCTTTTATCTCAAGGGAGCAAAATTGTTTCCTGGGTTTTACGCGTGGCTTTTAAGTCCGTCGATTTTGCCTGTCGTTAATTTTGTGAATGCATGGGGGCTTACGTTGCTTGGCGTTTCACTCATACTGGGTGTGATGGTTCGTCTGAGTGCTCCTCTGGGGGCTCTATTAATGATTTTGTATTATCTTCCGATTCTTGATTTTCCGTATCCAAATGCTCATGCATATATTGTCGATGAACATATAATTTATGCTGTTCTGTTGTTGTATTTTGCCAGTGTGCGAGCAGGGCGTACGTTTGGCTTGGATGCAGTATTAACAAAAAAATCTATACTATCAAAATTAGGGTAACCGTATGAATAATGAACGATCATTACTTCGAGTTTACAAAAAGAAATCATGGTGACGGTGCGCGCAGTATTTTTCATTGAATAAGATTGAGTATATAAGGGTGGATAATAAAAAACCTCCGACCGTGGAGGTTTTTATTATGGTACGAGGTGCCACAGATCATTGTTCCAGTGCCACACGTTGTCCATGCCTCCCGCCATCCATATTGTGTCATGGAATACCGTAGCGGTGTGATCTTCTCGTCCGATCCAGGGCGCAGCTGTTTTAAGGGCATGCCACGTGATGCCGTCGCTTGTAAACCACGTATCATTAAGTCCGCCCGCTTTTCCCCAGCCACCGATGATCCAAAGTTTATTATCGAATACAAATGTTGAATGTCCATGACGCGCTGGCCACGGAGGAGTATCAGAAAGAAGTTTCCATGAAATGCCGTCGTCAGATGTCCAAATATCTTGTTTGATATCTTTTTTAAGATCGATCCCACCGATGATCCATAATTTATTTTCAAATGTTGTTAACGTATGATCGTATCGCGGTGACCACGGAGCGTGCTCAAGTGCTTCTTTCCACGTAGTTCCATCACTTGAAAGCCATACATCATTTTTTGTTGATCGATCGTCAAATTGTACTCCGCCCGCAAGTACGAGTGTATTATTCATGACCGCAACACCATGTCCTTCGCGGGGAGTAAATGGGCGAGTTGAAGTTGCGCGCATCCACGAAGCACCATCATTTGAATACCAAATGTCATCTTGGTAGCCGTGGACTTTATTCCATCCGCCCAGCATCCAGAGTTTATCGCGAAACGTTTCGATCTCCATAGAGCGACGCGGTCCCCATGAACCGCGTGCAGTAACAAGTGACCATGTTGTGCCGTCTTTTGTTTTCCAAATTTCGGCAAAGTGAGGAGCGTTCCAATATTCTACAGAATCATTTTGTGCAATTGGATTTCCGTTGAGCCCTCCGAGCATCCAGAGCGTGTCGTCCCACACGTACCATGCATGAGCATCTCGAGGAGACCATGGTGTGCTCGATGCCGCTCGTTCCCAGTGCCATGTTGTGTAGGACTCGGGACGTGCGGTTTTTAATACTGAGATAATTGCAGGTGAAGTATCGTATGTTTCGCGTGTTATTTTTAACATTGAAGAAAGCCGCCAAAATGCCGCGATCAGCAATATTATTCCAGTGAGTCCTATGAGTTTCCAATTCATAAAATGGTATACCGTGCAGTCTAGCGATTTTTTTCATATTTGAACATAGATTATGCTATAGTCTTTTCTATGCATTCCGTAGATGGTAAAAATCTGGCGCTTGCGCGTGTTTTAATTCTTGATGAATTGCTCGATCTTCAGTTGTATCGACAGTTGCGTACGCGTGCGGTAGGCGATCTCGCGGGACTCCTCGATGAACTTATTGTGACCGAGGCGAGGCATTTGAAGTTTTGGCAAACTTTTTATGGGATGGGACTTGATACGCTTGATTTGAAGCGGAGGATAAAATTACGAGGTTTGGTATTTTTCTGTAGAATATTTGGTGATGCTGCCGCGTATCTTGTACTTGAGGCGATTGAGATTTACGGTATTAAAAAATATCTTCGAGTGTGGAAAAAATATAAGGATGGGCCACTTGGTAAGGCTGTCAGATCAGTTCTTGAAGACGAGTTGCAACATGAAGATACAATTGTCTCAAGAGCTGAGGCAAGAAAAATTCAACCAGAGCGTATTCGGAATATTTTTCTTGGTATGAACGATGGACTGGTAGAAATGCTTGGAGCAGTGAGCGGATTTTTTGCCGCATTTCAATCGGTGACGATTGTTATTGCAGCAAGTATGATGGTTGCGATTGCAGGTGCGCTATCTATGGCCGCGGGCGCATTTGCGGCTACAAGTTCGCAGCGAGAGGTGGAAGATATCGAAAGTGGAAAGCGCGCGTTTGTATCGGGAGAAATAACTCCACAGAAGGGTAGTAGTCCGCTCGCCTCAGCTTTTGTTGTCGGTATTTCGTATGCATTTGGCGCTCTGATACCGATCATGCCAGTACTTCTTGGCGCGCGAAGTGTTGCCGTTTCATTTTTAGTTGCAGGTATCATTGTCGTGGGAGTTTCTTACGTGCTCGCATTTTTATCAGGCATGAATATTCGTCGGCGTATTGTGTTGAATGTAAGTATTATTATCCTTGCGGTTGGTGTCACGTATGGCATCGGTGTTGCGAGTAAGAGTGTCTTTGGATTTGTCGTGTAAAGAAGGTCGTTGCGTGTATCGCAGGGTATCGCTAGACTGAATGTATGAGTTTCTTTTTCCCGAACCACAAGGTTTCAAAACAGGAATTTGATGAAGTAAAATCTTCTCTTTCGAGCAAGGGTTTTTCGCGAGAGAAGATTGATGAAGTTATTCAGATATTTCATGGAGATATGGCAGAGGCGGGAGATTATGAAGGCGTTGATGCTAAAGAAGTAACACAGGAATTACTTTGGCTTCGGAGTAATATTGGGAAACATCGATTAACCGAGAAAGATATCACAGTCCTCGAAGAGGTACTTAAAAAGCGTCTTTAAATATATGCATCTTCTTTCTCGATGGGTACTCGGTGCGCTTTCGCTTATGTGCGCGGCATACGTTGTGCCGGGTATTCATGTAAATACGATCTATACGGCACTTATCGTCGCACTCGTTCTTGGTTTATTGAATGCGATTGTTCGGCCCATTCTTGTGATTCTGACGTTACCGATTACAGTATTAACATTGGGACTTTTTATGCTTGTTATTAATGGAGGGCTCTTTTGGTTTGCCGCGCGAGTTATTGATGGGTTTTCGGTCGATAGTTTTTTACCGGCACTCGTTGGCGCGCTCTTAGTTTCAGTCATTAACTCTGTTGGCGGACGTCTTTTAGCTCACGCATACCGCGATTAATATATGATTCTTGCAACACATGCGATTGTTGGGGTCGCGCTTACTCGTCCATTTACATCATATGCAGCTGCTGCGGCCATGGGGTTTGTAAGCCACTATGTTTTTGATGCAATCCCACATTGGCATTATTATGTGCCACGCATTAAGCGTGTCGTGACAGCTACCAATTATAAGCCCGTATCATTTTTAAAGCCGGAATTTATACCAGAGCTTTTATTAATTATATCTGATCTGATGGGAGGATTTTTTGTTGCGGGACTCTTTTTTAGATCATCAAACATTACGCATATACTTGTAGCGGCATTTTTTGCCATTTTGCCTGATTTATTGGTAGGACTTTGTCGGTCAATGCCACATCCTGTACTTATCGCCCATGATAAATTTCATCGATTTATGCACGCAAGGCATTTGCTCGATGATTATCCAATTCTTGGTATTGGTTCGCAGGTACTTATTGTAGTGGGTATTTTATTCCTGTTCCGGTAAGATTTTTTTTGCTAGAGTACGATTATGCGAAAGGATCTTTTCTTGGCATTTCTTGGATTTTGGGTCGCTATTGTGCCATTTTTGCCGATTCACCGAGGGTCTACCCAGACGGCGCTTTTGGTTTTTTTGGGGCTCGGTATTGCGGTTTTAGCGCTTGTTTCAGTACGTCGGTCATCCGATGAGTCTCAATAGTCATGCGGCGAGCCGCACTTTATGATTATGTGGTTGTCGGTGGCGGTGTCGCCGCGGTTACTGCTGCCGAAGAAATTCGTACTCGCGATCCGCATGCGAGTATTCTTGTTCTTTCAGAAGAACAAGAGCCGCTCTATTCGCGAGTTCTTCTCCCGCATTATGTGCGCGGACGTATTGATAGAAAACAGGTATTTTTACGAACATTTGAACAGTTTGCGCCGAAGCGTATAGAGGTGTGGAGCGGTGAACATGCGATCGCATGTAACCTAGAGACTCGTGAGATTACCACGTCACTCGATAAGCTTATCAAGTATGAAAAATTGCTTATCGCGACGGGTGGTACGCCGCGCCCATGGGCCGGTGTTGATCAATCGGCCGCTGAAAATGTATATCGTCTTCAAACGCTTGCGGATGCAGATCGTTTGCACGATCGATTGCATATATCAAAGGCAAAAAAAGAAAAGCCCGTTGTTGTTGGAGGAGGGTTTATCGCACTTGAATTTGTCGAGTCGGCGGTACATGCCGGACTCGAACCCGAGCTCCTGCTCTCAGAGGAGAAATTTTTTGGTTCTATGCTCGATGACGCAGGATGGGAATTAGTTCAGAAAAATTTTGCCGCACATCACGTTAATATACATGCAGAGTCTGATGTTGCGCGTGTGATGGGCGCAGAACAAGGTGTTTCTGTCACAACGCGCAAAGGAGAAACATATTCGGGTGATTGGGTTGGTGTTGGTATCGGGATTGAGCGTAATTTAGCTCCATTTAAAGGCATCGGACTTGATATTGAGCGGGGCATTCGAGTGAATCAATATCTGCAGTCATCAATTCCTACAGTCTGGGCTGCGGGTGATATTGCCGAGTACGTGGATGTAGTTTTTGATAAATACCGTATTGTTGGCAATTGGACGAATGCAGTGATGCAGGGCAAGGTTGCCGGTGCGAACATGGCTGGCGCTCAGATGGAATTTCGCGCGGTTTCTACGTACTCTATTACGAGTTTGGGATGGCACTTGACGTTTGTCGGAGAGACAGCGCTTACAGAAGGTATGGATGATTTAATTCGAATATGGCCTGAACATAACGGTTACGAAAGACTTTTTTTTGCAGGAGATGTATTGAAGGGAGCTATTTTGATTAACCAATTTAAACACAAGACCGCTTTTTCAGCCCTCATAGGTTCAGGGAGGCATCTGGGGGCGGTAAAAGATCAGCTTAAAGATCCTACGATTGATGTTGCAGCGCTTCTTTAGATTTTTATGGCGTGATATCGTCGGCCTCGTAGCAGGCGGGGCTATTTTGCTTTTTGGGTGGCATGTATGGGGATCGAGCGACGCGCTTTTGTACGATAGCGGTGTTCGAATTAGTTCCGCTGATGCTCCGCCCGCTGAAGAGCCAGTAGAGCATATCTCGACTCCAAAACCGCTCCGCGCAGTATATATGTCGAGTTGGGTTGCTGGTACAGAGTCTGTTCGAGAGCCACTTCTTCGATTCGTAGAAAATTCCGAAGTAAATGCAGTCATGATTGATATCAAGGACTATACGGGAAAGATTTCTTTTCCTGTTGAGAATAAGATTATTGATGCAGTCGAGGCTGATGAGCGTCGTATTCCCGATATTCGTACGCTGATCAAGCGGTTACATGAAAAGAATCTTTATGTCATCGGTCGAGTTTCAGTATTTCAAGATCCGTATATTGCTCGCCGTGTACCGGAAATTGCCGTCAAAGATTCGCGCGGAGGTATTTGGAAAGATAAACACGGTCTAAACTTTGTTGACCCAGGGGCTGAGTATTATTGGAGCTATATGGTAGAGATCGCCCGTGAAGCTGAGCATGTTGGTTTTGATGAGGTAAATTTTGACTATATTCGTTATCCGTCAGATTGCGCACTTAAATACGCGATTTTTCCGTATGCAAAGGGACGCGAAAGAAGCGTTGTGCTAGAGGATTTCTTTAAATATTTACGTACCAATACTCGAGATTTGGGTATACCTATCTCTGCTGATGTTTTCGGACTTACGACCTATTCGACAGACGATCTTGGTATCGGACAAATTTTAGAAAAGATAGTTCCTTATTTTGATTATGTAGCACCTATGGTCTATCCATCGCACTACGCACCTGGCTTTGAAGGATATAAAAATCCAGCGGAGCATCCATATGAGATTATTCTTATCTCAATGAAACGAGGAGTTGAACGTCTTAAGGCAATAAATGAAGATCCACAGAAACTTCGTCCATGGATACAGGATTTTGATTTGGGGGCTGAATATGGTGCCGCAGAGATTTTTAAGCAAAAACAGGCGATCCATGACGCAGGACTTGATTCATGGATGAGTTGGGATCCGGCAAATAAATATACAAAAGAAGCCTACAAAAAACAGTAAGCGTTATTTGGGTTATGCACAATCAATATTCGCTAGTAGTAAGAAAGAGTTTATAATGAGTTCAAAGGCTATTTAGAGATATGGACGAACAGCCATTAGCGACGGGAGTAATGCAAAAATCACGGCGAGAAATCGCGCTTGTGGTTTTTGCGTTCGTCGTATTGGTCGCTGTTGCAGTATATTATCTCTTGCGCGGAGGATTTTTAGGTCCAAAACTCACTCCGGGAGAGCAAAAGCGAGCAGAGTTTCGTCAGGATTTGCAGGCACTTGGCAATTTGAAGAAAGCCGATGCGCGTCCTTTGACTCGCGAGGAGCAGAAAAAGTCTTTGAAACAAGTAGACGGAGTCCGTGAAGAGCGAGTAGTCGTGCCACAGACCAAGGCTGATTACAGAGAGGATTTAAAAGCTCTTGGGATGATACAGGGTCAATAATATTTTATCTTTTATATATACAAAGTCGGGTTACCAATTATCAGATATATGAATTCTATGTTTGAAAAAATTACATCACAAATGAAAACGGTCGCAATGGTGGTCTCGGTAGAATTTCTTGCTTCCGCAGTGAGTGTTATGGCAGATTGGTCGCCACAGCGACCGCCAGCTCCACAATGTGTGACTGATCCGAGTAGTCCTGATTTTCATCCAGGATGTTTACCTCCACTCAACCAAGGCGATGTTACGCAACGCAAAGAGGGAGCTCTAGGTATTGGGGGGTCATTTTTGGTAGAGGGGTATTCTCACTTTGTTGAAAATGTAGGAATTGGTCTTTCTGATACATCTGCTCCCGCTGGTTCAAAACTTTCTGTACAGGGAGGTATTACGATCGTGCGCCCAGAAGGAAACTTAAACGTTGCAGGTCATGCACTTGCATTTGAGTCGTATGACGCAGCTTCTGTAACGGAAGGTCCTCGTACATGGGTGCCTAATGATCCAAACCCTGTATCAAACTCATCAGGCGATACGACTCCAGGAGGAAATCCATTTGGCGCAAACCCAACGTTGATCTATCAGTGTTTACCATCAGATAGTGGTAATACCTATATCGATATTGCACAGCTTGGTCGCCCACCAGGACCCCCAGGACCGTATTACCGTAGTGAAGTGACGTGTACATCAAATACTTCTTCGTATTTTGTCCGTTCTAACGGTGGTACGCTTGAGTTTTTGAATAACGCACAAAATACTAACGTTGCGCTTACTCAAGGCGGTAATCTTGGTGTAGGAGTTTCTGCTCCAACAACAAAATTACAGATAGGAGAAGCGGGTGGGAAATTGACGAGTGTTGGGGCAGCCTCATTTTGGGGAAGTACTGGCTTATACGGAACTCTTACAACATGGGATACAGACGGTGTGTTCATCGGGCTTAAGGATAATGGGGTAGATCATAAAGACGCACAGATTATCTGGGGTGATAATGATGACGATCTTCTCAAATTTACGAAACAAAGGTGGGGTGCTCCCGCACCTGCTCCGGTAGATATCATGTCATTGAGTCCAAATGGTAATGTCACGATTGGTAGAAACTTTGATGCCTACGATCTTGCATGGGGCACGGGTGGTCTAAACGTAGACGGACAAGTAAAGGCAGGACGTTTTGTTGACGATGATACAAACTTTTATGCAGACCTCAACGCAGGCGCCAATCTTGGAGGTGACTCGGTTACGGGCGGAGCGTTTCGAGGTTCAAGTCTCTGTATCGGAGCTGACTGTAGAAATGCATGGCCAGCAGGTGGTGGAGGCGGCGGTAGTACACTGACTATTGGTAGCTTTGCCGCAACTCACGAAGATCATTCACACGCAGGTAATGGATCAAAAACAGTAACTTCTATGGAATGGGTTCGTTGCTCGTTTAAAAGTAGAAACCAAAATGGTGGGAGTCCGCCTCCACCTACATATAGTTTTGTCACCACAGGTGGCGCTACAACAGGTCCAGCCGGATCGGGTTGTGAGGCTTCAGAATACACGGCAGGAACAAACAGATTTGTTGTTGGCGCATTTTGCCCTGCGGGTCAGAAAATTGTGAGCGGAGGTGGAGCGGGATATCGTGTTTTAGGTGATGATCGACCGACCGATATTCTAGTCTCTGAGCCTACAACAGGGGCAGGATTCTCCATGGTAAGCGGTACAGCGCGTGCATCATGGGGAGCTGCGCCTGGGGGTACAGCTGAGGGTTGGCGCGTTGCGGTAGTAAATACAGATGATTACGATGGCGTTTCTGTATATGCGATGTGCGCCAACTAGTAGTTTGATAGAAATAAATATTTAACAACTTTAACGTCAAAACGGCGTGAATAACTGGAAAAAAATAATACTTAGTGGCGTCGCTGTTCTCGCTGTTGTTTCAGCTGTTCGTCTTGACGTTACTTCATTTGCTTCTGCGGCTGCCGTTCCATTTTCTGGATGGGCATGGGGAGCTACGGATGCGGGCGGCGGTATCGGTTGGACAAGCTTTAACTGTGAACAGGGCGGATCTTGTCCGGCAAGTGACTATAAAATAGAACGACAAGATGACGGCGCGCTCACTGGTTTTGCATGGAATGACGCGATCGGATGGATCCAATTTAATCCACCGCAAGATTCAAAATATCCAAATGGATATCCAGAGGCTCCGTATGAGCCTGCTCGTTTGGCGGTTACGAATTCTCCTGCCACAGGCGATGGAGGACTTGTTGGGTGGGCACGTGCGTGCAGTGTATTTCGTTCAGGATGTTCTGGACAATTACTTGCTATGGGTACGGGCGGATGGGATGGTTGGATTAAGTTATCCGGATCAACTGACGGCGGAGGAGATGATTACGGAGTTTCTTATACGGCGAGTACAAAAAGATTTGCAAATTCAGCGTGGGCGGGAGAGCTTGGTTGGATTGAGATGAGTAGTGTATCGGCGGATGATACTACCGTGACGAATAATTGTGAGTTTAGTGTTTTAAATATTTCTGACCAGACCGTAAATGCGGGCGACAGCATCGTTGTCCCCGTGCATATTGATTTTGCCGCAACCGCACAGGCGTCAGACAGCGTAGAGTCATTTAGTATTACCGGTTTGCCTGCTGGCGTTACGGCGTCAGCGTTTTCACCAGATTCATGTGCTGCTACTCCAGGAGGTTCATGTGATACGTCGGTAACACTTACTGCTTCTTCAGCAGTAAGTGGGGGTGATCCAGCCCTTGGTATACTTGCAAGTGGTGACGGATGTGTTGCTCCAAAAGAAAATTTTACGCTCCATGTAAATCCTATCGATCCATTCCTCCCTTCGTTATCGTATAGTCCGCTCTCTCCGATTGTGCCTGGGGCTACCTCTCCAACACGCACGGTTGTTTCAGTGAGAACTAATAGTGGAACCCCGGAGCGAGTGCAATTTGAAATGAGAAGTGTGCCAGCAGGATTTATTGTGAGCGACTTTAATACGGGAGATCCATTTGATCCGGCGCAGTGTACTCCAGATTGTTCAACTCCATTGCAAATTCTTGTTGATGCGAGTGTTTCGTTGGGAACACATCTTATCCGCGTGGGACTTGTTGGGCACGCGGGGGTCTTTGTTGATATTCCGGTAGAGGTTATCAACTGTACCCCACCAGTGTTACCGGGAGATCCACCAATTGATCCGCGTTGTAGCGTCGCATTTACGATTGAACATAATCCACGTGGCGGTGCGCATCCGCATCAGCAGTTTGATGCTCTTGTTGAGATCTCTGGAACTACGACAGTTCGTCCAACTCGTTTATCAATTCGTCCAAACTCGACCGCGCGTCCAGAAGATATTGGTGATATCGAAATATGGGTTGATGATGTACAGCTCGATACAGCAGGGTGCGACTTAGACGCAAGAAATCCTGATTTTGAACACTGTGGTGATGGCGTAGGCGATGGAACGCGTCCTACAGAACAACCTTTTGTCTATAAGTATCAAAATATTACGGGAACAAGACCTCAAGGGCATGCAAATCGTGTGACTATCCCAGGTACTTCAGCTCGATTTAATTCGATTCAATTTGATGCAAGAAATAATCTTGCCGGTAGTGCAAATGGAGGACGTTATATTGTCACTATTCGTGCACAATCAGTCCCACATCCAAGTGAGGTTGCGGAGGCGGATATCGTGGTGGTTGTGAAGAAGGCAGAAAATACTTCCACGAATCAATAATACGAATTCATATGATTTACGAATTTTATGGGGAAGAGTGTCCTCACTGTATTACCATGAAGCCGCTTGTGGATAAGCTTCGTCTTGAGGGCGTCTTAGTTGAGCAGTTTGAGGTTTGGCATAACGATAATAATGCTCATAAACTTCATCAATATGATGATGGTTCAAAGTGCGGTGGTGTACCGTTCTTTGTAAATCCCGAAACAAAAAAGTTTATTTGCGGAGAGGCGAGTTATGAGGAGCTCAAAGCACTTGCTGGATAGTGTGGCGAGATAGTACAATCGTCTCATGTACGATCTTATTATCATGGGCGGTGGTCCTGCGGCGGTTGCGGCGGGAGTTTATGCGGCTCGAAAAAAAATTCACACACTTTTAATTACCGAAACATTCGGAGGACAGTCAGAGGTATCAGCTGATATTCAAAATTGGATTGGCACGGTTTCAATTGCCGGCATCGATCTTGCTCGGAATTTTGAGGCACATATCCGCGCGCAAGAAGATATCACTATTGTGACAGGACAGAAGGTTGAGAAGGTAACGCAGGGTGAGGACAAAATTTATATGGTCTCAACGAGCGAGGGCGTAACATATCGTTCCCGTACACTCATTATTGGTACGGGCGCGAGACGGCGTAAGCTTGGTATTCCTGGCGAAGAGGAACTCAATGGTAAGGGAGTTGCATACTGTGCTACATGTGATGCGCCGCTTTTCAAGGGAAAAGTTGTCGCGGTTGTTGGGGGTGGAAATGCAGGACTTGAGTCGGCCGTTGATCTTTTACCATATGCTTCGAAGGTATATTTGCTCGAGTACGGTGAGACTCTCAAGGGAGATCCAATAACACAGGCAAAAATGTTGAAGGGAGGAGTTGAGGTTGTATACAATGCGCAAACCGCAAAAATAGTCCCAGATAAAGACAATAGATTTGTTGCTGCGCTTGAGTATCTTGATCGAAAGACAAATACACCAAAATCTCTCGACGTACAAGGAGTATTCGTTGAAATTGGTTCTGTCCCAAATTCAGATATGGTTGCTGATTTGGTAACGCTTAACAAAATGAAGGAAATCGTTATCGATCATAAGACTTCCTCGACATCGCGAGAGGGTATTTGGGCGGCAGGGGACGTAACCGATGAAGTATTCAAGCAAAATAATATTTCCGCGGGCGATGGAGTGAAGGCGGCTCTATCTGCGTATATGTATCTCCAAAGTCTTTCAAAGTCATGAACGTTGCAATCAATGGGTTTGGTCGTATCGGTAGGCTTTTCTTTCGACAGGCTTTTTCTGATCCATCGATGACGATTGTTGCGATTAATGATCTTGGAGATGTTGATAATCTTGCGTACTTACTAAAATACGACACGGTATACGGACGATGGGATAAAGAAGTAAAAGCGGATGTCGCGCGCAATATGATGATTATCGATGGCAAAGAAATTCCTGTTGTTAAGGAAAAAGAAATGACAAAGTTGCCGTGGGCAAAATTTAATGTTGATGTCGCCGTTGAGTCGACTGGTCTTTTTGAGTCATTCGAAAAAGTAAGAGGACATATAACAGCAGGCGCCAAGCGTGTTGTGATTACTGCTCCAGCAAAAGATGAAGACGGACCCGATCAGAAAACGATTCTCAATGGGATTAACGATGCGCAGTTTAAGATGTGTACGATCTCATCAAATGGATCGTGTACGACAAATTCAGTATCTCCCGTGGTTTCAATCCTCGCGGAAAATCCTGGAATTGAGAAGGCGATGCTTACGACTATCCATGCCTATACTGCGACACAGCGCATTGTTGATGGGCCTGATGGCAAAGATTGGCGTCGAGGGCGTGCAGGCGCGCAAAATTCAGTACCGTCCACTACGGGCGCTGCGATCGCCGTAACACGTGTTGTAGAGTCTCTCAAAGGTAAATTCGATGGTATTGCCGTTCGAGTACCGGTACCCGCGGGGTCTCTTTCAGATATTACGTTTCTTACAAAACGACCGGTAACAGCTTCCGAGATTAACGATATTTTACGAAAAGCATCGGAGGAGCCACGATGGAAGGGTATTTTGAAGGTTACTGACGAACAGCTGGTATCTTCTGATATTGTGGGGCAGCCCTTTGGCGCAATCGTGGATACAAGTTTTACAAAAGTTGTTGATGGTAATTTTGTGAAAGTACTTTCATGGTATGACAATGAATGGGGGTACGTGAGTATGCTTTTACGCCATGTGCGTAGCGCGGGACTTGCAGGTACGGTGTAATTTTTTTCTCAATACACATCAAAACGGGTTCTTAGGTGCCCGTTTTGTGTTACAATAAAGCTATTATGAAGGTTTATCTGGCAACTGATCACGCGGGGTTTGCTGCAAAAGAGGCGCTTAAAAAAGAGCTCGTGCGGAGTGGATTCGAGGTTGTTGATTACGGAGCGCATGCATTAAGAAAGAATGACGATTACCCAGACTTTATCCGTAAGGCTGCTCGAGCACTCTCACGTCATCCAGAAGACGTTGCATTTTTATTTGGTGGATCTGGTCAGGGGGAGGCGATGGCGGCAAATCGTTTTAAAAAAGTACGCGCGGCAGTGTTTTATGGTGGACCCGAAGAGATTGTGATCTTGTCACGAGAACACAATGATGCCAATGCGCTTTCATTCGGCGCACGTTTTATTTCAGTGCGGGTAATGGTGAAGGTTGCGATGGTATGGCTGGATACTAAATTCTCTAAAGATGCTCGTCACGCGAGGCGCATCAAAAAAATAGATCACGCGTCGTAATATGATTGAAATTATCCCTGCGATCAATGTTGATACGTTTGATGAAGTGATGGAGCGCATTAAAATTGCTGAGCCATATGTTCAGACGATTCATATTGATGTGTCAGATGGATCATTTACATCGCATGCGGTATGGCATGACGCCAGTGCTGTCTCCCGTCTTGTTACCCGCGCTGCCATTGAGATTCACTATATGGTTGACCGACCAGAGAATTCAATTGAGCCGTGGCTTTCCGCTCCTACGGTTAAGCGAGTCATTGTTCATGAAGAATCAACGCGTCGAGTAGGAGATCTTATCCATCATGCGCATGCACTTGGCAAAGAGTTAGGTGTGGCGATTAAACCACAGACTCCATGGGAGCGACTTGAGCCTTTTTTGATCATGGCAGATATGGTGCAAACGCTTGCGGTAACTCCAGGTCCATCAGGGCAACAATTTGACGAGAGAGTGCTTGAAAAGATATTGAAGTTACGTCAGCAAGCCCCAGGTATTCCAATCGAAGTTGACGGAGGTATTCATTCGGGAATAGCGCATCAATGTATTGAGGCGGGAGCGACGCGTCTTGTCGTTGGTTCAAGTCTTTTTACTCCTGATATGCCATTTGAACAAGCGCTTGAAATTTTAAAGCGAGATGTTGGTATTTGATCGTTTGCGTAGGGTTGTAGTCGCGTGCGGAGGGCTTGTCGTGGGCGCGAGCCTTGTCTACGGACTTTACTTGGCAGGCGATTCTTTTGCGCGCGTGTTGGGACTCGGATCATTTGTGACAGAAAAACTTGATACGATACCCCATGTTGTGATGCAAGAGAAAGTATCGGATAATATCTCCGCAGATTTTTTTTATCGGCCACTTGAACATGGTGTTCCCGATATTCCAAAAAATGGAAAAGCGGTTTACGCAGATTTAAACAGTATGACACTTGCGCTCTACGAACAGGGTGAAAAGAAAGCGGAATTTCCCATCGCGTCAAAGGGGCGTCCAGGGTCATATTGGGAAACTCCAACGGGCGAATATCGGGCACTTACAAAGGAGCAGAATCATTTTTCTTCGATTGGTGAAGTATGGATGCCCTACAGTATTGGATTTTTTGGGAACTTTTTTATTCATGGTTGGCCTACGTATCCCTCGGGGGCAGCGGTATCACGCGGGTATTCAGGAGGATGCATCCGTTTAGAGACGGCTCATGCGGCTCAAGTATATGCGTTTGTTGATAAAGAGACACCTATTTTTGTTACAGAAAAACATGTGCCCGAAGCAGGGAATCTTGGATATCTTGCGCTTAACTATACCCGCCCGCCGGCAATTTCCGCGCAAGGGTTTATCGTGACAGATCTCGACAATGGGTATGTGTTCACGGAAAAAGATCGTTCAAAGCCGCGTTCAATCGCTTCAATAACAAAATTGATGACCGCTATTATTTCACTTGAAGCAGTTAATCAAGAGCGAGAGGTTGAATTTTCAAAGCAGGACGTTGATATTTATGGTAATTCAGGAAGTTTTATTCAAGGTGAAATACTTCGTGCAAAGGATCTCTTAGCTCCACTTTTATTGTCATCATCAAATGATACGGCCTACGCGCTTGCACGTACTATTGGCACCGATCGATTTGTTGGGCTTATGAATGATAAGGCTCGTGCACTCGGGCTTTCAGGTACTCATTACTCTGATCCATCGGGATTACAGCTTGAAAATGTTTCTACTCCAGAAGATCTCGCGAAACTCATGAAGTATATTAGAGATGTGCGCGAGCCCGTGTTAACGATGAGTCGAACTCGACAAGTTCGCTTCAAAACAAATAAAGGAGCACATACGTGGTTTAATTATAATTGGAAGAGTGACGATCCAGAGTTTTTAGGAGGAAAAGTTGGTTATACTGATGCGGCACGTAAGACATTAGTCTCCGCTTTTCGGCTGCCGCTCTCAGAATTCACAACACGTGATATCGCGCTTGTTGTTTTGGGATCGAGCGACCAGTCGGGCGACACAAAGAAACTTGTACATTGGGTGCGGGAGAATTTTGTATATGGTCATGTTCCTGACTCTCCGCTCGCAATTCCACCTCGCCCTGCCGCTGAGATACCAAATGAAGAGTACTCGATGCTTTTCGTCGGCGATCTTATGTTTAATCGAGGCGTTGAAGCAGTCATTGAAAAACAGGGTAAGAGTGATTTCACATTTCCTCTCAGAGGTATTGTAAGTACACTTTCAGAGGCAGATGTGACATTTGGAAATCTTGAGGGTCCGATTTCTGATAAGGGCGAAAAGCGTGGGTCCGAGTATTCTTTTCGTATGAATCCGGACACAGTTAAAGCTCTTTATGATGCTGGCTTTGATGTCGTATCATTTGCTAATAACCACGTTGGAGATTATGGACGGGAGGCGCTTGAAGATACGTTTCGGCGCTTGCAGGGCGCTGGTATTTTATACGCCGGAGCTGGATGGAACGCGGGGGAAGCTCATGAACCACAAATTCTTGAGCGCAATGGAATTAAAATTGGTTTTCTTGCATTTTCTGACGTAGGTCCTAAGTGGATGGAGGCGGGGGAGGCGCTTTCAGGGATTTCGCTTGCAAATGTTGAAACTGTGAAAGAAACGGTTCGACAAGCAAAAGATAAGGCTGATATACTGGTAGTATCTTTTCATTTTGGAGAAGAATACGAGATTCATTCGCGTAGTCGTCAGCAAGATCTTGCGCATGCTGCTATTGATGCGGGAGCAAAGATCGTCATTGGTCATCACCCGCATGTTGCCCAAGAGATTGAGCAATATGGAAATGGAGTGATCGCCTATAGTCTTGGAAATTTTGTTTTCGATCAGGCATTTTCTCCAGAGACAAAAGAAGCATTGATGTTGCGAGTGATCATGAAGGGGGCAGATATTAAAGAGATAGAACCTATCGCAGTAGAATTTAATTCACTATTTCAGCCACGTATTAAAAAATAACCATGGGATATTTAACAGACGATCAAGTAAAACTCCTTGAAGTAAAGGCAAACGATATTCGTCAGTCGATTATCGAAATGCTCGTTGCTGCTGGGTCTGGGCATTCAGCCGGACCGCTTGGTATGGCGGATGTATTCACCGCACTTTATTTTCATAGTCTTACACACAATCCCAAAGATCCATCCTGGGAAGGTCGCGATCGAGTAGTTCTTTCAAATGGTCATATTTGTCCGGTGTTATATGCGACAATGGCGCACGCTGGATATTTTCCTGTAGATGAGCTCAAGACATTGCGTAAATTTGGTACGCGCCTTCAGGGGCATCCTCATCGTACAAAGTTACCGGGCATTGAAACGAGTTCTGGTCCGCTTGGCTCAGGTCTTTCTCAGGCAGTTGGTATGGCGCTTGCCGCGCGCATGGATAAAAAAAGCTCATTTTTTTATTGTCTTATGTCAGATGGTGAGCATGACGCGGGGAATGTATGGGAAGCAGTACTTCTTGCCGCAAAAGAGCGTCTATGGAATTTGATTTGTATTATGGATCGCAATAGCATTCAAATTGATGGATTTACTGAAGATATCATGCCGCTTGAACCACTCGGCGCGAAGTATGAATCATTTGGATGGCATATCATTGACGTTGATGGACATAATATGGAAGCGCTCGTTGATGCGATTGAGCAGGGGAAGGCAGTGTATGAAAAACCGACAATGATTCTTGCACATACAATTCCAGGGAAAGGAGTCGAGTTTATGGAGCGGCGATATGAATGGCATGGTGCTCCGCCAGGAAAGGGTCCGACAGATGCAGTGCCGGCGGATAAGCAGGCGGAGGAAGCGTTGCGTATGCTCCGGACTCTTGGGGGGAAAATCCAAAGCGAACATGAATAGTGGATCCATCTCAACGCAGAAAAGTGAATATCGTATGCTCGTCTTTCTCATCATTTCTTTTTTAGCGGCAGTCGTGATTATCTGGCAGTGGGTTAAGACGGTGCGTGTGCTCGATGCACTGTCTGCGGGGCAAGGAAATTTACGCTTCGTATTGCCAAAGACCGAAGATAATTTTCCCGAGGCCCCATCAAAAAATATAGATACTACACAAACTCAATGATTCCACAACGCGCACAACTTGCTCCCGACGTACTCGATATTACAAAAGTCGTTCAGAAACCGACCCGATTAGGATTTGGGTCAGGTCTTGTGCGTGCAGGGGAAGAAAATCAAAATGTAGTTGCCCTGTGTGCTGATTTAACAGAATCAACGCAAATTTTGCCGTTCAAGAAAAAGTTTCCTGATCGATATGTAGAGATCGGTGTTGCTGAACAAAATCTTGCAGCTGTTGCATCGGGTATGGCTGCGATGGGCAAGGTTCCATTTATTGCCTCGTATGCAATGTTTAGTCCGGGCCGTAATTGGGAGCAAATTCGAACGACAGCATGTTATAACGAGCAAAATGTGAAAGTAGTCGGGTGTCATGCAGGAATCTCAGTGGGACCCGATGGCGCGACACATCAGGCGATCGAAGATATTGCCATCATGAGAGTGATCCCGCATATGACCGTTATTTCTCCGTGCGATACTATTGAAGCGGAGAAGGCGACAATCGCGGCTGCATCATATCCATCTCCCGTATACATTCGACTTCATCGGGAAAAAACGCCCGTTATGACTACTGAAGGTACTCCGTTTGCGATCGGAAAGGCTGAAACATTCTTTGATGTTGAAGGAGCTCTGGACGTAGTAGTGTTTGCAACAGGACCTCTCGTTCATAATGCGATATTGGCAGCAGCCTCGCTCGAATCAAAAGGAGTAAAAGTACGTGTTGTAAATGTGCCTACCATAAAGCCGCTTGATACGGATGCAATTCTTGAATCAGTAAAAATAGCTCGCGCGGTTGTTACGGTTGAAGAGCATCAGATGCATGGAGGTTTTGGGTCGGCGATCGCAGAGTTTCTTGCAAGCTCCATGCCGGTACCGATTGAGTTTGTGGGAGTTAAAGATCGTTTCGGAGAATCTGGTGAACCAAACGAGCTTATTGAAAAATTCGGTATGGGTGCAACGCATATTGCAGATGCCGTTATTCGAGTCCAAGGAAGAAAACAATGACATACGATTTTTTGGCAATTGGAGACGTGGTAACGGATGCGTTTATTCGTATTCCTAAGGAAAGTGCTGAAGTTATCGGGACAGATCATCAAAAGTTATGTTTGGAGTATGGCTCTAAGGTCCCTTTTGAGCGCGCGTATATCGTGCCCGCGGTTGGTAATAGCGCGAATGCAGCTGTTGCGGCTTCTCGGTTAGGCCTTAAGACCGCGCTTGTTTCAAATGTTGGGCATGATATGCAGGGGCGTGAAATTATCGAAACGCTCAAAAAAGAAAAGATCGATACGCGATTCATTCATGTTAACGCCGATAAAATTTCAAACTACCATTACGTTTTATGGTATCAGGATGATCGGACAATTCTTATTAGGCATGAAGAATATAATTATACGCTTCCAGCTATCGGTGAGCCGCGGTGGCTTTACTTGAGTTCAGCGGGACATAATTCACTCCCATTTCATAATGAAATTACGGCGTACATAAAGGCGCATCCATCAATCAAATTAGTTTTACAGCCAGGTACGTTTCAGATGAAGTTCGGAGTAGATAAACTCAAAGAACTATATGCTCATACCGAACTTTTTTTCTGTAATCGTGAAGAGGCTCAACTTATTTTAGAGACAAATGATGATGATATTGCCAAACTTACAAGTGGAGTTCGCTCTCTTGGTCCAAAGATTGTTGTCGTGACGGATGGAAAAGAAGGAGCGTATGTATTGGCGGATGGAGTGCTGTGGTTTATGCCTCCATATCCCGATCCAAAGCCACCATATGAGCGCACAGGAGCTGGTGATGCATTCTCTTCAACGTTTGCCGCAACACTCGCACTCGGGCATTCTATAGAAGATGCAATGCGTTGGGCACCGATTAATTCGATGTCTGTTGTGCAATATGTTGGTGCACAGCAAGGACTTTTAGATGAACAGGCGTTACGTGGATTTTTAGCTGAAGCACCGTCAGATTATAAGCCAAAACGAATGAAGGAATTATAAACATGGAAACAGTACGACAGATTCTTGATCGAGCAAATCGTGAACATTGGGCAGTACCGCATTTTAATATTTCTAATCTTGAGATGATTAAAGCGATTGCGGAAGCGGCTGTAGAGAGACGTTCCCCAGCGCTCATTGGTACATCGGAAGGAGAGCGAGATTTTGTTGGACTTGCCGAAGGCGTTGCTCTTGTGCGAGCAGTACGTGAGCGCTATCAAATTCCGCTTTATATCAATGCAGATCATTCATATAGCGTCGAGAAAGCAAAAGAGGCAATTGATGCGGGGTATGATTCAGTACATATTGATTTATCCAAAAAACCATTTGAAGAGAATATTGCTGGTACGCGAGAGGTTGTCGAATACGCGCGTACAAAAAATTCCGAGATTTCAATTGAGGGTGAAATCGGATATTTTGTAACGGATTCTTCAAAAGTATACGACAACGAAATTGAAGTGCCAGAGCAAAGTCTTGCGAAACCAGAAGAAGCAGAACGATTTGTACGCGAGACGGGGGTTCACAGGCTTGCTCCAGTTGTTGGAGGAATCCATGGCGTTGCAAAGAATGAAGGGAAGCTCGATATCGCACGCATTGCTGCGATTAAGGCAAAGCTATCTGATACGGTGCTTGTACTCCATGGAGGGTCAGGAGACCCAGCAGAAGATCTTAAGGCGGCGGTAGCGGCCGGGATCGCCAATGTACATATTAGTACTGATTTACGAGTTGCGTATCACGCGGCATTGCAAATTGAGGCTGCCAAAGATGAGATTGCGCCGTACAGAATATTTGCTCCGGTAATTGCGGCAGTGAAACGGGTATGTATTGCGAACATGGATCTTTTTGGTAGTTCAGGTAAAATATAACTGTGAGCGCAACAGTTTCCGGAAATATTAATATACTTGCGATGCTTTCTGGAGTTTCAGAATTTCTTGCGACCATCCTTTTATTTTCATTGATATGGTATTATCTTGGGAAATCGAGGTATAACATTAATAAACTTCATCCAGTAGTACAGTTTAGTTTAACTATCCTTACATATTTTGCTTTTCTTTTTCTTCTGATATTTATTCTTGATTTTGTCGATCAACGAATAGTTGAGATTCCTTATTTATAGAAATAATCTTTTACTATGGCAGCACAAAAAATTTATGTAACTCGTAAAATTCCGGATGACGGACCACGAATGTTACGCGAGCAAGGGTACGAGGTGGTTATAAATCCAGATGATAAGGTTTTATCGAAACAGGAACTCATAGCGGCCTTGAAGGCTGGTCAGTACGATGCCGTGTTATGTCTTTTGACGGATAAAATTGACGGAGAAGTGTTTGACGCTGCTGGTAAGCAATGTCGGATTTTCGCAAATTACGCAGTAGGGTTCGATAATATTGATATGCAGGCTGCGCGTGAACGTAATGTGACAATCACAAATACACCTGGCGTGTTATCTGAGACTGTCGCCGAGCATACATTTGCTCTCATGCTTGCGATCGCGCACCGTATTCCCGAGTCAGATCGATTCGCGCGCGCAGGAAAATATATTGGATGGGCTCCCATGTTGTTATTAGGAACAGATTTGTCAGGTAAGACGCTTGGTATCTTGGGACTTGGGCGTATTGGTATGCTTGTTGCACATCATGCGGTAAGAGGGTTTGGCATGAAGGTCATCTATTACGATGTAAAGCGAAATGATGAGTTTGAGAAAGAATACGGGGCTGTATATAAGCCAACAGCTGACGATCTATTACCGCATGCTGATTTTGTGAGCATCCACGTACCGCTTTTGCCGGAGACAAAACATTTAATCAATAGTGCTCGGCTTCAACTCATGAGAAGTACGGCATATTTGGTTAACACGTCACGAGGTCCAGTTGTTGATGAGTTCGCGCTTGCGCAGGCGCTCAAAGATAAAATAATTCGTGGTGCTGCGCTCGATGTATTTGAAAATGAACCTACAATTGAGCGACAGTTGCTTGAATTAGATAATGTCATTCTTACTCCGCATATTGCTTCAGCCACAGAGGCGACGCGCGGGAAGATGTCTGAAGTGGCCGCACAGAACCTTATTGAGTCACTTTCTGGTCGCGTTCCACCGAATGTCGTTGTCGTTCACAAGGAGTAGGTATGGTTGCAGATAGGTTGTCCGTATGGTATATTCTCACGATATGCCGCAATTAACTGCAAAAGAACGTACAATTTTTGGTAAGAAGCTAAAGGCTTTCCGTGAAGGGGGTGAGCTTCCGGCCGTTGTTTATGGTGCTGGTGGTAAGGCGATGCCGCTTTCTTTGTCTACAAAGGAATTTTTGCAGGTATGGAAAAGCGCCGGAGAATCAACACTTGTTGATCTAAAAATTGATGGTCATGGACATAAAAGTGTTATGATTCATGAAGTAGAGCATCACCCAGTAAAGCGCATACCAATGCACGTTGATTTTTACGAAGCTCGTTCAGATAAACCAATCCGTGTTCATGTTCCAATCGAGTTCAATGGTGAATCAGAGGCTATGAAATCACTTGGTGGAATCTTGGTGAAAATCTTACATGAAGTAGAAGTAGAAGCGTTACCAAAAGATTTGCCTCATGAAGTTGTTGCTGACCTCGGTTTACTTAAAACTTTCAATGATCACATTTCGCTCGAGGACATCGTTTTACCTAAGGGAGTCGAAATTCATGGTGACAAGAAGGGTATTGTAGCCAATGTTACGCCACCTCGTGGCGTAGAAGAGCTCGAAACCAAAGAGGTAAATCTTGATGAGATTGAAGTTGTACAAAAAGGAAAGAAAGAAGAAGAGCCAACTGAAGAAGACGAGTAAGCTCGTTTTTTTCTCGTGTGCATTCATTGCCGCGATGGCAATGAATGGTGTTTTGGTCTACGCGCAAGCAACAACCCAACAGCAAGTAGTTGAGGAACGACGCACGAAGCTCATGCGTGAGCTTGAGGCGCTTGAATCTGAAATTGGTAATTACCAAAATTTGATAGGTCAAAAGCAGGGGGAGGCTGCAACACTTGAACGGGATATTACGGTATTAAATAGTAAGATTAAGCAGACAAAATTACAGATACGATCATTAGATGTTACGCTCGAGACACTCCAAGATAAAATTATCGAAAAGGAAGGGGCGATTTCAGGTATTACCGCTAAAGTAGGTCGCGAGAAGCGTTCGCTTGCGGAGTTACTTCGTACCTATCAAGCATATGATGATGTGTCGGTAATTGAACTATTACTTTCATACGAACATATATCAGATTTTTTACAGGATATTGATGCAGTAAATGCTGTTCAACAGTCTTTGCAAGGGTCTTTTGAAGAGTTACGGTCAGTTAAAAAACTCGAAGAAGAAGCACGAGATGAGTTACAAGAGCGCCATCAGGAGCAGGGGCAGCTTCGCGTAGTACAAGATTTAGAAAAAAAACGTCTTGAGGGTACAGAAAAAGAGCAAAAAACTCTTCTTAAGGTTACGAAGGGCAAAGAATCAGAGTATCAAAAAGTTGTAAAAGAAAAGAAGAAAGATGCCGCGAGTATTCGTTCAGAGCTTTTCTTGTTGCAAGGTTCGCCATCGATTAAGTTTGAAGAAGCGATGGCATATGCTGATCGCGCGAGTGCAAAAACTGGCGTGCGGGCAGCATTTATCCTCGGGGTGGTTGCGCAAGAGTCAGAGCTTGGAAAAAATATTGGCCAGTGTAATTTGCCCGACGACCCACCAAAGTATCGTTGGCAGGCGATCATGAAGCCAACGCGTGATATCGAGCCATATAAGCGAATTACGTCAGAGCTTGGACTCGATCCCGAAAAAATGCCGCTTTCATGCCCCATGTCAGTTGGATGGGGTGGTGCTATGGGGCCCGCGCAATTTATCCCATCGACATGGGAAGGATATAAGTCTCGGATCGCTACAGCGACCAATCACAATCCACCTAACCCTTGGAGCGCTGAAGATGCGTTTATGGCCGCAGGGCTCTATTTAGGGGATATAGGAGCTAATACGCGCGCAGGCGAGCATACTGCTGCTGCAAAATACTTTGCCGGTTCAAATTGGAAAAGTGCATTGGGAAATACGTACGCAAATCAGGTGTTAGAGAAAGTTGAAAAGTATCAGGGCCAGCTTGATATTTTAAGGGGCGTTGCTTCTTTGTAGTTGAAATAAAAAAACCTAGCTACGAAATATCGAGGTAGGTTTTTATGAGATTAATTGCATTCGGTGTAATTTTTGCACAATCAGGATCAAGGTAAATGGTGATTCGCCATAGTTTGCGTTTTTTCTCTCGAGTTTGGATAACAGTTCCGTCATCTTTGAGAAATGGCAGATCAACGACACGATCATCACGTCCCTCGCCCGCGTAGATACATACTTGATGAGGCGCGATGTTACAGTGTTCTGCGATAAGATCGGCGAGTGTACCCCGAAGCATTGGGTCTCGAGAGGCCGTTATAAGGCGAGCTGAAGGGGTTTCGATTTCAGCTCGATAGATCTCTGGATACCATCGCCAGGAGTCGAGCATTGCAAACAGCTCTTTTTGGCCACGTTCGCGAAGCCATACGAGGGCATCGGCGTCATTGAGAAGAAAGAAATCAGACTCAAGTCTGCCGGCTCGATAGGTGAGGTCAACGATGCGATAGAGCATCATCGCGACATTCAGGTGCGGGTCCGCATAAAGATCGCGGTATACTGCATTGCGTGCTTGACGCCATTTGTCCGTCTCACGCTGGATGCCATCAATGAGACCCCATGTGTGCGGCACAATCTTGTGAGTACTCGGTGTACGTCGAAAGCTGGCGGCGATGGCTTCGGGGTCAAACATTCCAGGCATGCCTGTTGTATGCAAGTAGCGCGCAACATTATCAAGATTATCAACGTCAAGTGATCCGTGTATGATGTGTGAAAATAATCCACATGCACCCGTGATCATGCTAATGATTGATTTAGAATCAGCGCCGCAACCAAAACCACGGCACGTCGTTTCCAGTGAAGAGTTGACAAGCATGTTGCGCGCGAACGATTCCCCGTCATGTCCAGTAATTTCGCGTAAAAATGGTTCTGCGAGATGCGAGAATGGCGGGTTGCCAACATCATGAAGAAGTGCCGATGCGATGATGAGATTTTGTTGAACTCCAGATAGCTGCGGGTTTTGACTTGTCGCAATAGTTGCTAAGTATGCAACTCCCATAGAATGCTGGAACCTACTAGGGAACGAAGCTCCTGTTGGAAAAAACACATTTGGCAGGGCATCTTGAGTGATCCCGCGCAAACGACGCATTTGTGTTGTATGAGCGATCTCCGCGACAAAATCAGGGAGCTCAACCATGCCATAGAGCGGATCGGTATAAATCAAAAGAGCCTCCTTATCTAGGAGGCAGAGTAGCATGCGTTTTTATGTGAGCCAAGCTTCAGGCTTTTTCAAATGCTTTTACGACCGCATCAAGGTTGCCTTCAAGGATTTTTTCCATGTTATGCCAGCTTTTTTTGATGCGATGATCGGTGATACGGTCTTGGGTAAAATTATACGTACGAATTTTTTCAGAGCGATCTTGTGTACCGATCTGTGCTTTTCGATCAGCGGCAGTAGAGCCGTGAGCTCCTTGTTGTTGGATTTCATATAGTTTTGCACGTAGAATTTCCATCGCTTTTTCACGATTTGCCAACTGCGATCGCTCCGTTCGGGAACTAATCACGATGCCTGTCGGCTTGTGGAGAAGTCGTACCGCCGACTCTACTTTATTGACGTTTTGACCTCCTGGACCGCCGGCACGAGAAAAAGTAACCTCAAGATCTTGAGGGTTGATAACGACTTCTTTTGGCTCAACAAACTTAAGGATGGCAACTGAGGCAGTCGACGTATGAACTCGTCCCGATTTTTCTGTTTTAGGAATGCGTTGTACGCGATGTACGCCGCTTTCTTGGCGGAGAGCTTCATACGCGCCATCGCCTCGAATTTCATAGACGCCTTCTTTTAGGCCTCCGAGATCACTCTTTGATTCATCGACAACACTAAAGGCCCAACCTCGACGAGAAGCATATTTTGAATACATTAAACCGAGATCTAAGGCAAAAAGGCCCGCTTCGTTACCGCCCGCTCCTGCGCGGATCTCAAGAATGATGCGAGCCATTTATTTACGAACTTTGCGTCCGCCAGATTTCTTAGGCGCTTTCTTTTCGGTAGACGTTGCCTTGACGAGGCGTTTCTTGAATTTATCAACACGTCCGGCGGTGTCTATGAGTTTTTCTTTTCCGGTATAGAACGGATGGCATAAAGCGCAAATTTCAACTTCGATCCGCTCTTTTGTGGACCCAATGGAGTATGTTTTTCCGCACGCACATGAAATCTCGGCGTTTGGAAAATATTGTGGATGAATATCACTTTTCATAACTCGATGAGGAATATACTACCAGAGTAGGCTTTGTTATGCAAGGGGACACCTTGCGCGCTTTTTTCTTTTCCTGTATACTCGAAATCGTCTTTTACATATGACAATAACAGAAGAACAGAAGCAAATTTCTTACGATCCACGCCTTGAAGAGCTCTTCCGGGCTGGTGTTCAGTTTGGTTATGCACGCACTCGTCGCCACCCGCGTATGCGCGAGTATATTGCTGGCGTAAAGAGTAATATTGAGATTTTAAGTTTAGATCGTGTTTTTGAATCGTTAGAGACCGCTCTTACATATCTTGAAGAGTTGGGTAAGATTGGAGCCGCGGTTATGTGGGTTGGTACAAAGCCCGCCGCAAGCTTAGTGGTGAAGCGTATTGCTGAAGAACTTGGACATCCATATGTTGATGGGCGATGGTTGGGTGGGACTATCACAAATTTCGATGTTATCCGCAAGCGGGTGACACACTGGCAAGACCTTGTGGCTAAGAAAAACTCAGGTGAGTTGGAAAAATATACAAAACAAGAACGCTTGATGATTCAGCGAGAGACTGAGCGTTTAGAATCAATGTTTGCAGGGTTGCTTACGTACACAGCACTTCCGAAAGCGATGTTTGTTGTTGATACAAAAGAAGAAGCAATCGCAATCGCAGAAGCCGGACATAAACAAATTCCTGTCATTGGTCTTATGAATACAGATTGTGATCCACATAGTGCTGCATACCCAATTCCAGGAAACGATAACGCGCCCGAAAGCATCTCACTGATTCTTGAGAAAGCAAAGGCCGCCTACTTGAGAGGCAAACAATCAGTTCCCGATGGAAATTAACGCAGCTGCTATTAAGGCGCTCCGAGATAAGACGGGGGCTTCGATTATCATGATTAAAAAAGCGCTCACTGAGTCCGCTGGCGATGAAGCGCGCGCTCTTGAGGCAATTAAGGCCATGGGTCTTGCGATCGCAGATAAAAAATCTTCTCGTGAGACAAACGCAGGGTGCGTTGAAGCATACATCCATGGTGGGCGAGTTGGCGTTCTTGTCGAGCTTCGATCAGAGACTGATTTTGTATCGCGCAACGAAGAGTTCAAAAACCTTGCTCACAATATCGCTATGCATATTGCAGCAATGGGAGAGGGTGTAGAGACGCTCGAAGCGCTACTTTCTCAGCCATATATGCGAGATGATAAGCAAACTATCGGTGACCTCGTAAAGGCTGCGGCAGGCTCGTTTGGTGAGCACCTTGAACTCAAGCGGTTTGCCCGCTTTCAGCTCTAACGATATACTCAATCTATATGGCAATCGTGCTTTTTGTGCTCTTTGTTAGCGGTCTTGTCGGGATGACGATGATCCCGTTGCGACACATGAAGAGTGTACGAACGGGAGAGGGCGTAAGCGCTGGCGAAAGTCTCGTGAGTGTGAAAGCTCTCGCGGCGATTGAATGGAGTGAACAGTGGTATCGATTTCGCGCTCGCGAAGAATCGTTAAAATTACTTGACCGAGGATTAAAAGTATTTGAGCGTGGCGCGGGGCAGGTTGCCGGAAAGACAAAAAATTTACGCATTTTAGTGCAGGAACGTTTTCAAATGATTCCTCGAGAATCACTGTATTGGAAAGAAATTCGTTCTTGGAAAAGAGAGAGTGGTCCGATAGCGCGTCCACGCCTTGAAGAGGATGGATGGGATATTTCCAATCATCAACAGGAAGAGTTCTAAGAGTTTCTTAAAGAAGTGTGCCACCTTAGCTCAGTGGTAGAGCAACACTTTTGTAAAGTGAAGGTCCTCGGTTCGAATCCGAGAGGTGGCTCCAAAATATTGACAAAATATCATAATAATTGTATAAATTATTTATGGTATCACATGCAAAAATCATTTCGTTTGAAGAGTTTGATGAACTGCGACATTCTTTCAAATCGATTGTAGCGACAAGTGGTGGTTTTGACCCGATACATCCGGGGCATATTTCATGTATTGCGGAAAGTAAAAAATATGGAGATGCGCTCGTCGTCATTGTGAATGGGGACGGTTTTTTGCGTGCAAAGAAGGGGCAGCCTTTTCAAGAT